>Ga0315298_1000114_pt1 | contig 155389 bp, 174 predicted proteins | sample WHS_1_MG_FD_203077 | JGI IMG/M metagenome (GOLD analysis project Ga0315298, IMG submission 203077) | Extremophilic microbial mat communities from Washburn Hot Springs, YNP, Wyoming, USA - WHS_1_MG | ecosystem: Environmental > Aquatic > Thermal springs > Hot (42-90C) | place: USA: Wyoming...
GTATAACGTCATGCTTGCCGATGGTTTCCATAAAAGAAAAGAAAAATGGCGAAAAACTGAACTTAACAAAAGAATTTGCCTCAGACTTTTTTAGCACTCTAAAATATGCAAGAAAAAGCCCGGAATTTGTCAAATACTGCACTATTGCAGGCTTCTTTGAATTCTCAATGTCAATCTGTTGGCCTCTCCTTCCAAGAACGCAAGTGGATGTGCTCGGCGCCTCTATGCTGCAAATAGCTTTGCTCTCTGTAGTCCAATCCTTATTAACAATAATTTTTCAAGGATGGGCTGGAAGGTTTACAGACTCTGTTGGAAGGAAGCCAGCCTTAATCTTATACAGGTTCAGCTTGATAACTGTGCCAATAGCCTACGCCTTCGCGCCAGACATTAACGTCCTAATAGCTATTGGCGCCTTTTGGGGATTAGTCACAGCCCTTGGACAAGCAGGAATAACTGCTTATCTCTTAGACATTTCACCACCAGAGTATCGTGGAAGCTTCACGGCAGTATTCAATTTGGTATTGGGTATGAGTTCCTTCGTTGGCTCTCTCATTGGAGGATACCTATCCGCTTATACGATTTATGCTTTCGGCTTAATTGTTGGATTGCAAATTGTTTACATGATTTCAATGGTTGGCAGATTAATAGGTGCAATACTATACTTAAGGCTCAGAGAAACCCTAAAGAAGTAAGATTAAAATCTCCAATGTGAACGCGGGTTATACTTTCCCTTTATTGGCACATGTGTACCGCATTTTGGGCATTTGTTGTCTTGTGTAATGGAATAAGCTATCACTTGTGGTCCAAACCTTTTAATCAGCCTTTCTCCACAGTTTGGGCAATAAGTGTTTTCATATTTGTGGCCGTTAACATTTCCAATGTATGGATAGAGGACTCCCGCCTTCTTTGCCATTTCATAGGCTTTCTCTAAAGTTTCAATTTTTGTCGGTGGATTGTTGAATTTGTAGGCTGGAAAGTAACGTGTGAAATGTAATGGCGTTTCTGGTCCAACAGCCTCTAAATGTTTTTCAATAACCCATTTTAAAGCTTCTTCTTGGTCATTAACTTCCCTAACAACCAAATTCACAATTTCCACATGCAACCCTAAATTTTTGGCTTCCCTTGCATTTCTCCAAACCTTTTCTGCATCGGCGCCTCCGCAATATTGCATATAAGTTTCAGTTTTGCCTTTAACATCAATTTTTAATCCATCCATCCCAGCCTCAAAAAGCGCTTTTAACACTTCCAAACTCATGTAGCCATTTGAAACATAACAGCAATATTTTATTCCCCTTTCTTTGGCAAATTTGAATAACGGAATCGCCCATTCAGAAAGAAGCGTGGGTTCCTGAAAGCTTGCGCATAAGCCAGCATCCCCATTGTAAAGGGCTAATTTAACAATTTCTTCAGGCGGATAATAAGCGGCTCTTTCTGGTTTTGGCTCAGTCTTTGAGAGGTGAAAGTTTTGACACCAAATGCAGTCTAAATTGCATGACCAAGTGGAAAATGTGAGGGCTGTGGAGCCAGGCCAATAATGGAAGAAGGGTTTTATTTCTATGGGGCGGCTTTCTATTGCGCTTATATTTCCATAAACAAGCGTGTATAATTCGCCGTTTATGTTAACCCTTGTTTTGCAGAACCCTTTTGCGCCAGATGGAATTTCGCATCTTCTTTCGCATAAGCTGCATTTAACCTTATCATTGGCTAATTTTTCATAGAATATTGCCTTTCGAACGGTTGGATAACGTGTTAAATCGGACATTGACATTCAAAAATAATGCGTTGCTACAAAATTAACTTTTAATGCTTTTGAAGTGCTCCCAACCCCGAGGTTCAATGATGCCTTCCTTCTCCTTCGTTTCTAAAAGAACACGCTTATCAGCAGTAACCTTTCCAATTGGCAAGAGTTTGTCGCCAACCTCTTCGATGGCTTTTTCTGCTTTTTTCCAAAGTTTAGGCTTCAAAGTCAAAACAAGCTCATATTCCTCTCCACCATAAAGCGCTAAGTCTAACGGGTTAAGATTATGGATTTCAGCAAACTTTTCAGCCTCTTTGGCCATTGGCAGTTTATCAATTAGGAAGCCAACATTGCTTGCCCTTGCAATTTCATGGAGACTCCATGCCAAACCATCGCTTGAGTCTATGGATGCTGTAACCGCTTTTGTTTGGCTTAGGGCTAAACCCTCTTTCAAACGTGCTTTTGGCATCAAAACCGATTCCACAAGTGCTTTACGAATTTTTTCTGGTGCTTTAAAACCTTCAACAAGAATTTTTAATCCTGCGGTTGTTTTGCCAAAAAAGCCCGTAACCGCAACAATGTCTCCGGGCTTTGCTCCGCTCCGCAATATAACTTCATCTTTTTTGGCTGTTCCAAAGAGGGAAATGCTAATCACAAGGTCTGAGGCTTCATTTGTGTCTCCTCCAATGATATAGGCGCCGTATTCGCGGGCTCCAGCATTTAACCCCCTTCCAATTTCTTCTATGTTGTTTTCCTTTAGTTTTCTTGGCAGCCCAAGAGACGCGAGGAGTGCTAAGGGTTTAACGCCTTTTGCTGCAAAATCGCTAATATTCATGACAACAGCCTTGCGGGCTGCCTGCCAAAGGCTCATTTTTGGAGGAACATCCGTTTTATCAACAAGCATGTCTGTTTTTAAAACTGCGAGATTGCCGTTTCCCATGTCATAGGCTGAGATGTCATCGCCGAAGGGTATGGGCATTTTCGGTAATAACTCCAAGCGGCTCTGTATGATTTCAATTATTTTTCTCTCTCCAATATCTTTTGAAAGATGCAAAATGGTTTTCCTCCAAAATTGAATATAGCGTATAAACTTAAAAATCCTCCAGCAACTCTATACAAAGAGAAGAACGGTTTAAAAGACTATTGTTGCCATTACAAATATGGTGCCTCGGTAGCTCAGCTGGTAGAGCGACAGCCTCGTAAGCTGTAGGTCCCGGGATCAAAGCCCGGCCGAGGCTCTGCCTCTCTATTAGAATCGGCTTTATTTTATAGAACAGGCAGCGCTACAATCATAAATTTAGGCTGTGAGTAGTTTCTTTTTGGCTATTATTCTTTCTATTTCTTTTTTGGCGCCCATTTTTTGGAATATTTCTAGTGCTTGGTTAAGGAGGTTGTGAGCCTTTTCCCTGTCGCCCTCTTCGTTCCTTTCCAAGTATAATCGAGCGTATTCGCAGAGCACCATTTTGGCGAAGAAGTAGGCATCCCATTGCCTCGCGTTTAAAGCCTCATGTTTCTGAAGGCTCTTTTCAAAATGCTCAATAGAATCTTTCCATTTCTTCTGGGCACGAAACACCATCGCAGTCAGTGCATGCGAATTAGCTATGAGATCTTCATCCTTCACGTCCAGAGCGATCTTGTGCAAGTTGTTAACCAAGTTCTGAGCCTTGTCGATTTCTCCAAGTTCGACGTATGTCCAAATGAGATACTGAGAAGCCAAAAATGACCCTAAGTACTGTATTGTAAAGACTTTTTCAAAAATCTCATTCGCCCTTTCAAAATGTTCTCTTGCCTTATCGTATTCCCCTTTTTCAAAATGGAGCCATCCCAGAAAGATGCGGCTCCAAGCAACTGTTTCAGGATCACCCGCAATCTGAGAAAAGCTGAAAGCCTCTCTAAAGTACTGCTCACTCTTGTCTAGTTCTCCTAGTATCATACGAATAAATCCAAGAAAACCGATAGAGAAGGAAAGAAGACGAGGGTAGCCAACTTTTCTGCTGAGAGCAACTGATTCTTCGGCTAGGGAAACTGCGTCGTTCATATTGCCTCTATATATGGCATAGAAGGACGCTAGTACCATGCCTGACCATGATATGGATGTAATAAACCCTGCTTTTTTTGAGAGTTCCATGCGCTTCTCAAAATATTCGATTCGTTTTTCAATTTTCAATGACGGTTCTATTGCAAGTTGGTTATATGCGACTAGTGCTGCGTCTACATAATTTTTGTCGAGGGCAATTTTCAATGCTCTCTCAAAGCATTCAAAGGCTTTCTTTAGGTCTCCAGTGCCCCAACACGCGTTTCCCAATGCGATATATGAATCTGCGATGACTTCAAAGTCGCCTAGTTTTTCGGCAAGTGCAAGCGCTTTCTCAGCCCAAGAACGAGATCCAGCCATGTCCCCAGTGTACCACCCCTTTTCGTCTGCTCTGGCAATGTAGAGTTCCGCCAATTCAACGCTTTCAGGCATAGTTTCTAAAATCTGTGAAGCCTTATCAAGGTGCTCTCTGGCCTTTTCAATGTCGCCCATGGCAAAAAGAACATCTGAGATTTTGCGGTGTAGTCTTGCAACTTTTTCTTTCTCGTTGCGTTGAATCCACAATAGTAGCGCTTCCTTCAGGTACTTCAAGCGGGATTCAGATTCTCCAACGAGCCTTTTGATGTCCCCAAGCCTTTCAAGAACATGTCCTTTCTCCTGAAGCTCACCTTCCTTCTCTTCAAGAAGCCTAAGGGCAGACTGGAAGTAGGAAGTAGCCTCGCTATTGGCATAGACCTTCGAAGCCTTTTCCCCCGCCTTCAAGAAATAGGCAAGTGCCTTTTCTTTATCTCCACTCTCAAGAAAGTGTAAGGCTAATTCGCCAAAATGTTCATCAATTTTTTTAGCGTACACTTTCTCTAAAGCGCATCCCACAACGTTATGAAGTTTCTTACGCCTGAAAGGACTAACTTCCTCATACACAACATCTCTCACAATTATATCGGCAAAAAAACATACGTCTTCTCCGTGAATAACTCTATGTTTAAACAATCCTGTTTTGAGTATTTTCTCTATTATTTCAAGTAGTTTACTCTCTTCGACGCCTGTAACTCCGCATAACGCTTCAAAAGTGAAATCGTTTCCAATAAAGGAAGCCAAGGTCAAAACATTTTGGCATTCCTCATCTAACCGGCTTATTCTCGCCTTTACAACGCCCTTAACGGTTTTAGGAAACTCGATCTTGGAAACTTCCCTAATCTTATATTTATTCTCTTCACGGTATATGACCCCCTCTTCCTTCAGAGACTTTATCACTTCTTCAACAAAGAACGGGTTACCCCTTGTCTTCTCATACACCAGCTCACAAAATTCTCTTGGCACATCGTCTTGCTCCAACATCCGTTTAATCATCTCCGAAACTTCATCAAAAGACATACGTTTCAATTGAGCCGACTGAAGCAAGCGTTCTCTATTTAACTCTGTCAAAACAGGAAATAAAGGGTGTCTCTCATCAATGTCGGTATCACGATATGCGCCCAAAAGGAGCAGCTGTTCCCTGTAGACTCCGCGAGCCAGGTAATGCAGCAGCAAAAGTGAAGACTGATCAGTCCACTGCAAATCATCAAGAACAACCAGCAATGGTGCTTCCTTAGAAATATTGGTGATGAATTGTGAAACTGCCTCAAAAAGCCTATCGCGTTCGTGCTCGGGACTTATGGGCATAGACTGAGGAATTGTGCCAAGCTTCTGTTTAACTTCGGGAACTAGCTTACAAACCTCGCCTGGGTAGTAACCAATCACCTTGTATAATTGCTCGGGAGTGCAAACTTGCAAATAATCCTTAATCACTTCATTCCAGAGAATATAGGGGGGCACACCGTCCATTCTGAACAGCGCTGGGCACCTTCCATACAAAACTTGCATTCCACGTAAGCGTGCATAAGCCCCCAATTCTCTGGTCAGCCTTGTTTTTCCAATTCCAGCCTCTCCATGCAGAAAGACAACACCGCCTCGGCCGCGAACCGCCTTATCTACAGCTTCTCTAAGAAGGGCCATCTCCTCAACTCGGTCGATGAGCTGAACCTCTTTCACAGCAGAAGGACGTGGGCTCGGAACAACAATGCTCGGCTTATGAGAAGGCACAAGAACTTCCCTTAAAAAACCTTCTGCAACATTCCTCAAAACTTCAAGCAAATCCGCCGCAGTTTGATACCTCTTCCCCGGATCCTTCTCCAAAAGTTTCATAATACATTCATCCAAAGCCTGAGGAACCTTCGGATTCAGCCTGCTCGCCGAAACGGGATAGTCATGAATGTGACTAAAGATAATTTTTACAGCGTCTTCACCTGTGAAAGGCGGTCTTCCCGTCACCGCCTCATAAAGTACTGCACCAAAAGAGTAAAGGTCAGACCTGACGTCGGCTCTTTTCCCTAACGCTATTTCTGGAGCCACATAAGCAGCGGTGCCCACAATTATTCCTTCCTGCGTAATGCTGGGTTGACCTAGCATTTTGGCCAAGCCGAAATCCATCAGTTTCGCAATTCCCTCTTCAGTTATCATAATGTTTTCGGGTTTAATGTCTCTATGCAAAACCCCTTGAGAGTGTGCGTACTGAAGAGCGTTGCAAACATCTATACCTGTTCTCAAGACAGTTTGTATGTCACATTTGCCTTCTGGATATGTTCCCATAAGCTCTCGTAGACTCATTCCATCAACAAATTCGAGCACGAAAAACTGTTTTTCGTCTTCTTTGCCAATGTCATGGATGGAAACAATGTTTGGATGGTTAAGTTTCGCTACTGCCTGCGCCTCAAGCATAAAACGAGAATACGCCTCTTCGCCTGAAACTGCACTCTTAAGCATTTTAATCGCAACAACACGGTTCAACGCCGTATCTCTAGCCTTGTATACGATGCCCTTTCCGCCTTCACCGAGCTTCTTTAAAATGGCATATCTGCCATTCTGTAAGTGTTCAAGTGATGACAAGAAATCTCCTCAGATTACTCATAGTCTCATTTTATATTTGACCATACGATCTTAAAAGTATATCTCAATTAGGTTTTCGGTTAAAGTTGTGTATTTTTGTTTTACATGTGGACAGAAATGTTTATTAAATATTAATATTACCGATTCATATCGGAGGAACATGAAATATGCCGCCCTTCCACATTCACGAAGAAAAACTGAAATGCCCCTACAAGGGATGTGGAAAAACCTTTGACAAACCAACAATCCTAACTGATTCCTCCACAATACCAAGAGAAACCTATTACGCCTGTCCATACTGCATGTCAAGAATAGACATAACAGTGGAAAACATGAAAATAGTAAGCGTCAAACCAGCAGAATACCCAAAAGTTTTTGAAACACCAGCAAAATGCGCCCACTACTTCGGATTCCTAAACACAATCCCAAAAGACATGCCAATCCCAGACGAATGCCTAATATGCCCAAAAGTCCTCCAATGCAGCATCAAAAAACGCTAAAACAATCTCAATTTTAAGAGAATAATTTTAAATTCCCCCTCTAAAATTCTATTCTCATATAAGCCTATAACAGAAGGGGCTGTCGGCTAGCTTGGTCTAGGCTTGGAGACTTGGGCTCTCTAAGCGCAATGCCCTGCGCTTTGTGCGGGAAGGACCCCGGTTCAAATCCGGGCAGCCCCACCAAGGCTTTGTTAAGTTTTTATTGCAGTTTTTGTTATGCATTATATACAAATAATGTAGGAGCAATGGCGTATGGAGAAAACTGTGGGTTTGATGGTTGATAAGAAGTTTATTGCTTTAATGTTTCTTGTCTGTCTAATTTTGGGCGGAAGTTTCGCCTATATCTATTTGGATTTGAAGGCTGATTTTAAAGCTTTAAACGAAAAGTATGCAACGCTTTCAGAACAAATGCAACAGCTTCAAGAATTTATCGAATCCCAATATTATGGGCAAGTAATCAACTTAACAGCCGTTCAAATATACAATTTAACCAGATATTCGGTGGTGCTGATTTCATGCACACTTCAAGATGGGTCTAAAGTTCAAGGTTCGGGTTTTGTCTATAGTGCTGGCGGATACATTGTTACGAACAGTCATGTTGTGGGAGAAGTGACTCAACAAGGTTTTGTAAGGGCGGTAAGCGTTAGCGTTACGTTTTTTAATGGAACAACCCTTCAGGCGCAAGTTTTGGCAGTTGATGTTTACAGTGACTTAGCAGTAGTAAAAATAAACGAAAATGAAGTGAATAAAATACCTGAACTATCCGAACCACTAAGGATTGGAAACTCAACCTTGCTTATGGTGGGCGAGCCTGTTTACGCTATTGGGAATCCCTTTGGTTTGAGGGGTTCTATGACTGCTGGAATAGTCAGCCAGTTGGGTAGGGTTATACGTTTGGGCGATTTGGGTGTTCCCGACCCTTGGGGGAGATACTCCATAGTTGACCTTATACAGTTTGATGCTGCGGTTAATCCGGGCAATTCTGGCGGTCCCCTGCTTAATGGTATGGGTGAAGTTGTTGGCGTAACCTTTGCCATAGAAACCGCAGGGAACATTTCAGCTTTTATAGGAATAGGCTATGCTGTGCCCTCAGTAATCCTTAAGCGGGTTGTTCCCGCCTTAATTGAGAATGGAACATATAAGCATCCCTACATGGGCATAGGATACGATAGCGAATACATAGGCGGAATGCGCATATCCTACATCGAGCCCAATGGACCAGCAGATAAGGCTGGTTTAAAGGTAGACGACATAATAATAGAAGTTGACAATCGCACGGTAACCTGCCCCGAAGACTTGGTTATTTATTTGGAAAGATACAAATCTCCAGGAGACGTCATACATTTGAAAATCATTCGTAACGGCACAGTTTTAGAGGATTTGTTTGAGTTAGAATTGGGTGAAAGGGAAGCTTAGCCTAACTTTCTTTTAAACGTCTTGCATTGTAAAGGCTACTAATGCCAAAACCAATGCAACTATTATTGCTGCAGTGAATGGGTAGTAGGTTGAAATGCCGTAAAGAACGCCTCCCAAATATGGAGCAACAAAAGAGGCAAACATAGTTACGGTTTGAGGCACAGAAACCCATCGAGCCCTAATGGATTCAGGAGCCAAGGGTCCGACAACAGCGCCCAAGAGAGACCATGTTAGATAGGAGCCGCCTGTTAGGAAAAATGTTATTGTCAAAATTTCCAAATTTCCAAACAGTAAGAGAAGCGCAAGGGAAAGGCTGCATAAGAGAAGAGATGCCGCGAGGGCGTAGGCTTTTCTCCATTTGTCTCCAATCTTGCCTAAGAGGATTGCCAAAACTGCTGAGCCGAAGAAGGATATTGAGCCTAAAACGCCAATTTCAAAATCGCCATAACCATAAACTTCCGCAAGAAATTTTGGAACGAAGGGTCTGAACATCATTATGATGAACATCATGGAGGCAAAGAAAACTGAAAGTTTCAGCAACTTTCTCGTCTTTAAAAGTTGAAAAAAGGAATATTCCTCTTTTGAAGTGGGAAGAGCATAATCTTTTGCTTTCTGACTTTTAATGAATAGGAGAATCAGCGTTGCAATTGCATAGAAGGTTGAGGCTAAGTAAAAGACAGTTCGCATTCCAACAGTTCCAGCCAAATAACCGCCAAAGGCTGGAGAGAAAATATACCCCAAAGACCATGAAGAAGAAATCATGGCGAAAGTTAATGTAACCCTTTTCTCATCAGCAGCGCTCACGATGTAGGCTGTGCCAGTGGGACCGCCAAGCCAAACACCCCACAAGAGCATTCCAGGCAACATTTCAAACCAGTTTCTTGCAAAGGAAAAAATTATGGGGGCTGGCAACCACGCAATCCATCCGGCGAGCATAATCTTTTTTCTGTCATACTTGTCCGCAAGCGTTCCAGCAAAAAGCAGTGTTAAGGCTGCCACTAAAGTCATCACTGCATAGAGAATCCCAACTTCAACGGAACCCGCATTGAGGCTATTGGTTATGTAGTATGGTAGGAGATAAGCGTAAAGGCCATCTCCGAAAGAGCCCACAAGATTGCATGCATAAATTAGTTTCAAATCCTTGTTTAACACATAAAAAGGAAAACTGGACCTTAAGATTCTCTGCAGCCTATTAGAGCTCAACCTTTAACCTCATGCCTTTTCAAGCAATTGTGATTATTAAGTCGTTGAATAATGATTTTTGTTTTATGCCTTAGCGTAACATCTGAATGTTCGTAAGCTTATTTTCTTCTGTCAATTATATCCAAGGCTTCGGGTCCTGTTCCAATAAGCACAACTGGAATCCCTGTTTGCTTTTCAATTTCTTTCACGAATTCCTTCGCCTCTTTCGGCAAATCTTCATAGGTTTTTGCGCCTTTGCATTGGGGGTATACTGCGTCAAGTTTTGTTAAAGCGGCTTGTGTGGCGCCATTAATTTTTACTGCTTTCTTTGCTAATTCAAAGTTGAATGGGGCTGAACGTCTTTCTCGTCCTGTTCCAGCTGCGGTTTCAAACCATCCACGTTTTATGGCTTCCTCTTTTGTCAATTCTCCAGGTAATGGTCCTGCACCGACCCGGGTCATGAAGGATTTAAAAACTATTAGAACATCGTCCACTTTTGTTGGTCCTACGCCTGCTTCTGAGCATATGGCTGCGGCGCTTGTGTCTCTTCCCGTCACGTAGGGGTATGTCCCATGATAGAGCGAAAGTAACAAGCCTTGGGTTCCTTCGATTAAGACTTTTTTGCCTTGGTCTATGGCGTTGTTGGCTTCTTCTGCCACATCTGTTAGGTATGGCTTTAGTTCTGGAATTTCTTTTGCAATTTTTGCCGTTCTTCGAACACGTTCCTCAATTGCTGGTCCCACACCCCAGCCTGTTGTTCCTAAACCCTTCAAGTGGGCGCTTGTTTTGTCTTGAGTGGAATGTTTCTCTTCAATTATGGAAGCTTGTTGGTCTACGCCAATGCGGTTTTTAACTTTTGTTTCCTCAACTTCTTTGAGCAGTTGGGCAACGTGAATGTTTGAGCCTGCGCCTATGAGTAGGCGACATTTTTCGTAGACGAAGGCTGCTGGAACCATGTGTAAAGCATAACGTTTGCCCCCAATCCAAACGGTGTGAGCAGCATTAACGGAACCCGTTCTTACACAAACATCCAGCTTGTCTTTTAGGGCTACGTAAGAAATTATTTTTCCTTTGCCTTCGTCTCCCCAGAAGGCTCCAGCTATAACTGTGCAAGGCATTTTATCACCAATGACAAAAATTCTTATTCATTATTTAAGAATTTTTGCTGGTTTCATGTAAATTTTTAGTTTCTGTCGCCAGCCAAAATGAGGTTTAAGTTTAGGATTTCCGCCCATGCAATGTTCTTTAAAGGTATTCTGAACTCTTTTTGCTTTTTGTATGGAACGCATTTAACAAAGGTTTCTCTTCCAAACTCATCCCTTAAAATCTCTGAAAAGCAAACGTTCACTATAACTGAACCGTCCTTCAAGTGTAAGTTCACATTTTTCCCAATGAAGGACTTGGCGGTGTTTAAGCCAAACCTCTCCATTATTTACCACTCCAAATCTTGATTGGCTATTCTGCTCCAGCATCGCCTGCAAATGGGTAATTTTTCTCCTCTAAAGAGGATGTAAACTTCGATGTCGTTGTTTTTGCATTCTTTATTCCATGGATTTTTGCAACGTTCCATCCAAGCGAACCTCCGCTGTTATGGTTGCAAAATGCTCAGCCTTTCTCTCCTTTTAAAACTCTCTGTGAAACAACCCTTGCATACTGGGGAGAGAGATAAGTTAAAGTGAAGTTAACGAAAACCTTTCTCTGACTCTTTTCCGAAGAATAGCGTTAAATTTGGATTATTTCTGGCACTATCCTTTCTTTGGTTATTTTCAGCAAGGCCAATGTGGGTTTTGTTATGAAAGGTGGAATGGGATTTGTGGGGCTTCCAGGGTTTATGAAGAGGGTTTTTCCTTCCCATTTTATGCTTGAGTTATGCGTATGCCCATAAACTAACACGTCAAAACTGTTCTGTTTAGCAATTTCCCGCATCTTCCCCATTCCAAAAAGGGCTCCAGGGTCATGCATAACCCCAATCTTCCAATCAAAAACCTTAACCGAATTCATTTTGGGAAGTTTCCCCCGAATTTCAGGTCCATCCATGTTTCCGTAAACAGCCAAAACGGGAGCCAACTGCTCCAAATCGTCAATTACTGATAATTGCACCAAGTCGCCAGCATGAACTATAAAATCCACCTTCTCAAAAACCTCGAAAACCTTTTTCGGAAGCGTTCTAGCCCTTAGGGGTATGTGAGTGTCAGAGATTAAGCCCACAGTTTTCCCAAAGGAGTATTCAAGCTGTTTGGGAAGAATTTTGGGCTGCTGATAAGCCATTTATATTTCTCTCCATAAACAATTTGGCTTTACAGAAATAAGAATCTTAGCCACAAATTTGTTAAGAGGGCTTAGAAACAAACTTGTTGCCTTTTATGAAAAATCTTAACTCTTGTGGCAAATCAAACTTTACACCTATCCTATGGGAAGAACAAACCTCAAAACTTTCCCCTTCTCTCTCCATCACCATTAGTGGGCTACTCCTTTTTGTGACATAGACTCCATTCAACTCTTTAGTTATTGCTAAAGCCCTTGCCAATTTTCCAGGACCATTAGTCAAAAAGCGCAAGTCCCTCACCTTCCTATTCTTTTTCATAATTTCCACTCCAAAAATGGGTTCCAAAGCCCTAATCAAAACCGCCCCCACATCACCTTTCGGGTGTGCAACTATGTTTAGAAGCCAGTTTCCATGAACCATATAAATAAAAGGCCTTCCAACATCCAAAAACATTAACTCATTAAAAATTTTCCTACCCTTGTAAGCTTTTGAGGCTGGGTCTTTTTCTCCATAATAGGCTTCTGTTTCAACAATCTTTCCAGACAAGACGGAGGTATTCATTTTTCTTACCAAAATTTTTCCAAGCAATTCTTTAGCAACTATGTCTGGCTCCCTTTCATAGAAACTTGTGGGCAGCACCCTCATTTTCTCAACTCAAAATATATTTTGGAGCGATGAAAATTTAAATTGTAAAAGGCTGATGGGTTTTAATGGTGTTGGGTTTGATAGAGTCCTATGATTTTGGTGTTATGGTTGTAAATGGTAAAAGGTACACAAGCGACCTTATAATTTATGAGGGAAAAGTTTTTGACGGCTGGTGGAGAAAGGAAGGCCACAGACTGTACACGGAAGATTTGGATAGAATTTTCAGTTTTCAGCCTAAACCTCAAGTTTTGGTTGTGGGAACGGGCTACAATGGACTTTTAAAGGTTTCAAGCGAAGTGGAGGAAGCCTTAAAATTTCATGGAATCGAATTGGTGGCTCAGCCCACAAAAGAGGCATTTCAAACCTTTAACAAACTTTTGGTTTCTGGCAAGAGGGTTGCTGGAGCTTTCCACCTCACTTGTTAGAAGGGGATAAAACCTTAAGTGGAATGGCATTTAATAGTCTGCCCTAAAAGGTGAATCATTAAAATGAGCGCTCAAACGTTAAAGGAAATAGAAGAGGAAATCACAAACCTTCTCAGCGACCTAATCCGCATAAACACCACAAACCCGCCTGGAAACGAAACCAAAGCAGCAAAATATTTAGCCGAAACTCTGGAAAAAGAAGGTTTAAAATGTGAACTCTTCGAGTCTGCACCTGGAAGAGGAAGCGTCATAACAAGGCTTAAAGGCAAAAAAACAAAGCCAAGCCTCTTATTACTGTCCCATTTGGACGTGGTGGCTGCAAACCCAAAAGAGTGGAGCGTAGACCCCTTCGGAGGCATAATTAAAGATGGTTTTGTTTGGGGAAGAGGAGCAGTCGACATGAAATCCATGACAGCCATGGAAGTTATGGTTATGAAACTTCTAAAAAGAAATAATGTAAAACTCAAAGGCGACGTGATATTAGCTGCAACTGCAGACGAAGAAAAGGGCGGAGAAGCTGGAGCAGGATGGCTTGTGCGCAACTATCCAGAAAAGGTTCAGGCGGACTATGTCATAAATGAAGGGGGAGGACTAGCAATTCCAATAAACGGAAAAAACATTTTTACAATTCAAACCGCAGAAAAGGGAATTTTATGGTTCAAAGTTAAAGCCAAAGGCAGCCCAGGACATGGTTCAGTGCCAGGCGCCGCTGACAACGCCATATTGCGCATGAACAAAGTTATTGAAAAACTTGGGAATCATAGGGCAAAAATTTCCATAGTGCCAACCATGAAGGGTTTCCTAAACGAAATTGCAAAGGAAAATCCAACCCTAAAACAGGGAGTTTCGCTTTTGCTTCAAAACCCAAATATGGGCGACCAAATATTGGACATGCTAGCCCAACAAGACAAAGCCATGGCTGAAGAGCTTCGGGCAATGCTTAGAATGACCATAACCCCAACAATAATCCACGGCGGCGTAAAAGAAAACATTATTCCATCAGAATGCGAAGCCGTCTTCGACTGCAGAATACTGCCGGGACAAAACACTAAAGAAGCAATGGAATACATCAAAAACTTGCTCGGAGACGTTGGCTTAGAAAAGTTGGATTTTGAAATAATCCAAGCCAATGACCCCTCAGAATCGCCAGCAAACACGCCGCTATATGAGTTGATTGTAAATGTTCTGAAAGAGTTTGAGCCCAACTCTTCTGCAGTTCCATTCCTCCTCACGGGCGGAACTGACTCCCGCTTCTTCAGAAAGATGGGCAGCGTGTGCTATGGTTTTGAACCAATGCGCGCCGATTTACCCTACGGCGAAATCTTAAAAATGGCTCATGGAATAGATGAAAGAATTTCCATAAAAAACCTCATCTTCGGAACAAGCGTCCTATACAGCACTGTTGAAAAATTCATGACCTAATTAAATCCTTTAAAACACTTCCAATAATTGTCTGCGGCAACAAAACAGGCTTCCCAGTTAAGCGTCTAAATATCTCCCTAACTTTTGGGGCGAACCCGATACAATCAAGAACCACCAAGTCAACATTTTCTTTTGCCAGAAATTTGGCAGCCTCTTCAAAAGCTTTGCTTTCGCCATAGGGATTCGCACTGGTTATAACAATGGACAAGCCTTTGCCCTTCCATTTCCTCTTTATTTGTGGTATTTGCCCCCTTTCTGGAACGACTATGCCAATTTTTCCGCCCCTCACGCATTGAACAATGTTGGAGATTAGTTTTTCTGGCATTATCAAAGGCTTTCTTGCTCTCAAGTTGGGAAATTCTCCAGTGCACAAAAGCAGAGTAAAATCAACACCCAAGTCCTCAAGTTCTTTTATACACTTTTGAACTCTTGGAATGATTTGCCTTCTTGCCACCTTAACGCTTGTTGCATCCCTTAACCGAGTAACCAACACATAATCGCGTGCCGTAGGAGCCAACTTCTCAATCTCCTTCTTTGCTAAACCATCCAAGGCGCCCTTCTCGATAAGCTGAACTTCTGAACCAAGCGTATCTCTTAAAATTGGCGTTACATCTGTTCTAGGCGACTGTCCGATGGTTACTAACCCTATCTTCAACTCCAATCCACACGCTCCAAAAATAATTCTTAATCGAGCAACCAATAAATATATGTCTACAAGGGTTTCTTATACGCATATTAAGGAGGCTTGAATGTGCCAGCAATAGAAGTTGGCAGAATCTGCGTTAAACTAACTGGGCGAGAGGCTGGAAGAAAATGCGTCATAGTGGACATAATTGATAAAAACTTCGTATTAATTACTGGACCAAAAAATGTCACGGGCGTAAAAAGGAGAAGGGCAAACATAAACCACATTGAACCTCTCCAAGAAAAAGTAGCCATAAAACGAGGAGCCTCAGACGATGAAGTGGCAGAGGCGCTCAAAACGGCTGGCAAGCTGGAAGAAATGGCGCAAGTGGTTAAGCCAACAATCGGCACAGTTTAAGCCTATTATACTCCTTTAGCTTTTTCTCTACATTATAGGAGTGTAACATTAGCCTATGCCAAGAACTGTTGCTCCATGGGAAATCACACGCCAACTATTAGTGAAGGCTGAGGATAAAACAAATCCCCGTTACGGACACAAGCCAGAAGAAAGACCAGCAGAAGAGTACATAAAATATGGGGTCATAAACCTTGACAAACCCGCAGGTCCAACAAGCCATGAAGTGGCTGCATGGGTTAAACGCATCCTCAACCTTCAAAACGTCGGTCACGGCGGGACTCTAGAGGTTTAGACTCCTTTAAACCAGAGAAATCCCAAAGTGACCGGTGTCTTACCCATAACTCTGGAGGAATCCAGAAAAATTGTTCAAGCCTTACTCTACAGTGGCAAGGAATACGTTTGCCTAATGAAACTTCACGGAAACGTGGCAGAGCAGAGAGTTAAAGAAGTCTTAAGCGAGTTTGAGGACACAATTTATCAGAGACCTCCTTTGAGGGCTTCTGTTAAGCGTCAACTGAGAACAAGAAGAATCTATTACATGGAGTTTCTTGAAATGGATGGACGCAATGTTCTCTTCAAAGTTGGATGCGAAGGAGGAACATACATTCGTAAGCTCTGCTTTGACATGGGAGAAGTTTTAGGATGCGGAGCGCACATGCAAGAACTTCGCAGAACAAGGGCTGGACCCTTTATTGAAAATGGGGACATTGTTACTTTGCATGATGTGGCTTATTGGTTTATGGAATGGCAAAAACAAAAGGACGAGAAAATTCTGCGGAAAATTATTCAGCCAATGGAGAAGGCTTTAGCCCTAATTCCAAAAATTTATGTTAGAGATTCAGCAGTTGACGCCATCTGCCACGGAGCCAGCCTAACAGCGCCTGGAGTTTTATCCCTTGAAACTGGAATTAGCAAGGATTCTATGGTTGCCATCTTCACATTAAAGGGCGAAGCCATTGCTCTGGCTAAAGCTTTGGTTTCCACAGAAGAAATTTTCAAAATGGACCATGGGGTTGTCGCCAAAACTGAAAGAGTATTAATGATGAGAGGCACATACCCAAAATGTTGGAAAAGCGGCGAAATATAGATATGCACAACAAAAGCCCAAACCACTATTTCCAAGAACACCCAAAATCTAAGCCTAAGCTTGGAATAATTTACACAAACCTCCGCGGAACCTCATTCCAATTTTTAACAGCCTCTGGAGTTTTCTCTAAAAAACGCGTGGATTTAGGCACAAGAGTGCTTATTGAATCCATGATTCTTCCAAAAAAAGGTTATGTTTTAGATGTAGGTTGCGGTTATGGTGCTGTTGGGATTGCCGCTGCTACTTTCAATCCAAATTTGCATGTGATAATGGTGGATGTGAATATGCGGGCGGTTTGGCTTGCAAAAAGAAACATTGAAATTAACCATATAAAAAATGCAGAGGTCAGACATGGAAACCTCTACGAACCAGTTAAAGGTTTAACTTTCAACTGCATCCTTTCTAATCCACCAGTAAGTGCTGGAATGAAAACCCTAAAGGCAATAATTGCTGGAGCACCAGAACATTTGACTTTTGATGGCGTGTTCCAAATGGTTGTAAAATCGAAAATTGGCAAAGAGCGGCTCCAATCATTTTTTGAAGAAACCTTCGGAAATTTCAAAATTCTTGCAAGAAAGAGTGGTTATCGCGTTTTAATGGCAGATAAAAGCGATTCTAATCCCTAACCAGTTTTTTCACAAGTCTTTGCACTATTGGAATTATAACCAAAGACGTTGGAAGACTCACAACAAAGCCTATTGCAAACGCCAAAAGCCATTTTTCAAGGTAGAATCCCCTCAAATTTATTATGCTAATAACTAAAGACTGGGAAAAGGACATTCCCAATGACATGAACACTCCAAACAAAACAGTTGCATACTTCTTATTTACCCTCAACAGCGTTCACCGTTATAGTTATGATAATGTGAGGTTTTTAAAAACAGTAGCCGCCCAAATTTGTTATGTTAGGAGAATGGTTTGAGTTATGAAGCTTAATGCAGCAATAATTAACATTAAGATGCTTAAGGGTTTTGTAATCTTTTGATGCGCCCTACTCATGAAAAGCAAAAGAACCGTAACAAGCACCATGAAGGGCACAGTTGTGAGGATTTCTGGAAGGGCAACATAGAAAGAATGCCCCCTCAAAGGAACTATTATGGCAATCAAACCGAAAACCAAAGTTATAGTTATAATGTTATCTCCAATAACGTTTCCAATGGAGATTTCTTGTTCCCCTTGCAAAGCAGCAAATATGGAAACCACTGCCTCTGGAATTATGCATCCCACGGCGGTTATTGTAAGCCCTACATAAAATTCCTTCAAACCAAAAGCTTCGCTTATGAGTAAAGCGCTGCGAACAAGCAATACTGTGCCGCTTAAGAGAACAATGCCTCCAAGAATCACGTAAACCAAAGCCTTTTTTGGATTGCCATTTCCATCTCCCTCATGATTGTTGTTTGACTTTCTAATCGAGTAATAGATGAAAAGCGGATATGCAGATAGGAAAATGAGACCCAACCACCATGTTACTTGACCCGATAAGATTATAGTTAAGGCAAAAAGCGAGCTTAAACCAATCATAAAAGCACTCTCAGTAACAACCGAAGAATTTTTCATCTTAAACTCTCTTATTAAGCCGCATAAACCAATAATTAATGGCACATTATAAATGTTCGAACCTATAAGGTTTCCAAGCGCCAAATGGGAAGAATCCCAAAAAACCGCCACAAGCGAACTCATTAACTCCGGCAAGGCAGTAATAGACGCCACAACAACACTGCCAGCAACCACCTTATTAATATAAAGACTGTTAGCTAAGAAAACGGCTCCTTGCAAAGTTTTCTTAGCGCCAATGTATAGGAGCAACAAACTTATGACGAAGGCAATGGCGCCTAAAATCAAAGGCTCCATAGGCGATCCATTTTCCCACACACATTAACAACCCAAAATATAAACCTTATCAAGCATAAACGTTAGAAACCATAATAAACCAAAAAACCAAATAAAACATGAAACAAAACGTGCCGGGGTCTCCTAGTCAGGTATGGAGCAGGCCTGGAGACAAAACGCTAAAAGCGCCATTCAGCCTGTGGCCCCTCGGGGCCGCGTGGGTTCAAATCCCACCCCCGGCGCCTCCAATGTTAACTGTTGATTTGAAAGATGAACATGTCAAACCAACTTTCTTAAGTTGGCGAGGGTTGTGTTAAAATTATTATGAATTGTTAGAATTTTTGGTATAGAGTTGTTTTGCATAAGATTTTTAGATTATTTTTTCGTGATAAATACGACAACGTACATGGAGCAGATGAAAATGTCAAAAACTGGACTTTCATCTATTGCCACAATAACCTTCATGGCAATCTCCATAATACTTGGTTTCTATAAAATTCCCTTTTCAAGTGCGTTTGCACCTACCAGCGACGCTAATCCACGGCTTATTTATTGGCCACCTATAGAGCGGTGGGGGCAAGGGTATTTAATTAGTAATCAATGGGTTAATGCAAAAAGCATGGCTTGGTCGCCTTCTGGAAAATATCTGCTGATTTACGGTGAGGTCCACGCAATGAGCATAAATATGGAAGGTTCGTGGATGCTAATTGTGGACATGGACAGTGGCGAGTTAGTATACAACTTTTCTTGTCAGAGTATCAATTTTTGGGGTCCCGAGCGATTCGTGCAATTTGCATTTTCGTCGGATGAAACAAAAATATTTTACGTGAAATCTAATTTCACATCCTATGTGCCGCAGCTATTCTCTGTGAACTTAGATGGTTCTGGTTCAACCTTCATAACTGATGTCAACAGCACATCAGAAAGCACTGTGAGAGGACCTGTCAGCATCGACATGACTAGTGAAGGAATTTTAGTTTACGCTGCTTGCGAAAGCGTATACAATATTACGAGCGGTCAGTATAACTACACAAGTTACATATGGAAATACAACTTAACCACTGGTGAAAAATCGCTGGTTTTACAGCTTGAGGGAATAGATCAAATAATCACAAGTTTGAAGGTTTCTCCATCAGGCGACAAAATAGCTTTCACAGTTGGCAGCGATGTCTGGATTGCAGATATAAACAGTGCTGAGCCGCCAACAAGTATTGCATCAGCTTCTGACGGGAAAATTGCAGCATGGGTTGATTGGATTTCTAATGGAACAACGCTAACATATTCGGAGATTAATGGCACAATAAATGAATTTGGATACTTTAACGGTGAGTGGGATGCTTGGAGCGGCAACATGACAGCCGTGAATCTGGATGGAAGCAATAAACATAACATTCTCAATGAAGGTTACGGACTTGTGTGGTCCCCTACCACTGGCTCGCTTGCTGCATATGTTAGATTCCCCCGCATGTCTTACAATGAGGGTTATCCATACCTCATAGATTTTAGCATGCCTATAACGCCTAACCCGGACAGCGACGGCGACGGTTTATCTGACTCTTCTGAAATCCAAAACTTCCTCAACCCCCTAGACCCGACAGATCTTTACAAGGACTATGACGAGGATGGATTAACTAACTTGGAGGAAATCAACTATGGGACATACCTTGGCAACACTGATTGTGACGGTGATGGACTTAGCGACGGCGTCGAAGTCAAAGTATTCAAGACTAACCCCACAAAAGCGGACACTGACGGCGACGGCATCAGCGATGGTTTGGAGGCTGCAGCAACTGGCTTGAGCGCTTTTGTTTCCGTTCTACCTGAAGGGTGGATTCGCATGCAGCTGCAATGGTCAAACAAAACCATGTATGTTTCAACGAACTCTTCTGTTCTCGGCGTGGTCTTCAACTCTACAAGTATGGCTTTGAGCATTTCCGTAGGCGGTCCAGACGGCACAACGGGCACAGCCAACATAACCATACCAATGGAAATGATAAATTCGCTTTCAGCCGTCCAAGTCACATTAGACAATCAGCCCATAGACTTCCAAATAACGCAGGTGGGCAGTAACGCCCAAATCTACGTGGAATATCACCACAGCTTTCATGAGTTGACGGCGCATTTGCAAGGTGGCGGTGCCGGCCTAGGCGGCGTAGATTTAACAGGCATATTGGGCTATTGGTGGCTGATATTATCTGTTGCCATCGTTGCAGTGGCATCAGTAATCGCCTTAATCATAGTCAAACGTGGATAACTGGAGGAACGCCGAATGCGGAAAGCCGTTACTTTCGGAACGCTTGCAACACTACCGCTTTTTCTTTGCATGGCTTTTGCTTATGCTGAGGCGCAGGTTGGCGTTAAAGCGGGCGACTGGGTAAAATATGACGCCACAACTAGCGGCATTGACCTAGCTTCAACCAATATGCCGCAATGGGTTAAAATAGAGTTCTTAAGCGTAACGGAAACAACAGTAACTTTTAATCAAACTCACCACATGAGCAGCGGGGCGGAGCAAAGCGAAATTATGATGCTTGACGCCGCCAGCGGAGTGGGAAATGCGACTTTTCAGATACTTATACCTGCAAACTCGAAAACTGGAGACACAATCCATATCGTCACAGACGAAGGCAACTACACCACTATAACAATTTCAGGCGAGAAAACAGGAAACTACGCTGGAGCAACCAGAACAATAGTCTATGCAAGTTTACCGCAAGGAGACACCCAAATAAGCTATTGCTGGGACAAGCAAACAGGAGTGCTCCTAGAGGTTAAGTTATCACAAGGTTCAGCGTTTATTACGTACAAGGCGACCAACACAAACATTTGGCAAGCATCATCACCACCGCTAAACTTGCCAACATTAAGCATGCCGATAGAAATGCTTTCAGTAGGCATATCCGTGGCAGCAGCTATAGCAATAGTGGCAGCAGCGGTAATCTACACCAAGCACAAAAATAGCTAAATCTAAACACCCTCCTTTTTAACAATCCTCGCATTAGAGAAGCAGAAAGTTTCATTTTCTTGTTAGCTAAGTTAAAGTTAAATTTGGCGCTTGCCTATTGGGTTGGAGTGATGCGTTTATGAGGATAAAATATTTTAGGGCTTCTGATGTGAAAAAGCGTGTTGACGAAATTGCTGAAGCCCTTGAATTTTTCAATGTTGTGCCTCAGTTTGTTTATTGTGTAAGGAGTAAGGGTTCAAAGTCAAGACGAACCGTTGCCCGCATCCATGGATTAGGTAAAATTTGGCAAGAGGCATTAAATCTTCCTCCTTCTTACGTAATTGAGGTGATTTCGGAAAAATTTGACAATCTATCTGAGGAGGAGAAGGAAAAAACCCTAATTCATGAACTCTTACATATTCCTTCTGGATTTTCTGGCGGTTTTCGTCCTCATAAAGGATTTGTTGATAGGGAAACTGTGGAAAAACTGCATGAGAAGTTGCGGGCAGCGAAGTTTTTAAGTAAGCGAAATAGTGAATAAAGAAAACCTTTGCACGGCAAGCGTGAAGACATTGAAAACTTTAAGGCATAACGGAATTTACGTTCCATCATATGATTATAAAGGTTTCACTGTGAAAATTCAAGGGCATAGTATAAAATTGGGTCCAAAAAGTGAGCAGATGGCTTTGGCATGGGCAAAGAAGCTGCGCGCTCCGTCTCCGCCAGACAAGGTTTTCTACAAAAATTTCATGCAAGACTTCCTAAACCAGTTGAAAATGGAAAATCCATCTTCAGAATTTTTAGCCCGCTTTTCGACTGAACATTTAAAGAGCATAGAAAATGACGGTTTTGAACCCTCAAACGGCATACGCATGAGTGGTAGCGTGGATTTTTCCGAAATTTTCGAGTATTTAGACAAAGAAAACCAAAAAAAGCTAAGCCTAACCAAAAGAGAGAAAAAGAAACTTGCAAAACAAAGAAAAGCTCAAAGGGAAGCATTAAAGAAAAAGTTCGGATACGCCTTTGTTGATGGAAAAAAGATAGAAATTGCAAACTGGACAGCTGAACCATCCTGCTTATTCTCTGGAAGGGGAAACCATCCGAAAAGGGGAAGATGGAAGGAAGGACCAACTGAAGAGGACATAATTCTGAACCTTTCTCCAGACAGTCCAAAACCAGAAGGGAAATGGAAAGCAATTGTTTGGGAACCAGATAAAATGTACATCGCGAAATGGCAAGACAAACTTACTGGAAAAATAAAGTATGTTTGGTTCTCCGATTCAGCCTATCTCAAACAGAAAAAAGAGAAAGAGAAATATAAAAAGGCTGAAAAACTCGGCAAAGTAATCCCAAAAATCGAAGCCCACATAATGAAAAATTTGGAATCAAAAAACGAGGAGCGAAGGAAGATAGCCACTGTTTGTTGGCTTATACACGCCCTAAACATGAGAGTTGGCGACGAAAAAGACCCTGGAGAAGCAGACACTGTTGGAGCCATAACCCTAAGACCAGAACACATTAAAATAGAAGGCGATACGTTACATTTTGACTTTTTAGGAAAAGACTCTGTCAGATGGATTAAAGAAACAAAAGCTCCACTAAGCGTTATCAAGAACATTGAATATTACTCTAAAACATGCAGAGAATACCTCTTTGAAGGGATAGATTCCAGAAAAGTGTCCAGATTTCTTTCAGAAAAAATGAGGGGATTAACAGCCAAAGTTTTCAGAACATGGAGAACAACAAAAGCCGTTAAGGAATACTTAGACGCATGTAATGTTAAGAAAGAAGACCCAGAACACGTTAAGGTTTTTCATGCCAAAATTGCCAATCTTAGAGGGGCTGAAATTGCCAACCACAAGAGAAAGGTTCCCAACAACTTTGAAGAAAGATTAACTAAAAAGGAAGCTAAACTCAGAGAATTGGAGCGGGAGTTAGAGGTAAAAAAGAAGCAAGGCAAGAAAACAGAGACAATTCTCAAAAGAATCGAAAAAACCAAGTTGGATATTGAATTAATGAAAAAAACAGGAGAATACAATTTGACAACTTCTCTAAAATCTTACATTGACCCCAGGGTTTATGCGAAATGGGCTGCCGAGGTGGAAGCGCCTATTGATAAAATTTATTCCAAAGCCTTAAGGAAAAAGTTCAGTTGGGCATTAAAGAAATTGCTAAAACTTTATAATTGCTAAAACTTTATACCTGATAGTATGTTTTTATGGCTTTTTCAAGGTTTTCTAAGGATTCTTTGAGGATTGGGTTGTATGGGTTTAAGTTTCCAAGACCAAGCCTTATCATATTGGACTTTGCCAGTTTATAGTCGCTTTTGAAGAGAAAGAAGGTTCCAGGCACGGATGCTAAACTGTAATGGGGTATCGTGTGATTATTTGTCCACGTGTAGGTGTCTTTTATGGGTGTTTTCACCCAATAGGTTACGCTAACTTTGTTTGGGAAAAATTCGAAACCCTTTTCGTTCAGCCACTCTTCCGTTTCTTTTTTGAGGCTTACCCATTTCTTTTTGTGCTTTTCAAGAATCTCTCCATCCTTGGTCAGCAGTTCTAATGCGATAAGTTGAACTATGTTTGAAACCCCTCCAGAAGTATTCATCAAATCTTCGTATAAGCCTTCCACAAGGTTCTTATTTGCTAAGGCTATGCCAAGTTTTAATCCTCCAAGACCATAGGCTTTGGTAAAACTGGTTGTGACTATGCCTAATTCTTCGTCAACAGAGAAAAGTGTGGGTATGGCGTCTCTTTCGAATTCGGCATATATCTCATCGCATAAGACATAAAAACCATATTCATGGGCAACAGCCATTATCTCTTTCATCTCGCTTTTTTGGGCTATTGCTCCGCTTGGGGCGTGTGGGTTCGTCAAAACAACTAATCCCGTCTTTTCTGAAACAATTTTTCGCAGCGCCTCTGCATCCAGTTTAAAAGAGTCTTTCTCCCTTCTTTCCAATCTTTTTATGTGCGGAAAATGTTCTTGTGCTTGGCGTAGTAACGGTTCATAAGTTGGATATTCCACAACTGCCTCCCTTTTCTTTTTGTCTTTTTCCGCTATATACCTAATTATCCGTGAATTTTGACCCGAAGTTCCATCGCTTGAGAGGAAAATGTTTTCTACATTATATCTTTTGGCTAAAAGTTTTGATATATAAGGCGTGTAATTGGCGTTTAAATCCACTTCCCCCAGCATTAAGTTATGTTTGAAAGGAAGGATTCCACTGGAGCGGAAATCATATTTTATGTTTGGAACGTGATTGTACCAGGCTAAATATAAAGAGGGATATCGCATAAGCGGGCGCCTACTCGTTTTGGATTTTAAATCGGAGAATTGCGGCTATTCCGCCAAAGGAATTCTTAAGCATCTGGCCCTCCTCTGTCTCGCCAGATATCATCTCAACCTCCGTGTTCGTGTATTCTGCAAGCTGAGCGAAATTTTCTATAAGCTCTTGTTTTTCCAGTATTTGGAGGGCTGGGGACTTGCATTTTGGACATGGTTTTCCATAAAGGTTCTGTTCAAAACTTGTCAGTATTTGGCTTTTCATTGTTTGTTGTTCTTCATAACCGCAAGCATTACATTTCACCTTAACTCTCACAATGTCCAGTCCTTCAGAAAGCAGCAAAGTTTTGACAGCGCCAGCTTCTAAAGCCTTTCGAACTTCTTGTTCGCCGTATGTTGCCATTCCAGTGTCATGCCCAATCTCGTATAGAAATTGTTGCATTATCTGTTTTTCTTCTATGTAGCGCACTTTCCGCATTATTTCAGGCGCCTTATCCACAACCTCTTTTACGCCTTGCTCATCCACGTAAGCCGTGTCAACAGTGTCCAAAACCTTCTCTTTCAACATATAATTTAGGTAATCGCCCTTTTCAAAATCATATTTTGTAGGTCCCGGTCCGGCAATTATCAAGCCCTTCAAGTTTTCAATTGGCAGAAACGTTTCGTTTGCGTGTTCGCCCACTCGCCTAAAGTATTCTTGAAGTCTCATTTCTCTTAGGCGTTCAAATCTTCTGGCTGATTGTCCCCCAGCCCGAGTTTTTCCGGGAACGCCGGATGTTATTTGTCTAACTATTTCAAGTCTTCTGCCTTGAAGGGTGGCAAGGGTGGCTGCTGTAGAGTCTATTAGAAGGATTCCATAACATTCTTTTTCCCTTAATAACTCTTGCAAGTGCTCAGTGTGAAACCTTGAATCGCATCTGTAAAGGTAAATGTTTATGGGCTCCGGCGGAATAATCACATATGTTTCTATTTTTTCGCTTCCAGCTCCGTTTTGGGGAACCGCGCCGCAAAAGATTACAAGTCCATTTTCTGGGGTTTCTTTGAATAGTTTTAGGCGTTGTTGGGTTTTAACAATGGCATCTTGAACGTTTTTGCGTGTTGTTGTAGATTTTATGTTTGAGGCTGTGCCGTATTCGTCTCTTAGCATGTTCATGACTTCGCTTATTTGTTTTCCAGGCGGCACATAAAGCGAAATGAGTTCTGTTCCCCTTCCCTCTTTGCTGGCTAGCATGTTCAATGTCTTTTTTAATCTGAACAGTTCCAGGGAGGTTCTTTTTTTGTTACTCAATTGTTTTCACTGCGGGTTTAGCCGTAAAGCTACTTGACATGGCATTAAATAAGAGTTTAGGATTAAATGTTATGTTGCCTCAATAACTTCCTTTAAAAATGCCTTATATGGACCCAATTTTCCGCCATAATTTCCGGCAGAAATTCTAACAACGCCTGGAACGCTTGCAGCAGCTTTTACGCCTTCACCCATAGCCTTCTTAACAGCTTCAACAGTTAAACCATTAATAACTATCTCGTAAACGCAGTTCACGTTTTCCGGCACCTGCGAATCTTGCACTAAAGCTTTTAATTCTGGGCAGAAGGGATGGTTTGTTGAAGCCTTAAGCTTATACTTTAATGAGCCAGCCTTTGAACCTGAACGGCAAATTCCCCCTGGAAACGGCAATATAATTTCTCTTGCCCTATTTTTTATGGCTTCCACCGCTTTTTCTGCTGCGTTAAGTCCAGAAATTTTGTCTTTGGCTAAGATTAGAAAGTTTCCTCCAGCTATGGCTTCTGCTGCGCCGAAGGAGTCTTCAACGAAAAAGTTTCCTTCCATTACTGGAATCTTCCAACCCTTCCTATTTCCAACGATTCCTTTCCTTTGGAACCCATCGCCAAACAATCTTATGCTTCTGCCAACCTTAAGCCTTCTTTTAGCGTTTGGCATTGCGTCAAAGGCGGATGTTGTGGGACATGTCATTATGCATTGTCCTATGCGTAGTATCATCTGATTCTTCAATTCGAATCTATTACGATTGTAAATTTGGATTAAAACGCCAACACGGTTGTCTGGAGTTTTATCAGCTGGCACGATGCCTTCAATTCCAGCTTCAGCAGGGGACATGATAACGCTTGTTGCAAGGCCTGTTGCCACAGAAGCTGCGGTTAAAGCCCATTTTTCGCTGTCGGCTGTGATGAGCACTCTTCCAGCCCACATGGGAAACATTTCCGCAAAAGTGTCAACAATTTCGATGATGTTTCCATTTTCTGCTTTATATGTAAATATTCCGCTCATGGTCATCCCTCTTAAGTTTATAATCATTTTTTAGGGTGGTAGCCATTGTTTTTCTGTTTCTGTTTTAAGCGTCTTTTTCTCTTCGTTTCTTTTTGATATTATTTTTTTGGCTATTTCATAGGCTATTTTGTAATCGAATATTCCCTTTGGCTCTTCTGCAGCCCTTTTAATTAGTTCGATTTCAATTTTGTTTTTGAGCTTTCCTATGGCTAATGCGCCTATTCCGAAAATGTTTGGTAGGATTTCTTCGCCTTCAGCTTTTGATTTCAATCCCTCAACTCCTAAAGGTGGTATGGCGTTGATGTCGGCAACAATTTTACAATTTTTTCCATATTCTTTAAGCACATTTAACGGAAGAAGTTGGGTTCCAGCGGCTCCAGCAGAGAGAACTATTTCTGCTTCTTTAATGGCTTTTCCAATGTCATCTGGGGTTTGCGCTTCCATGCCTCTAACTTTTTCCTCTCCAAATTCTTCGTTTATTTTTGTTGCTAAGGATGAGGCCCTTTGGAGGTCGCGGGAAGTAACAATCACCTTAGCCTTTTCAGAAGTGTAAAGTCTTGCAGCGGTTTGTCCAACGGGTCCAGTTCCAGCCAAAACTGCAACAGTCTTATTCTCTAATCCGCCAAAACCCTTTTTCATGGAAAGCTCCATGGTTTTTGCAACCGCTGCACTTGCTGTTGTGTAGGCTCCCCTTGGGTCTACTATTATTGAAAGTTCAAAGGGTGGGAACATGCATTTTTTAGCTTTCTCTAAAATTTCGTTCACCCGTTTAAAGTCACGTCCATTAATGAAAATTTTCGTATGTTTTGCGCCTTCTGGGCCTCTTGGAAACATGGCGTCATAAACTATTTTTTCGGCATCTTCCACTGTTACATCTTCATATTTCAATATTTGAGCGTCTGGGAAAACGTCTATGGTTGTTAATATGTCAAAGGGGCTTGCATGCTTGTCGGTGTCCAAAAAAATAAACACTTTTTTAAACTGTTGTTCTGGCAAGGTTAAACCTCTTTGACTATTATTATTGTTTTAACGTTTAAAAATTGCCATTGCTTTGGCATGGGTTGCGAATGCCTTAAATATTAACATGCTAACCTATGGGTAAGAGGATGGACATAAAATGACAGAAGTTGTTGAAAAAGGATTGAAAAAAATTGGCATAACAGTTTCTAAGCCAGTTCTGGCGATTCTATGCATAATCTTCGGCATCCTTGTAATTGCTATACCAGCCCTTATTGGAATCATAGTGGGAATCTTCCTAATAATTGAAGGAGTTCTGCTGCTGACGGAATACTTAGAACTTCGAAAACAACAACCAGCACCATCGCCAACACAGTAAGTTACTTAAAACTCATCTTTCTTTTTGGTTTTTCCCTTCTAACAACTTAAACTTGCGCACGCTCACCATCAAAGGGACGCCCATAACAAATGAAACAATAACTACAATCAAATCTTCAATGTAAGAAGCAACAGCGGCTTCCACAAAAATACCGTAAAGACCTTCGAAGGTACTAAAATAAGTAAATAAAGTGTATAATCCGCATGGAATTAAAAGGAAAATTCTAATAAGCGAGTCTGTGGCTATGCAGACAAAAGAAATTAAAACTAACTTGATGGGCAGATGCTTAAAATTCAATTCAAGCAAATTTCCTCGGAACTTGGCTGCTGGATAAATGAGGAAAAATGCAATAATCACATCGAGAATTGTCCATAGTGGGAGACTTTGCCCAAAAGGGTGTATAAAATAGGCTGACAGAGTTATTACATATAACCCTAAAACTGGTTTCCATTTCGTTTTGGCTAGCAAACCAGCAACTAGGACACTTATTGGTTCGGCTATTATGCCGAACATCCAAAAATCATCAGGCTTAATCATCCGTGCAATTGATGAGCCGATCAATGCTGCCATAAACCCAACTTTTGGACCTAGAATTATTCCTTCTATGGATTCCAAGTAGATTCCCCAGTTTCGCCAGAGTCCAAAGGATATGAAATAGAGAACAGCGTGTAAAGCTGCAAATACTGAGGCAAGGCTTAATTGTAAGCTTTTTCGCATGTTAACCACTCTTAGCAAATTGAAAAGAGTAAACCTTGCTTAGGGTTATAAGTTTTAAAATTATGCAAACAGTTGAATGAGGAAGATTATTAGTGCTGTGAAGGCGCCTACGGTTAGCATTGCCACGCCATATAACCAACCGTTTTCTTTTGCCACCTTTCCAAGATATATGCCTAACAAGAAAAGCGTGATTAGCGATAATGCTAAGGAAATTATGTAAGCCATAGATATGGATATTAATCCAGCTATTGCGAGAATGAAGGGCATAAGCGAAATAGTTGCCGTTAAGGCTGGTGATAACCCATCGATTAAGGCTACATAAAACGTAACAAACCGTGCGGCTTCATAATGTATTGGGTCAACCTTATTTTTTGTTGCATCTTCCATCTCTCTTAAGTGGCGTCTTCTCTCAGCATTTTCAGCCATGAAAGCCCCAAAGAAGCCTGAAAATCCCATGGCGAGGCTTGCTCCTAAACCGGCAAGCAAAATTATTTCTGGTTTTGAAACGTTGGCTATCCATGAACCCAAAACTATTCCGAAGGCTGTCATGGCTCCGTCAAAACCGTTCATTACAAAGTATCTTCTAGCTATGCCACTTGCCTTCGTAATATGGAGGTAGACTCTAACCTTCTGGGAGAGCCTCTTGAAAATTTTACTCAACTGTTATCTCTTCACCCTTGAAAAGGCGAAACACTTGCCCATGTTTAAATCTGGTTCTTTTATACCGTAATTGTTTAATATAAAGTTTTAGAATTCCAACTAAACTCTAAAGGTGATTAAATGGTGCTTGCTGAGACATTAGAGAAACTATCCAATGCTTGTGGCGTTGCCGGCAGAGAAGAAGAAGTTAGAAGTTTGATGAAGGCTTTCTTGAAGCCATACGTGGATGAAGTTAGAGAGGATAAACTTGGAAATGTAATCGGAGTGAAAAAGGGAAAGAAAAACGCGCTGAAAGTTATGCTTGCAGCCCACATGGACGAGATAGGCTTGCTGGTGAAAACAATTTCAAAGGATGGTTATCTGCAGTTCACAAAGATAGGGGGGATAGACGACCGCATACTATTAGCCCAAAAAGTAATAGTCTACACGGAAAAAGGACCCTTACATGGAATAATAGGTTCTAAACCACCCCACATCCAAAAAGAAGAAGAACGCAAAAAAGTCCTCACCTACGACGAACTCTTCATAGACATTGGAGCCGAAAACGAAGAACAAGCCAAAAAAATGGGAGTAAAAATCGGAGACCCAGTAGGCTTCGACATAAAATTCGCCAAAGTTGGAAAAGACATCGTTATTGGCAAAGCCTTCGACGACCGTGTCGGATGCGCCGTAATGGTTGAAGCAATGAAAACCTTAGAAAAAACTGAATGCACAGTCTACGCCGTTGGAACGGTGCAAGAAGAAGTAGGCCTAAGAGGAGCCACAACAGCAGCCTTCGGAATATACCCAGACGTCGGCATAGCCCTCGACGTAACCGTAGCCGGAGACGTGCCAGGAGTAAAGGAGGTTGAAGCTCCAATAAAGCTACGGAAGGGACCATCCATAGAAGTTGCGGATATGGGCTTAATAACGCATCCAAAAGTTTTACGATTATTAATAGATGCGGCTGAAGAAAACAAGATTCCATACCAACTTGAAACTGGCTTGCCAGGCTCAACGGACGCAGCCCGCATATCCTTAACAAGGGAGGGCGTGCCAAGCGGCGTTATATCAGTGCCGACACGTTACATTCACAGTCCAGCATCACTGCTTAGCTTGAAAGATGCAGAATATGCTGTAAAATTGACTGTGGCGAGTCTTCAAAAAATTCCAAAACACTTCTAACATAATCCTAAAGACAAGCTGGCATCCATTTGTCTCAGAAAATTTTGCTCTGCGAAAAGGCAGTGAAACGTTTCCTTGAAGGTTACAACTGCGCCCAAAGCGTATTGTTAACCATCTTTGAATTTTGGCGTGGCGAAAACGAGTTAATTCCAAAAATAGCTACGGCTTTCGGTGGAGGAATAGGAAGATGCGGGTCTGTTTGTGGAGCCTTAACTGGCGGTGTTTTGGCTTTAGGAGTCAAGTATGGAACTAATGAACCCTCATTGGAGAAGCGATTAAAAGCCTACGAACAAGCACAAAAATTTTACGAACAATTCGAGAGACGGCATGGAAGCGTTTTTTGCCGAGAACTAATTGGATACAACCTCTCCAACCCTAAAGAGTTGGAGGAAGCCAACAAAACGAAGGTTTTTGAAGAAAAATGCGCCACCTTTGTTAGAAGTGCCGTTGAAATTTTATTGAACCTCGGTGAAGGTTAAATTTCCTTCACCAAATATTTTATGAAGAAAAATGCCACAACCGCCGCTATGGCATATGGTAAAAGCCACATCAAAATTTGATTTAAAAATGGGATTTGCTCAAGCAAGTTCAACGCCTCTTGATTTTCTACGATTCCCGTTGGAAAGCTATTCCAAAGTCCGTGAGTTAGAATTAATGGAATCAAATTCTTGGCTTTACTGTAAAAATACCCAAACAATAAGCCTATGAAAAACGTTGTTGCTATATACTGAGCCATGCCAAAGGGGTCAAATGGGGAAAGGTTCCAAACAAAGTGCCAAAATCCAAACAAAATTGCTTGGATGAAAATAGCCTTCCAAGCGCTGAATTTTTGAAGGTGCGTTTGAATGTAGCCCCTGAAAAGTCCTTCTTCGCTTATGCCGACTAATAATGTTTGAAAGGGCATTGATAAGAGGAAAGGTGAGATGTTGTAGGATAATACTGGCGTTTGATGGGTGAAAAGGTATATGAGAAGATAAAGGATGAAGGATGCCATTCCGCCGAGAGTTATATAAAAGGTTATTCCATAGAAGATGGCTTTTCCCATTTTTTGGGTTTTAAAACCAAAGGCTGAAACATCAGTCCCTTCAACAACAATAATGGTTAGGGTTATAAGGTAAATTAGTGGCGCCTTCTCATAGGGCATATTAAAGAGGAGCACAGATGGAATGCGCACCATTAAGGCTAAAAGGAAGAGGGCTAAAACCCAGAAAAGAACTTCTTCCTTACCCCTTCCATCAACTTCTTTCAAAAGCTCTACCTTCTGGTAATTTTTCTTCCATAAATAAAGCGGAATTAGAGATAGAAGCGAGATAAATATTGGAACAGTGCTTTCTCCTGAGGCGACGTATCCGCTTAAAAGTATTATAAAAGCAACAGCCAAGTATGTCAAAATAACAGTTGCAATTGCTTTCTTCAGCATGTTTTCGTCACCGCCCATGTTAGCTTACTCTGCAATAATTGGATTATCGCCTTTAACATTTATGTAAAAAGCAAAATGGTTTTAAAACAAGGGGTTTCATGATTTACACGGCTGAACACATGAATGAAAATAGGGGTTACAAGTTTTTAGAGCATATGGCAGATGCTTACATTGCTGCTTATGGAAAAAATTTAGCTGAGGCTTTTGAGAATGCTGCCCTTGCCATGTTTGATGTTATGACAGAGGTGGAGAAGGTTAAACCAAAAATTAGGGACGAAGTTGAAGTTGAGGCGGAGGATGAGAAAGCTCTTCTTTACAGTTGGCTTGAGGCTTTGCTTGTAAAGTTCGAGATTGAAGAAATGCTATATTCAAAATTTAAAGTTTCAAGATTGGACCGTACCTCAAAGGGTTTTAGGCTTAAGGCTGAAATTTGGGGAGAAAAGTTTAATCCAAAACGGCATCCGCAAAAGGTTGGCGTGAAAGCCGTAACCTATCACCGCATGGAAATCATAAAAAATCCAAAAAGGGTTACGCTAAAATTTATCCTCGACATATAAGCGTTCTAAGCTAATTTTAAATTTCTCAAGCCTTTGAATATTTCTTCAACAGCTACTTCAGGCGGCATTTCTAGGGATTCTGTTTTAAATTCGATAAATGGGACGCCCTTTTCTCTGTAATATTCGAGTATGGGTTGGGTTTGCTGCTCGTAAACTTGGATTCTTTTCTTTATGACTTCTGGTGTGTCGTCTGGGCGTTGGTAAAGGGTTCCTCCACACTTGTCGCATATCATATCCACTTTTGGCTTTAAATAGCGTAAATTATAGACTTCTCCGCAGTTTTTGCAAATTCGCCGTGCTGATAAGCGTTCAATGATTATCCATTCTGGCACTATAAGCTGGATGATTACGTCTATTTTGGCAAGGTTTTCAAGGAATTTTGCTTGGTCTAAATTACGTGGGTAACCATCCAAAATGAAACCTTTATCACGCGAAATTTTTGCTAAGCGTTTCTTTAAAACTTCCACCACAACATCGTCTGGAACAAGCAAGCCTTTCTCCACAAAACCCTTAACCTTTCTGCCTAAGGGCGAGTTTTCCTTCATAATTTCCCGAAAAATGTCGCCCATAGCAATAACTTCAACACCAAGCTTAGATTGCAACCTTGAAGCGTAAGTGCCCTTGCCCGAACCTGGCGCTCCGAAAATTATAGCATTAACCATTTCCCTTCACTCTAAACATGGTTTTGCCATATTTCCGTAAGAAAGCGATGAGTCAATAATTAAGTATTGCTGTTTAAAGCTTTTAAAACCGCTTGAATCAATCATTTTTTGCCGTATTGATAAAGTCCAAATAGGTTTCCATCAGGGTCTGCGATGTTATGATTGGTATTAACCGATTTCCAATTCTTGCCATTCATTGGGTTTTCAGCAAAAACTGGCGAAATAGAGAAAGGAGCCATTTTAAAGGAGAAGGAAGTGGTAAGGCAAGCTAAAGAATTGGTGCCGCTATTGATAAGGGAAATCTCCCCCTAAACTTTTAACGGATTAAGAATGTTATTTCTTTCACAAGAGTTTCTGGGATTATTGCTCTTCCCCTTCGCTTATTAAGTTTAACGAAGCCGAATTTGCTTAGCACTTTTAGGTCCTGATAAACATTTTTCACATTCCGCCTCACTTTTTGGGCTAAATCATTTATTGACTCCACCCTTAAAGTGGCAAGTTGATGCAGCAATTCCATCCTTTTAGGCGTTAACAAAGCAGCTTGTTCTGGCTTGAAATCTTATATCTCCTCAACCACATAGTCAACTGTTCCCTCTTCCACATAACCCTTATAACTGTCTACAAGCTCCGCCCACTCAAAATAGGCTCTTGCAAGCTTGGCGTCCAACCTTTGCCCAAGAAAAAGCTCCTCAAACTTTTCGAAGCTCATGCCAAACTCTTTCTCAAACTTTCTAATTCTTTCCAATATTTCTTCTGATGCCAAGTTTCGAACAATTTTTAGAAGCATGTATGTTCCCAATTAACAGATAGGCTTGTTTGCTTAAAATGTTCACCATGGAAACGCTTAAGGCAGCCAACAAACACTTTAAAACTCCACTTGATAAGGGTTTGAGAGAAATGTCGGCAACAAAAATTGGAGAAAACATTTACCTTATTGATGTTCAGGCTGGTGGAATCAGAAATTTTATAGCAAGCTATGTGTTAAAGGGAAAGCATGTGGCAATGATTGAAACGGGTCCAACCTCTTCAGTACAAAATTTGCTTTCAGGCTTAAAAGAATTAAACGTGAAACTTGAGGATGTAGCCTACGTGGCTGTTTCTCATATTCACCTTGACCACGGAGGAGGAGTTGGAACGCTATTGAGGTTTCTGCCTAAAGCCAAAGTCATCGTTCACCCAAGAGGAGCGCCTCATCTGGCGAATCCACAGAAATTGTGGCAGCAGTCAAGGGAAGTTCTTAAGGGAATAGCTGAAATGTATGGTGCGCCTGAACCAGTCCCTGAAGAGAAAATTATTGCCGCAGCTGACGGGATGACCTTTAATATTGGAAATAATGTTGAGTTAAGGGTTGTGGAGACTTTGGGACATGCCTCCCATCATCAAAGCTATTATGAACCGTTAACAGAGAGTCTCTTTCCTGGAGATGCTGCTGGCATTTATCTAAGCGAAATTGATGCAATTGTGCCTACAACGCCTTCTCCCTTCCGTTTGGATATTGCATTAGCTTCCTTGGATAAGCTGATAAGCCTAAAACCCAAAGCGCTATACTACACTCACTTTGGTAAAGCAAGTAATCCTTTGGAAAAACTTCAAACCTATTCGCGGCAGCTAAATCTTTGGGCAAAAGTTGTGAAGCAAGGCTTAGAAGAAAAGGAAAGTTTGAAAATGATAAGTGAGCGAATAATTAAAAACGATGGAGCTGTTCAAAGGGCTTTGGAACATATTAAGGTTCATCCAGTTTTAAGCGAAACAGTGTTTAACGAAAGTCTGCGAGGTTTCATTGATTTTGTAGAGAAATTCGGCTGGAATCCACAATAACCCTTTTGGTGTAAACGCCAAAATTGTTTATATTCCAGCCTCCCTAATCGTATAAACTGGTGAAAAAATGGGAGAAGAAGAAAGCCGTCCCCCTCCAGAAAAGGTTCCTCTGGAAAAAATAGACAATTATACATGGCGAATACCAAAATACAAGCCAGGCATGAGAGTTCCAGGAATAGTGTTTGCTAATGGCGACTTATTGGAAAAAATGCAGACTGATAGAACCCTATGGCAATGCGCAAACGTTGCCCATTTACCAGGAATTTACAAATACTCCATAACACTACCAGACGGGCATGAAGGCTACGGTTTTCCAATAGGCGGGGTAGCCGCAACAGACTACGAAGAAGGCGTAATCAGCCCTGGAGGAGTGGGCTACGACATAAACTGTGGAGTTCGCCTATTAACAACAAACCTTTCAGAGCAAGACATACGCCCAAAACTTGCCCAACTAACAAACACAATTTTCGAAAATGTCCCATGCGGACTTGGGAGCCGCAGGAAAGATTTCAAAGCAACAGCCCACGACTTGGAAAGGCTGGTAACCGAAGGGGTTCAATGGGTAATCGATCAGGGACTGGGCTGGTCTGAGGATGCTGAACATTGTGAAGAACTGGGATGTATGAAAAATGCAAATCCAGACAAAGTTTCCACAACAGCCAAGAACAGGGGAGTAACCCAAATTGGCACTTTAGGCTCTGGAAACCACTTCTTAGAAATTCAAAAAGTAGACAAAATCTACGACGCTAGAACGGCTAAAATCTTTGGAATTGAACATGAAGGACAAGTAACAGTCATGATTCACTGCGGCTCCAGAGGCTTCGGCCACCAAATATGCTCAGATTATCTGCGGGTTATGGAAAGAGCCGTGCATAGATACAAGATAGTTTTGCCAGACCGTGAACTTGCATGCGCTCCAGGAAACAGCAATGAAGCAGAAGACTATTATGAGGCTATGGCTTGCGCTGTTAATTATGCCTTTGCAAATCGCCAAGCCATAATGCATTGGGTGAGACAAAGCTTCCAACAAGTATTCAAAGAAGACCCAGAAAGGTTCGGTTTAAAACTTGTTTATGATGTGGCTCATAACATTGCAAAAATAGAGGAGCATAGAATTAACGGGGAAAGGAAAAAAGTTTGGGTTCACAGGAAAGGCGCAACAAGAGCCTTCCCGCCTGGGCATCCAGAAATCCCAGCGGATTACACTTCAGTGGGTCAGCCAGTGCTTATACCTGGAAGTATGGGAACAAGCTCATGGCTTCTTGTAGGCACAGAAAAAGCCATGCAAATAAGCTTCGGCTCCACAGCCCACGGGGCTGGAAGAATGCTGAGCAGGAATGCAGCTAAAAGAAGATTCTGGGGTGGAGACGTGAAGAAGGCTTTGGAGCAGAGGGGAATCTTTGTGAGATCTGAAAGCTCTGTTGTTTTGGCGGAAGAGGCAGATCCAGCCTACAAAAACGTTGACATAGTTGCAGATGTAAGCGATAAGGTTGGAATAGCCACAAAAGTTGCCAGATTTGTTCCAATAGCCGTGGTGAAGGGTTAATCTTAAGTTTTCCTTCTCTTTGTTTTCAGCTCCTGTTCTCCATAGCTTTGTTCGGAACTAAATTTCCTTTGAATTTTTAGTCTCTTCTCCTCCACAGAATGCGCCTTATGTATTTCCTTCATATACCATCCTCTCTCCTTTGCATAATGAACACTTACCACTATTCCAGCAGTTAGTAAAGCGAGGCCTATGGATGTTAAAGCTAAGCCTAAGAGGCTGTAGGGATGCGGTGTTATATGGTAGGGTATTATTAGGAACCATTCTGGATTTTCAACTTTTATAACTGTTTCAAGCAATCCTCCTATGAAGAAAATGGAGCCTATTATGATTATTAAATATCCAACTGTTTCATTATGCCTCGATTCTTCCGCCTTTTCATGCAAGTATTCGCTAAAAAGCATCAAAATCCACGATTTGAGCAGCGGTAAAGTTGTCTATAAACTTTATTGCAATTCCCGAATAGGTTTATAACAGATTTCCCAATATTATTAAACAACCTTCACCTCCACTTGAGGGTTTAAATGCCTTTAAAAGATGAATGCGGAATATGCGGCAGAATCCTTCCATACAATTATCTTAGGCGCTGTCAAAGGTGCGGAAGACTTTTCTGCAGAGATTGCATGGTTCCAGACGTTTCCACCGGCGACCTCACAAGAATGTTGTGCCTTCACTGTGCAAGAAAAATAGTTTCACCAAAAACCACAACAAAATATGGCGCACTCACAAGTTATCTAAAATTTAGAGGAGCCTTCACTAATACTGTTAGGCTTTCTCTAGCTGAAATAGATGGAATAATAAAGGATAATCTACCCATAAGCGCATATAAAAACGATAAATGGTGGAGCAACACGCCAACAAACGCTCATGCTAAGGCTTGGTTGGATGCTGGATGGAAAGTGCAAGAAACAAAATTAAAAGAAGGCTACGTGATTTTCCAAAAAGTAAAGGAAATACAAAAAAAGGAGTTTAAGAAAAAGGCATTGGGCAAAGAAATCAAAAAGCCTTTCACGCCTGTCCCAGCACGGTTTCCAAAAAGCAGAAAACCATCAAAAACAAAGATTTCAAAACTTTACGCCAGACTCAAAAACATAGAGAGACAAAAAGCCACCACGCCCACCTATCACGGCAGTTTCAAACCAAAACCAACACATGAAAAGAAACTCTTCAAACCAGAAAAGAAACCGCAATTGTAAAAGAAATTTTATTTATTTCCATTCTAAATATGCAATACAGAAAACATAAGCGGTCGTCGTCTAGCCTGGTTAGGACACAAGCCTTCCAAGTCTCTTTTGGAAAAAGAAGCTCAAAATGAGCTTTGTTCTGATGGAATCCATTGTGGATATGAAGATATAATCAAGGATTTCCATGATTTTCTTGTTGTTGAAATGCGAATGGAAAGTCAAACGGCTAAACAGCATTGCTGGAATCTAGGGTTATTTCTTGAGGCTGTTAGAAAAGAGCCTAATGAGATAACAAGGCTTGACATCAGAAACTATTTTCTTGAGCAAATGAAAATTAAATCTCAATCAACCATAAACAATTATCTGAAATCTCTAAAGCGGTTCTTTAGGGATTATTTGCATAAGCCTGAATTGATTGAAAGCTTCAAGTTTAAACAGCCAGAATTTAAAGAGAAGCGAATTCCTTCAAAGATTGAGCTTAAACAATTTTATGAAGCATTGCCAAACATTGAACATAAAGCTGTTTTCTTAGCTTTTGCCTCAAGCGGATTAAGAGCTAGGGAAATTGTTTCATTAACCATAAAAGATGTTGATTTAGAACAGAGAAGGCTTTACTCAGCTAAGCATTCAACTAGAACCAAAAAGGTAGGCTGTGGATTCTTCAATGAAGAAACTGCTAAAGTGTTAAAAATATTGCTGAAAGGGAAGCATTTAAAAGAGGATGACAGAGTTTTCCCAAGCTATAAATCAATAAGACAAACATGGAAAAGCGTTTCAGAACAATGCGGTGTTAAAATAACGCCTCAAATATTGCGTGAGTGGTTCTGTTCTGAAATGGGAAGGCTCGGCGTTCCAGACAGATATATTGATGCTTTCTGTGGGAGAGTTCCTAAAAGCGTCTTAGCTAAGCATTACACAGACTATAATCCAGAAACATTGAAAGAGATTTATGACAAAGCAAATTTGAAAGTGCTTTCCTAATTTCCCTTTCATTTTTCTCTAACATTTTTAATCAGTTAGGCTAGCTAGACTCTGCAAAAAGTTAGGGGTCTGAATGTTGCGTCTGGAAATCTATGGAAAAATTCATTCTCTGTTTTTCAACAGGCTACAAGCTAGAAGAGATTGTGGCAAAAAACCATTGAAAATGATGTTGAAATGAACATTCAGAAAAATTGATTATATTTTAATGTAAGATGAGAGAAGCCTTTCCTCAGCACATCGCATGGTTAATTAACGCAATTATTAAGCCTTCAGAAACTCTTAATGAAGCGTTTTCAAATAGCATTCCGTATGATAATGTTTAACTCTGCCTTTTGCCACCCTTACGACTATTGTTTGATTTGGTGTTAATGGTTCTCCGCAAAATTGACATCTTAAAGAGCCATTATACCTTGTCCTTAGCATTTTAAAGAGTCTTTCCGTTAGAAGATATTGTCTCATAAATTGTTTATATGAAAATGTTAAAATTTAAAGACTTTTTCTTTTCTTTATATATTAATGATTCAATGGAATAGAAAAATCGTATTAAAAAATGTGTTTTTAACGGATTTTCTGATATTCCATGATGTTTTATGATGGATAAACCCTAAATTTCCATTGAAGATTAAGGAAAAATTAGGCTGAGACAATGAAGTTGATAGTTAAAGTTGAAAAGGCTGGAATAATGATTCCAATAGAGAGGCTCAAGGGAATCAATGAAGGTGATTTGGTGCAAATTGAAATAGAAAGGCTCTATATGTCTAAGAGAACCAAAAGAGACTTAATTCAAGTTTTAAATTTCTAAAATTCCTTATTTTCTTTTTATCTCTTCATGCAACAATGTTGAGATTTCATCAATTAACATTCTAACGATATGATAGCATTCATTTTCATATTCGCTTTCAGAAGTTTGAGCTAATCTTTCTAAAAGCTCTTTTTCTTTTGGTTTAATTTTATCTTTTAATGGTTTGGGTAGGCGTGCTATTAAGAATCTTAATTTACCTAAGGCTTTTTCAGGTTCAGGAATACCGATTACACCATGAACAGCCATATCACTTATTTCTTCAAGTTTTTTAAAGCATTGATAGAAAAACGCATCTTTAAAATCTAAAGTTTTAACATTATCCATTTTTGTATATCTTGAAGGATGTCCAAATTCTGGTAAACCATAAATCACGGTTCTATCTGGAAGAGTTGATTTTAGAATTTCCCTCTTTTTCCATGCTTCTTTAATTTTGTTGTAAGCTTGCCTCTCGCTTATTTTGAGTTTTCCAGAAACCAAATTTACAAAATCTTCAGATTTTATCCAGTCTTTTCCATGCATTTTTAATATTTCAGCTACTGAAATGTTTGACATATGTTAGAATTTCAGAGAACAACTATATAAAATGTTTGACGCTTCGTTTTATGGTGAGAATGTGGCTAAAAATGAAAGAATTGCATTAAGATTAGAATCCCAATTAAGATATGAAGCTGAGAAGCTTATAGAAGCTGGAAAATTCGAAAATCTTAGTCAAGTTGTGCGTGAGGCCCTCAAACAATTTCTTGAGAAACAAAAGGAAGGTGAGGCTTAGGTATGCCTACGATTCATATTTCCAATGAAGTTCATGCTTTACTGAAAACCATTAAGAAAGAGAAGCATGTTAAGAATATGAATGAAGTTTTGCTTAGGCTTCTTTCAAAATCTAATGATGATATTGATAGCATGTTGATATGTCCGTTAAGTCAGAAACCATGCAATAAAGAACAATGTCCAATATGGATAAGAATATGGAAGCCTCATCCATTCCCAGACTATTATTTCGAATTTGAAGGCTGTGGCTTAATCCATAAAGTGCCATGGATTCTGAAAAAGAAGGAAGGTGAAGCTAAAACATGACAACAGAGCAATATATCGTTTTAATCATTTTCTTGGTAGTTGTCATTTTCGTCTTATGGCGTTTATCGAATACATGGTGGGATGAGATATGATTAAGCGAGTCAAATATGTTGTTAAAATAAGGTTCTGCAAGACGGCAATGATTACAATATTGGATTCTGCTTTCTTTTCCTTAATAACCTCTTTTTATCCATGCTATTATCCAACATTCATTTTTGCCTTAATTCTCATGATAATAACGATTTTGCCAGCCATTTATATTGAAGGTGCTGAAGGTGAGATAAATTATGAATGTTGAAATTCAAAGCTTATTCACTTATAACCCTAAAACCAAAGAATATTTGGTTCGTATTGGAAGCCTACTTTTTCCATTCAAATCGGCTGATGAAGTCTTAGCCTATTTTTTAGGCTTATCAAAGATAAAGAAGCTCATAAACCAAAAAATGAACAATGAAAAATGTAAGTTTAACCTAAAAGAAAATGCAAAAACAAAGTCTATCTATTGCACTAAACTTGAACAATGGATAAGCCAAAAATATTGTGTGCTATGTCGCTTCTACGAGCCTAATAACAATAACAATAAGCTCCTACTTCATAGTTATAACTATAATTATAGTATAGCTCATAACAATAACGAGGGGGAAGGGGGGATAAAATTCCTTCTCCCTTCAAAATTCTTAATTAACTTTCGGGGAGAGTGAGTTTTTTGCCTTTCAATCTCATCATGGGTAGAAAACTTTTCACGGTTATCAATGATTTATGCGACAAATATGAGGAAAAATTCGGCGAGAAAGTTGCTACCGCTTCAGTTGTCAATGTTTTAATTGCCGAGGCACTCATCCATAGGGGATTAATTCCAAAAGACTATATTCGACAAAAATATGGATGCGATAATCCAATAGAGATGGGATTCACACCTAACGCAAGAAAAGAGAAGCCTGCAATAGAGAAAGAAAGGGAAATGTTGAGGCTTCAGCAGGTAGAGAAGGTTTTAACGCTTGCCTATGAACAATGGGAAACACTAAAGGAAAGTGCTAAAGCATATCATCTAAAAACTGCACAACAACATCCAGACTTACCAATTTCTAAAAAGATTCTACAAAAAGAAGGTGTCATCCATGAGTGATGAAGATTTAAAAATTTTCATTGAAGATTTCTGCGACTTTCTGAATGGCTTAGAGGCTTCCATTGTTAAATTGAGAAGCCAAATAGACAAGTTATGTGGCTCTAAATGGAAATGGAATCCAGACAAAATAAAATGGGAAAAAGCTGAAGGCTGGAAAGGAGACTATGAAAGAAGCGAAGATGTCAATAGCTTAGACTTTAAAGAATTATTGAAGGATTTAGCTCAACATAAAGGAAGGCTAACACGGGATGGATGGTTCTATTGGACATTTAAAAACGGTTCAACTGTCGGAAGGAAAAAGCGAGAGAGAAAAGCCTAATGGTGTTCATAAAAATTGAAAAAGGAAACAAAGGCTCAAAAGATAGGATTATAAGAATTTGGGCTAATGGAGAAATTTTTACAATAGAAGACATCTTAAAAATGATTGACTTCATTTTCAAAAATGAAGATGAAATATATCCAATTTCTCAAGGCTATGATGGAAGAGCCTATTTCCTAAAAGCCATAATAGACTTAGCTTGTGGTATCCCCTTAGAACGTATTCTGGAAAACTATAAACTGAAAAGGAAAAATAATTCTGTTAAAGTTATTGAAAAATTGCATGAAATTTTAGAGTGAGAAAGCTTTTATACTTCTACACACATACTTACCATGGTAGGTAGTGATAAAATGAAAATGAAAGGAAAAAAGGCTCAAGTGCAAATCACACTACCGCCAGAATTGTTAGAAAAAGCCAGAGAATATGGCTTAAATATTTCAAAGATAACAGAAAATGCACTAAAAGAATATATAGAAGCTCTAGAAAAGCCTAAAATGACAAATGGAGGAAGCTTTCTTGGTGAAGCTTCTTTCACGAAAGAAGGTTCAAGCGGTCGTCGTCTAGCCTGGTTAGGACACAAGCCTTCCAAGCTTGCGATCCCGGGTTCAAATCCCGGCGACCGCACCAAACGACATGTGTCAGTTTCGGTTTTTCTGTAAAACCCCGAGGACAGTTTCCTATTGTACATCAAAAATGTGTGGGTTAAGAAGCCAAGGTTAACTGTTTATTTTGTTTAAAATTTTGGGGAATAACCTGTAAAGTGTGCATGTGTTTTTTGTGATGAGGTCGGGTTTTTGTTGGTTTTTCTTTAAGTCTTCGTGGGAGTAAAATTGTGATGGAACAAAAATTGTTTTCATTCCCGCTGCTTTTGCACCTTTTATGTCTTCTTCTGGGCTGTCTCCTACATAAACTGTTTCTTCGGCAGCAACCCTAAGCCTTTTCAAAGCTTCTTGAAAGATTTTTATGTGGGGTTTGCGCCAGCCCACATCTTCAGAAACCAAAACTGTATTGAAGAAGTGGTTTATGCCTAATTTTCTTAGACCAGCATAAATTACGGGTGCATATGTAAAGTTTGAGATTATACCTAATTTATAATCTATGGAAGCTTTTTCTAAGAGTTTTTTTGCGCAGGGTCTAAGCTCCAGCGAATTCAAATAGTCTTCAAAGAATATGTTTACTGCAGTTTTTATGCGTATATCTTCAGAGTTTGTGGTGAACCCTAAATTGTTTAGGGCTTCTGAAATCCAAACGGCGTTTGTAACTTCCACCAATTTCTCGTATCTTATAACTCGATATTTCTCGTGAGCTTGAGTGTAAGCATTCAAAAAACTTTTGGCGTCGACGTTAAAGCCTGCATCCACTAAAGCCGTATACAATTTCATTTTCGAATTTTCTAAACTGTAATTTTTAACATTTGTTAATGTTCCAATGAAGTCGAAAATTATTGCTTTTATGCGTTGCATGGCATAATCCCTATTCGCTTTGTTTATTACTAATTCATCTCTGCAATGTTTATTTCCACATAATAATATTTACGTACACGTTCGATAATTTGACATATTTGAACGCCAATGTCCTTCAGAGAGTATTTACATGAAAAAGCTGAAGAGTCGAGGCATAACGAGTCAGTAGCATATCTCATGTTTCTTGCTGGCGTAATGTTCTTTGTGGGTGGAATGTTAGAAACCATAAGCTTGGCTAAAGGCATTCTGCTTGGAGATCCGGAATGGTTCTTTTTCATACCCTATTATGCCCAAGCACATCCTGGCGCAATTTTAGGTTTGGCTATGATAATTAGTGGTTTATCTTTGATGGTTTTTGGAATAGCTTCAGGCATAAGCTATTCAAGAGATAGGAGTTGGTATATGCAGGAGCTTCGTAAGGCAAACTCTATAGAAGAAGCTATGATGCAAGGCAAGACTGTGAAAAATGCGGTTAAGAAGAAAAAAGTGAAAGCCTAAATCTTTGAAGCTATTTCTTCAATTTTTTCGGCGAATACCGTTTTCAAGAGCTTTTTTGTTTTTCCTATGAACTCTTCAATTTTAATATCAAAGGGGATTTCGCCTAAGAATGGCACACCCAAACTTTGAACTCTTTGTTGTATAACGTTGGAGTCGTTCATTTTCATGTTTTCAACAATACCTATTATAGGGACTTTCAGTGTTTTTAGTAGGCTTACTAATTTTCTAACAGTTTCAAAAGCTATGAGGGAAGAGGTGGTTACGATTAGAAATTTTATGTTTTTAATTAACCGTAATAAGTCTAGGGTTGCGTCTCCTATACCCGGCGGCATATCCACAACCAGAAAATCAAGTTCACCCCATCTTGTGATTGCAAGTAACTCAATTAAGGCGTTAGAGACATCCACACCTCTTAAGGGAGATGCATATTCACCAGAGTAGTAAACTATTGACATGTACTTTAAACCATGCACATATGGTGGAAGTAAACCTTTATCTTCTTTTGGTTGTATGCCCTCAATGCCTAATATTACATGAGTTGATGGGCTTGTAAAGTCCAAGTCGAAAAGACCGACGCTATAACCCTTTTTTGCTAGTGTTAATGCGAGGGTTGATGCCACCAAGCTTTTGCCCACGCCGCCCTTTCCGCTTGAAACGGCGATTATATTGCGGATTTCCTTAACTCGTTCGTTTATTATGCTGATTCTCGGGTCAGCCATATCATTTCAGTCCTTTAACGCTTTCAAGCCATATTCCTCGCCCCTCTAATATTTCGAAGTCTGGGCTTCCACATTTTGGACATTTGATGTAAGTGTGGGCGATTTCTGGAACAAAGTGGATGGCTTCTGCCGTTTTTTCATCCAAACTTTCTTTGCTGAAGAACCATTGGTTTCCGCACACTCTGCATTTCAGCTTTGCCTTGATGGTTTCTATTTGAAACTTTGCATTCTGGAGTTTAGCAGTTTTCAGCTGTGAAAGAGCGAATTCCAGTATATCATACTCAACCTGTTGCAGTTCGCCAACCTTTATCTTCACCTCTGTAACTTCGCTTAGTCCTTCTTTTTCTGCTATTTGCGATGCTGTTGTGATTATTGCTTCAGCCAATGCCCATTCATGCATAGAATAGCCTTCTCAAAGTGTAATTTAAATTATCCGTTTCAAAGCTTTTTCCACTTCTTCTCTTATTATGTAGCCTCCCAAATGAAGTATGGGCTCTTTAGCTTCTGGGTCTACATTCATTGTTGCCGTGCATGGGTAGCTGTGGTGGGCTTTTGCTATTGTATCGTAAAGAATATCTTTTTTCATTTCAACTCCAACAAGCTTTTTTGCTATGTACCATGTGGAACCGCATGGGGCGCTTCGCCTAACAATTGTAGATTCTATAACTTGTTTGCCCCTTTTCGCAATTGCTATCTCTAATGAAGGTCTTCCCACCTTCATTTCTTTTATAAACCTTGAAATTGTGGGTTTGTCTTCTGATGGTTCCAAAGAACAGAATGGTTTCGGAAAGGCATTTTCCAATCCAAATTCCAAGCATTTTTCTTCCATCTGCTTTCTTAAGCCTGAAGGAACCTCGTTAAAATCTTCTATGGGCACAATCAACCCTTTAATTCCAACTTTTTGTATATGCTTTGGCAGTTCCAACAGCAAATCCTTGTGCAATCCAGAGGCAACACATAAATCAGCTTTCGGAACCTTCTTTGGCATATACTTTTCTGGATTGTCTATAAACGCCGGAAGTTCTGAAGGATTTGTTAGCTGTATTGCTGCTCGGATGTTACGGACGAAACTGTAAACGTTATATTTACATGAGTCGCAGTAAAGTCCACAAGATTTGCAGAAGCTTGGGTCGTTTATCAAGTTTCTTATGACTCGTTCTGCAAATTCTCCGCTGTAAATGAAGATTAGGTTTAAAGTTTCTTTGTTTGTCAAGTTTAAAACCTAATTTTGAAGTTTTAGGTGGTGGCAAGCAATACGTGTTCTAGAAATAAGTCTTCGGGAAAGGCTCCGATAAATTCTACTTTCTCGTTTATGACAGTCTTTGGTGTTCCCATAACCGCATATTTGAGGGCTAGGTGAGGAAATTCGCTTATATCAATCACATCCGCCCTTATCAAATCGTTCTCTATGGCAAATTTTTGGGCGGTGCTTGCAACTATGGGGCAGTAGGGACATGTTAAGGTTACAAAAACTTGAATATGGACTGGTGTTTTGATTTCCTTAAGCTTATTCTTTGTTTCCTCTGAAAGGTCTGTTCTTCCCCTTGAAACGTTTATTACGCTTTCCAGAAGGGTTTGAAATTCATAGCCGTAGGGCAGTCCGTAAAACCTTATTCCATAATCCTTTTCGCCCATAATTATTAAGGCGGGAACCTTGTCAACGCCGTATTCTTTAGCCTTATCAGTTTCTGCAAGAAAATCGTGAATTTCAACCTTAATCTTATCATTTAAGGCTGCTAACTCATTGATTAATTGTCTTGTCTGCGCACAAAATTGGCATTCAACCTCTTGAGTGAACATGATAATTTTTACTGGATTCTCCATTTTCTCCATAAGTTCGTTTTTAATATGCTCCTTATGCTCTTCAGGTATCAAACTCACTTGGGCTCACCGTCCCTTATTCCTTCAATTTCTCCAAAATTATGGCTGGACAAATCCTTTTTACTCCTTCAATAGTTCCAATTTTCTCTGATATAAGTTTTGTAAGTTCCCTTCCATCCCTTGTCCAGATTTCAGTCATTATCATGTGGTCTCCGGTGGAGGTTGCAACACATTTAATTTCTGAAAATTCGCAGAGTTTTTGGGCTACTTCTAAAAGTTTTGGTGGGTCAGTTTCCAATCCTACTATGGCAACGGTGTTTATTCCCAGTTTTCTTGGGTCAACTTGAACTGTGAACTTTTTTATTATTCCTTCCTTCTGCATGGCTAAAACTCTTTTTCTGACGGTTGACTCGTTTATGTGTAGTTTTTCAGCTATCTCTGTGAAGGATTTTCGCCCATCCTCTTCTAACATTTGAAGAATTTTTATGTCAATTTTATCTAATTGGGACATGTGCTTTCATTCCTATTTTCGTATTTTATTATCTGAATTTCGTCTTTTTTTATCCGAAAGATATATAAAATAGTCTGAGATAAAAGTTTTTTGTTCCGAAAAATGATTGGAGGTTTGTATAATGGAAGAGAAAAGACCTTTATTGAGACTTGGTGAACCAGTTCCAGATTTTGAAGCCATCACTACACATGGGAAGATTAGGCTTTCAGATTTCAAGGGAAAATGGGTTATCCTATTTTCTCATCCAGCAGATTTCACGCCTGTCTGCACTACGGAATTTGTTGCCTTTGCAAAGATTCATGACGAACTTGTGAAGCGAAATGTTCAACTAATCGGTTTGAGCATAGACAGTGTTTACTCTCACATAGCATGGGTTAGGCGAATAAAGGAAAAGTTAGGTGTGGAAATTCCATTTCCAGTAATAGCCGACTTAGACATGAAAGTTGCCACAATTTTCGGCATGATTCACCCAGGAATAAGCGCCACTTCAGCCGTACGTGCTGTTTTCTTCATAGACCCAGAAATGACATTAAGAGCTATGATATATTATCCATTAAACGTTGGAAGAAATATGGATGAAATTTTACGGGTGGTTGATGCCTTACAAACAGCGGACAAATACAAGGTTGCCTTGCCAGCTAATTGGCGTCCAGGCGACGCAGTTATCGTTCCGCCGCCTCTCACACAAGAGTCAGCAGAAAAACGTTTACAAGAAGGCTATGAATGTGTGGACTGGTTCCTATGCAAAAAGAAACTCCCCTAAACTCCGTCTTTTTATAGTTTAAAGGGAGGTGAAAATTTGGCACAGAAACTTCATGCAAATGCAAAGTTGGTTAAGGAGTTAAGGATAGCCGTTGACAATGGCAGAGCCCACAGCATATGCCTTGACCTTCCACCAGAACTTGGATCAGACATGGGACCCACAGCCCTCGAATGTGCTGTTATGAGTTATGCTGGATGCTTTGCAACTATTTTCGCTTTAACAGCAAAGAAGATGCGTGTTCCATTGAAAGATTTAGAGGTGAAACTGGAAGCCACAAAATCTGATGAAGCCGGCACAGTTACAGAGGCTAACTTCAACATTCAAGTTAAGGCTGAAGCTTCAGAGGATAAGATTCAAAGAATTTTCAAGTTAACAGTGGAAAATTGTCCAGTTGGAAAGCTTTTTGAAAAAGCTGGCGTTAAAACAAGCTACAACATAAAAACCATACCATAACCCAAATCCTCTGCATAATTTAACCAAAGAATTAATTTCGTTTAGCCTGGGAATGGGCATGTTTTTGTTGGGCAGCCGCCAGCATATTCAGATTCAGCTGTGACAAATTGTCTTTCCCTAGTTTTTATTTCTCCTATGTATAGGACTTGTTCTGGTTTGCTTCCATATCTGAAAACGGTTACGCCCTTACATTTTAGTTTCCAAGCGAGCTCGTAAACCATTCTTACATCTTTAACTGTGGCCTCTGTTGGCATGTTAACGGTTTTTGAAACGGCGTTATCTGTATATTTTTGGAAGGCGGCTTGCATTTTCACATGCCATTCAGGTTTGATGTCCAAGGCTGTAACGAAAACTTTCTTAACATCTTCTGGAACCTCATCAATCTTTTGAACAGAACCAGTTTTGGCAATTTCTTCCAGAAGTTTTGCGCTGTAGAATCCTCTCTCTTTCGCCGTCATCTCAAAAAGTGGATTGGTTTCAAAAAGCCTTGTTCCGCCCAAAACATTTCTTATAAACGAGATGGCAAATATTGGTTCAATTCCAGAAGAGCAGCCTGCTATTATGCTTATGCTTCCAGTGGGCGCTATTGTTGTCACTGTGGCGTTTCGCATAGCCTTATACTTATCTTTCCAAACACTGTTTTCAAAGTTTGGGAAAGAACCTCTTTCCTCACCTATTTCCATAGATTTCTTATGGGCTTCTTCGTCGATGAATTTCATGAGCTTTTCTGCAAGCTCCAAAGCCTCTTCGGAGTCGTAGCGAATTCCAAGTTTTATAAGCATGTCTGCAAATCCCATAACCCCCAAACCTATTTTTCTATTTGCTTTTGTTATGGCTTCTATTTCTTTTAGGGGATACCTGTTAGCGTCAATAACATTATCAAGAAAGTGAACAGCATTCCTAACAGTTTCCCTCAATTTTTCCCAATTTATTTTTCCATCCTCAACCATCCTTGAAAGGTTTATTGAACCCAAATTACAAGACTCGTAAGGCAAAAGCGGCTGTTCACCACAAGGGTTGGTTGCCTCTATCCTTCCGACTGCTGGTGTAGGATTATGCCTATTAATTTCATCTATGAAAATAACGCCTGGGTCTCCGCTCATCCAAGCAGATTTTACCATTAAATTCCAAACATTTTGGGCTTTAAGCTTCCTCACCTTTTCCTTATTTCTTGGATTTACCAGCCAATATTCGCCATCTTCTTCTAAGATTTTCATAAAATCGTCTGTCACAGCAACTGAAATGTTAAAGTTTGAAAGGAAGCCAGGCTTCTGTTTTGAAGTTATGAATTCCAGAATGTCTGGGTGGTCAACCCTCAAAATTCCCATCATAGCACCTCTCCTTTTCCCACCAGCTTTTATCACTTCGGTAGCCGTGTCAAAAACACGCATAAAACTTACAGGACCAGAGGCTACGCCTTTTGTGGATCTCACAATGTCTCCATTTGGTCTTAATTTTGAAAAGTCGAAGCCTACTCCCCCTCCGCTTTTCTCGATTAAAGCCATGTTTTTCACGGCTGAGAAAATGCTTTCCAAAGAATCCTCCACTGGCAAAACAAAACATGCCGACAACTGACCAAGTTCCGTTCCCGCGTTGAATAGGGTTGGAGAGTTTGGAATGAACTCAAGCCTCGTCATCATGTCATAAAAAATCTTTGCACTTTCGTTTGGGTCTTCGCCGTATATTTTGTCAACGTTTGCTATGGCTTTGGCTATTCTCTCAAACATTTGCGCTGGGGTTTCTATAATCCTCTCTGTCTCATCTTTTAAGAGGTATCTCCTATTCAAAACTTCTAGGGCGTTAACTGTTAATTTTGGTTCTAAAATTCCCAGTTTTTCTCTTAGCTCTCTTATCTCATCCTTCTTCTTTCTATAATTCTCATATTCTCCTGCAACTTTTTCATAGCCACTTTTTTTCAAAACTTCAATGACGATATCTTGGGCATCTTCAACCGATGGAATTTTTTCCCTAAATCTTTCCTCAAGAAGCCTAACAACTTCCCTTGTTAAAGCTTCCGCCCTTTCACCATTTTCAAGTTCCACAGCAATAAATGCCCTATGAATTGCATCCTTTATTTTTGCAGAATCGAAATCAACAATTTTTCCGTCTCTCTTCCTTATTTTAGTGATAGCCATTAGGGGTAACCATTTCAAAAATAAACAAAATTACCTATAAAAGTTTGAACCTTAATGTTCACTTTCCTTTTTCACAAATTGACTTTTAGGTGCATTGCAAACGGGACAAACCCAATCGTCTGGCAAAGCCTCGAAGGGCGTTCCAGGCTTTACATTGTGTTCTGGGTCTCCTATTTCTGGGTCGTATATGTAACCCCAAACTGTGCATTCCCACTTATCCAATCCCACACACCACTTTAATGAAGTTTCATGGTCTGAGCTTATTTAATTTCTTATGCAAAAGCATTAGGGACAAAATATAAAGCTTCCATAAAGCCAATAATAGTGATTGAAGGCGCGAAAAATGGAGAAAACAAAATTTTACGTTTTACCTCAACTGCCCTACGAATATAAGGATTTAGCGCCATACATGTCTGAAGAACAATTAAAAATACACCACAGCAAACACCATCAAGCCTATGTTAACGGCGCCAACGCAATCCTTCAAAGGCTGGATAAGGCAAGAAAGGAAAACGCAGAAATAGACATGAAATCAACCCTAAAAGAACTCTCATTCAACATAGGAGGACACTTGCTACATTCGCTTTTCTGGAGCAATTTGGCACCTCCAAGCAAGGGCGACGGAAAACCCATGGGAATTTTGGGAGAAGCCTTGGATAAAGAGTTTGGAAGTTTTGAAAGGTTCAAGAAAGAGTTTTCACAAGCCGCTGTTAGCGTGGAAGGTTCCGGATGGGCAGCATTAACCTTTTGCAAGCAAACTGGCAGACCAATAATAATGCAGATAGAAAAGCACAACGTTAACGTTTATCCAACATTCAAAATTCTCATGATTCTGGACGTCTTCGAACATGCCTATTACATAGATTACAAAAATGACAGAGCCAAATTCGTCGAAGCTTTCTGGAACATTGTTAACTGGGAAGAAGTAAACAAGAGGTTGGAAGAGACACTAAAATAAACGTTGCATTCAACACTCTAGGGTTTCGATGGTGAAAAAGAAGAGTAAAGTTTAATGATGCACTTTTATGGTGGAGTGATTTTTATGGCTTGTGCTGGACACGAAGTTTCACATGCAAGGCATTGGATGCAATCCTTTTCTCTTGCTGGGTCAGACTTCTTTTCAGAGGTTGGATGTCCAGGGGCATCAGCCCACTCAAAAACGCTGACGGGGCAAACTTCTATGCAGACGCCGTCTCCAGTGCATATGTCCCAGTCAACCGCCACGTTTGTTCCGTGAATTCCAAGCTTTGCCGGAGGCTCCACAGGTCCCCAAACGTTGTGACCTTGATGTTGACCAGCAACTTTTCGGTTTTTTTGGAAATCTGGGTCTATGGGCAAACAATTTCACCTACTCATAGGTTGAAGAGGTGAAAATATTAGCTTTTCTAATTTTGCAGCTTCTCATATGGTAAGTTTACCTTGTCACATTTATCTCAATTTCTTTCCAGTCCTTTTTTATCCCCTTTAAGGAAGTTACTGCCCCGACAATGGTTCCGCTTAAGATTTTTACAACAAACTCGTTAAGGCTTATTTCTTCGCCATCCACAATCAATTTTGCCTTCATAGACATCACCTACCACATTTCTGTTAGATGATAAGTAAAAGGTTTCTCACAAAATTTCCTTTCTAATGCTCACTGATTGCCTTTGGATATCCTTCATCTTCCAATTGGATGGTTGTGTGGTCTATCCCAAACTCTTCGCTTAAAATTTTCATCAAATCCGAAAGAAGTTTCCTCTTATCCGTATCCTTTTTCACCACAACATGGCAACTCATACAACACATCTTAGTCGGAGTAATACACCACACATGGAGATCGTGAACTTCATTCACGCCTTCTTGTTCCATAATCCTCTGCTCCACAGCATTTAAGTTAATGCCGTATGGAACTCCTTCGAGGAGAACGTTTATGGATTCTCGAACAAGTTTCCAAGAACTGTAAAAGATTAATGCGCCTAACATCATGCTAATTATGGCGTCGGCTTGATACCACCCTGTAAAATACATTATTATTCCAGCGGAAATTGCTCCAATAGATCCTAAAGCATCAGCTAAAACGTGAAGGAAAGCGCCTTTAACGTTTAAGCTTTCACTTTTTGATTTGGAGAGACTGACTGCTGACAATCCATTAGCTACCAAACCAGAAAAAGCTATTATGAGCATGTTTAAGCTTTCCACTCGAATTGGATTTTGAAATCGTTGAATTGCCTCATAAAAAATGAAAATGACAACACCCCATAAGAAGACGCCATTCAAAAAAGCTGCAAGGATTTCCGCCCTGTAATATCCAAAAGTCTTTTTCACGTTAGTTGGACGAGTTGAAATCCATGCAGCCATAAGAGCGAAAATTAAGGCTGCAGCATCATTTAACATGTGCCAAGCATCCGACAAGAGGGCAAGACTGTTTGTTAGGATTCCGCCAACCAATTCGATAATAAAGAATGATAGGGTAATGCCTAAGGCTATTTGTAAGTATTTCACGCTTTTTATTTGGTGACTGTTTTTGCGCATTGAGACACGCTTCTTTTATACTATCTAATGTCTTGTTCTTATTTTTTGGAGAAAATAAGCCAAAATTATGAGGCAAGCAGCAAACGTCGACACGCTTGATAGAGTGGTGATTATGATGTTTTCTGTCTCTAAAATGAATGCTACTGAGACTGCGGCGAGGAAGACGCCAAAATATAGACTGGCGTTACTGCGCAAAAATTGCGTGAATTCCATGCGGATGAGCTTTGAGTATTTGCTTAACAAAATTAGAATGGACGCCAAAGCAAGAAATGTAATTATAATTGTGTAGGTTATTCCAGCCCAATAATTCTCACTTTCTAATGTTAACAAAAGTCCAACTTCATCTCCTATAAGTCCGCCTCCAGCGCCGAAAAGGATTGCTGCCAATCTGTTTATTCGTTCGCTTTCATAGCTTATGCCCAGCCAACCGCCTATTGCAAGCATTGCTAAACCATACCAGAAATGGTGAATGTGAAGGTCGCCGCTAATTAAGACAAGGTTTGGGTTGAAGGTTGTGAAGATTCTGGCAATCATAAAAGAACCTATAAAAGAGACTAAAGCTAACAATGAAAGGTTAGGCTTTGTCTTTGCTTCTTCCATCGAAATTTCTTGCACCCCACTTTAAAGATTTGAAAATTGTTGCATTTCTATTATAGTTTACTTCTAAAGATGAAGCGCTAAACTATCAAGACATTTTGCTCAAACTCACTTCGAAAAGCCGCTCCAAACCTTTGCTGACAGCAAAAATTTTCACCTTATCTCCAACTCTCCTTTTATGAAGTTCCCTCACTAAGTCTTCAATAGTGTAAATGATTGTTCCATCCATCCTCAAAATTATGTCGCCAGCCGCCATTCCAACACTATCTGCTGGGCTTCCCTCCACAACCCTAGTCACAAACACTCCATATTCCGTGGGTAAATCATAATAGCGAGCCATCTCTTCCGTAATGCTTAAGCCTATTATTCCAAGCCAAGGTCTAGTGGAAATTCCATGGGTAATTATTTCACTTGCACATTTCTTTGCGGAGTTTATGGGAATGGCAAATCCAATTCCCTGAGCATACGGGATTATAGCAGTGTTTATTGCCACAACTTTCCCCTCAAGGTTTACCAGTGGCCCGCCACTATTTCCGGGGTTTATGGCAGCGTCTGTTTGCACAAGGTTTTCCAGAAATTCGTTTTCAGACTCTATGGTTCGGTTAACTGCGCTCACAACACCCGTAGTTACTGTTGGACCGCCTGCCAACCCAAAGGGATTTCCAATAGCGTAGACCCTCTGCCCAACCCTAAGCTTGTCGGAGTCTCCAAGCTCGGCGGATGGGAGCAAATCCCTATCAACTTTTACAACTGCAATGTCATGGACTGTGCAGGAGCCCACCAATTTTCCTTCTAAGATTTCGCCGTTCCATAATGTTACGGAAATTTTTTCTGCTCCTCCAACTACGTGATTGTTGGTTAGTATGTAACCTTTAGGGTCAATTATTGTTCCGGAGCCCATGCCTTTCACTGGGACAACTTGATAAAATATGTGGTGAACAAGTTTTATTGTGCTTATGTTGACAACGCTTTTGCTCACCTTTTCTAATATATCAAGAAGTGCTTCTTCATCAGAATTTGGCAATTCTTTCACCTCTAAACCTTGTCAACTCTTTTTCTAATAAGTTTTCTTTTAGATGGTTGCGGGTTTAAGCAGAAACCGCATTCTTCTATGGTTATTTTTTGTTCTGTTTTTTTGCAGAATTGGCACATAATGCCAGTTTTTCTTATAGTTATACAGGTTTGACAAAAAATTTTTAGAAATTCCCCTCTTTGATAATTTTCATTTTCAAGTAAGCCCACCATTTTCTTTATTAAAGGTTCTATTTCTTCTATGCCTTCAATTTTTATTGCGCAACCTCTAACTTTTCTGGTGTATTTACTTACTGCGCTTTGGGATATTCCCAAAATTTCTGCAACCTTTTCCTGTTTTAGACCATTTTTTTCCACGAGTTGTATTGCTATTAACGCCTTTACCGCTGGGATGACGGATTTTACGGCAATCTCACATGGAACTATCAAGTTTTTCGCACCATTTAGGTATTTTGTTGGGAAAAGTATTTAAGCATGACGTATGTCATAATATTACACGTATGCCACGACAAAAATAAATAATAAAACTAATTTTTAATCGAGCTCTCCTTTCTCCCCGAAGTCGTGGCATACGCCAAATTTCCAGCAGAAAAATTTTAAGAAGTTCAAAAACATAACTCCTAACGGACAATTCTAAAATTGAGTGTGATATACCAGTGAAGGTTAACATAATTTCTTTAACATGCTGCGCCGGATGCATATCTTCCCTATTAAACGCTGGCGACGCCCTATATGAAATTCTTTTAGGAGATTTCGAGATAATTTATTCGCCAACTTTTGTGGATTTGAAGGAGATTTCAGAAGTTGACTTAGCCATAGTTGAGGGTGGAGTTAGAACAACAGATGATGAAAAATTGATTAGGGAAGTGCGGGCTAAATGTAAAATTCTCGTTGCCTTGGGAATATGCGCAACCCACGGCGGAATAACAAGCTTGGGAAACGCATTATCTGTTAAGAAGCTTTTGGAGAAGGAGTATTCCATTCCACTTTCAAGTAGACTTCCAGAACTGGAGGATTTAATGTATCCTATATGCAGTTTCGTCGATGTTGACTATTACATTCCAGGATGCCCACCCATGCCCTTCCTAATAGTTCACAGTTTAAAAAACATAGTAAGCGGAAAAGCACCAATCCGTCATCAAAGCGTTGTCTGCACCGAATGCCACAGAAAAATAATTCCAGCAAAACTTGACCGCCTTTACGGAATATATGAGAAAGAAGCAGACCCAGAATTATGCCTAGTAAGCCAAGGCTTCATATGCCTTGGTTCTTTAACACGGGATGGATGCGGAGCCCCATGCCCAAGAGCTGGTTTCGCATGTTTCGGGTGTAGGGGTCCCGCTGACTCTTTACTGTATAGGTCAAGGGACATGTATGCCTTTCTCGTGAAAGTAATTTCAAAAAGAACTGGTATTCCCGAAGAGAAAGTGACGGAGGAGCTTTACCGCAATCCCTTCATTTTCCACACATTCATCTTCTCAAAATTTGCACGTTCAAAAGCAAGGGAGAGAATCATTTGAGCTACAAAAAGGAGATAACAATTTCGCCAACAACCAGAATTGAGGGACATGGAAAAGTAACCATAATTCTTGACGAGCTCGGCAATGTTTCAGACGCATACTTCTACGCCACCGAAATCCGAGGTTTTGACTACTTCGTAAAGGGTATGGAAGCAGAAAGGCTTCCATTCATAATCTCTAGGATATGCGGCGTTTGCTCAACAGCCCACATCATTGCCTCTGTTAAAACCATAGAAAACATTTATGAAACAGAAATAACAGAAACTGCTAAGAAACTTCGTGAACTCTTACTAATGGGGCAAATAATAAGTAACCATTCCTTAGTCTTCTTTTTCCTAACGCTTCCAGATTTTTGGTTTTCTCCAGAGGAAAATCCTTCAAAAAGAAATGTTTTCCAAATCATGCGGGAAAAACCAGAAATAGGCAGAAAAGCCATTGCGCTCAGAAGTTTTGGGTCACAAATTTTAGACGTTGTTGGAAAACGCGAAGTTCACATAATCTCCATAATACCGGGAGGCTTAATTAATTCCCTTAAGGAGAGAGAAAGAGAAGTTCTTCTCAAAAAAGCACAAAATGCTTGCGAAATCGCCAAGGATGCCCTCGAACTTGGAAAGGAACTTTTTGACAAAAACTGGGAAGATTTCAAGAAAGCAGGAGACTACAAAACTCATTACATGGCTTTGACAAGGAATGATGCCTTAGAATTTTATGATGGCGAAATCCACATCATAAACCCTCAAGGCGAAACTTTGTCCAAATTCACAGCACAAGAATACATGGAACACATCGAAGAAAAACGGTATGAATGGACCTATGCAAAATTCGCCTACCTAAAAACCTTAGGCTTGCCAAAAGGGATGATTCAAGTTGGACCAACAGCGAGAATGAATATAAACAAAAAAGCAACAACAGAAATCGCCCAAAAAGAACTGGAAGAGTTTAAAAGAAAATTTGGAACTCCTGCCCATGCCACCCTTCTTTTTGATTATGCCCGTCTCATAGACCTAATTTATGCATGCGAAAGAGTGAAAGAACTTTTGGAAGACGAAAGCATAGTGCGAACAGACACGAGAGTTAAAGTTAAACCTAAAGGCGGAAAGGGCATAGGAGTTGTTGAGGCTCCAAGGGGAACTCTTGCCCACGAGTATGAAATCTCCAGAAGTGGGCGTCTAAAAAAGATGAAATTGATAATACCAACTCAAGTGAACAATGCAGCCATAAACATCAACGTGAAAGATGCAGCAACAGAGTTCATCCAAAAGGGCGAAATTAAACCAGGCTTGTTAAATAGGATTGAAATGGTGATAAGGGCTTATGACCCATGCATAAAATGCGCCACGAGACAGGCTAATGAAGGTTTGATTGTGGAAATTAGGAACAGCAAGGGCGAACTGCTAAGAATTTTAGAGGTTTAGGTTTGAATTTTTATGGCTTGGCTTGGACAGTTGACCTCGCATGTTCTGCACAAAATGCAGTTTTCTTCGTTCCCAACGGTTGGCTTCTTTGACTTTTCATTAAGGAAAACAGAAACTGGACAAATTTCTACACAGATTCTGTCGGTATCTCCGACACATTTTGCATAATCAATTACTATTTTAACCATGCCTTACTTACCCTTCACTGGACAAACTTTCGGGGGCAATTAAAAACCTTTCTACTTTCTGATTTTGTATTTCTTGGGATTCTTTTTAAACTCTTCTTCGCAGTGTTTTGAACAGAAATAAACCATTTGCCCTTCATGCTCCATTTTGCTGTAAGCTGTTTCTGGCTCTATCTTCATTCCACAAACTGGGTCTGTGACTAATTGTTTCTTTTTCTCCATAAATTTCACCTCCGCCGGCTCATATTTCCTTAAGGTTTGAGCGTTAAAAGCCACTATAACTGTGCTTAAAGACATAACTATTGCCCCTATTGCAGGGTTTAGATTTACGCTGCTGGCTGCTAAGGGCAAAGTTATTATGTTGTAGCCGGCTGCCCACCACAAATTTTGAACCATTTTTGAGTATGTCTTTTTAGAAATGTCTATGACTTTTGGAACATCTCTGGGGTCATTTTTTACTAGGATTATGTCCGCGCTTTCTATGGCTACGTCTGTGCCCGCGCCTATGGCTATGCCTACATCGGCTGTGACTAGGGCTGGGGCGTCGTTTATGCCGTCGCCGACCATTGCAACTTTATAGCCATTTTCTTTTAGATATGCTATTTTCTCTGCTTTTTTGTCTGGCAAAACTTGGGCAAAATAATCGTCTATGCCCAGTTCTTTTGCAACCCAGCGAGCAACATCTTCAGAATCCCCAGTGAGCATGTAAACTTTTAATCCCTTCTCCTTCAGCCTTTTAACAGCCTCAAAGGATTCCTCCCTTATTCTGTCAGAAAGCGCTAAGGCACCAGCAAGTTTTCCATCAACAACTGTGAAAACTACGGTTTTTCCTTGTTCCTGCAGCTCTTTTATTTTCTCGTCGTTCACGTTTATTTTCATGTCATTGAGAAAGTTTACGCTTCCAACATAAATTTCGCTTTTTCCAACTTTTCCATAAGCGCCCTTTCCTGGTAATGCCTTAAACTCTTTGGTTTTTGAAATTTTTATGCCATTTTCCTTTGCGTATTCTACAATGGCTTTGGCTATTACGTGCTCCGAATTCAGTTCAACACTTGATGTCAATTTTAAAAGTTCATTTTTTGGTATGAAAGAGACTATATCGCTGACGCCGAACTTGCCCAAAGTCAACGTTCCAGTTTTGTCGAAGACTATGGCGTTTACGTCTTTAACCATTTCAAAGGCTTTTCTGTCACGTATCAGTATTCCACTTTTTGCAGTTATAGAGGTTGAAAGGGCAACAACCAAAGGAATTGCCAAACCAAGGGCGTGAGGACAAGCAATTACCAAAACTGTGACTGTTCTTTCAAGGGCTATTTCACCAAATCCGAGAAGAGACCAAACGGTGTAGGTTATTATTGCAACTCCAAGAGCTACGTAAAAGAGAAGAGCAGCAGCCCTATTCGCCAAATCTTGAGTTCGTGATTTGCTTTCTTGAGCTTGCTTAACAAGTTTTATCACTTGAGATAGGTAGGTTTCCTCCCCAGTCCTTTCAATTCGCACTTTCAAGACGCCTTCTCCATTTATTGCCCCACCAATAACTTTGTCTCTCACGCCTTTGTGGATGGGTTTGGATTCGCCAGTCAACAAAGCCTCGTTAACTGAGGATTCGCCTTCAACCACAATGCCGTCTGACGGGATTTTCTCGCCTGGACGTACAAGAACCTTGTCGCCGACACGCAACTCTGAAACTGGAACGTCTTCGATTTCACCGTTTTTTAGACGGTGGGCTGTGGTGGGCATTATTCTGACAAGTTCTTCCAAAGCCATTGAAGCGCCCATAACGCTTTTGGCTTCTATCCAGTGGCCCAAAAGCATAACATCTATGAGGGTGGCGAGTTCCCAAAAGAAGTCCATTCCTAAGGGAAAGAAAACAGCTGCGGCGGAGTATAGAAAGGCTACTGTTATGGCTGTTCCTATAAGCGTCATCATTCCAGGCTGCCGAGCCTTCATTTCATCCTTTAATCCCTTAAGGAAGGGCAATCCACTGTAAAGGTAAACGATTAGGGATAGGAGGAGTAGGATTTCTTTTTTGAATGGTATTTGTAATGTTTGAAGGATTGGAAACCATGTTTGTATCATTTCTGAAAGTAGCAGAATTGGGATTGTTAGGGCGAGGGAAATCCAGAACTTGTTTTTGAATTCTTGAATGTGATGGGCGTGATGTTGATGATGCATTTTCTCACTCGGGGCATAATGTTAAATATGCCATACGTCATAAAAACTTGTCGGTTAACAAAACCAAAAGAATGCGCAGTTCCGGTTAATTATGCAACTTTATCCTCCAGGGGCGCCGTGGAATGGAACATTCTTCCAGAGCAAATCCCACCAGTCAGCCTCTGTTATAGCTTCACCCCGTACAAGAATCTCCAAAACCATCTTTAACAATGCATGATGCCTCTTTTCATCCTCCAAAATAGCGCTTAAAAGAAGCTTAACCTTCTCATCCTCAACTGTTGGCAAAACATCACCAATCTTCTTTATAAGTTCAGCTTCCATACGTATGTGCTTTTCCACCACAGCCTTCTGCTTGTCCAATTGCTCTTGCGTGAGGGCTTGCGAAACTCTTGTCAAAAGTTCTGTGGCTGCAGCATACATTTCCGCATGTTTCACCGAGTCTAGGGATATGCCCTTCAAAACTCCGCGGACAGGTGGGTTTTTCATGTCAATTAAAGCATTATTCAGCGAGTCCACAATATCATTTTCAACCTTAATCTGTTTCTTCATAAACTCTATCAATTCATTTTTTGTTTTCATAATCTTCTCCTTCACTAAACATGTTAGCTTATATGCATAAGTCTTTCGGCAACTTTCCTTCCAAACTCTTTGCATTTTTCTATACCATCATGGTCTGGCGTGTACTTAATTAGCAGTGGCGGTTCGACAATTTCCATTTCAAACTTGTTCTTCAAAATCTCAAGAACCAAACGTGGAGCTTCGCCACTCCAACCATAAGAGCCAAAAGCTGCTCCAATCTTCCCTTTCAAAACAATTTTCTTGAAAGCAGCTTCCTCTAAAAGGTTCTTTATATTTAAAGGCATGTCATGATGATAAGTTGGAACCCCAAATGCCAAAGCGTCAAAACCTGCTAAATTTTGAACAGCTATACGATACGCTATTTCTGTATCAATTCCTTGAACTGTTTTGGCACCTTCAACCACAGCCTTAGCCATTTTCTCAGTATTTCCAGTTCCGACTATAATAAAGAATGAGAAACTTAGCCATCCATATCACAACCATCCATTAAATAGTTGCATGTGCAATTAGAGATTTCGGCTTACCGCTTCCTTTATTTCTCTTTTGAAATTTTCTGTGTCCATGAAAAAGGTTTGTATAGGCTTGGCATTAACTATTAGCCACCAGTTTTTACGTTTTATGGATTTTTCTGGCTTTTCCCACTCGTTTATCATTTCAATTTTTATGTCTGGCAAAACTTCTCTTATAATTTGTTCAATTCTTTTTGCAAAGGGATAAGAGAACTGGCATACTGGTCCATAAAATATTATTGCCTTGCCCCTGTCTTCTTCTAACGGTTCATATTTCACTTTTGGGGTTGGCTCATATTTGCCCTCAATTGGGAGATATAGCATGCTTCCTTCTTTGGTTGGGAGAAAACCGTTTTTCTTGTAAAATTCTGGCATTGGGAGAAGTTCGCCCGTGTTGAAGGCTTTTGCTAAGATGAATTTGCATGATTTTTTGCCAAGGCACGACTTCTTCTTTTTAACATCCAAGATTACTTCTTGTAATAGTCTTGTGCCTATTCCAATTTTCTGCGCCTCTAATGTGGGATTATAAATGCAGTTTATGACAAGAACGCCTTCCCGCCTAAACTCTTTGGCTACGTCGGCTTCTTCTGGATAATAGAGTATTTGGGCCGCTGGTTTTCCCTCATAGTAGGCGATTTTTGCATAGGACCCGTAGCTGTTAAGCATTTTATGCAGCCATTGCCTTTTTAATGCCATGCCTTGCTGATGAATTGGGTCGCTGAGCCTTTTAGAAGAGCAAACATAAATGAGGTCTTCTATACTGGACTCTTGAAGGTTTTCAATTCTTACTTTTTCCTGCATAAAGCTTTACCTTAAGCCTTTTTGCCCATTTCCTTTATAATCTCATCAACAGTCATAATTTTTGCATTGTAAACATATTCCAAATACTTCAATCCTTGCTCATGGTCTTCTTGTGTGAAAGATTCCACACCATCTTTTGCTATTATGATTTTGTATCCTCTGAAGAAGGCGTCGGCTGCTGTATGCCTTACGCATATGTGCGTGTGCAATCCGCCTAAAATCACTGTTTTGGCGCCCTCTCCGTTATATAGGCTTCTGAGCAATGGGTCTAAACCAGTCTCGTAGAAGCCGCTGTACGTCCGCTTTTCAACAATAAAATCCTTCTCTGTAGGTTTAAGTTCTGGAATTACTTCTGCCCCTTTTGTGCCTTTTATAGCGTGTTTTCCCCACCTATGAACAACTTCAAAGTCGTTGGGGTAATGGGCATCATTACTATAAATTACTGGGATGCCATGTTTGCGGGAAGCTTCCACAAGCCTTTTAAGGTTCGGGATTATGTGCTTGGCTCTTTCACATTTTAAATCTCCAGTAACAAAATCATTCAACATATCAATTATTATTATAGCCCCTCTATTCAATTGTGGCACCTTCCGTACTTTGCATTATGACATAAGGCATATTTAAACTAATCATCTGGCACTTTCTAAAGTGTAGAAGCCTTCCGTGAATTTTTCAGCCTTCCCCTTCCCCACCAAAACCGTATCTTCTATACGAATGCCTCCAAAACCAATGATGTATATGCCAGGCTCAATTGTCACCACGTTTCCAATTGTAAGTTTATCCTTGCTTTCCTGGTTCAATGTTGGCGGTTCATGAACTTCTAAACCTACACCGTGGCCTAATCCGTGAACAAAATATTCTCCATGTCCAGCTTTTTCTATGACTTTTCTGGCGGTGATGTCTATTTCCTTTGCTTTTGCTTTTGGCTTTACTGCTTGGAAGGCTTTTTCTTGCGCCTCTTTAACAACTTCGTAAATTTTAATTTGCTTATTTGATGGTTTTCCAGCAACTAACGTTCTTGTCATGTCAGAACGATAATATTTGTAAGCGGCTCCCACATCCACAACAACCAAATCCCCTTCACGTATTTCTTTATCAGTGCAACCTCCATGAGGGAAGGCTGAACGAGCGCCTGAAGCCAGTATGGTTTCAAAGGCTGTTCCCCAAGAACCCATTTTTCGCATGGCATATTCTATTTCTGCAGCAGCTTCGTACTCTTTTATGCCAGGCCTAATCACTTCATAGGCAACTTTCATCCCCTCAATTGTTAATTTTCCAGCCTTCCGCATAAGCTCAAGCTCTTCCTCATCCTTTACTTTGCGCAGCTCCCAGACAAAATTTCCTTTAACGCTAAGCTTTATTTTGCCACGCAATTCCCTTGCAAGTTTACGATAATTCTCAACGTTAAGCGAATCTATGGCTAACTTTTTAATTTTTAAAGCCTTCGCTTGCTCTGCAACTTTTGCCATCAAATTTTCGCTGCGCTTAACCAATTCAACCGTAAAACCTTTAGCTTCAGCCTTTGCCTGTTCATAGTTAACATTGTAAACATATGCCTTATTATCGCCAGTTTTGGGAATTAGTAAGCATGCTAATCCTGGGCAACCGGAAAGATACAAAGCGTTAATTTCATTCACAATCAAAAATCCATCAAAGCCTTTTTGTTCGAAAGCTTTCTCTTTTAAAGCTTCTATTCTATTCATTCTTTCACCTTTCCAGAAACCAATCATAGATTAGCGTTTAGTTTAAAATCTTTTGCAAAAGTTGGATTTCATCCGCCACTAACTATTGGAAGTAAAGCCACGTGGTCTCCGTTTTTAAGTTTTGTTTTGATTCCATTCAACTGGTTGAGTAGGTACCCATTCACCGTGATTATGTAGTTTGTTTTTACATCTTTGCCCTTTGGTTCGTAAAATGCCCTTTGAAAGGGTTCACCATATTTTTCAGAAAGCCTCGCCAACAAGTCTGCTATGGAAGAGTCTTCGCTAATTTCAACTTCTTCCTCTCTGCCACTTTTGATAATATTTCTTACATGACCGAAGTATTCCACTTTGACTTTCAAAGGGAAACCCCGAAGGCTTCTATAATATCATGGCTCAAACTCATTATATATTTGTTTCACCATTTTAATCGCTAAATTAATATCAGTTATATCCTTAATGTTTCATACCTTTAGGAAGTTTGTAAAATGAAAGAGGAAGTTCCAGTTTCCGAAGGGTTAAGGCAGTTCCCCATAAGACCAGTTTATTTAGTTTCCATGGAACATGGAGGTAAAAAGAACATTATAACTATAGGCATGTTCGCCTTCTTCTCTGGAAAACCCCCATTAGTAGGTGTTGGCATAGCCCCTTCAAGATACTCTTATGAATTAATCCGCAAAAGCAAAGAATACGTAGTTAATGCGGTGGATGAAAACCTTATTGAGGCTACACGAATTTGTGGAGAGAAATCGGGGCGAGAAGTGAACAAATTTGAAATGGCTAAGCTTACTCCTGAAAAGGGAAGTAAAGTTAAGGCGCCCCTCATCAAAGAGAGTCCCGTAAGCATTGAGTGTAAGGTTGTTAAAGAGGTGGAAGTTGGCGACCATGTTTGGTTTATAGGTGAAGTGGTTGCTGCTCATGTTCGAAAAGACTACAAGTGGAATGAGGGTTTACTTTTTAAGTGGATAGGGGAAGACGGTTTCTTTTACAAAGTTGGAGAGGAAATAGGCAAATACTAAACACAATTTTCTGAGAGACAACCATTGGATTTTGAATATCCCAAAAACGTTCGTTACACATGCAACCGATGTGCAAAATGCTGCGGTGACACCGAAGAAAAAGTTAGGTCTATTCTTCTTTTAAAGAGGGAGGCTGAACAAATAGCAAAGGAAACTTCAAAAAACATTGAAGAGTTTGCCGAAAAGGTTGAAGACGCTCAACCTTATGTTTATCGCATGAGAAAAACTACCAACGGAAAATGCGTATTCCTTAAAGACAGTTTATGCTCCATTTACCATATAAGACCATTAATATGCAAGTTCTATCCCTTCCAACTTGAGAATATTGAAAATGGCAGGTTCAAATTCACATATACAAAAGAGTGCCCCAACATCGGAAAAGGACAAAAACTAAGGAGAAAATTTTTCGAAAATCTCTTTCGGGAATTCATGAAAGTTATGAGAGAAAATTCTTCTCATTGACAATTCTTTTATGTTCCACCAAACAGTCTAGTTTTTAGGTGTCCCTAATGTTGTTTGACAAGCAAACGCTGGAGAAAATCGATAAAATGAAAAAGGAGTGGGAAAAAGAAACTGTATCAAAAAGTTTGGAAAAGCTTCCGGAAAGGGCTGAATTTTTAACAAGTTCCAAAATCCCAATAAATAGAGTTTACACGCCAGTTGACATTGAAAAACTTGACTATTTAAGAGATTTAGGTTTTCCAGGAGAATACCCCTTCACCCGTGGCGTTTACCCAACCATGTATAGGGCTAGATTATGGACTATGAGGCAATATGCTGGCTTCGGCACGGCTGAACAAACAAATCAACGCTTTAAATATCTGCTACAGCAGGGACAAAGGGGCTTAAGCGTGGCTTTCGACTTTCCAACACAGGTTGGTTACGACTGCGACCACCCCATGGCACATGGCGAGGTTGGAAGGGCTGGCGTAAGCGTTAGCACTTTAAGGGATATGGAAATAGTCTTTGATGGAATTCCCTTAAAGGAAATCACTACTTCCATGACTATTAATGCTCCCGCAACAGTTTTGCTTGCCATGTATATTGCTGTTGGACAAACACAAGGGGCTGAACCATCTCAGCTTGGCGGAACCGTACAGAATGATATTTTGAAGGAGTACGCTGCAAGAGGCATGTATATTTTTCCACCTAAACCCTCCATGCGTTTGGTCACGGACATATTCGAGTATTGTTCTCAGCACATGCCCCAATGGAACACTATAAGCATAAGCGGTTACCACATCCGAGAGGCTGGAGCCACAGCAGTTCAAGAAGTAGCCTTCACATTGGCAAACGCCATCGCCTATGTGCAAGCAGCCATTGATAGAGGCTTAGATTTAGACAAGTTTGCAGGCAGATTATCCTTCTTTTTTGCAGCCCACAACAACTTTTTCGAGGAAATTGCCAAGTTCAGAGCTGCAAGAAGGTTGTGGGCTAAAATAATGCGGGAACACTTTAAAGCCAAAAACCCCGCCTCATGGATGTTACGTTTCCACACGCAAACTTCGGGTGTTTCCCTAACAGCCCAGCAACCTTACAACAACATTGTGAGGGTTGCCCTTCAAGCTTTGGCTGCGGTTTTGGGTGGAACCCAGTCTTTGCATACAAACTCTTTTGATGAAGCATACGCCTTACCAAGCGAGCAAGCCGTGACGGTGGCGCTTAGAACTCAACAGATAATAGCTTATGAAAGTGGAGTAGCCGAAACCATAGATCCGCTTGGAGGCTCATATTATGTTGAGTACTTGACAAATGAAATAGAGGAGAAAGCCGCAAAATACATAGACCAAATTGACGAAATGGGAGGGGCTGTTGCCGCCATCGAGAAAGGGTTTATGCAGAGGGAAATTGTGGAAAGCGCCTACCGCTTTCAAAGAGAAGTGGAAGCAAAGAAGCGCATAATTGTTGGAGTGAACGAATTTATGGCAGAGGAAGAGATGCCGATAAAAATTTTGCAGATAACCCCTGAAATAGAGAAAAAACTTGTTGAACGCCTAAAACAAATAAAACAGCAGAGAAACAAAACAAAAGTTAAAGAAATGTTAGATAAGTTGCGTTTGGCTGCTGAAAAAGAAAATGTGAATTTAATGCCATTCATAATTCAAGCAGTTAAAGAATATGCAACTATAGGCGAGATATGCGATACTTTGCGGGAGGTTTTCGGCGAGTATAAACCGCCCTCCATTTTCTAAGCGATGATGAAAAGGGCTTCGCCTTCGCTTACTGAAGAACCTTCAGAAACAAGTATTTCTTGAACAGTTCCACTTTTAGGAGCTGTAATTTCATTTTCCATTTTCATGGCTTCGAGAATGCAGAGAACTTGACCAGCTTTCACTTGTTCTCCTTTCTTGACTTTTATTAAAAGAATTTTTCCAGTCATGGGTGCAGTTATAGCTCCTTCCGTTGTTGGTTTCAGTTCCACCGCTCTTTTGGTAGGCACTGCTAGTGTGGGTTCGAAGGTTGGCAATGTAGGCTTTTTTATTGGTGTTTTCACTTCTGCCTTGAAAACTGCCTCTTCAACTTTAACTGAAAAAGGTTCTTCCCTTTTAAGTTCTGGCAAATTTATCTGATAGGTTTTGTCGTCAATTTTTATTGAAAAACCCTTTTCTAACATGAGCTTTTCAGCTTTTAACTCCACCTTTAAAGGTTTTCCGTCTATTTTCACTGAAAAAGTGTTCTCTCCATTTTTTGTTAACTCAATTTTTCGTGGTTTGCCATCAATGAAGACTTCGTAAACTGGCATTTTAAACACCATATTCCAACGAGCTTTTCCTTCCAGCCAAAACCCAAGGAGATGTTGCACCTTTTGCTCGAATGGGTATTAATGCTTTGGTTTTTCCCAAACTTTTCATGTAAGTGGCAACAGCAACGGAGATGGCGGCAACATCCTCCAGTTCTGCGATTCTTTCTTTTGTTGAAATTTCAGCTTTGGCTTCTTCCCTTTTAGCTTTTCTTCTTTTAAAGAATTCTAAGGCTACTTGTGGAAAAAGCGCATACGTTATTTTATCCTCTTCACTTTCAATGTAGGGTTTTACCTCCTCTGGAATTTTGTCAAGGGCGCTTTCTAAAAGGTCGGCTGGACGACAAGTTATGGGTTCCTCCTCGCCTATTATCTTCTTTTTCACTTTAGGATCTATTGGGGCTGGCGGTTTTCCATATAAGCCCTTCACGTAATCCTTTATCTCTTTCGGCACTATGCTGTAACGTTTGCCTGAAATTACATTAAAAACGGCTTGTATACCCACAAGCTGACTTGTGGGCGTCACTAATGGAGGATAACCCAACTCTTTCCTAACTCTTGGAACCTCTTCTAGAACATCCTTCAACTTATCAAGGGCCTTTTGTTCCCTCAATTGTTCAAGGAGGTTTGAGAACATTCCGCCTGGAATTTGATGAACGATAATGGATGGGTCAACCTGTTCAGCTTTTTTGTCTATCAACTTTAAGGGGTCATAATATTTTTCTCGCAATTCTCGGAAATACTCAGCAATCTCGCTTAAAAGTTCCAAATCAAGTCCAGGGTCGTATGGTGTTCCCTTTAAGGCAGCGACAATGGATTCCACGGGAGGCTGCGAGGTGCCCCAAGCTAAGGGTGAAAATGCTGTGTCAATTATGTCTACTCCAGCTTCGCAAGCGCGGAAATATGTCATCATAACCATGCCGCTCGTGCTGTGGCTGTGCAAGTGTATGGGTAGGCTTATCTCCTTTTTTAGGGCTGTTATGAGCTCGTAGGCTGGTTGGGGTGCGAGCATTCCAGCCATATCTTTTATGCAGATGGAATCACAATCAAGTTCTGCCAATTTTTTGGCAACTTTAACGTAATACTGTATTGTGTGAACGGGGCTTATGGTGTAGCATATCGTTCCTTGAGCGTGTTTACCCACTTTTTTAACGGTTTTTATGGCTACCTCCATGTTTCTTATGTCATTTAAAGCGTCAAAAATCCGAAATATGTCTATGCCATTTTCAGCTGCCTTCTCAACAAATTTTATGAGAACATCATCCGGATAATTTCGGTAGCCGACAATGTTCTGTCCTCGCAAAAGCATTTGAAGGGGCGTCCTTTTTATGTGGCGCTTTAGCTGGCGTATTCTTTCCCAAGGGTCTTCGCCTAAATAGCGTATGCAAACGTCAAATGTGGCTCCTCCCCACATCTCCAAAGAGAAAAAGCCAACTTGGTCAATTTTTTCAGCTATTGGAAGCATGGCGTCTGTGCGCATTCTCGTAGCCATAAGCGATTGATGGGCATCCCTAAATGTTGTGTCAGTGATTTTAACTGGTTTCGAATCCATAAAATGACTACCCCCTCTACTATTTTTAGAGCTTAAGGATTTGAAAATGGGTTACACCACTATTAATTTGTAATGGTAAGTTTAGGTTCTTTTCACATGGTTTTATGCGTATTTCTTTTCGAGCCACTGGACGGCGAAATTAACAAATTCCGCAGCGTCAAAGAGGTATGATTGAGCTTCTCCAACCTTGCCAGAACGCCCCTTACCCGAAGCCAAATACGCTCTTGGAATAGCCTCAAAATATTCTGTGGCATTTGGCAAAACATTCCCACAAGTGTCAAACTCTTCAACATCCACCCACACTCTTTTGCCACCTTGTAAAATCGGCACTTTATAGCGTATGACAAGCTTGTTAGGCACCTTAGCCAAGTGTTCAGCATAATGCAAAAGCGTGATGGAACCAAAAGGAGCGCCGAGAAGCAAAACCTTCCCGTTTGCTTCGCATAACTTAGCGAAGGGCGAACCCGGTCCATATCCATATTGTAGGGGATGGTTTTCAGTTAACCATTTTGCCTTAGCACCAACAGCCACGCATGAAGCTTCTGGGTTGACGCTTCTATAAGCGCCTGGCCATGTACGTAAATATTCGGTTAGTATGCTCCATTTTCTATACGCTCGCGATGTGGCTGGGTCGAAAGGAGGAAATTCCTCTAAGTATGCCCTTTTCCATTCTTCTGGCCATTCAGCGAACTTGTAAGGTGCTCCCCAAGGTGAGTCTTCCCAGCTTGCAAGCATCATCAATGTCCCTTCTTTGCCTAATACTTCCAGTAACGCTTGGATAACAACGTCCGGACGGCCTACAATCCAGCCTATGGCTTTAACGGAAGCGTGAAGCATTATAATGTCGCCAGAGGCAACTCCAAGTTTCTTCAAATCGGATGTTAGTCTACTTTTTGTAATGGGAGGAAGTTTAGTTTCTTCCATTTTACCCTAGCCCTAACAAATATTTTTGATTATAATGGGATGTTCCCATGTTTTCTGAACGGTCGAGGCTCCCGTTTTGTGATTAAGCTTTCTAAGGCGCTGATGAGTTTTGGTCTGGTTTCTGCTGGTTCAATCACCTCATCTATGTAACCTTTCTGGGCTGCAACATAGGGGTTTGCAAATTTTTGCCGATACTCACTTACAAGTTCCATTCGCTTTTGCTCTGGATTTTCAGCCTCAGCTATTTCCTTCCTGAAAATTATGTTTATAGCGCCCTGAGGCCCCATTACGGCTATTTCGGCTGTGGGCCAAGCATAGTTTATGTCTGCTCCTGAATGTTTTGAGCCCATGACGTCGTATGCTCCGCCATAAGATTTTCGTAGTATGATGGTGATTTTTGGCACTGTGGCTTCGCAATAAGCGTATAAAAGTTTTGAACCATGCCTTATTATGCCGCCGTGTTCTTGCTCAAGACCCGGCAAGAAGCCTGGCACATCCACGAAGGTTATTATTGGAATGTTGAAGCAGTCGCAGAAGCGTATGAAGCGCCCTGCTTTCATGCTGCTGTTTATGTCTAAGGCTCCAGCATAATGCAACGGTTGATTAGCCACTATGCCAACTGCTTTGCCATTTAACCTTGCAAAACCAATAACAATATTCTGAGCCCATAAAGGCTGAACTTCAAAGAACTCGCCATTATCAACCACACGATTAATTATATCTTTAACATCATAAGGTTTGTCTGGGTCGTCTGGAAGAATCCTCGCCAAATCCTCATCAGTTCGGTCTGGGTCATCTGTGGGCTCTACTGACGGCGGATCTTCAAGATAATTGCTTGGAAGATAACTCAAAAGTTTCTTTATTATTTGAATGCAATGCTCTTCGTTTTGGGCTATAAAATGGGCAACGCCGCTGGTTGTGCTATGCACCATAGCGCCGCCTAACTCTTCAAAAGTAACCTCTTGCCCCAAAGCAGCTTTAACCACGTCTGGACCAGTGATAAACATGTGGCTTGTCTTGTCAACCATAATTATGAAGTCTGTTAGGGCTGGAGAATAGACGGCTCCGCCAGCGCAAGGCCCCATTATGGCACTTATTTGGGGAATTACACCTGAACTTATAACATTGCGGAAGAAAATATCCCCATAACCAGCAAGGCTTGCCACACCTTCTTGTATCCGAGCCCCACCACTGTCATTTAAGCCTATAACTGGCGCCCCAGCTTTTAACGCTAAATCCATTATTTTACAAACCTTTTTTGCAAACATTTCGCCCAACGAACCGCCAAAAACAGTGAAGTCCTGGCTGAAAACGTAGACAAGTCTACCGTTTATCGTGCCATAACCTGTCACAACGCCGTCGCCGAGATACTTGCGTTCTGCCATACCAAATTCTGTGCACTGATGAACCACAAAACGGTCAAGCTCATTAAAACTTCCAGGGTCAAGCAACAATTCAATACGTTCACGAGCTGTCAATTTACCCTTAGCATGCTGCTCCTCAATGCGCTTTTGTCCACCACCAAGCTTTGCCTGCTCATTCAATTCCCGTAAACGCTTAACCTTCTCATCAACACTAGGCTCTTTTACAAAGACCATCCCAAATCCCTCTTGCTTTTAGGTAATGTAGTCTCAAATATTTAGAATATACGGAAAAGGCTAAACACAAAAATCAGAGATTTATTCTTTTATCTTTAGAGAAACGTCTCCAACAAGAATACGTTTCATTGTTCCATCCTCAAGCTTAATTACTAAGGCGCCTTCATCATCAACATCTAATGCTAAACCATGCAATCTTTTAACTTCATCCATGACTTCTACTTCTTTTCCAAGAAAACTTGCATACTCTTTCCATCTTTTCAGAACTTGCAGGAAACCTTCTTCCAAGAACTGTTCATAAAGGATATCCAACTTTTCAAGCAACAATTTAAGCAGTTCTTCCAGCCTAACTTTTCTGCCCAACTCGTTCTCAATGGAGGTTGCAACAGTCTTCAGCTCTTCTGGAAACTCTTCTTTGACATTAATGTTTGCGTTTATGCCCACACCTATCACTGCATAGTTAACCCTTTCGTCCTTTGTCTTCATCTCGCTTAGTATCCCGCAAACCTTTCGACCGTTCACTAAAACATCGTTTGGCCACTTAGTCTCCACATTTAATCCATAATTTTCATGCAAAACTTCAGCCACAGCCAAACCGGCCACAAACACAAGTTTGATGATTTCTTTTGCTTTGAGCTTTGGCCTGAAAAGGATGGAAAAATAGAGTCCCCCCTTTGGCGAAAACCATTTCCTATTCAGTCTTCCCCTTCCAGCAGTTTGAGTTTCCGCTATGACTATGGTTCCTTCAGAAGCTCCGTAATTGGCTAATTCTTTTGCTAAGTCATTTGTGGAGCCAATTTCGTGCAAGTAAAGTATTTTTTTGCCAAGCTTTTTTGTTTGAAGGTTTTCTTGGATTTTATCTATCTTCAATTGCCTTCACTCTTTCAGAAGCACGTATGAGGTTATATAGAAAATTGCGTAGGTTGAGGCCGCTAACAGAAAGGGAACAACGAAACCTAAAGCTGCGATGAGAAAGCCTGATAAAGCCAAACTTAGGGTTTCGCCAACATGCCAGCCGAACATTAACAAACCAATATCAGTTCCATAAGATTCTCTATCACAGATTTTGGATAAAATTTCCTCTTGTCCAATGCTTGACAACCCCTCAATAAAGCCATAAAAAACCAAAAGAATCCCAGCCACCATTGAACTTAAGAAACCAAGTAAAGAGAAGACCGTGGAAAAGAGAATTCCTTGCAGAAGAATCATTTGCCTTAACCTAGTGGTTTTCGAAAAGAGGTAGGAAGAAAAGCCAGCAAACAAAATCTGCAGCCCTATGATTAGTCCAATCATTTCGGCGTCGAAACCATGCGTGTCCAAGAAAAGTGGTATAACAAAGCTCCCTCGAAAGCCATTGGACAGACCTATTATGAAAAAAAGAAAGAGGAAAATCTTGAAAACCCTTTTTTTCTTTCTAAAATCCAAAAACTGTAAAGCTTTAACGAGGCTGAACTGCTCTTTCCTTTCTCTAGGCAGCAACATTGCCAACAGGATTACAATGGCTCCAAAAACAGCGCATAATAGCATTGTTCCATCAAAAAATAACAAAGAAACCAGGAAGCCAGTAAGCAAGCTTCCAAGGGCAAAGCCAACGTAAACCACCGTCCTTAAATAAACTAAAATTCTCCAGCGACCCCCTTCCCGCTCTAAAAGAAATGCCCTGTTCACCGCCCATATGGAGCCCTCTTTAGTTCCCTCCATAAGTTTACCGAACAAAAATTCTAGGGGAGTTCGTGCAACATAGTAAATTAAACTTGAAATAACGCCTAAAACCCCATTAGAAACAAAGAAGAGTTTCCTACCTAAAAAGTCTGAAAGTGTCGCAAAAAACATACGCCCAAACTGCATAATTAGAGGCATGGCTGCAAAAACAAGTCCGATGACGACAACATCCACATTCCTCTCTTTCATCATTAAAGGTATAGCAACTCCAAGAACACCACTCACAAAAGAATGAAAAAAATTGAATGGAAAACACAATTCTAGTTTGATTCAAACCATCCACTTTCCAACTAAACATGTTTAAAATAGTTACTTCATAATCAGCTCCAAAAGCACTCCCTTTGTGCTTTTTGGGTGGACAAAGGCAATTTTTGCGCCTTCAGCGCCAATTCTTGGCTTATCATCAACCAAAACCACACCTTTATGCTTAAAATCTTCCAACACCGCATCAATGTTTTCAACTCTTACAGCGATGTGGTGAATGCCTTCGCCTCGATTTTCAAGAAACTTGGCGACGGGACTGTCGCTGCCTAAAGGCTCCAAAAGCTCAATTCGAGTTTCGCCACCACTGGAGAGAAAAGCCACTTTAACCTTCCTCTCATTTAAAACGTGAACGCTGTCCAGCTTAAAACCCAAAACATTCTGGTAAACGCCAATGGCTTCTTCCAGATTTTTTACAGCAACACCCACATGGTCAACGCCCACAAACATGATGCTTCACCTCTTATAAAGTTTTAAATGTGATGTTAAACACGTTATAAAGCGTTTGCTAAAGTTGAAAGCATGAGCTCAAGACTTGCTTATAGCTTTTTTAATCTCTTCTACAGCCGTTTCATCTTCGATTGTTGAATAATCTCCTAAGGGTTTGCCCGTGATTAATGCTCCAATTAGGCGCCGCATTATTTTACCACTTCTTGTTTTAGGAAGTCTACTGACAAAGAATATGTCGCTAACAATCACTATGGGTCCCAAAGTTTCCTTAACCAAACTTTTCAACGCTTCTTCCAATGCGCCGCTTGGCTCATATCCATGCCTTAAAACAATAAATGCGCATGCAGTTTCGCCTCTTAGAGGGTCTGGACATCCCACAACTGCTGCTTCAGCAACGGCAGGATGATGAAGCAAGGCATTTTCAATTTCAATTGTGCCAATTCTGTGCCCTGAAATCTTGATAATTTCATCCACTCTTCCCAAAAACCAAATGTAACCGTCATCATCTTTAATCGCTGCGTCGCCAGTGTAATAAACGCCGGGAATTTTATTCCAGTAATCCTGCACATAACGTTCATGATCACGCCAAAGAGTTGGCGTCAAACCTGGAAAGGGTTTTTTGCATACAAATATTCCCTCAACTCCTGGTGGAACGGGGTTGCCATTTTCATCAACTATTTCAGCGTCAATTCCTGGAAGCGGAACGGTTGCTGAGCCGGGTTTTATCGGCAACAACTCAATGCCGTAGGGGTTGCCAACCATTGGACCGCTGCTTTCGGTTTGCCACATGTGATCAATGACTGGAACCTTATCTTGAAGGACTTTCTTTTGAAGCCATTCCCAAGCCGGGGGGTTTAAAACTTCTCCTGCGCAAACTACAAGTTTGATGGAGCTTAAATTGTGTTTTTTAGGCCAATCATCACCATATTTCATTAAACTACGCACGCTTGTAGGGGATGCCCAAAGTTTTGTGACGCGATTCTTTTCAATTATTTGCCACCACACATCTGGTGTTGGATGGTCCGGGACCCCTTCATACATTATTGTTGTGCATCCGAAAAGTAATGGTGCATAAACAACATAGCTATGACCCACAATCCATCCGATGTCGGATGTTGACCACCAAACATCATTTTCATTTAAGCCGTAAACCCACTTACCCATGGCGTATATGTAAACCTGATAGCCTCCATGGGGTTGAACTGTACCCTTGGGCTTAGCCATGGTCCCCGAAGTGTAAAGGATAAAAGCCAACTCATCTGCCCTCATCCTTTCAGCTTCTACGTTTACATCCTTCCCTTTTTCCATAACCTCTTCCCAAAACATATCCCTTCCAGGGGTCATTTGAGGGTCTTTATCACCTCGTTTTAAGACTATGACCTTCTGCGCATTTTTTCCGCAAATTCTTAGGGCTTCGTCCACAACATTCTTCAGGTTAATTGTTTCTCCACGTCTGAAACCCACATCCGCCGTGACAACAACTTTTGGCTCCGCATCAGAGATCCTATCTGCTAAAGCGCCATAACCGAAACCTCCAAAGACCACTGAGTGAATGGCTCCAATTCTTGTGGTTGCTAACATGGCAACAGCTGCTTCTGGAACCATTGGCATATAAATTGTCACTCTATCCCCTTTTTCAACTCCTAATGCTTTCAAACCAGCGGCAAACCGTTTAACTTCCTGTAAAAGTTGCTGGTAAGTTAACGTGCGAGCTGGTAATCCTTCACCATTCTCCCATATTATTGCAATGCTATTACCCCTTCCCTTTTTCACATGATGTTCAGTGCAGTTGTAAGAAAGATTTGTTACTCCACCCTTAAACCATGTGAAGTTTGGATATTTCCATTCAAAAACCTTATCCCATTTCCTAAACCAGTGCAACTCCTCGGCTATTTTACCCCAGAATTCTTCAGGATTTTCCAAAGCCTCTTGGAGCATCAGCTTCAATTTCGGCGAAATTTCAATTTTGGGCTTCTTTTGCGTCTTAAAACCCTCCTATGGATGAACCCACCTCGATTCACCAGCACGTTAATTTTGCTCCAAAATAAGATTTTCGTGCAAAAAACTGAGAAAAATATAAAGGCGAGGTTATAAACTTACGTAGTCTATTAAAGGGTGAATATTGTTGGAGAAGTATGTCCACGACATAATTATTGTTGGGGCCGGGTTGGCTGGTCTTAGGGCTGCAATCGCAGCGGCTGAAGTCAGCAACAAGCTTGACATAGCCGTACTGTCAAAGCTGCATCCTTTACGCTCCCATTCTGTTTGCGCTCAAGGCGGCACAGCAGCGGTAATGCGAGAAAAAGACTCGTATGACCTGCATGCCTTCGACACCATTAAAGGGGCTGATTATTTGGCAGACCAAGATATTGTAGAATTCTTTGTAAGGCGGGCGCCGAGGGAAATAGTTTTAACAGAACATTGGGGATGCCCATGGAGCCGCACACCCGATGGAAAATTAGACCAACGCCCCTTTGGAGGTCACACTTATCCAAGGGCTTGTTTTGCAGCGGACATGACAGGATTTCATGAACTGCACACATTGTATGGAAAAGCAAGCGCATATAACAACATAAAATTTTATGATGAATGGTTTGCCACATCCATAATGGTTGAAAATAACACAGCGGTGGGCTTAACAGCCATAGAATTGAAAACTGGCGAGATGCATGCCTTCCAGGCAAAAGCCATTGTGATAGCAACTGGAGGGCACGAGCGCATATACGAGTTTACAACTTTTTCTTACACAACAACTGGTGATGGGATGGCTATGGCTTACCGTGCAGGAGCTCCATTAATGGACATGGAATTCGTCCAATTTCATCCCACTGGTTTGGTGCCCTCTGGCGCATTAATAACTGAAGGAGCCAGAGGAGAAGGTGGATACTTAATAAACGCTAGGGGCGAACGTTTCATGAAAAATTATGCTCCAGAAAAAATGGAGTTAGCTCCCCGCGATGTAGTTTCAAGGGCTGAACAAACAGAAATTAATGAAGGCCGCGGATTAGAAGGACCTTATGGACCTTATATAGCCTTAGACCTAAGGCATTTGGGTGAGGAAAAAATAAACGAAAGGTTGCCCCTTATACGGGAAGTTGCCATAAAACTTAGCGGAGTAGACCCTGTTAAGGAACCTATCCCAATAAGGCCTGCAGCCCACTATTCTATGGGAGGAATAAAGGCTAACATAAAAACTGAAACGCCAATTGCTGGATTGTACGCTGCTGGTGAATGCTCATGCCTAAGCCTTCATGGAGCCAACAGGCTTGGCACAAACTCCACGGCGGAATGCCTTGTTTTTGGGGCTGTGGCTGGAGAAGAGGCGGCTAAACATGCCCTATCAAACAGTCTAAAAGAATTGTCAAAGGAAAAAGTTTTGGCAGAGGAGAAAAGGGTTTTTGATGGAATTTTGGGCAGCGAAGGTGGCGAAAGGGTTTCAGTCATCAGGGATGAGATGAGACATGTTATGAATGAGAAAGTTTGGATATTCAGAAGGGGAGACCAATTAGAAAGTGCCTTAAAAGAGATAAGGGCGCTTAAGGAGAGGTTCAAGCACATAAAAGTTCAAGATAAGGGCGGTCCATTCAACACGGTTTTAGTGGACGCTTTACAACTCGACTTCATGTTAGAACTTGCAGAAGTCACAATAGTCAGTGCGCTAAATAGAACGGAATCCAGAGGAGCCCATTCAAGAATTGACTATCCAAAACGGGATGACGTAAACTGGTTAAAACATACGCTGGCATATTACACCAAAGAAGGCCCAAGGCTGGAGTATATTCCAGTCACGATAACTAAGTGGCAGCCTGCCGTAAGGACGTATTAGGAGGTTGAGTGTATGAACTCTGAAGTGGAGAAAATTGTTGAGTTTAGGATAAACCGTTTTGACCCCCAAACAAAGAGGCATTACGTATCCACATATAAAGTGCCGATTCGTAAGGGAACAAGCATCCTTGAAGCCCTTCAATACATTAGAGACAACATTGATGAAACACTCTCCTTCAGACACTCTTGTAGAATGGGCATTTGTGGAAGTTGCGGAATCAATGTTAATGGACAACCCATGCTAGCATGTTACACGCAAGTTTTGGACCTTGGAGTTGACACATTAGAGCTATCGCCCTTATCCAACATGCCAGTCATAAAAGATTTAATTGTTGACATTGAACCCTTCTTTGACACTTTTAAGAAAATAAAAAAGTTTCTGATAAAACCCGAAGTGGAGCTTAACAAGCTTGTGGAATTTGTGCAGAGTCCTCTTGACTTGAAGAAGTATTGGGACCTTACCCTCTGCACCAAATGTTCAATCTGCTATTCCGCTTGCCCAGCAGCCATAGACCAAAGATTCCTCGGTCCCTCAACATTAACTGCTAACTACCGTTTTATAGCTGACTCGAGGGATGAGGGCTTAGATGAGAGACTGAAGCCTATGGCAGACAATGTTTGGCTTTGCACTTCATGTAACTCATGCACACTGTTCTGTCCAAAACTTGTTAACTGCTCTAACGCCATAGTTGACAACCGCAGCCTCCTCGTAGAATCTGGAGTTATACCGAGAACTGTCAAGGATGTTTTGGAAAGTGTAATTAAATATCATAATCCCATGGGAACCCACCCAAGCAAGAGAATGGAGTGGGCTAAAGGCTTAAACATTAAAACTTTCCCCGAGGTGGCGAAGGCTGAAGTTTTGTATTTTGTTTGTTGTTCAGCAGCCTATGATATGAGAAATCAAGAGATGGCTAAAGCCATGGCTTCCTTACTGGATAAAATGGGCATCCAATATGCAACTTTGGGCTCTGAAGAGTGGTGCTGCGGAGACCACATTTTAAGATTAGGCGAGAAGGGACTTTTCGAAGAACTTGCTGAACACAATGTTGAGTTGTTCAAAAAGTTTAATGCAGAAAAAATTGTGGTTTTATCGCCTCACTGCTATAACACTTTCAAAAATGACAAGCCCTACAAGGATGCGGGATTGAATGTTCAGCATTACACACAGTTTTTGGCTGAAGCCATTGAAAAGGGCAAACTTAAAACTTCTAAAACCATAAAGAAACGGGTTACATACCATGACCCATGCTTCCTCGGAAAACGCAACAACATATACGATGCACCAAGAAAAATTTTACAGTCCATAAATGGCTTAGAACTTGTGGAAATGAAAAGGACAAGACAAAACAGCTTCTGCTGTGGCGGAGGCGCCGGAAGAGTTTGGACTGAAGAGGCTGTCCCAGAAAAGAGACCTAGCGTAGAGAGGCTTAAAGAAGCCTTATCATTAAATGTTGAAGTCATAGCCACTGCTTGTCCATTCTGTATAACAACTTTAGAGGATGCTGTGAAGGTTTTGGATGTGGAAGGCAAAATTGTAGTGAAAGATGTGTTAGAACTCTTGAAAGACGCTGTTTAAAAGAACCACTAAATTAATATAACCTACCCAACACCTTATACTTTTCTTAAGCTAAGCTTGGAGGAAAAATCTTGTACGGATATGCTGGAAGAATACTCCACATAGACCTAACAACAGGAAAAACCCATGTTGAACCTCTAAACGAAGACTACGCCAAAAAATACATAGGCGGCATAGGCTTAGGAATGCGCCTCTGGCTTGACCACTCAAAAGCCGGCGTTGACCCCTTCAGCCCAGAAAACCCACTAATCCTAACAACTGGACCAATTTCGGGCACAGTTTGGCCGACAGGCGGGAACGGTCATGCTTTTGTTTCAAAGTCTCCGCAAAGCTACGGAGTGGGGGAAGCAAAATCCCACGGCTCCTTCGGCACAGAACTGAAGAGGGCGGGATATGACGCTGTGATTTTCAAGGGTAAATCAGAAAAACCTGTTTATGTTTGGATTGATGACGATTCAGTGCAGCTTTTAGATGCGTCCCATTTGATGGGTAAATCTCCAGCAGAAACAGAGGATACTATAAAGGAAGAGTTAGGCGATTATTACATTCGCGTTGCAGCCATAGGTCCCGCTGGAGAAAAACTCGTTAGAATTGCGTGTATAATCAATGAAAAAACAAGGGCTGCTGGAAGAACCGGAATGGGCGCCGTCATGGGTTCAAAAAATCTTAAGGCAATTGCTGTTCGCGGAACACATGACATTACTGTGGCGAAACCCGATGAATTCATGGAGTTTGTTAAGGAATTTCATGAAAGAATGAAGGGTCCAGCCACGCAAAAATACAGAACCTTAGGCACGCCGGAAAACGTTTTAGTCCACAACGCTTTGCACTGCATGCCTACAAGAAACTATAACAACGCACATTTTGAGGCAGCAGAAAAAGTAAGCGGAGAAACCCTAAACGAAAGGTTTGTGGCGAAAATTATTGGTTGCAGCTCCTGCGCCATGCGATGTGAACACATTGCTGTTGTTCCCGAAGGACCATACAAAGGTGCAATGGCTCGGGTTGAATATGAGCCGTTATGGGCTTTGGCACCATACTGTGGAATAGACCGCCTTGACGCTGTGATTAAGGGAATAGAACTTTGCAATTATTATGGGATAGACGCTATAGGCGCTGGCGTTATAGTCGGCTTTGCCATGGACTGCTACGAAAATGGAATCTTAACACTGGAAGACCTTGATGGAATAGACGCCAGATTCGGCAATCATGAAGCCCTAGTCAAACTTATAGAAAAAATGGGCAAACGTGAAGGGATAGGCGACATCCTTTCAGAAGGAGTAAAATTCGCCGCTGAAAAAATTGGAAAAGGAGCAGAAAAACTAGCACAACACATCAAAGGAGTAGAGGTTACCGGCTACGACCTCCGATCCCTAAAAACAGCTGCTTTAGGCTTTGCCGTTTCCTTCCGTGGAGCAGACCACAACAGACATGGAGCCTACGCCTTCGACGTGAAGGGAAAAGTCAACCGCTTAGTTGCTGAGAAGGGCAGAGGAAGAATGGTTAAAGACATCGAGGACATATACACCATTATCGACTCCTTAATCATCTGCAAATTCTCAAGGGGAACGTACTACAAAGAAGCTGAAGACTTGGCTAAACTTTACACGCTAGTTACTGGATTTGAAACCACGCCGGAAGAGATTAGGCGAAGCGGTGAAAGAATAAATAACGTCGCCAGACTATTCAACATCAGAGAAGGACTCGGCAGAAAAGATGACACATTGCCATACAAGGTTATGCATCAACCAATTCCAGATGAGGGACCATCAAAAGGAGCCTACGTTACTCAAGAAGAACTTGACTTGTTATTGGATGATTATTACATGGCTCGCGGATGGAATAGAGAAGGTGTGCCAACCATAGAGAAACTGAAAGAGTTGGGCATGGAAGACCTCATCTACATAGTTGAAGAGAAAAGAAGAAAGACGGAGGAATAAATTATGGTGAAAGTTCATGAAAGAAAATTTGTCACAGCCGACCCAGAAAAATGTGTTGGATGCCAAGTTTGCGAGTACATTTGCTCCTTTGAGAAAGAAAAAGTCTTCAATCCATTAAAATCAAGAATAAGAGTTGTGCGGCTAAATCCACTGGTAAACGTTTCAATCGCCTGCAGACTCTGTGAAGATCCACCATGCGTCGCTGCATGTCCAAGAGATGCCTTAACGCAATCTGAGGAAACGGGCATAATAATGGTTGACGAAGACAAATGTAATGGTTGTGGATGGTGCATCGAAGCTTGCGATTATGGGGCAATTATGATACATCCAGATAAGAAGGTTGTTTTTGTCTGTGACTTGTGCAAAGATAAAGGCGAGCCGCAATGTGTCAAATGGTGTCCAGAAGAAGCCTTAGACCTTGTTACCAGCGATGTCTTAGCCCAGAAGGCGAGGATTGCGGCTACAAAGAAGCTTTTCCAAGAAGCCTTGAAGGTAACTCCGATAACTTCCTAACTCTTCCTTTTTCTAATTGATTTGCTTGAGAACTTGAATCAAAAGTTTGGAAATTTCTGTCGCTGCCTTGGCAATTTCCCCGGTTAATCCCTCTCCAAAATCAGCATTTTTTGGTTCTATAAGCAATAAGGCAATTTTGGCTCTAGTTGTCTTTGTCAAGTATTCGCAAAATATTCGTAATGGAAGCATATGCGTGGAAAATGCAGGAAAATTTTTCAATTCCACTGTTTGAACAAGTCTTGCATCGCCTGGTTTTAAACCTAAAAGGGCAGCATCTATCAAAAGCACATGTGTAGGGTTAAAATCTATAATTTGTTGAATAAAACTTTCTGGAATGGTTTCACATTCTATAAGATAAACTTTTTCAGAAACCTTTCCACGCAGATTTTGAACTATTTTTACCCCTACAAAATCGTCCATGCGAATGGGGTTTCCAATGCCAGCCACAACCACCCTCTCAGCATGAGAAAACCAACTCTTCAATTCCTTTTCAAGACTATATTTTTCGCTGGACACTGAAACCCCAACGAAACAAGTTAATGATAAAAGAAAGGAAAAGGTTTTACCTTTGTACGGTTTTTAGGAGTTTCTTTTCGTTATTATAGATTTCAATGGTTAGTGGCATTTGCCCCACTGCAAAATGGGTTGCACATCCAAAGCAAGGATCGTAAGCTCTGAAAGCCATCTCCACCATATTTAATATTCCATGGTCAACTTTATCACCGTGAATTAAGCCTTTAGCAGCATTCCGAATGGACATGTTTATGGATGGGCTGTTGTTGATTGTCGCCACAACTAAGTTCACATCCTTTATCAGTGCATTCTCATCCAAAACATAATGGTGAATCAATGTTCCCCGAGCCGCTTCAACAACCCCTATGCCCTCGCCTGGTTCGCCTGGCTTGTTGCGCACATCCTTGCTTGTTATTTCTGGGTCTTTGCTCAGTTCTAAGGCTCTTTCAGAAGCATAAAGCAGTTCAATCAATCTAGCCCAATGATAGGCAAGCGTCGAATGGACTGGTTTTCCGCCAAGCGTTTTATACATAAACTCGTACTCTTCTTGCGCTAATGGTGTTGCCATGCCATCTGCAGCGTTGAGCCTTCCAAGGGGTCCAACACGGTATGCTCCGCTTTCTGGTCCATCGACAAAGCCTTTCCAGCCAATTTTCTTTAGGTATGGGAATTTGACGTAGGTCCATTCTTCAACATGCTCTGCAATGTGGTCGAGATAGTTTTTTGCTTCGAATTTCAAGAATTCCTTGCCGTTTGGGTCAACCACCCTAATTTTGCCGTCGTAGAAGTTTACTTTGTTGTTTTCATCAACCAAACCCATATAGTAAGTCTTCAGCGTATAAGCATCGCTCTTAATCAAGTCAACATATTTGCTATTTCCAAGCACGATGTCGCGGAAAAGCTTCAGTGAAAACTTTGCAAAGTTTACGGATGAGGAAGCCATATTCTCAATTTCTTTTCTATCTTCTTCGCTTAATGGCTTGGATATTCCGCCTGGTAATCCACAAACGGGATGTGTGGCTTTTCCTCCAATTATTTCCGTTATTCTCTGACCATAAGCCCTATGTTTTATGACCTCTTTTCCAATGTCTAATCCAGCCTTTTCAATAACGCCTATAATATTCCTTTTTTCAGGCGGAGCGTCTGGTCCAACTATGAAGTCTGGACCGCCAAGATAGTAGAAGTGTAATGTGTGGTCATAAATGAAGTAGCCACAGTACATGAGTTCCCTAAGTTTTTTAGCCGCCGATGGCGGTTCAACATTGAAGGCAGCATCTAAGGTTTTTGTTCCTGCCATGTGGTGCGCTACTGGGCAGACTCCGCATATTCTACTTGTTAAAAGGGGCATGTCCTCAGCTTTTCTTCCAATGCAGAACCTTTCGAAGCCCCTAAGCTCTGGAATTTGCAAGTAAGCATTTTCAACCTCTCCAGCATCATTTAAAAATATGGAGATTTTCCCGTGGCCTTCAAGCCTCGTTATTGGGTCAATAATTATATTCTTCATTCTCTCATCACCTTCCTCCTAAGAATTGAGGCTGGTAAAGCATACATGTAAAATGTTCCAAGGGGGTCTTTCACTTGGCTTATTAGCTTCTCAACCTCTTCCTCCGTATATTTTTCCTTCTCTTCTTCTAAGCCAAGTATTGAAGCCAAGGCGCTTATCATGGCTGCTCCTTGCTCAGGTGAGTTGGGGCAGGGTCCACCGCATCCAGTGCATGGCATGTCCGCCTTTAGGCATCTGGCACCGCATCCGCCGCGGGTTGCTGGACCCATGCAAAGGATTCCTTGCTCGAGTAGGCATCTTTCAGGTTCAGGGGTTTTTTCATAAACTCTGTATATTTTGGAGATTTTCTTGTTCTCTTTCTTTCGTGGGCATTCGTCGCATACGGATTTTAATGGTGCAAGAACTGAGCCTTTTGGTGGCAATTCGCCTTTGGCTATTACTTCCACAGCGTATAATGTTCGCTCAACGGCTGGTGGGCAGCCGGGAACATAATAGTCGACTTCCACTGTTTGGTCTAAAGTTCTCACTGTGTCATAAAATTCTGGAATTTCCAATTCGCCCTCTTTAACTTTCACTTTAGGCTTTGGCATTATCTTTTCTGGGTTCGCTGTTGAAAATGTTGTGCCATAAACTTTTTCGAAAATTTCTTTTCTGTTCGATATGTTTGCTAGGCCTGGGACTCCGCCGAGGTGGGCGCATGCTCCATACGCGATAAGTATTTTTGATTTTTGCCTTAGAAGTTTTGCCATGTGTTCTTGTTCGCTGTTGCGTATTCCGCCATTAAAGAAGCATACATCTATGTATTTGTCTGGCATGTTTTCGATATCTTTATATTTGATGTCCATGGCAACGGGCCAGAAAACTATGTCAGCCAATTGTAAAACATCCAAGATTTTCTCGTTTATGTCTAAAACGGCGATTTCGCAGCCTCCGCAGCTTGCAGCCCAGTAAAAGGCGAATTTCAATTTTTCTTTAGCCATTTTAACTTTCTCCTTTTTGAATTTGATTTAATAGCTCGGATGGTTTAACCCTAAGCTCGTTTAATCCAAGCTCTTCTGGTGAAAAGCCCATGGCTAAACCCAACAATTGGGGATAATGCAGAACAGGTATGCCAAACTTTTCGTTAAAGGCTCGTTCTATTCGGGGCTGGTTCATGTCAAACATCATGTGACAGAAGGGACAAGCCGTAATTAACGCTTGAGCTTTCACAGCCCTAACGTGGTCGAGTTTTTCTTTAGCCATCTGGAATGGCACTTCCTCGTTTACGCCAATTATTGGGTTTCCACAACATTCAGTCTCATCCATATAATCCAAACATTCTGCACCAGTTAGCCTAATCAAGCTTTTAAGCAATGTGGGATTTTCTGGGTCGTCGCCGTGACCAACATATTTTGCTGGGCGAACAAGGTGACATCCTGAATGTTGGGCTACGGAAATGTTGTTTAATGGTTTCTTTACAGCATTCTTTATTTTCTCAAAGCCTACATCCTCAGCCAGCACGTGAACGAGGTGTTTCACTTCTATTGTTCCTTTGAATTCCATGCCTATCTCCTTTAAATGTGCATTCACCTCTTCCCTCAGTTTTTTGTCCTCTTTCAGCATTTTGTTTGTTTCGTTTAAACTGCAGAAACACCCATTGCAGAGGGTTAAAATGTTTAGGTTTTGCTGTTCCGCTACGCAGAGGTTTCTGGCAGCTAAAGTCAACATTAAGTCATGGTTTATTGCATCCATTGGGTATCCGCAACAGTTAAAAGTGGGCATCTCAACCAATTCCACGCCTAATTTGTCAAGGACTTTTCTTGCAGAAATTTCATAACTCGAAAGCCTATATGGGATTACGCATCCCAAAAATATCAAGTATTTTGGCATTTAGCTTTTCACCTTCTCAAAAGTTTTCACGTTTTCAAGTATTTTCGAGGAACCCGTAACCTCGAAGATTTTTGCAATTTCTTCAAGATTAGGCTTTGGCAATGGTGGAAGCCCAAGTTCCGCCCGTTTTTTGTGGCGTGATTCCAAAATTTCATATACGTATCCTCCTTTCAGAAGGTTTGAGGCGAGTTCCCTGTAAACTAATGGCATGACACCCTTTTCTTTTACGGATAGGTTTCGTAAAACACGCACTATGCCAGCAATTTCCACTCCTTGGGGGCAGTGGTCAACGCATGTGAAACATGACGAGCATAGCCAAAGAGCTTCATCTGAAAGAAGCCTCTCCTTCAGTCCCAACTGCACCATTCTCGCAATTTTTCTCGGTCTGTAAAAGTCGCTGAACCTTGAAATTGGGCAGTCAGCAGTGCAAGTGCCGCATTGGAAACAGAGCATTATTCTTTCTGCGCCATGCCTCTTGCTAATTTCGTACTTGAATTTGGGGTTCATTTCTTCAGCTTTTATAACGCTTGGAACATATTCCTGTGTTTCACTCATTCGATTTTCCTCCCATTTTCAATGGGTTTGGTCCAAGCTTTTTTATTTGTTCAACCATGTCCCGGACGATGGCGGCGAATCTGTCTCCTTCGCTTGCGGAAACCCATTCCAACCGCACACGTTCGGGTTCAATTCCGAAATCTTGTAAAACCTTCTTTAATAGAGTTATCCTTCTTAAAGCTTTGAAGTTCCCACTAATATAATGGCAGTCGGAGGGCAAGTGGCATCCAGCCACGAGCACGCCGTCAGCGCCGTCCTTCAAGGCTTCAAGGATGAATATGGGGTCGATTCTGCCGCTGCACATGACACGGATGATTCTAATGTTTGGTGGATATTGAATTCTGCTTACTCCTGCTAGGTCTGCGCCTGCATAAGCGCACCAATTGCATAGAAAGCCAATTATTTTCGGTTCAAATTCTGTTTTTTCACTCATGCTTTAACCTCCAAGAGTGCAGCCTTAACTTGAGCGAGTATTTCTTCTGTTGTGAAATGTCCCATGGTGATAGCTTTTGTTGGGCATGCTGTGCCGCAGGCGCCGCAGCCTTTACATAAGGCTTCAATTACATGGGCAACGAGCCTATCATCTTTTTCCTTCATTTCTATAGCCCCATATGGGCATAGATATTCACAGATTCTACAACCACTACATAAATCTTCGTTTACGTTTGCCACAATTCCTTCCATTTCAAGGGTGGGCTTTGACAGTATGGTTGTGGCTCTTGCTGCCGCAGCGCAAGCTTGCGCTATGCTTTCATCTATGTATTTTGGTGAGTGGGCCATTCCGCATAGAAAAACGCCATCCGTTGCAAAGTCCACGGGTCTAAGTTTCATGTGAGCCTCTAAAAAGAAGCCATCTTTCGTTAGGGGAACCTTAAGCATTTCTGCCACCCGTTTGTTGTCTGGATTGGGAATTGTGGCTGCGCTTAAAATTACATAGTCTGGTTCAATGGTTACTTCTTGCTTTATCACGGGCTCCCAGAAAGTTACTTCCAATTTTCCTTTCTCATTCACAACTTGCGGTTTTCTGCTGTCCTCATAATTTATGAATAGCACGCCTTTTTCAGAGGCTTTGCGGTAATAGTCTTCCTTAAAGCCATAGGAGCGGATATCCTTATATAAGATGTAAACTTCTGTTTCTGGGCTTATCTCCTTAATTTTTAATGCATTCTTTATTGCTTGTCCACAGCAGATTCTTGCACAGTTAGGTCTTTCCTCATTTCTTGCTCCAACACATTGAATCATAACAACCGTTTTAGCCTTAAAATCACCTTTCGCAATTTTTTCCTCCAACTCCTGTTGCGTCATAACCTTTGGGTCTTTGCCGTAAAGGTATTCGGTTGGCTTATACTCGGTTGCGCCTGTGGCAACTATTATTACGCCATGTTCAATTTCCTCTTCCTCACCATCCTGATGCCTTATTTTTGATTTGAAATTGCCGACGAATCCGCTGATTTCTGCCACTTCCGAGTTTAAGTGGACATGTATCTTATCGTTTTCCATAACATCCTTTATTAGCGCATTTAACCTCTCCTGCGGATTTTCTCCTTCCAACAAGTAGTGAATCTTGCGCAGGTGTCCGCCCAACTCCTTTTCTCTTTCAACAAGATGCACTTCAAATCCCTGTTTCGCCAGTTCCAAGGCTGCTGTCATTCCGGAGACGCCGCCGCCTATGATTAAGCCCACTGGTGTCACTTTTATCTCAGGCTTTTTCAATGGTTTCAGAAGTTTGGCTTTTGCCACAACAGAGCGGACTAGGTCTTTTGCTTTTTCTGTCGCCTCTTTTGGTTCATGCATGTGCACCCAGCTGCATTGGTCTCTGATGTTTGCCATCTCAAACAGGTAGGGGTTTAAGCCAGCCTCTTGAACAGTTTCTCTGAAAAGGGGCTCATGGGTTCTTGGCGTGCAGGAAGCTACAACAACACGGTTGAGATTGTATTGTTGGATTTTTTCTCTAATCAGTTTCTGAGTGTCTTGTGAACACGTGTATAGGTTAGCCTCAGCGTAAACCACGTTTGGCAAAGTTTTTGCATATTCAACCACTTCTGGAACGTTAACAACCCCGCCTATGTTGATTCCACAATGACAGACAAAAACACCTATGCGGGGTTCTTCTTGGCTGATGTCCCTTTCTGGCGGATATTCCTTAACCGCTACAAGCTTTCCCCTTTCACCTGCAATAACACTCATTGCCTTTGCTGCCGCACCACTTGCTTGGGCGACACTTTCAGGAATATCCTTTGGTGCACTAAAAGCTCCACAGACGAACACGCCGGGCTTGGATGTTTCTAATGGTGAAAAAGTCTTTGTTTCACAAAACTTGTATCTGTTAAGCTCTATGCCGAAGGTTTCGGCTATTTTTTCAACATTTTTTGGTGGTTGCATGCCTATGGATAGGACAACCATGTCAAATTCTTCTGTTTTAGGCTTCTCATCCTCCACATAATGAACGAAAAGGTTTCCAGTAGAGGGGTCTTCTGTTATTGAGGCTACTCTTGACCTTACAAAACGTACGCCCCATTCTTCCTTTGCTCGGTTGTAGTAGGCGTCAAATTCTTTTCCATAGGCTCTCAAATCCATATAGAAAATTGTGGCATCCAACCTTGTCGGCGTGTGTTCTTTGGCTATTACTGCCTCTTTCATTCCATACATGCAACATGCGGCAGAGCAATAGTTATTCCCAAGCTTGTAATCGCGGGAGCCAACACATTGAATGAAAGCTATCTTTTTGGGAATTTCACCATCCGAAGGTCTTAAAACGAGTCCTCCATAAGGTCCAGAGGCGCTTAAAATGCGTTCAAATTCTATGCTTGTAACCACGTTTGGATAGCGTCCATAACCATATTCGCTTTTTAATTTTGCATCAAAGGGTTCAAATCCTGGCGCAAGGATTATGGAGCCTACTTTCAGTGTGGCTTCGCTGTCTTGCTGGTCGTAGGCTACGGCTTTTGCTTTACAGATTTCGTAGCATGTTCCGCATCCGATGCATTTTTCACGGTCAATCTTATATTTTAATGGAACCGCTTGGGGATAATCTACATAAATTGCACTTCTTTCGCTTAAACCCTCGTTGTATGTGTCTACTGCCTCAATGGGGCATTTCTGTGCGCATAAACCGCATCCATTGCATTTGTCTTCGATTATGTAACGACTATGTTTTCGAAGTTTCACTTCGAAGTTTCCAACTTCACCTTTCAAACCCAATATTTCCGTGTTAGTTAAGATTGTGATGTTTGGATGTCTTCCAGTTGCCACAAGCTTGGGCGATAAAATGCACATTGAACAATCATTTGTTGGGAATGTTTTGTCAAGCTGAGCCATCACTCCGCCGATGCTTGCTGCTTCATCAATCAAATACACTTTAAAGCCGGAGTCAGCCAAATCCAGCGAAGCTTGTATTCCGGCTACTCCTCCGCCAACAACAAGAACTGCTCCAACTTTTTCTTCCGCCATTTATTTAACCTCCAATGCCCTGTAAAGGGGAGTTGTACCCTCCACATGATCTAGGGCTATCATGTTTTTCCTTCGCATATTCACAATATGCCTAAGAACATTTGCGGTTTTCATTTCTAGAACATCAGCCAAAGCCTTTACAGAAAGCGGCTGGGTTTTGGTTAAAACGTGGATTTTATGGCGAACAAATTCTTCTGTGACAATTTCATCCAATAATGAGTCAAATTCTTCTGCTGACAATTTTTCTCCGTAAACGTTCACGCCTTCTGTTAGCTCCTTTTCTCTTCCAAGCAAAACCCTAAGCCTAAAGTCTGAGGCAGCGTTTTTAGCTGCTAAAACGTTAACTAAAAGTTTAGATTTCAATGCTTCACTTTTCAATGGAGAAAAACCAATTTCTTTTATTTCTTTCAAGAACTTTTTGGCATAATAACCAAAACTTTTTTCCTCTACGGGAGAATACCAAAGAATTTTCACACGGTCCGTTTCCAAACCAGTCAATTTAAGGAGCTTCTTTAACATTTTTACTGTGCGTTCTGCTTGAAGGTTTCCATCGATGTAGTGGCAGTCATGGGGTTTGCAGCCAACGAGCATGACGCCGTCTACGCCATTCTCAAAAGTTTCAAGGATTATGGCGGGATCTAATCGTCCAAGGCACATTACACGGACAACATTCACGCCGGATGGGATTTGCATTTCTTCTTGGCAGAAAGCCCAATTACACATGAAACAAACAATGTTATATTTGTCTTCTTCCATTTATATCATCCCCTAATGGTTGCTAAAGCAAGACTTAGGATTCTCTCGTTGGGCGATTTCTTCATTGTTATGGCTTTTTCTGGGCATCTTGCCGCGCAAATTCCGCATCCTTTGCAAAGGTCTTCGTTTACTTGTGCGATTTCCTTTTCGTTCTTTTTAATTGCTCCAAATGGACAGACAACAGCGCAGACGTTGCAGCCTATGCAGAGGCTTTCATCCACAACAGCCTTGTCACCCTCGCATAATTCTAAGTTCGCCAAACATTCAGCGCATGGTCCGCATCCCAAGCAGCGAAAAGCTTCAAACATGGCTTGTCTTTTTATCTTTTCTAAATATTCCCTTGCCTCATCAAAACTTAGTCTTGGTTTCTCCACGGGAGGTTCATATCTGCGCTCTTTTTTGTTAATGTATCCCCAATTTTTAACCCAAGTTGTTTCCTCAACTTCTTCTCTTCCACTTCGCAAATCCATTCCTTGAAGATAAAGGTGAATTGAAACGGCTGCCCTTTTTCCAGCACCCACAGCCTCAATTATGCTTGCTGGTCCTGTGGCTATGTCGCCGCCTGCAAAGACGCCTGGCATGTTTGTTTCTAGGGTTGTTGGGTCAACCTTTAATGAGGGAGCTCTTGCTTCTTTATTTAGAAGTTCTTTTGGTAAGCATGATATTTCCGCCACTTGCCCAAGGGCTGGAATTACCATGTCAACCTCATATTGATGTTCAGAAAAGCTTATTGGAATTGGTCTTCTTCTTCCACTTTCGTCAGGTTCGCCTAAACGCATTCTTAAGCATTCAATGGCTTTAACCTTTCCATTTTCTCCTATAATCTGCTTTGGTGCAACAAGAAAATAGAACTTTATTCCATCTTTCTCAGCTAATTCAACTTCATGGGGCAAAGCGGGCATTTCCTCTCTTGAACGTCTATATAATATCATAACTTCTTTTGCCCCAAGCTTTTTCGCTGTGCGTGCAGCGTCAATAGCTGTGTTTCCGCCTCCAACCACCGCAACTTTTTCTCCAACTTCCACATGTTTTCCAAGGTTCACAGCTCTTAAGAAGTCAACAGCATTTATTACGCCTTCCAAATCTTCGCCTGGCACATTTAATTTCATGCCGAGCTGTGTTCCGATGGCTATGAAAATAGCCTTGTACCCTTCATTTTGCAAACTTTCAATGGTTATGTCCTTTCCAAATTCCACGCCTGTTTTAATTTCTACGCCCAAATCTTTTATGTAGGCTATTTCGTTGGCTACAACAAATTTTTCAAGACGGAACTCTGGTATGCAATAACGCATCATTCCGCCAGCTTCACTCATTCGCTCGAAAACTGTTACTGGATAGCCGAGTTTTGCGAGTTCATAGGCTGCTGTTAAACCTGCGGGACCTGCGCCTATTATGGCGATTTTTTCGCTGTATTTTTTCGGTATCGGTTCGGGTTTCACCCTTCCAGTTTCCCTTTCAATGTCTGCGACAAGTCTTTTTAGGGCGCGTATGGCTACGGCTTGGTCAACATTGGTTCTTGCACAAGCATCTTCACATGGGCTAAAACAGACCCTTCCGCATATTGCTGGGAAGGGCATGTCTCTCCTTATAATTTCAACAGCTTCTTTGAATTTTCCTCTCTGCAGTAGAGCCACATATCCTTGAACGTTAACATGGGCTGGGCATGCAGCGCGGCATGGTGGAAGTTTTCTTACTTTTGTTTGGGTGTTGGCTGCCATTGTTGAACCAGCTTTACCTATGTAAAGTTTTGTGAGGCGAATATATTAAGCCATCTAAGTTAGAATTAACGCAAACATGACACATTTAAACCAAAATAAAAAGAGGGGAAATGATGTTATTCGCGTAATTTACCTTCAAGTTTGCTTACCCATTTATTGTACTCTCTTGCGCTAAGTAACTTTTTAAGCTCCTCTTCCAAAACCAAAGAGTTTTTGGGTTTTATCTCCACAATCCATCCTTCATTGTAGGGATCTTCGTTTATGATGTTGGGCTCATTCTTCAATTTCTCGTTGACTTTAACTATTTTGCCGCTCACTGGAGCGTAAAGGTCAAACATGAACATCCAGGTTTCAGCAACTCCGAAGGGTTCCATTTTATTGATTTCCTTCCCAACGGGTTCAGTTAGTACGCGGACTATGCTTTTAAGATGTTTTTGAGCATACTCGGACACGCCGACTCTAATGTTTCCTTCAGGAGTGATTTGAGCCCACGTGTGTTTCGGAGTGTAAAGGAGCAGTTCTGGTTTTGCCAAAAGTTCCTTGCGTCTCTCAACTGGAATTCCTTCAGCTCGCATGAGATCTTCCAAGCGCAGCCGAATGGCTTCTGAGACGAATTCTGAAATGCTTCGGTATCGTCCTGTTTTTATGGCTTCTTCGATTTCTTTTATGAGTTCTTGTCTGATGCTTACGGTTTTCCATTCTGATGTTTTTTCGGTCATTTTTTATCAACCTCCTTTAAGCTTGAGTGATATATAGTGCAAGAATTAAATATATACTTAGTGCATATATAAATTATAATAGTAAATACCATATATTTAGGGAAAAAGCTTGATTTCTTACCTATGTTTTGCTTTCAACTTCCCTACCAAAATTAGATAGATTCCAAACCCGCTCATGAACATAATAAACAACAGTTTTCACTATAAGTTCAGTAATGCCAACAATAGTGCCTAACGCTAAATCCTTACTGAATATCACCACCAAAAGTATTGTGGTTAGGGTTGCAACAATTCGCCAAGATATGGCTTTAACCATACTTCTAATAGGTTTTTCCATTATTAATTACCTCTAAAAATTTTAAACAACAATCTCAGTTCAAACATTTTCTCATCTAATATTTAGATAATATATAACACAACGAATAAAATATGCGTAATGCATATAAAACAAATAATAGTAAATACCACGCGAAGGTGTTCAATTTTGGAAAGCAGAAAAGTTCAAAAAGTAGGATACTCAACCCTCACAGTTTCGCTTCCAAGCGAATGGGCAAAACAAAACAACATCAACCCGGGAGACCTTGTCTTTCTAATACCCGAAAGGGACGGCGCATTAAAAATTATGCCAACTCAGATGGCGCTGAAGGAGGAGGCAGAAGAATACATAATAAATGCTGATGCTTGCGATGAGCAAGGCTTGCTGGAAAGAATAATTGTTGGAAGCTACATTCTTGGACGTGATGTTATAAGGGTAACCTCTTCGAGCAGAATTGGGAAGGCTCATGTGGACGAAATTCGAAGAATTGTCCGAAAACTCATTGGTTTAGGCATTTTGGAGGAAACCTCAAACAATATTTTGTTACAATGTTCTGTGGATCCCGCCAAGTTTAAGCTTGACATGCTTATTAGGCGATTGTCTCTAATTGCTTCAACAATTTTGTCAGAGGCGATGCAGGCTTTTTTGGATAAAAATTATTCCTTAGCCAATGAGGCAGTCAGCCGAGAAGACGAAGCGGATACCATCTATTATTTGGCAGTGCGTTTGCTCCTTTCTGCACAAGCAAAACCTTCGGTAGCAGAGCAGATAGGCGCTACGGACATCCTTTTCATTCCTGCTACCCGTTTGATACTGCAATATTTGGAGTTAATTGCAGATTATTCTGAAGACATAGCCAGAAAAATTGTCGAGTTGAAACCTTACAGAGATAGGATTCCAAAAGAGGTTGTGGAAAGGATTTATCATATGGGCGAATTAACCCAAACCATTTTCCAGAAAGCCTTAGACTGCATCTTCACAAGAGACCTTAAAGTTGCTAACGGAGTTTTGGAAATGAGGAACGTGCTGGAAATGGAAGCCGAAAAACTCATGCGAGAAGCTCCAGAAATTCCATATTTAAGAGCCAATATTTCTTGCTTAAACAAGATTGCGGATAAGGGGGCAACAATTGCAGATATAGCAATAAACAGGGCGTTAGAGCAACCGAGAAAAGATGTGGAAAATATTATACGAGTGGTAAAGCATGTCCGAGCCGCGCCAATACCAACAAAAAAGAAGCCTTAATTTAATTACATATACGCTATACATAATATAAGAAGCCTTAAAAGGACAAAAGTAAATAATATAAATACAGAGGTTCGAACCCCTTGGATGATTTTGAAGAAGCATTACGAAATATAGATGTTTTCTGCAAGGTTCTAGTTAAAAAAATTGTTGGAGATGAGGAAAAAAGCGATATCGTTGTAGAGCCCATGGAAAGGCTCCTCTACAGAAAATATATAATAAGCGAACAGGTTGAATCAAGCCCAGTTAAACATTTTATTCCGCTTCCCCAACTGGAGGAACCATTAATAGATGTTTTCGAAAATGAAAATTACGTTAGAATATTGATGCAATGCCGTTGCAGAGACCAAAAAGTTACGGTTCACACAGGCGTGGATGGTTTAGAGATATGCCAGAAAAAATGCCACAAAGACGCACATGGGATAGAAGTGTGTGTTGACGAATGCCAGAAATTAAATCTTCCAGTTGAGCGTTTAAAAATTGAAGATATGATTATAAAATGTAATAATAATGAGGCCCTTGAGGTTTGCATTCCCAAAGTGAATAATAGCAATTAAAGCATTATTCAACTGCTTTTCTTTTTTCTATTCTAACCTTGCAGGCTTCTTCTTCGAAACATTTTAGGCATGTGTAAATTACATCAAATTCATTTTTGGTGGGATTAGAAGGATTTACAAATAAGGCGATGCATTCTTCGCCCTTTTTTATTGTTTCTCCGCAGCAGTAACACTTGTGGTCTTTTAAGGCAACTATTTTCATTTTGTTTCCCAAAGTTTGGGTGAAGTTTCAAACTTTTAACGCTTTCCATCCGTAAAGGCAGAAACTTATCAGCTTAAGCTATCTTGTTCAGCACCGAATCCACTTTTACCTTATGAAAGTCAAGGGCAAGTTCTTTTGGTTCTATTCCCAAACTTAGGCTTAGAAGTTCAGAGTAGTGGATGATTGGCATGTTGTATTCTTCTTTGAAAGTGGATTTTATGAGCATCTGCCCCAAGTCTAATGTTAGGAAGCAGAAGGGACAAAGGGTTGATATGCAGTCAGCGCCAGCCTTGGTTGCGTTCACAATTTTATCTTTAGCGATGGCTAAAGCCACATCATCAGCGTAGCCCCTTAAAAGTCCCCCACAACATTTCAGTTTGTTTCGATACCATATGCTTTTTGCGCCTAAGGCTTCAATGAGGTTATCGAAGATTTTGGGGCGTTCCGGGTCGTCAAACTTTAAGAGTGCGCTTGGTCTGAGAAGGTGACAACCAGAAAAGGATGCCACTTTCAATTTATTTAATTTTTTAACTACGCTCTTTTCTAATTGCTTTAAACCCACATCATTCATTAAAACTTGAAGATAATGCCTAACTTCCTTATTGCCCTTAAATTCTTTTCCAACACTTGACAAGATTTTGTTTACTCGCATTCTTAATTTTTCATTTTCTTTTAATATGGCGTTTGCCATAGCCAAGGATTCGAAACAACCCGTGCAAAGAGTAACTATGTTTAGGTCTGCTTCTTCAGCTATGCATATGTTATGCGCAGCAATAGCTAAGCTTGTTTCTAAATCTATTGATTGCAGTGGTGGGGGAGCACAACATGTCATATGATCCAAGTCCACAAGTTCTATTCCCAATTTTGTTAATGCTTTCCGTGCAGACAATTCATAATGTGGTTGACGGGCGGGTATTGTGCAGCCAAGGAATAGCGCATAAGTTGTCATGGCGTCTCACCCTTTTTGAATTGAATTTTGTCAAAACCTGTGGCGGAAAGAATTTTTCTTATGGCATCCACACCTGCTGGTTTTAGTGGTGGCAAACCGTATTCTGGTCTCTTCTTTTCTAAGAATTTGGAAATTGGAACGATACGTCCCTCGCTCATCAGTCCAGCTGCAAACTCTGAATAAATGTTTGGAATATGCCCTTCTCTGATGGCTATATTTCTTAATGCATAGATAACGTCGGCTATTTCAACTTTTTGGGGACAACGTTCTTGACAATTGTAGCATGAGGAGCAAAGCCAAATGGCATCGCCGGATAAAACCTCATCCCTCATTCCCAAAAGCGCCAGTCTAATAACTTCTCTTGGATTAAACTTTTCCGTGATTTTGGCAACTGGACAACTGCTGGCGCATGTTCCGCATTGATAACAAAAGGTTATTGTTTCGCCGCCAAGTCGGCTGGTTATCTCCTTGGAAAAATTTCTTGGAGACGCTTTTTCTTGCGCCATTTCCAACTATCTCCATAGCCGTGGTTATGTTATTTTGATGGGACCAAGTTTTTCTACCCTTTCAGTCATCATTTTCGCGGCCTCGGCGAATCTGTCACCTTCAATGTAAACCATGTTGAACATTTCCAGTCGCTCTGGTTCTATGCCGTACTCTTTAAGCAACATTTTAGCCAATTCCACTTTTCTCTGGGCAATTTGACTCCCAACCTCATAGTGGCAGCCATCAGTTTTGCATCCAACAACCATGACTCCTTGGGCGCCAGCCTTAAAGGCTTCAAGGATTTGCTGAACCTGCAAAATTCCAGTGCATGGAACCTTCATTGTTCTCACGTTGGCTGGATAACGCATCATAGCCATTCCAGAAGAATCCACGGCTGCGTTTCCACATTCTGAGCAGCTTATGGCTAGAACTAATGGTTTTGATGTTCCATTAATTGAAAGCAGAGCCTTCATTTGGGCTAACATTTGGTTTTGTTTGAAATGTCTAAGTTCAATGGCGTTAACTGGGCATGTGCCCACACAGACGCCGCATCCTTCGCACAGGAGGTCAGATATTTTTGCAACAAAATGCCCATCGTTTTTAGGCGTTAAAGTTATGGCGCCATAGGGGCATGTGACTGGACAAAACTCACAATCGCCACAGTATTCTTCATTCACCGCAGCGGTTCTTTGATCTTTAACTATTTTGCCCATATTGAGAAACTTGGCGGCTTTCATGGCTGCTGAATGAGCCTGAAGGGAAGTTGTTGGAGCATCTTTAGGAAATGTGGCTCCACCGCAGAGGAAAATTCCCCTCTTTTTGGTTTCTGTTGGTCTAAGCTTAGCGTTATATTCCTTAAAGAAACCATCTTCGTCTAATTCTAAGCCTAAAATTTCAGCAAGCTCTTTCGTGCCATCTGCTGGAACCATGGAGGGGGCCAAAACCACCAAGTCAGCTTCAATTTCTAAGAATCTTCGCAGAAGCTCATCTTCAACGTCAACGACTAAAACATTCGCTTCTGGGTCATGTAGGATTTCTGTGGGTCTCCCCTTTACGAATTTTATTCCCATCTCCCTTGCCCGTTCATAATAATACTCATGCTCTCTTCCGGTGGTTCTTATGTCAATGTAGCATATTGTGACATCAGTGTCCGGATAGGCTGACTTGATTAGTGTAGCATGTTTTAGAGATATCATGCAGCAAATGCTTGAGCACCATGGATTCCAACGTCTATCTCTGGAGCCGACACATTGGATGAAGACTATTCTTTTGGCTGGCTTCCCATCTGAAGGTTTAATTATCGTGCCATTTGTGGGGCCGAAAGCATCAATCATCCTTGCCAGTTCAAGTTGGGTTATTACATCTGGGTATTCGCCGTAATGGTATTCCTTTATTACGCTTGGATCATACTCCTTAAAGCCTGTGGCAACTATTATGCTTCCCACGTTTAAAGTTAGGCGTTTGCTCTTTTGGTTTAATTCTATGGCTTTTGTGGGGCAAACTTCAACGCATTTGGCGCAATCAGCAAATTTGCAGGCGTTGGCGTCAATGGCATAAACTGGCGGATAAACTAGTGGCGTGTTTATGTATATGGCTTTACGTTTTTTGAGATTTGCATTGTATGCGTCTGGAACTTCCACTGGACAAACGGTTGTGCATAAATCGCATGCAACACATTTTTCTTCATTAACATATCTGGGCTTTTTCTCTATTGTAACCTTATAATTTCCTGGAACGCCTTCAACCTTCAAAACCTTCGAGTTTGTCAGCACGTTTAGGTTTGGAATTTCAGTGAAACCTGAACGGTAAACGCATTTCCTAGAAGTGTGCGTCACAGTTTTCACGTCTGATGCTGGAGATTGTATGCAAATGGCACAATCGTCCGTTGGGAAGAAACGCCCAGCGCGGGCAGCCAAACCCCCCAGGAACGGTTCTTTTTCGACTAGATGCACTTCAAATCCCATTTCCGCCAAGTCTTCAGCCGCTTGCATTCCAGCTATTCCACCACCTATGACCAAAACGGATTTGGTTGCTGGGAACTCAAGTTTCTCTATGGATTCGAGAAGCTTAGCCCTTTCAATAGCAGCCAAAAGCATGGCTTTAGCTTTTTCCGTAGCCTCTTTAGGCGAGTCTTTATGGGGCCATGCGCAATGATCTTTTAAGTCTATTATCTCTGCTAAGTATGGGTTGAGCCCAGCTTTTTCCACAGCCTCAAGTATGTTTATTTCGCCTAGTTTTGGGATTGTTTCTGCAACAACGATTCGGTTTACCTTTTTTCCTTTAACAGCTTCAACAATGTTTTTTAGTCCTTCTCCGCGCCAAAATTCGTTGGCTCTTGCAACAAGCGCAACGTCGGGAACTTTCTTCACATAATTGATTATGGCATCGAAATCGAGGATTTGGGATAGCTGATTTCCGCAGTCTGAAAGGAAAACGCCAATTTTAATTTTATCCATTTTCATCTCCCCTATCTCCTTATAATTTTTAACAACTGCCTTTCATGATTGTAAATTTCAATTTTTAACGGCATCTCTCCAATTGCAAGATGGGTTGCACAGGCGAAGCACGGGTCATAAGCTCTAAAAGCCATTTCCACCATGTTTAATATTCCATCATTCACCTTACCATTTTTTATGAGGCTTTTTGCCGCATCTTTCACGGATATACAGATGCTTGGTGCATTGTGGGTTGTGGCTACTATCAAATTTACTTTTTTGGCGAGAGCGTTTTCATCCAGTTGGTAATGATGAATAAGGGTGCCCCTTGCCGCTTCAACTATGCCAACGCCTTCGCCTGGTTTTCCAGGCTTATTTCTAATATCTTTTCCAGTTATTTCTGGGTCTGTTACCAATTCTAATGCTCTTTCAGCTGCATACACGAGTTCTATTACTCTAGCCCAATGATATGCTAATGTATGGTGAACGGGTTTTCCTCCAAGGGTCTCATACATTCTTTCATATTCTGCTTGAGCTATGGGTGTTGCCATGCCCTCCGCAGCGTTAAGTCTTCCAAGGGGACCAACTCTGTAGAGGCCGCTGTCTTTTCCGCTGACCAGACCTTTCCATCCAACCTTTTTCAGGTAGGGCAGCTTAACATAGGTCCATGGTTCAACATGCTCTTCTATAACGTCTAAATATTCTTTTGGGGAGAATTTGACGAATTCTTTTCCTTGGGGATCTACAACGCGGACTTTGCCGTCGTAAAAGTTTACGTGATTATTTTTGTCAACTACCCCCATATAATAGGTTTTAAGCGTGTAGGGTTCACTTTTGATTAGGTTTACATAGTTAGTGTTTTTTAGAACTACATCGTCGAAGATTTTGAGGGTGAATTTTGCAAATTCTATGAAGCTTCTCACCATTTTTTCAATTTCTCGCCTTTCCTCTTCAGACAAGGGTTTTGCAATTCCGCCTGGAACGCATGCGCTTACGGGGTGTGTTGCCTTCCCGCCTAATATTTCTGTTATTTTTTGTCCGTAAGCCCTATGTTTTATCACTTCTTTGCCTATTTCAAGACCAACCTTTTCTATCACTCCGAGGACGTTTCTCTTTGCTGGAGGGGCGTCTGGTCCAACGACAAAGTCTGGGGCTCCTAAATAGTAAAAGTGCAGTGTGTGGTCGTAAAGGAAATAACCACAGTACATGAGTTCTCTAAGTTTTTTCGCTGTTTCTGGAGGTTCGACATTAAAGGCAGCATCTAATGCTTTGGCTCCAGCCATGTGATGGGCTACTGGGCAAACTCCGCAGATTCTGGTGGTTATTATTGGTAAATCTTCAGCCCTTCTTCCTTCGCAGAATTTTTCGAAGCCTCTAAGTTCTGGAACTTGGAAGTAGGCTTCTTCCACATTTCCTTCGTCGTTCAAGAATATTGTTATTTTTCCGTGGCCCTCAAGCCTCGTAATTGGGTTTATAACTATTTCCTTCATTTAATCACCTTCCTCCGCAGAATGGAATTAGCAAGAGAATACTTGTAAAAAGTTCCCACTGGATCAACAACTTGCTCTATAACTTTTGGTTCTGTTACGATGGAGGCGAAGGCGCTTATCATGGCTGCGCCCTGGTCAGCCACCCGTGGGGCTGGACCGCCACAACCAGTACATGGAATATTCGCTTTTAAACATTGGGCACCGCATCCTCCACGGGTTGCTGGACCCATGCATATGACCCCTTGGTCTAAGAAGCAAGTTTTGAAGTCGTCGTCTATTTCGTAGATTCTCTTTACATGGGCAAGTTTTCGGTCCTTTTTCTCTCTTGGGCATTCATCACATACGGATTTGTTTAATAGGAAGCTTGAGCCTTTTGGAGGCAGCTTGCTGTTCAGAATTGCCTCTAAAGCTTCAATTATTCGTGGGACTGGTGGCGGACAGCCTGAGATGAAATAGTCAACTTCAACTGTTTGGGCTAAGGTTTTTACTGTGTCATAGAATTCTGGAAGTTCAAGCTCTCCCTCTTTCACTTTTAGGCTGGTTTGAGGTGTTATTGATTGTGGATTTTTAGTGGATGGTGTTTCAAAGTATGCGCGTTCAAAAATTGCCTTCTTATTCCACAAGTTTCCTAACCCTACAACACATCCATCACAAGCGCATGAGCCGAAAACCACAAGAATTTTTGATTTCTGTCTTAACAGTTTTGCCATATGCTCTTGTTCGCTATTACGTATTGCACCATTAAAGAAACAAGCATCTATGCTTTTGTCTGGCATAGCCTCGACATCTTTGTATTTTATGTCCATGGCAACTGGCCAAAAGACTATGTCCGCTTTAGCCACTACATCCAAAATTTTCTCGTTTATGTCTAAAACGGCGATTTCGCAGCCTCCGCAGCTTGCAGCCCAGTAGAAGGCTACTTTTAACTTCTCCATCTCATCACCAAATTAAGTGAAGCTTTCCAATGAAAGAGAAAGATAATAGCATTTCTATAATTTAAATTTAGCCGCCTGTAAATAGAGAAAAGACTATAACAAATGATGAGTTAAAAATAGTTCAAGTTTAGCATGCAATCATCAATCAGCCGCTAACTGTTTCCGCTTCTTCTATCTGTCCTTTTTGTTGAGGGGGCGGTGCCAAATTTTGCGTTTTTTCTTGGAACTTTCCAGTTTCTTGACGTTGCATTGATTCTTCTTTTAGGTTTAAAACTCCTTTAACTGTCCCATCCTCTTGATATTTAAGTGTAAATCCCATTTTCTTTGTAAGGTTAATCGCCCTATGATTGTCTGGAAGCATTATGGCATAAAGGGTTTCCACGCCCATGTCCTTGCAAATTTCAATAGTATAATCAACCATTTTTGTGCCCAATCCCAAGCCTTGCCACGGATCAGCCACTATGAAGGCTATTTCACCACTTTTTCTATCCGGTTCTAAGCTTACTCTCACCACGCCGAGGATTTTTCTCTGCCCATTTTCGGTTAGTTCCGCGACTATGGCTATTTCTCTATCATAATCAATATTGCAGTATCTTACGCGAACTTCGTGGGGCGTATCCTTGATTATTTGGAAGAACCTAAAGCGTATGGATTCTTCAGAGAAGTTCCTAAACATTTCTAACCATAAGGGCTCATCTTCAGGTTTTATGGGTCTAAGCAGAACCGTGCGCCCGTCCCGCATCCTCCACAAAGTTTCATATTTCTTAGGATACGGACTTATCACTAAATGCTGGTGAGGCTCAATTTTCTGGAATATCTTTTCCCTATCAATAACTATCCTGGCGTCAATGATTACAGCATCATTTTCGTCTATGAGTAGTGGGTTGATGTCAACCTCTTTGAGTTGTGGAAAGTCTATGAGAAGTTGGGAGAAACGAACTATCAACTCTTCAAGGAGTTTAAGGTTGGCTGGAGGCACATTTCTATAACCCTTCAAAAGTTGGTAAACCTTAGTTTCTTCCATAAGCCTCCTAACCAATGTCTGATTCAAAGGTGGAAGCCCAACAGAGAAGTCTTTAAAAAGCTCTACACCTATACCGCCCATTCCAAACAAGATTACTGGACCAAAAAGCGGATCGGTTTTTGCCCCAATTATTATTTCATATCCACGCTTCTTTATCATTGGCTGAACTGTAACGCCTAAAATTTCAGCGTTGGGATTATACTTTTTCGCCCTTCCAATAATGCATTCAAAAGCCTCTCTAAGCTCAGCCTCAGAATTTATATCAAGAATTACGCCACCCGCTTCGGTCTTGTGAACTATTTGAGGCGACAAAATCTTAAGAACTACTGGATAGCCTATTTGCATGGCTATGGCTGCGGCTTCATCTGGAGTTTTAGCTACCGCGGTTTTTACAACTGGAAAGTCATAGTATTCAAGCAATTTTTTGGCTTCTGCCTCATTCAAGAGTTCACGATTTTCCATAGCAGCGTTTCTCATTATCACCATAATAGGACGCTTTGGCGGAGCAGCATCAACTGGCAACTCTTCAGGCGTCTCATAAAGCAGTTCCAGATTGCGTTTGTACTGGTACATGTAAAGATATGTTTTAACTGCTTGTTCAGGAGTGGAATATGTGGGAATGCTGTTCTGGTTAAAAATTTTATTTGCCTCCTCCACTGCTCCAGTGCCCATAAATGAGGTTAGAATTGTTTTGCTTTGGTAACCCCTGTTTTTGCATACTTCAACTATGCTTTTTGCAATTTCAACGGGTTCCGCCACAGCTTGAGCAGTATAAATGATTAACACGCCATCCACATTCTCGTCATTAAGACATGCTTCCAAAACCGCCTTATAACGGTCTGCTTTGGCATCCCCCAAAATGTCAACGGGATTTCCTCTACTCCAATAGGGAGGCAAGATGCTGTTAAGGTATTCCATTGTTTTTTGGCTAAGCTTCGCCAGTTTTCCGCCTCTAGCTATAAGGGCATCTGTAGCCATAACCCCAGGTCCGCCAGCATTCGTTATTATGACAAGGTTTGGACCTTTCGGCAATGGTTGCATGCCTAAAACTTCCGCGCAGTTGAACAAGTCAGCAATTTCTTCAACGCGAACGATTCCAGCGCGTTTAAAGGCTGCATCATAAATCACATCTTCGCCTGTAAGAGAACCAGTGTGGCTGGCTGCAGCTTTTGCGCTTTCCGTGTATTTGCCTGCCTTAACTACGATTACTGGTTTGGTTCTTGCGAAGTGGCGGGCAGCTGACATGAATTTTCTTGCGTCTGTTAAGCCTTCTATATACATTAGAATGCTTCGTGTTTTTGGGTCTGTGCCAAAATAGTCTATTAAATCGCCAAAATCCACATCCAACATTGAGCCTACGGAAACAAAGTTGCTGAAACCAATGTTCTCTTGAATAGCCCAATCCAAAATTGCCGAGCCCAAAGCCCCAGATTGGCTTATGAAGGCTATGTTTCCCGATTTTGGCGTTTTATTAATGAATGTGGCGTTAAGCTTTACGCTTGGGCGGATGACGCCTAAACAGTTGGGTCCAATGATGCGTAAACCATATTTGTTTTTTATTTCGAGAATTTTGTCCTCTAAGGCTTTGCCTTCCGCGCCTATTTCCTTAAAACCAGCGCTGATTATTATTAAACCTTTTATTCCAGCTTTCCCGCACTGCTCCACAATATCAGGAACGGTTTTGGCTGGAGTTGCAATAACTGCAAGGTCTACGGTTTCTGGAATCTGCTCCACAGACTGATAAGCCTTTAAGCCTAAAATTTCAGTTTTACGAATGTTAACGGGAAAAACCTTCCCCTCAAAACCCAAATCAATAAAATTTTTCATTAAAGCGTAGCCTACGCTTCCTTCCTCGTCGCTAGCGCCAATTATGGCGACGCTTCGAGGATTAAAAATCTTGTCCAAATGTAATGTAACCAAGATGGGAACCTTCGGGTTATGTTGATTTGCATAAGAAATTAAACTTTACGACTTAACAATAAACTTTCCTATGTTCCTACTTAGATAATTGTCGCAATGATTGAATAACCATAAAAGCTTATAATATCACTATAAAAGTCAGGAAACTATATGATTATATTCACAGAACATGCTAAAGCCAAAATTCAAAAAGAATTAAAAAAGTTAGGCATAACTAAACAGTTGACAGCACAAATCCTAAAAAACCCAGATGAGCTACTTACGATGTCTTAACAGGAAGATATGTAGCCCTTAACTGGACTCACAATACAGCAATAATTTATGAAAAAACAAAAAAGAACATTACAGTCGTAAGATAATATATAGCAGTGAATTAATGGATATCGTGAACAAAAGAAAGAGTGTTGGAAGATGGATTTAATCATCAAATATGATCCAAAAGCAGACATTTTGACTATGAAGTTCAAAGAAGGGGCAATAATGAATGAAAAACTTTTGGACAACGATGTACTGCTAGGTTATGATAAAAATAACGAACTTGTAACCATAGAAGTGTGGGATGTCTCAAAGCATGGACTGCTAAAAACGCTCTCTGATCTCGCAAACGAAAAAAAGGAAGTCGCCAAAGCTATCTTAGAAAAAATCCGGTAACAAAACTTGTCAAACTTTCAATTGCTGTTTTATCGCGTTACGTTTTTCTTCTGCTAATGGTCCAAATTTTTTGATTCTGTCTGTGAACATGGTGAAGAGTTCAGCGGCTTTCTTGTAAACTGGAAGGGGCACGTAACTGTAACGTACTCGCATGCTTTCAACGCCGTATTTGGTTAATTCTCTTGTCATGTCAATCATTCTTTTTTTGGTGAATTTTTCATCAATTTCCTCGCTTCCTTCGATTACCAAGACTCCGTCGGCGCCAAAGGCGAAAGCGGTTAGCAAATGCTTCAAGCCTAAAATGGCGGTTGAAGGGACAGCTACAATTCTAACGTTTTCTGGATAAACAGCACGGTCAAGTCCTAAAAAGTCCATGCCAGTGTAACCCACATTTTTATCCACAAAAGCTATAATCCTAACCTCGTCAGCTGCCTTGTCAGCTAAAACACCCCGCAGCTCGGCAAAAATTTGCCTACTTGTTGAATTCTTGAAATCAATTGCCTCTTGGGGACAGACTGGAATGCATGCTCCGCAGCCAATGCATTGGAATGGGTCAATTTTGGCTTTGTCTTCCTGCATGCTTATGGCATTTACTGGGCAAATGGGCACGCAAGCTTTGCAGCCATTGCACAAATCGGCAATCACGAAGGCTTTTTCTGGGCTTGTGGTAACGTAATCGCTTTTGAGGAATAGGGATGCTTTTGCTGCTGCTCCTAAACCGTCAGAGACTGTGTCGCGTACATCTTTTGGGCTTAGGGCGCAGCCCCCAGCGAATATTCCAGTGACTAGCGTATCCACTGGGTCAAGTTTTGGATGTTTCTCTGTGATGAAGCCGTCTTCGCCTAATGGAACTTTAAGTTTTTCAGCCAGCTCCTTTAACCCTGATGGTGGAACCATGGGCGTAGCCAAGGCTACCACGTCATATTCATCTTCTCGCATCTCACCAGTCAGCGTGTCCTCAGCCAAAACGATAAGCTTCCCATTATTTGGGTTCCTGTAAATTTCAGCCACTTTCCCCTTCACGAAAACAACCCCAGCCTCCTGGTCCCGCCAATACAAATCCTCATAACCTTTCCCTGTAGCCCTTATGTCAATGTAATAAACGGTAACGTCTATGCCTAACATTTTCTTAAGCACAAAAGCTTGCTTTAAGGAGTACATGCAGCAGATTCGACTACAATAGGGAATATAATTCTTGTCCCGCGAGCCTGCGCATAAAACAATAGCCATTTTGCGCACATCGCTTCCATCTGCACGTTTAACATAGCCTCCTGTAGGTCCAGTGGCAGAAGTTAGCCTTTCCAAATCCATCATGGTTATAACGTCTTTATAATTGCCATAACCATAAATTTCCAACTTATGCGCATCATAAAGCTCATAGCCCGTAGCCAAAATTATTGCTCCAACGTTTAATTCAACAATTCTGCCCGTGTCATCTATGTTTATGGCTTTGGCTGGACAAAGCTGCTCGCATTTTCGGCATTTTGTGCAAGCTTTAAAATCTATGGCATAAGCGGATGGAACAGCTTGCGGAAATTCTATGTAAGCTGCTTTTCGCTGTGATAAACCTTCATTAAATTCGTCTGGAACAGAAACGGGGCAAACCTTTGCGCATACGCCACAACTTCTACATTTCTCAACATCCACGCCTCGGGGCTTCATGAAAACCTTAACTGTATAATTGCCAGGTCTTCCACTGACCTCTTGCACTTCAGCATAAGTTAGCAAGTTCACATTTGGATTTCTTCCAACTTCAGCCATTCTTGGCGTGAGTATACACTGGGCACAGTCTAATGTTGGAAAAACTTTAGTTAACTTCGCCATGTTGCCTCCTATGCTAGGTTTTCTTTCTACCAGGTGGACTTTAAAGCCTAAATAGCCAAGTTCAAGGGCAGCAGTTATACCCGCTATTCCTCCGCCTATGATTAGAATCTCCCTTGAACCTTTCTCACTTATGGGCTGGAGGGGTTCAAGCTCTAAGCTCCGCTCGTATCCGCCTCTTATTAGGCTTATGGCCTTTTTTGTGGCTTCTTGGGATAGTCCATGAATTCCATGAACCCATGAGTCTTGCTCTCTTATATTTACAAACTCAAGCATGTAGGGGTTCAATCCAGCCCTTTCCAGAACATTCTGGAATGTTGCCAAGTGCATTCTTGGGGTGCAGCTTGCAACAACCACTCTGTCAAGATTTTCCTTCTTTATGGCTTCGAGTATCATTTCTTGGGCTGGTTTGCTGCATAAATATTTGTGGTATTTTGCTGTGACTACGCCTTCCCAGTTTTTAACAGCTTCAACAACAGCCTTAACATCTATGACATCGCCTATGTTTCCGCCGCATTCGCAGACAAAAATTCCGATTCTTGGCAGTTTCTTTTCCATTGACGTTAATCTCCAGTTTTCATGATGCTTTTGGATTCATAGAAGGAAAAACACTTATTAAAAATCTTACCTCTTAAAGGCAACAAAAAGTGATGTATAAAATGAACGTTCAAGAACTGGTCCAAAAACATAAGCTTCTTGAGTGTATTCAATGTGGAATGTGCACTGGTTCTTGTCCAGTTTCAAGGAAGGCTAATTTGAACATTAGGCGGTATATGCGAGAAGTTTCCGCCTTAGGAAAGTTGACAATACACTCGCAGAACGAAGTTTGGAGTTGCACAACATGCTCCACCTGCGGCGTCAGATGCCCAAAAGACCTTAACCCCTACGAATTTTTAATTGATATTCGCAGTATAGCCGTCGAAGAGGGGCAGATTGCTCCAACAATTCGTGATGCTCTTGAAAGTATATTCAAAAATGGCAATCCATGGGCTAGAATCCGCAGCAAACGTTCCGAGTGGCTTCAAGGCTTAAACGTTAAACATGTTTCCCAAGGCGCAGAAATCCTATACTATGTAGGTTGCACTTCAGCCTATGACCCCCGAGTTCAAAATGTAGCCAAAAGCCTTGTGGCGTGCTTCCAAAAGGCTGGTTTAAATTTTGGCATTTTAGGTGATGAGGAAAACTGTTGCGGAAGTGAGGTTTACGGCATGGGCGAAAAAGGTTTGTTCGAATTTCTTGTTGAGGAGAACATGAAAATCTTCAACAAATACAACATAAAACAGACAGTGACAAATTGTCCCCATGGTTTCCACGCCTTCAAAAACCGCTACAACCAAACAAGCTTTGAAGTTCAACATCACACGCAATTGCTTGCAAAACTAATTGACGAGCAAAAATTAACCTTCTCAAAGGAAGTAAACAAAAAAGTCATTTATCATGACCCATGCTTCCTCGGAAAACAAAACAACATCTACGAAGAACCAAGAAAAGTCATTGAAAGCATACCCGGCGTAAAACTGCTGGAATTCGACCGTTCAAGAGCCCGAAGCCTATGCTGCGAAGGAGGAGGAGGAAGAATGTGGGTTGACATTCCAGGACCACGCTTAGCAGAAAACCGCGTTAAAGACGCTGTTGCTGCTGGCGCCGAAATTTTAGCTGTGGCTTGTCCATTCTGTTTGTTAACTATAGAAGATGCCGTTAAAATAACTGGAAATGAAGGCAAAATCCAAGTGATGGACATAGCAGAATTGTTAACCCTTGCTTTGTAATTCATAATGTTTTTAGGCTATTATTCTCCTCAATAAATAATAGAGGACTATTCGGCGATTTGCTTGAGAAAAAAGAAAAAAGAGGAAAGTGAAGAAAAATATTATTGTTCCGTTTGTGGTCGAGAGATTAGCCGAGAAGAGTATGAAGCCTATGATGGAATGTGCTGGGAATGCTGGGATGACCAACTCACCGAAGAAAGTGAAGACATGTTCGGAGACGTAATGTGAAATGAATGAAGAAAAAGAAGTTTACAAGTGCATAATGTGTGGAAGAAAAATCACAAAAGAAGAATACGAAACCTTTGATGGATTATGCCAAGAATGTTATGAAATAGAAATCGCAGACTTGGATTACGAAGACGAAGATTATTAGGCATAACCCATTTAAACATAGTCCAAACTATCTGTTTCGAGGTTGCCGAAAATGGAAAGTTGGGACCTTATAATAATTGGCGGAGGCGCTGCAGGTTTAGCTGCTGGAATCTATGGTGCAAGAAGCGGACTAAAAACACTTGTTTTGGATGAAAAATTGGCTGGCGGCACAATGGCTGATGCACCCCTAATTGAAAATTATCCAGGATTCCAAAGCATAAATGGAATGGAACTAGCCCAAAAAATGGTGGCACATTGTAGAAAAGCTGGCGCCGCAATTCGTGAATTCGAAAAAGTTCTTGAAATGAACCTTGAAAGTGATAAAAAAATCATTAAAACAAACAAAACAACATATGAAGCAAAAGCCGTTATAATAGCTTCTGGTTCGCATTACCGCGAACTTGGCGTTCCAGGGGAGAAGGAATTTCGTGGTAAAGGAGTAAGCTACTGTGGCATTTGTGACGGCCCGTTGTTTAAGGGGAAACGTGTGCTTGTGGTTGGCGGCGGAAACTCTGCTGTCATAACAGCCTTATACCTGGCAGAAATAGCCTCAGAAATTAAAATTGCCCACCGCAGAGAAGAATTTAGAGCAGAGGAAGCGCTTATAACGGCACTAAAGGCTAAGGAAAACATAGAAATTTTGTGGAACACGGAAATTAACGAAATTAGGGGCGAAAGACTGGTTAACAAAGTTATAGTTTTCAATAATAAGACTAAGGAAACTAAGGAGTTGCCAGTTGACGGCGTTTTTATTCAGGTTGGTGAAGACCCAAACAGTCAACTGGCCAAGGAAGCGGGAGTAGCAGTTGACGAGGATGGTTATATTTTGGTTGACATTCGCCAAAGAACAAATATTATGGGAGTTTACGCTGCTGGCGACGTCACAAACCATCCCGTCAAGCAGGTGGGAACAGCTGTTGGACAAGGCATAACGGCAGCCTTAGAAGCCTATGGTTACATTCGAAGACCTTATTATTATAAACCATAGGCATTATTCCAAAATCATTATATTTCTGGAACACCCTTTTCATGAATTCTAAACTTAACGCAAACATGAAGCAAAACCGTTAACTGAATAGCCTTGGAGAGATATGGATGAGTGAACCATGCGCCGCCGCAATAACCATCAACCAAGATTATTGTAGCAGATGTTCAATATGCCATTCCATATGCCCCTATGAAGCTATAAAACGGAACGCTGAAACGGGAAAGGTGGAAATAGACCTTCAAAAATGCCAAGTCTGTGGAATATGCTACAGCGCATGTCCATCTTTAGCAATAGAAATAGTCTATTACGATTATGAAAGCTTGCTAAACTATGTTAATTATATGCGGGAAAAGGAAAAAGGCGATACGCTTGTTCTCATGTGTAGGGGAAACTCGCCTGCCACATGCGAGATTGAGGATATTCTTGAAAGCCAAGGTTTAAATATAAAAAACTACATTCCATTACGTATACCTTGTTCTGGAAGAGTGCCAACAGAATTCATTTTCAAAGCCTTAAATTCTGGAATAAGAAACATCGTTTCCATCCAATGTGAAGATGAGTTTTGCCGTTTCAAAAGGGGAACAAAAATTAACACGAGGAGGCTTATGCTTGGAAAGGCGGTTCTGGAGCAGTTAGGCTTCAGCAGAGAAGCTTTGAAAGTTATTAAGTATTCGCGTAAGGCTGTTTATGACACGGAAAAATGTGTTGGCTGTGACAAATGCGTTTTCATATGCCCCTACGGCGCAATAGAAGCCGAAGAGTTTGCAACACCACGAATTATTCAGGAAGCATGCATGGGTTGTGGAGCATGTGCGCTAGTTTGTCCTCATTTGGCAATTCAAGTTAAAGGTTTCGAGTTTGAAAACATTAGCAAATTAGTGAGGCTTTATGGAGAAGCTGCAAGAAAAATGAAGACTGAAGCTAACTTTCCATCAATACTTGTTTTCTGCTGTCAATGGTCAGAATTTTCCTGTTTAGACGACCCAGAATGCTTGCTTTTTAAGAAGAAGGCTGTAGTCATGGAAATTCCATGCTTTAAGGCTCTTGATCCAGTTCACGTTGTTGAGGCCCTACATAGAGGCTTTGATGGCGTCATGGCTGTTGTTTGTTCGGCAGAAGACTGTAAACTTCAAGAGGGAAGGGAAACAGCCGAAAGAAATATGGATGTGCTTAAAAACTTCCTAAAAAAGAGCGGATTACTCGAGCGGTTTGAACTTTTCACAGTTTCACCCAGATGCGTGGGAGAATTTAATCAGAAATTTGAAGAATTTTTCAAAAAGATAGCCGCTATGCCACCGTTAAAAATTGAAACTACGGAGGCGAAAGAAAGTGTATGAAATTGTCGCAAAAAAGGAGCTAGCCCCAAAAATCAAACTTTTCGAGGTAAAGGCTTCAGACATAGCTGGAAAAGCGCAGCCAGGACAATTTATAATATTAATTCTTGGCGAGAAGGGCGAACGTATACCATTAACAATAGCTGGCTATGACAGAAAAAAGGGGACGATAACCTTCGTTTTTAACGAAGTTGGAAAAACAACCAAACAACTTGGGCTCCTTAAAGAAGGAGACAGTGTAGCCAACATTACTGGACCCCTTGGAAATCCTTCTGAAATTAGGAATTTTGGAAATGTTTTGTGCATCGGCGGCGGAGTTATGATTGCTCCGATGCTCTTGCAAGTCAAAGCCTTAAGGGAGGCTGGCAACACCGTTACAACCATTATTGGGGCGAGGATTAAGGATTTGCTGTTTTTTGAAGAGGAAATGAAAGCCTTAAGCCATAAATTTTATGTAGCCACGGATGATGGTTCAAAAGGCTACAAGGGCTTAGGTTTTCTGAAAGAGCTTATTGAAGAAGATAAGTTTGACCGTTGTATTGCCATGGGGCCAGTAGTTATGATGAAAACCGTCTGCGAAATCACAAAACCCTTCGGCATACCAACAATCGTAACTTTAACGCCTATAATGGTTGATGGAATGGGGATGTGCGGCGTCTGCAGAGTAACAGTCGGCGGAAAAATGAAGTTCGCATGCGTTGATGGACCAGAATTTGACGGGCATTTGGTGGATTTTGATGGATTAATTAATAGGCAGAGAATGTTTCTGCCAGAAGAGAGGCTTAGCTCCCTCTTATGGGAAAAGCTGGGAGGTTGCGGTTGTGGCGGAAGATAAGCCTAAACCAAAAGTTAAGAAGAAAGCCGTGCCAATGCCCAAGCAGAAGCCTGAAGTTCGCAGACACAATTTCAACGAAGTAGCTTTGGGCTATACTGAAGAACAAGCCATTGAAGAGGCAAACCGCTGTTTACAATGTCCAAAGCCTCAATGCGTTCCAGGCTGCCCCGTGGAAATCGACATCCCAGCCTTCATCAAACTCATTAGGGAAGGAAGATTTGACGAAGCTGTGAAGAAGATTAAGGAAAAGAATAGTCTTCCAGCAATTTGCGGACGTGTCTGCCCCCAAGAAGAACAATGCCAAATGAACTGTGTCCTTGGAAAGGTCGGAGACCCAGTAAACATTGGTAGATTAGAAAGGTTTGTGGCTGACTGGGAAAGACAAAGAGGCGTTACAGTGCCAGAAAAAGCTCCACCAACAGGGAAAAAAGTGGCAATAATAGGCGCTGGACCCGCTGGTTTAACAGCCGCAGCAGACCTAGCAAAATTGGGACATGAGGTTGTGATTTTTGAGGCTTTACACTTGCCAGGCGGGGTCTTGGTTTATGGTATCCCAGAGTTCCGCTTGCCTAAAAGCATTGTTCAAGCAGAGGTTGATTACATTAAAAAATTGGGTGTAGAACTGCGTTTGGGTTATTTGATTGGCAGAATCCACACAATTCCAGAACTGCTGAAAAAGGAGGGTTTTGACGCCGTTTTCATTGGGACTGGTGCTGGTTTGCCCCAGTTTTTAGGCGTGCCAGGCGAAAACTTGGGCGGAATTTACAGTGCAAACGAGTTTTTGATTAGGGTTAATTTAATGAAATCTTATGCCTTCCCAGTCTACGACACTCCCATAAGAATAGGCAAGCACGTGGCCGTTATAGGCGGCGGAAACGTTGCCATGGACAGCGCCCGCTCAGCCCTTCGTTTGGGCGCTGAAGAAGTCTGTATTGTTTATAGACGTTCCAGAGAAGAAATGCCAGCCAGAAAAGAAGAGATAGAAAATGCAGAAGAAGAGGGTATAATCTGCAAGTTTTTAGCTAACCCAACAAGATTTATCGGCGACGAAAAAGGCTGGGTTAAACAAATGGAATGCATCTGCATGGAGTTGGGACCACCAGACGAAAGCGGAAGACGAAGACCAGTTCCAATTAAGGGTTCAGAATTCATTATGAACGTAGACACGGTTATAGTTGCCATTGGACGAACACCAAACCCAATAATTCAACGCACAACAGAAGGCTTAGCAGTCACTAAATGGGGCACAATAGTTGTGGATGAAAATGGAAAAACAAGCCTTGAAGGAGTCTATGCTGGCGGAGACATCGTAACCGGCGAAGCAACAGTAATAAGCGCCATGGGCGCAGGCAAGAAGGCTGCAAGAGCCATTCACCAATATTTAATGAATAAAAAGTAAGACCGCATACAGTTTAGGCTATTGGTGTTTGCTTGGCCCTACGCCATTTTCGTCCTTTTATTATTAGACCATTTCTCAGAATGCTTGTTTGGAGAGTTGTGGTTAGACTTTCCATTTCAACTATGTCTACTGGAATGCCCAGGGCAAGTTCTATTTTAGCGTTTAAGTCAAGAAGTTCGTTAAATTTCAGTTTTGGGTTTGAATGTATGCATACATCTATGTCTCTTATGTAGTCTCGTGTTGTTAGACTTCCGAAGATTATTGCAAGCTGAATTCTTTTTTGGCTTGCTAATAATTTTTTAAGTTTTTTAATTATTTCCTCTTTCTCTTTTTGGCTGAGCTTGTAGAATTGTATTTTGTCATATGTTGATTGCATATCTTTCTTTCACACTCCTTAGAAATTTGTCGACAGCCTTGAAGTTGTTTTTAATAGAGTCGTAGATTTGGGCGTCGTCTATTATCCAGTAACGATGTGGTTAGTAGGTTTCTAAGACGCATTATTGCGGTCAGGTCTTTGGCACATTTGCAGATACCTTCTTCTTCCATTATTTTGAAGCATTCCGAGTAGGATTGCGGTGTACGTTTGAAGTCTTCAATAGCTATTTGGAGGCATATGCTTCCTAAAGCTTCTGCAAGCACTATGCTGTGATACCTAACCGCGTATTTTTCTTCCATGCTCATTTTAGCGTAAGGCTTTGATGTCATACGGTTTAGTTCATTTTTTGATTCAATAACTTCATTAATTCTTTGTTTAAGTTGGTCAATGTTAATTGGCATCTCAATCAGCACAAATAAATAATGAGAATTTCAATTATAACGTTATTGTTTATTCTGCTTGGCGCATTAGGTTAAAGCTTATGATGCACAGATAATGCTTTCTGTGGCAATTTTACAAAATTTAAAGCTTGATGATGTTAAAATCATTTTTGAGCCAAAAGTTTTATGAAAATGGTTGCAAAAAGATTTCAAAACATTAGGAGAGTAAAGTGGATTGGACATTGTTGTCTGTGTTAAGCATGTTCCGGAAACTGCAGAGGCAGAGTTAAAAATTGACGCTAGTGGCAAAGGTATAGAGAAGGCTGGTTTGGTCTTTGACATTAACGAGTGGGATGATTATGCTTTGGAAGAGGCTGTGCGCATTAAAGAGAAATTTGGCGGAACAGTTACAGCCATAACCATAGGTGCTGAAGATTCAGACAGCACACTGCGCAAGTGTTTAGCCCGCGGTGCAGACAAAGCCATACGCTTGACGGATTCAAAATTTGCTGGTTCAGACGCCTATGCTATAGCAAAAATTTTGCACAGCGTCATCAAGAATCTTCATTATGATTTGATTTTGACTGGTATGCAGGCTGGCGATGACGGCTACGCCATGGTAGGTCAAATACTGGCAGAAATGCTTGGAATCCCTCACACAACGATGGCTAAAAAAATCGAGTTGGAGGATGGAAGGGCTAAGGTTAATCGTGAACTTGAAGGCGGATTAGAAGAACAGCTTGAAATAAGGTTGCCAGCGCTGATTTCGGTTCAAACGGGCATTAACGAGCCACGCTATGTTTCAATAATGGGCATTCGAAAGGCTATGCAAAAAGAAATAAAAGTGATGACTTTGGCGGATACTGGCTTGTCCGAGGCGGATGTAGGCGAGGCTGGTTCTTGGCTGAAAATAGAGAAACTCTATGTGCCACCAGCAGAGAAGCAAGCGGAATTTCTTAAAGGAACTCCAGATGAAGTTGCCGCAAAAATTGCTGAAATCTTAAAAGCTAGGGGGTTGATATAAAATGGCGGAAATTTTTGTTTTAGCTGAGCATAGGCAAGGGCAAATTCGTGATGTAACCTATGAAATGCTGACTAAAGCCAGAGAGATAGCAGAAAAAGCAAACATGGAATTAACTGCTGTATTCCTTGGCAAGGAGGTTAAAGAAAAAGCGAAGGTGTTAACTGAATATGCCAAAAAAGTTTTGGTGGTGGAAGATGCAAAACTTGAAAACTTCAACTCTGACGCTTATCAAAAAGTGCTAACAAACCTCATAAAAGAAAACAAGCCAACCCTAACAATGATTGGGCACACATCCTATGGCGTTGAATTGGCTCCAAGACTTGCTGCAGCCTTGAATATGCCCCTTGCAACAGACTGCATAGACCTAACATTGGAAGGCGACACATTAACTGTTACTAGGCAAATGTATGGCGGAAAAGTGAACGTAAAGGCAACGATGCGAAAGGCAGAAAGTTACATGGTGACAGTTCGCCAAGCAGCTTTTACTGCCCAGAAACCTGCAGCGCCAATGAACGGGGAAATAATAGAAAAGCCATCACCCCTCACAGAAGAGATAATCACAAAACGCTTCATCCAATACATTTTGCCGCCGCCTGGTGGGGTTGACATAACAGCAGCGGAAAAACTTGTTGGGATAGGTCGAGGAATAAAAGACCAAAGCAACATACCTCTAATAGAGGATTTTGCCAAAAGCATAGGCGCCGTCCTAGCTTGCTCACGCCCCATAGTGGATAAGGGCTGGCTTCCCAGCGACCGCCAAGTTGGAAGTTCTGGGAAAACTGTCAAACCGAAGCTTTACATTGCCGTTGGAATAAGCGGAGCCTTCCAACACGTTTTGGGAATGAAAAGCTCTGACTTGATTATAGCTATAAACAAAGATCCAAATGCTCCAATATTTAGCTTCGCGGACTACGGCGTGGTCGAAGATTTATTCAAAATTGTGCCTTCTTTAAAGAACAAGATTTATGAAATTAAGGGGCAGAAAGCCTAAAATTCAAATCTTAGAAGGAGAAGGCGGAAATGGAGTTTAAATTAAACGAAGAGCAAAAAGAAATAAGACGTGCTGTCCGAGAATTCTGCGAAAAGGAATTCACGCCAGAACTCGCTTTAGAATATGACCAAAAAGAAGATTTTCCAATGGCGCTTTATAAGAAGGCAGCCCAACTTGGATTTACAAGCATGAGAATACCAGCAGAATATGGCGGACAAGGCTACGGTCTCCTGGAAGAGTGCATAGTTGTTGAAGAGATGTGCCGCGTTGACCCGGGTTTGGGGGTAGCAGTATCCCTTGGAAACCTCATGGTGCCAGACGTGCTCCTAAAACATGGGAGTGAAGAGCAAAAAGAAAAATACATCCCGCCCCTTGCAAAGGGAGAGAAAGTTGCTGCTGCTGCCTTCACGGAGCCAGAACATGGAAGCGACATAACACGCATGGATACAACAGCCGTGAAAAAGGGAAATGAATGGATTATTAACGGTTCTAAACAATTCATTACAAACGGTCCTATAGCAGACACTTTCATAATATTATGCCAAACAGACCCCAATGCGACGCCATCCCACAGGGGTCAAAGCCTATTCTTAGCCGAGAAGGGTATGCCGGGATTAGAGGCAACAAAACTTCATGGAAAGATGGGTATAAAACCATGCGTGACTGGTTCGCTTTCCCTAAGCGATTTGAAAGTGCCAGAAACAAACTTGGTTGGTGAGTTGAATAAGGGCTTCTATTATACGCTTGAGCTTTTTGACGGAACACGCATAACGGTGGCTGCCCAAGCAGTTGGAATTGCTCAAGGCGCTTTTGAAAGAGCCCTTAACTATGCTAAAACCCGCAAACAATTTGGACAACCAATAATAAACTTTCAAGGAGTGTCCTTCAAACTTGCTGAAATGGCTATGAAAATAGAAGCAGCCCGCTTATTAACATATAAGGCAGCATGGTTATACGACAAGGAAAAACCAAATTCAATGGCAACTTCTATGGCGAAGGCTTATGCTAGCCGTGTAGCCATGGAAGTCACGGATGAGGCTATTCAAGTCTTTGGTGGATATGGCTATTTAGCAGATTATCATGTGGAACGTTTTCACCGCTGCGCAAAGATAACTGAAATTTACGAGGGAACAAGCGAAATTCAGAAGCTTACTATAATTAATTTCCTACAAAAACAAACTTAGTATTTTCCCTCCTTTTTCTGTTTTGGCAAACTCGGAGAGTTTTAAGAAAACATTGGCTTTCTTTTTTCAAAAATCTTATTACCTTTGCCAGCCTTCACCATTACGCATTAAAAGGAGGAAAAGTTGTGGCGATTGGAAATTTGAAAAAAGCTGCAGTTATAGGTTCTGGGGCAATGGGTCATGGAATAGCACAGCTTTTGGCAATGGCTGGTTACGAAGTTGCCATGGTGGACATAAGCGACGAACTTCTGCAAAAGGGGAAGGAGAAGATTAAGTGGAGCTTGGACAAATTCGTGGAAAAGAAGCGAATAAGGGCGGAAGATGCAGCAGCAACCTTAGCACGTATAACTACGACAATAAGTTATGAGCAAGCAGCGAAAGACATAGACCTAGCAATAGAAGCAGTTTTAGAAAACATTGAAATAAAAAAGAAGGTTTTCGCAACCCTTGACCAATTGGCACCTTCCCATGCGATATTTGCATCAAACACTTCCACACTAAGCATAACAGAGATGGGAAAAGCCACAAAACGCCCAGAAAAAGTGGCTGGAATGCACTTCTTTAATCCACCCCAGCTAATGGCGTTAGTTGAAGTTATAAAGGGCGAAAGCACAAGCCAAGAAACCATAAACATGCTGGTGGAACTTGCCAAAAAGCTTGGAAAAACACCCATAGTGGTTCGAAAAGACGTTCGAGGCTTCATAGTTAACAGAATATTGGGAGCAGTTTTCAATGAAGCCTTTTGGGCTTATCACAGAGGAGAAGCCACGAAAGAGGGGATAGACGCATCAGTAAAATACAGCGGTGGTTTTCCAATGGGCTGGTTTGAACTGGCAGATTTCGTCGGCTTAGACATAGCCTATGAAGTGGGCAAAATCTTGTATGAGGCTTATGGTGAAAGAATGAAGCCATGCGCAGAAGTGATAGAACCCTTAGTAAAGGGAGGAAAGCTTGGACAAAAAACAGGCATGGGCGTTTATGACTGGACTAAGGGGAGACCAAGGATACCTTTTAACCTTCTTGAGGAATATGATGTTGAAAGATCATGGGCTGTGGCTGCTAACGAAGCCGCTTGGCTTATCCACGATGATGCTGCAAATCCATCGGACATCGATACAGGAATGAAATTGGGAACTTATTGGCCTTCTGGACCTTGCGAGTATGCTGACAGAATGGGCTTAGACGCTATGCTTAATAGGCTTAGGGAATTGTACGCAAAATATAACATGGAACTTTACAAGCCTTGTCCACTTTTGGAAGAGTATGTTAGTAAGGGGTGGACTGGCAAAAAAGCTGGAAGGGGGTTCTACTAATGAAGTTTGAGTTGACAGAGGAGCAGTTGGCAATAAAGAATGCTGTTAAAGAGTTCTGCGAAAAAGAGTTCAAGCCAGAACTAGCCTTGGAACTGGATAAGAAGGAGGAGTTTCCCCTTGAGCTTTACAAGAAAGCTGCAAAGCTTGGTTTCACAAGCATGTTTTTCCCACAAGAATATGGAGGACAAGGGTGCGGCCTACTGGAAACATGTTTAGTTATTGAAGAATTGTGCAGGGCTGATTCTTCGCTTGGAGTAGCTATTTCAAGCGGAAACTTCGGCAGCGAACTCATTTTGTCTTATGGGTCAAAGGAGCAGAAGGAAAAGTATCTTCCACCCATCTGTAAAGGTGAAACAATGTCAGCTGCAGCCTTCACCGAACCCAATGTTAGCGGAAGCGACATAACACGCATGGAAACCACAGCCACAAAATATGGGAATGAATGGTGGATAAACGGCACAAAAACTTTCATAACAAACGCCACCCTCGCAGACTTCATAGTTGTTCTAACCCAGACAGACACAAAAGTTAGACCCACTTACAGAGGCGAAACCCTCTTTGTTGTGGATAAGGGCACGCCTGGACTTGAAACAACAAAACTCCATAACAAGATGGGAATTAGGTGTTCAGTGACTGGAGAGGTTGTCTTCAATAATGTTAAAGTTACAGACTGGAACATTGTAGGCGAACTAAACAGAGGCTTCTACAGCTCCATGGAATTCTTCGACAAAACCCGCGTAGGCGTAGCCGCCCAAGCAATTGGCATGGCTCAAGGAGCATGGGAAATAGCCTTCAAATACGCCAAACAAAGAGAAGCCTTCGGACAACCAATACTCCAACACGAACTGATAGGCTGCGGATTAGCAGAAGCCATGACAAAAATTGAGGCTGCAAGATGGCTCACTTATCGAGCAGCTTGGCTTGTGGACATTGGAAAGATGGACCCAATGGCAACAGCCATGGCAAAACAGTATGCTAGCCGTGTAGCAATGGAAGTGACGGACTTTGCCATACAAACGCTTGGTGGGTATGGCTATTTGGGCGACTATAGAGTTGAGAGGTATCATAGGGATGCGAAGATAACTGAAATTTACGAGGGAACAAGCGAAATTCAGAAGCTGACAGTTCTCAAATATTTGTTGAGAAAATATTAGGGGAGCGAATTAAACTAATATATGTATGGATTGCGAAAGGATGGGTGTGGTGAAAAACTTGAGTAAAGCCTATGAAACAATCAAAATTGAAAGGGAACAAAATCTATTGTGGATAATCCTAAACAGACCTCACAGGTTGAATGCCTTCAACGACGTCTTGATGGAGGAGCTTGCAGACGCTTTAGACGTGGCTGAAAAAGACCCATCAATAAGGTGCCTAATAATAACTGGGGAAGGCGATAGATCCTTTAGCGCTGGCGCAGACGTGACAATGTTTCCGAAGGCTACACCAGCAAAGGCTGAAGAATTCTCAAGGGCTGGACAGAAAGTTTTCGGCAAAATAGAGGAAATGTCTAAACCAGTAATAGCTGCAATAAACGGTTTCGCCCTCGGAGGCGGTTTAGAACTAGCCCTAGCATGTGACTTTAGGATAGCTGCTGAACATGCTGAGCTTGGAAGCCCAGAAATAGGCTTAGGTTTGATTCCAGGCTGGGGTGGAACCCAAAGGCTTGTCCGCATTGTAGGCTTGGCAAAGGCAAAGGAGATGGTTATGCTTGGAGGCAGAATGAAGGCTGAAGAAGCCTTAAGGATAGGGCTTGTGCATAAGGTTGTGCATTATGAAAAGCTTAGAGAAGAAACGAGAGCTCTAGCAACCAAACTTGCGGAAGGCCCACCAATAGCCATGAAATATGCAAAACATGCCTTAAACTTTGGAACACAAGTGCCATTAGAGGTCGGATTAAGACTTGAGGCTGGACTGATGGGATTAGCATTCTCCACTGAAGACTTGAAAGAAGGCGTTGAAGCCTTCATGTCAAGGAGAAAAGCCGAGTTTAAAGGCAAGTAACATACACAATTTTCTAAAACTACTCCTCCTTTTCTATGTTTAAAACAGACTCAGAAAGGGATTAAAATGAGAAAAGTAGCTGTAATAGGGGTTGGCAACTCCAAATTTGGAAACAGAAGCGACGTGAATGTAGCGGAATTGACCTTTGAGGCTGTGAAGCCTTCCTTGGAAGATGCTGGAATAACAGCAAAAGACGTGGAATTCGTGGCTTTAGGTTCTGTCGGCGCTGGAGCATGGTACGAAGAGCTGCTTCCCGCTGTTGTGGCAGCAGAATATTGCGGTCTAACAAAGGCGGGATTAATGCGATGCGAAGCGGCATGTGCAAGCAGTAGCGCAGCCTTTCAAGCAGCTTATTCCACAATTGCGAGTGGGCAGGCGGAAATTGCCATGGCTTTGGGCGTCGAGAAGATGAGGGAAATTGACACTCCAACAGTTATGGAGTGGATTGGAAGGGCTGGGTATTATCTATGGGAATTTCACAATTTTGGACCAACCTTTCCAGCCTATTACGCTTTACATGCCACCGCGCACATGGCAAAGTTTGGAACTACGGAGGAGGATTTGGCTTTGGTGGCTGTGAAAAACCATAAGTATGGTTCCATGAATCCCTTGGCGCATCTTCAGAACAGAATAACTGTTGATGATGTTTTGTCTTCCATGGTTATAGCTTCACCACTGAAACTTTTCGACTGTTGCCCCATGACTGATGGTTCCGCAGCCGTAATTTTGGCTTCGGAAGAAAAAGTGAAAGAGTTGGGCATAGACACTCCAGTTTGGGTGGCGGGAATTGGCTATTCCTCGGGAACAGCAAACCTTAGCAAAAGATTGGATTATGTGGGCTTAGAAGCCAGCGTCTACGCAGCCAAAATGGCATATAAAATGGCTGGAGTCACCCCAGAACAAGTTGACTTCGCAGAGGTTCACGACTGCTTTACGATAGCCGAAATAATGGCTTATGAAGATTTGGGATTCTGCAGCAAAGGCGAAGGCGCAAAACTCATCCGTGAAGGACAAACAGAAATTGGTGGAAAAATTCCAGTAAACATGGATGGCGGTTTAAAGGCTAAAGGTCACCCCATAGGCACAACAGGTTGTTCAATGATATATGAAGTTACAAAGCAGCTTCGTGAAGAGGCTGTGGAAAAAGGAAGGCAAGTTCCGCTGAAAAATTACATAGGCTTAGCCCATAACGTGGGCGGAACTGGGCATTACTGCTATGTTACTATTTTAAGGAGATGATAGATATGTCAAGCATGCCAACAATAAAATCTAGGGAAATAAAAATTGTTCAAGAAATACCCATAAGCAAGACGTTAAAGTTTTGGGAAGGCTTGAAGGAAGGGAAAGTTTACGCAACAAAATGCAGAAAATGTGGAAAAGTGTATTTTCCACCATCGGCTGACTGCCCAGAATGTTTAGCCTCTGAAATGGATTGGATTGAGCTTAGCAGCGAAGCAGAAATTGAAACCTTTACGCATGTGGTTGTTAGACCCACAACTTTTCAGCAGTATAAGCCTTACACTGTGGCAATTGGCAAACTTAAAGAAGGCGTGAGAGTTCTGGCGTGGTTGACAGGCTTTAAACTGTCACAAATCAGCGTTGGAATGAAGGTTAAGCTTGTGGCAAAGATTTCGCCTGAAGGATACGCCACATACGAATTTGTTCCGTCGTAAGAATTTTACTTCCACTTTTTTATCCAATTTAAAGTTTCAGTTATTACTTTTTCTTCTTTCCCGCTGTAGATGTGGTCAGCGCCATTAATTACCAAGAAAGTTTTTGGTTCTTTTGCCAATTCGAAAACTTGGCGGGCTTCTTCAACGCCCACAAGGACATCAGCATCCCCTATCACAACCAACAGTGGAATAGCACCTAATTTTGTTACAGCCTCACATTCATTGAGTTTCATAAGTTTCTCTCTAACATTTTTTGGGCGCAGCTTTATTCCAAAAACTTCGAGTTTAAAAAATTTTGAAGTGTCAAAGAGCTTATCAATCCAAGAGAAAAGCATAAACCAATATAAGCCGCTTTTTCCTCTCGTGCGGGTAATGAACTTTTTAACATTATAGTCATGGTTGTTTGGTGTGGACCACAAAATGAGTCCTTTAATGCGCCTATCATTTTGGATGGAATAAAGCGAAACAGCTCCGCCTAAACTGTGACCTAAAACAAAAATTTTGTCAGAAATAACTTCTGTTCGGGAGGCCAAATAGTTAATGGCGCATTTAACGTCTTTTTGTTCGCCGAAGCCATAGTCAAAATTTCCAAGGCTTTTTCCAACTCCTCTAAAGTCGAAGAGGAAAGCGACGAAACCGTTTTCGCATGCTGCTTTGGCTAATTTTTGATAAATTTTGATGGTGTGAAAGCCTTGGGCGTTCATGCCGTGGCAGATGAGCAAGGCTGGTGCTGGAACATGGTTTGGAATATGTAATTCGCCATAAAGTCGCAAGTTTTCGCAGTTAATCCAAACAGTTTCGGTTTTCAAGGCTGACCCATTGTAGAAAGTATTATTACCCCATCGCCTCTAATATTTAAGATTAGGGTTGGTAATGTGTCCTAAAAGGAGAAAGGTAAAGGAAGAAAAAATTGAAAGGAAGGAAGTGCCCGAAAAACCTTGGTACAAGTTTTGGCCTGAAGGAGTTCCTAAACATATAGATTATCCCGAAATTCCACTTTTCCAGTTTCTTAGAGACACTGCTGGAAAATATCCTGACAAAACCGCTATAGTTTATTTTGACAGAAAAATCAGCTACAAAGAATTAGACACGATTACAGACAAGTTCGCAACAGCCCTCACAGATTTCGGCGTTAAAAAGGGCGACAAAGTTGCCATTTTCTTGCCGAACATTCCTCAATTCATAATGGCGTATTATGGTGCCATAAAAACAGGAGCCATAGCAACAGCCATAAGCCCCCTATACAAGGAAAGGGAAGTGGAGCATCAACTTAATGATTCTGAAGCTGAAACCATAGTTGTTTTAGACCTCCTCTATCCCATAGTGGAGAAGGTTTGGCAGAAAACAAAACTGAAGAGAGTAATTGTGGCAAGCTTGAAAGAGTATATGCCTGGAGCCACGGCTTTCTTGGGTTCTTTGTTGAAAAAGATTCCATCATATAAAATTGAGCGTAAACCAAACGTTTACTTCTTTAAAGAGCTTGTGGATAAATATCCGCCAAACCCGCCTAAAGTGGAGATAAACCCGAAAGAAGATTTAGTGGCGCTGCAGTACACTGGCGGAACTACTGGAACTTCGAAAGGCGCCATGTTGACCCATATGAACCTCGTTTCAAATGCTATCATGTGTAAGGCATGGCTTAAGGATGTGATGGAGGGAGAAGAAACCTTTTTGGCAGTACTGCCCTTATTCCACATTTACGGCATGACAACCGGAATGAACGCACCAATCTATATAGGTGGAAGAATTGTTTTACTTCCACGCTTCGATGCCGTAAGCACCTTCCAAGCCATACAAAAGTATAGGGTTACCGTTTTCTGTGGAGCACCAACAATGTATGCCATGCTTTTAGCTCATCCAGACTTGGGCAAATATGACTGCACTTCTGTGCGTTTCTGCATATCTGGTTCTGCACCGCTTCCGCCGGAAATTCAGAAAAAATTCATGGAAGTAACCGGCGGCGTCCTAGTGGAAGGTTATGGGTTGACAGAATCCTCACCCGTAACCCACTGCAACCCCTTAGACAAAACAATGAAAACAGTAAAGGTGGGCTCCATAGGCATACCTTGGCCTGACACAGACGCAAAAATAATGGATGCTGAAACAGGCGAGAAGGAACTTGCGCCTGGCGAAACGGGAGAACTTGTTGTGAAGGGACCGCAAGTTATGAAGGGTTATTGGAAAATGCCCGAAGAAACAAATCAGGTTTTGAGGGATGGTTGGCTTTACACTGGTGATATTGGAAGGATGGATGAGGACGGCTACTTTTACATTACAGACCGCAAAAAAGACCTAATAAAATACAAGGGCTACAGCGTTTATCCAAGAGAATTGGAAGACGTTTTATATGAGCATCCAGCCGTGAAACTTTGCGGGGTTATAGGCAAACCAGACCCAGTTGCGGGGGAAATTCCAAAGGCTTTTGTTGTCTTAAAGGAAGGAATGACAGCCACAGAGAAGGAAATTATGGATTTCGTTAATGAAAAGGTGGCGCCTTACAAAGCGATAAGAGAAGTGGAGTTTCGCAAAGAACTGCCCATGACAATGGTTGGCAAAGTCCTAAAAAGAGTACTCCAAGAAGAAGAACGCAAAAAAGCAGAAGCAAAAATTGCATAATAAGCCAATTTATCTTTTGTTGCTCTGTAGATTAGTACCTTCAACGCTGCCTACCTTGGAAACTTTGACAAGCCTCCATCTACCCAAAAAATCTTTTTTATAAAAATGAAATAATCCACAGACTTGACACTGCATAATCTTAGTGCCCTTGTTAACATCTAGTTCAACGAGTTCTGTTGGCCCGTCGCAATCGAAGCACTTGCCAACATGTTTCTTTTCTTCAGCCATCTTAACCCGACTTTAGATGTTTATTATTGTTTTTAAGTTAAAAATATTTTCAGAAAAATAAGTTATACCTAAACAAGAAAGAAGTCATCACCCTTATTTCTTTGCGTATAGCATCAAAACGTATATTGCATAGCATTTTCTTTTAATAGAGAACTGATTTAAAGTGCGAGTCAAAGTTAATGTTACCGGCATAGTTCAAGGCGTCGGATTTCGCCCATTCATTTACCGCACTGCCATAAAAAATGGTTTAAAGGGTTACGTTAGAAACCGCGGCGATGCTGGCGTAGAAATCCTTCTTGAGGGAGAAGAGAATCAAATAAAATGTTTCTTAAAGGATTTAAAGGAAAATAAGCCGCCCCTGGCGCAAATCCACGAAATTCTCGTAAGAAAGTTGAAGGGAAAAGAATCTTTTGATGCATTTACAATTTACAAAAGTTCTGGAGAGGCGGAGTTTTCTGGTTCGGTTATTCCGCCAGACGTAGCCATATGCGACAACTGCCTAAAAGAACTTCAAAACACGAAAGACCCACGATACGAGTATTTTTTTATCACTTGTACTGATTGTGGTCCAAGATATACGATTATTGAAGATTTGCCCTATGACCGTGAAAATACCACAATGCGAGAGTTTCCGATGTGTCCTTTCTGTCATGGAGAATATGTGAATCCTTTGAATAGGCGTTTTCATGCTCAAACTGTGGCGTGTCCAAAGTGTGGACCAAAAGTGTATCTCACGGATAATTATGGTAAATTAGTGGATTGTAAGGATCCGATAAGGGAGGCTGGTAAACTTCTTTCAGAAGGCTTTATAGTTGCTGTAAAGGGTTATGGGGGTTTTCATGTTGCCACCTCCACCCTTAAGGATGAGCCATTAGTTAGGCTTAGAAGGGTTAAGCATAGAAGCCAAAAACCCTTCGCAATAATGGCTAAAAGTTTGGAAGCCACAAAAACTTTTGCGGAAGTAAACGAAAATGAAGAAAGGCTCTTAACCTCTTATACTCGCCCAATTGTCTTGCTGAATAAAAATGAGAAATATTATCTTTCAGATTTGATTGCCCCAGGCTTGCACAATGTTGGCGTTATGCTCCCCTACACTGGCTTGCACTACATGCTTTTTGATGGCGTGGATGAACCAGCCTTTGTAATGACCAGCGCAAATCCGCCAAACCAACCAATAATAAAGGATAACGACGAAGCCCTGCAGAAGCTTGGCCAAACTGTTGACTATTTTCTTTTCCATAATCGCCAAATAGCCCATAGATGCGATGACTCCGTTGTGCGCTTGCATGATGGAAAATTGGTTTTTATTAGACGTTCGCGGGGTTATGCGCCAGCCCCAATAATGCTTAAGGAGAGGGCTAAACGTTGTGTTGTGGGTTTGGGTGGGGAATTAAATAATACTGCTTGTGTTTTGCTTGGGAATAAGGCGTTCCTCTCTCAGCATATAGGCGATGTGGAAAATGTGGAAACAAGGGATTTTTTGGAAAATGCAACCCGCCACCTAATTCGGCTGACAAACAGCAAAGTGGAAGCCGTGGCATGTGATTTACATCCAAAATTTACAACAACAAAACTAGCCCAAGAATTGGCAAAAGAAAATGGTTGGCAACTAATCCAAGTCCAGCATCACTATGCACATGCCGCAGCTTTGATGGCTGAACATAACCTAAGCGAGATTGTTGGCATATGCTGTGATGGATACGGATATGGCATTGACGGCGAAGCATGGGGAGGCGAAATCATACTCTCAACAAGAGAAAACTCGAATTTCAAAAGGGTAGCCCACCTTCAAAAACAGCCTTTAATAGGCGGAGATTTGGCAACCCGAAATCCGCTCAGAATGGCAGCTGGAATACTTTATAAGAAAGCGAATGTTGAAAATTGGCTTTTACAAAATAAGCAACATTTTCCCCACGGCGAAAGCGAAATTCAATTAATTCTCCAACAGCTCGAAAAAGGCAGTAAAATAATTGAAACGACAAGTTGCGGAAGAGTTTTGGACGCTGTTTCGGCAGCTTTGGGAATATGTTATGAACGCACTTATGAGGGAGAACCCGCCATGAAGCTTGAATCTGCCGCCATAAAAGGCAAGGAAGTGCTGAAACTGAAACCAATAATAAAAAGTGACATTTTGGATACCACGCAAATGTTATACGAAATATTCGTAAACAGAGAAAAGCTTTCTAAAGCTGATTTAGCCTATTCTGCCCATGCCTACTTGGCTAAAGGCTTAGCGGAATTAGCCATAGAAAAAGCATATGAAAACGGCGTAAAAACCATTGGTTTTTCTGGGGGAGTTGCTTGCAATCAAATTTTAACTTTGGTTATGAGAAAAATTGTGGAAAAGGCGGGTTTGCGTTTTGTGGTTCATGAGGTTGTTCCGCCTGGTGATGGAGGCTTATCTTTTGGTCAAGCTGTTGTGGGTGGATTTTCAATTTAAAACCATAACCAATTTATTTTTGTTACACTTTCGAGTGTGGTGATAAAGATGTGTTTGGCTATTCCAGCAAAAGTCATAAGCATAAAAGAAGACAAAGCCCAAGTGGATTTCGGAGAGGGCGTTTTAAGAGAGGTTAATGTGACGCTTGTGGATGTTAAGGTTGGCGATTATGTTCTGGTTCATGCTGGTTATGCCATTCAAGTTTTAAGCGAAAAAGAGGCTCTGGAAACCATAAGCTTGTGGAATGAAATCTTGAAGGCGGAAACTGAAACTTAACAGTAGTTGAAGGGAAATGGCTGAAAAGTTAAGGTTTAGAGACCCAAAATTGGCGAAGCGCATAGCAGAAAAAATCCATGAAACCGCACCAAAAGAAGCCCCAATTAAGATTTGTCATGTTTGTGGCACCCATGAATGGACAATTACGCATTATGGTATCCGTAGTCTCCTACCAGAAAATGTTGAAGTTATTGCTGGACCAGGCTGCCCAGTATGCGTAACGCCAGCGTCTGAAGTTGACGAAGCCATACAACTAGCCCTAAAGGGCGTTGTCGTCACATGTTTTGGCGATGTTCTGCGGGTTCCAAGTTCGAAAATGTCGCTTTTGGACGCTAAAGCTGAAGGCGCCGACGTGCGAATTGTTTACAGCGTCAGCGATGCTGTTAAAATGGCTGAGAAAGAACCGCAGAAAGAGTTTGCCTTTTTCGCCATAGGCTTTGAAACAACGGCACCATCCACAGCCGTAGAGATTTTAAAGAAGCCGCCTGAAAACCTTAGCTTCTTGGTTTCGCATCGCCTGATTCCTCCAGCCATGAAAGTGCTCGTTGAAATGAAAGACTTGAGCCTAAACGGTTTTATAGCGCCTGGGCATGTGAGCACAATTATTGGGCTTAAGCCTTACGAAATTTTTCCAAAACACTACGGAATGCCAACTGTTGTGGCTGGTTTTGAACCAATAGATGTCCTATTTGCCATATATATGATTCTAAAGCAGTTAAGGGAAGGCAAACCACGCTTAGAAAACGAGTATACAAGGGCTGTGCATTGGGAAGGTAATGTTAAAGCCCAAGAACTTATGCAGAAAGTTTTTAGCGTTGCAGATGGCAACTGGCGTGGAATAGGCACAATTCCATCCTCCAAGTTCTTTCTTAGTGAGGAATACGTAGCTTACGATGCCCATTTAAAGCATAATGTGAAAGTTGAAAGCGGCGTTGACATACAACATGGCTGCAAATGCCACCTCGTTATTATTGGAAAAATCAAACCAACAGAATGCCCACTATTCATGAAGGCGTGCACTCCACAAAAGCCAGTTGGCGCCTGTATGGTAAGCATTGAAGGAACATGCAGAATCTGGGCAAAACAAAGCTGAGGTGAAATTTTTAATTTTGACTTTGAAAAGCCTTTTATTCTTAAAGGTAGAAACATGCCTAAGAGGTTTCTAAATGAATTTGGAAACGAGCAAAAATTTGGGCGGTATAGGTGCATTACTAATTGTAATTGCTGTAATTGCCACTTTTGGGGTTCCATACGCTGGCTTTTTGGGTCTTGTGGGATTAATACTCGTATTGATATCAGCGAAGTTCTTGGCAGACCATTATGGTGAAGGAGGCATATTCAACAATGCCCTTTATGCTTTAATCATGGGAATAATAGGGTTTATCGCTTTCATAGGTATTGCAATATATTCCGTTCTTTCAGCACTTGCAGAGTTGGGTGTAAGTACGGAAAATTTGTCTGATTTGCCCATCATTATTCAACAGCGCGTAATGGAAGGAGACATGAGTTTTATTTGGGGTCTTGTGGGTGCTATAATTTTGGCTTGGGTTGTGCTTTCGATATGTTTTATAATTGCAACAATATTCTCAAGAAAGTCGTTAAATTTGCTCTCGGCAAAAACTGGAGTAGGCTTGTTTGGTATTGCGGGAATGCTAATGTTAATTGGCGGTATCCTATTTATAGTATTTGTTGGCGTTATACTCGTTTGGATTGCTTGGATATTAGTTGCCGTGGCTTTCTTTTCAATTAAAACACAACCCACTCAACCTTCTCCACCTCCACAGCCAGCCCCCTCGCCTCAACCACCCCCATAAACCATATTCCCTTTTTATAATTCGAATTCAGAAACGGTTTAAGCGTCCATGAAAAACGAATCTATTTCAGCATATTCTTGGGACTGGATCACCTATTGGTCTAGTTATTATTCTTTTTCCGCCGACAACAGTTTGCATGGCAACTCCTTTGAAATCTTTTGTGGCTTCGCCTATGATTTCCGCCTCTTTTCCCTCCTCGGTTTTCCTTAACAGTTCTAATATTTCTTCAGCCTTTTCTTTTACTGTGCCTATTATTATTTTTCCTTCGTTTCCAACTTCAAGCGGGTCTAAGCCTAACATTTCGCATGCTGCTCGCACGTTTTCTTTTATTGGAATTTTTTCTTCGTAAATTAGTATGCCAGTGTTGGATTTTTCGCTGAATTCGTTTAGGGCGTCGGCTAAGCCTCCTCTTGTTGGGTCTTTCATTGCGATTATGCCGCCAACTTCGCCTAGTAAACGCTGAATTAAGCGGTTTAAGGGTTTGACGTCAGATTTTATGTTGCTTCCGAAGCTTAGTCCTTCTTGGGCTGAGAGGACGGCTAAGCCATGGTCGCCGATGGTTCCAGACAATATTATTTTATCGCCCTCCTTTAGGTTTGAGTCCAAAATCCACCGAACATTAAAATCCCTTCCAAATTGTTTAACAACTTTGAAATTTTTGTCTAAGGCTGGGGTTCTTCTGCCAATTCCAGAAGTGTTTATTATGCAACCGCCTAGGCTTCCCTTCTCAACAACCTTAGTATCGCCCGTCACAATGCTTACGCCAGCTTCCGAGCACGTTTGTTGCATGCTAGCCAAAATTTTTTCAAAGTCAGCCATGGCTAAGCCTTCTTCCAAGACGAAGCCGCAAGTTAAAGCGTAGGGTTCAGCGCCTAAAACTGCAATGTCGTTGACTGTGCCTGAAACTGCTAAGCGTCCGATGTCTCCGCCTGGGAAAAATATTGGTTTGACAGCGTGGGAATCGCTTTTTAGCACTATATCGCCCACTACTGCTGCATCGTCTAAGGCTTCTAAGGGAACCTCAGCCTTGCCAGAACCTCCAAAATACTTAACAATGTAATTCCTAACCAGTTCGTGCATGACGGTTCCGCCGGCGCCATGCAACATGGTAATATAATCCTTATTAGTGTTCAATTAATTTCACCTTCGCTTTTGGCTCTGAGTATTAGCATGAGAGGGTTAAACATAAACAAATCGCATCATTTTTGGTTTAAAATCAAGCCAATAGTGACCTCCCCTCTAGGTTTTCTGCAATATTTTGTGGGGTTCTTCCGAAATTCATAAAAAGTGATCTAAAGAAAATGGTATGGGTGTTTAATGTGAAAAAATTGGCTTTGGCGTTGATTCTTTTAATGGTTTTCTGTTCTGTACTGATTTCGTTTCCAAGGATAAGCCTTGTGAAAGCAAGTCCAAGCGTTATTTATATTAGGACTAATGGCGCCATTGATCCTCCAACAGCAAACATTACTAGCTCGGACAATGTCACCTACACGTTCAATGACAACATTTTTAATTGCTCTATTGTTGTGGAGCGGAACAACATTATAATTGATGGCGCAAACAAGACGCTTCAAGGAACAGGAAGCGGAGCGGGAATGAACGTTACTGGTATAAGCAATGTGACAGTTAGAAATTTGGAAATCAAAGAGTTCGATTGGGGAATTTACCTTTGGTCATCTTCAAACATTACTGTTACCGAAAATAGGATAGTGAACAACACCAGTGTTGGCATTTACCTACGCTATACTTTAAACAGCAATCTAACTGAAAACATAATAATGGACAATAATTATGAAGGCATTTTGCTCTTTCAATTAAACAATAATACTCGCATAATTAGAAATAACATGACAAACAACGGCGAATACGGCATTACACTCATGTATTCTTCAAATTACAGCTTAATTTCAGAGAACTACATAAGGGGACACATGTGGGATGGGGTCGGTCTCTATGACTCTTACTATAACACCATTGCTGGAAACAATATAACAGAGAACAATCTTGGTACTGGAATCTCAATTTGAGATTCCTCAAACAATGAGGTTAGTGGGAACAATGTGACAAACACCTATAACGGTATAAGTCTTTTCAGAGCATCCAATAATACTGTCTACAGAAACGCCGTGACAAACAGCAGCTACATTGGTTTCACCCTATACCACTCTTACAACAACAGCCTATCAGAAAACACCATTAGAAACAGCACATACAACTTCGACGTTTGTGGCGATGATTTCAGCCACTTCATGAATTTAATTGACACCTCAAACCTTGTAAATGATAAACCCATCTACTATTACGTAAACGAAACAGACTTGGTTATAAACCCTTTAACGCACCCGCAAATTGGATATTTAGCAATAATCAACAGCGTCAATGTAACAGTTGAACATCAAACTCTAAGAGACAATGCCGAGGGAATTTTACTGGCATATTCAAACGCTTCAGAAATAAGAAGCAACAATATAATAGCCAACGAATATGGCGTCGTGCTTGTGTCCTCTTGCAACAACACTTTGTTTGGAAATAATATAACAGCAAACAATGACCATGGCGTACACCTAAAAGTAGAATCCTCTAATAACATGATTTTTGGAAACAACATGGCTGGAAATCCCTATTACGGAATTGAACTTGACGATTCATTTAACAACACAATTTTTGAAAACAAAATAGCAGACAGCGAATATGGCATCTATCTCTACGACTCATCTAATAACATACTCTACGGTAATTGGATAGCAGACAACGAATACGGACTATACTTGGATTATTCAGACTACCCAAATAGTTTCTATCATAACAACTTCGTAAACAACCTCCAACACATGTATTTAGCATCTTCTGGTTACGCTAACTTTTGGGATAATGGTTTTGAGGGGAACTACTGGAGCAATTATACTGAAGTTGACTTAGACCATGACGGAATAGGTGATGCACCTCACGTCTTAGACGCGGATAATCATGACAATTATCCCCTAATGGGCTTGTTTAACAGCTTCAATACTTCTTTGGGCTATAAGGTAAATGTAATCTCCAACTCCACCATTGACAGTTTCGAATATTTCGAGTCTAACACCACCATCAAAATGTATGTCTCCAACATAACAACTACTCAAGAATACGGCTTCTGCAGAATCGCCATCCCCCACACGTTAATGAACGTAAGCACCATATCGGTCATCATTGACAATGGATTAACTCCACTCCTCTACAATAACTACACAGTATACGATAATGGCACGCACAGATGGATATACTTCGCATATGAACATTCAACCCATGAAATTAACATAATACCAGAATTCCCATTCCTAATTATCCTAACATCATTGACGATGGCAACACTGATACTTATTTTCTGCAAAAGAAAAAGGCTCACCCACCATTTTTCTACTTTCAAAGGATAGCTGATTTTGACTGAAACGAATTTAGATTCTACAGCATTTACCGCTTTCAAAGCGTAAAGTAGCCTAAAAACAAATTTAACTAACGGAAAACCATATAAATCGCTATAACGCTGTTCAATTGCACAGTTGGAGCGAATACGAAGTGCCAAAATGGGGATACTCAATAACAGAGGAATTAGACCCTGAAAAAACCGTGAAGGTAAGCGGAAGAGAGGTTAGGGTATCCCATAAATCGGCACGGGAAGTGTGCAGAACAATTAAGGGAATGAATCTTTCCCAAGCAAAACAATACTTAAAGAATGTCATAGCCAAAAAAAGCCCAGTTCCCTTCAGAAGGTTTAAGAAGAAAGCTGGACACAGCCATGGATTAGAAAAGGCTTATGCTGGCAGATACCCAGTGAAAGCCGCAAAACACATCCTTAAACTATTAGAAGGAGCAGAAGCCAACGCTGAATACAAAGGCTTAGACACTGATAGAATGCGCATAATCCACGCAGCAGCCTATCCAGGAATGAAAATTAAACGTTACATGCCGAGAGCCCATGGAAGAGCCACACCAGATTTTGAAACCCTATGCCACATAGAGCTCGCCCTACAAGAACAACCAGAAACAGGGGAAACCTAATGTCATCCGTCCAACATTTTATAACTGAATCGAAAAAGAAAACAGAAATTGATGAATTTCTGCAGAAAAAACTTGAAAAAGCAGGCTACGGCGGAGTATCCATATCAAAAACCCCCTTAGGAACCCACATAGTAATTTACGCTATGCGTCCAGGTTTGGTTATAGGACGCGGCGGAGAAACAATAAAAGAACTCGCAAGCATATTAGAAGAGAAATTTAAGGTTTCAAATCCCCAAATTTCAGTTTCAGAAATTGAAATTCCAGAACTGAACGCTTATGTTGTGGCTTCCCGAATTGCCTCAGCCCTCGAAAGGGGTGTACATTTTAGGCGGGCTGGATTTTGGGCTTTAAACCAGGTTATGGAAGCTGGAGCCTTAGGCGCAGAAATAATCATAAGCGGCAAGTTAAGGACGGAAAGGGCAAGATTTGAAAAGTTTAGAGCTGGATACATGCCAAAATGTGGAGACCCAGCCTTAAAATATATGCGGAAAGCCGAAGTTCACGTTCAACTGAAACCAGGCATCTTTGGCATAAGAGTTAGGATAATGCCTCCAGACGCAGTTTTCCCAGACAAAATCCAAATAGCCGAAGCCCCACCACCAGAAGAACCCACAGAAGCAGCAATTGAAGAGACAGCTAAAGAGGAAGGGGAGGAAAACGAGTAAATGCCAATACTGCGACTTAAAGAAATCCGCGACATGTCCTCCGAAGAGCGAAGGAAAAAACTCACAGAACTCAAAACAGAACTTCTAAGGCTGAAAACCATGATTAAAGCGGGAGGCACCGTTGAAAATCCAGCGAGAATGAAGGAATTACGTAAGACCATTGCCAGAATACTAACCATAGAAAGGGAACAGAAAACTGCAACTAAAAAAGTCAAAAAAGAGGAGAAAAAGAAATGAAGGTAACTCCCGACATAATCCGCGGCGAATTCATTGGAACAAAAGCCAAAGTTTCCAAAAGCACCCATCCTGGTTATGTTGGATTATCGGGGAAGATAATAGATGAAACCAGAAACACCTTCACAATTTTACATGAAGGTAAAAGGAAAAAAGTTATAAAAAATTCAGCCATTTTCCATTTCAAATTTTCTGACGGAACAATTGTTGAGATTGACGGTAAACTTCTTTTGGGAAGACCTGAAGACCGCCTTAAAAAACGTGTTAAGAGGTTATGGTGATGTCCCTCACTTTTAAAAAGCCAAAGAAAACTTGCAATGATAGGAATTGTCCCTTTCATGGAGAACTCCCCATAAGGGGTCGCATATTAGATGGTTATGTTGTCAGCGCAAAAATGGATAAGACGGTCATTGTTAAGAGGGATTATCTGCATTATGTTCCAAAGTTTATGAGGTATGAAAGGAGACACAGCCGCATTCCATCCCACAACCCACCATGCATAGACGCAAAAGAGGGAGACAGAGTGATAATCGCTGAATGTCGACCCATAAGCAAAACAGTTTCCTTTGTTGTTGTGGAGAAGATGGAGGAGAAGTAAAATGGCGTCAAAAGCGAAACAGAGGGCATTAGTTGCCAGGGGAATGATTGGATTCGGACCAAAAATTTCAAGGGAACTCCCAGTTGGCTCAATTTTAAAATGCGCCGACAACACAGGCGCCCGAGAACTAAGACTGGTTCAAGTTATGGGATATAAAGGAAGACTGCGCCGTTATCCCTCCGCAGCCGTTGGCGACAGAGTGGTAGTTTCCGTTAGACATGGAACACCAGACATGAGAAAGAAAATTTTCCAAGCTGTAGTTGTGAGACAGAGGAAACCTTTCAGAAGAGACGATGGCGTTTGGGTTCAATTTGAAGACAACGCAGCAGTAATAATAACCCCAGATGGAGAAATGAAGGGCTCAGAAATCCGAGGACCAGTAGCGAAAGAGGCAGCTGAAAGATGGCCAAGAATAGCAAGCGCTGCCAGCATAATAATATAGGTGAACGCATATGCAAACAGCAAAGACTGTAACAAAACCCGCAAAGCAAAGAAAAATGCTCTTCCAAGCCCCAGACCACATCCGCTACAAACTCTTCGCTGCTCCACTTTCACCCGAACTGAGAAAATCCCATGGAGTTAAAACCATCCCAGTAAGAAGCGGCGATACAGTGCGAATTATGCGCGGAGACCACAAGGGGTTTGAAGGTAAAATTGCAAGGGTTGACAGAGAAAAATATAGAATTTACGTTGAAGGTTTAACGAGGGAAAAGGTTGATGGAACCACAACCTTTGTTCCAATCCATCCATCAAAGGTTATGATTACACGCCTAAATCTTGACGATAAATGGCGAAAGAAAATTTTGGAAAGAAAAAAGGAAGCGAGAAAAAGGATAGAAGAGGCTGCAGAAAAGGTTCCAGAAAAAATTGAAGAGGTTAAAGAAGAGGTCATCGAGGAAAAGGTTGTTGAGGAAGAAAAACCAAAAAGGAAAAGGCGAAAGGCTCCAAAGAAACCAGCAGCCAAAAAAGTTGAAAAGGGCGAAAAAGAGGAAAAACTGAAAGCAAGGAAAACAAGAGCCAAACGCAAGGCTGCTGCAAAGAAAACTGAAGGAGGAAAATAGTTTTGGGCAAGAAAGGAGAATCAGCAGGGCTGAAGCGCAAACCAGCGCCGAGATTTTGGCCAATCCACAGAAAAGAGTTTGTTTGGGTGGTAAAACCTTCGCCTGGACCGCATTCCCTTGAAAGTTGTTTGCCATTAGCCATAATATTGCGGGATATTTTGGGTTTTGCCAAAACAAGGAAAGAGGCCAAAACAATTGTTTCTCAAGGAAAAATCAGTGTGGATGGAAACATTAGGCGAGAAGATGATTTCCCAACAGGTTTAATGGATGTTATTTCCATGCCAGACATTGATAAACACTTTCGCATATTGCCATCAAAGAAAGGCTTAATTCTCCATCCCATCAGCAAGGATGAGGTGAGCTTTAAGCTTTGTAGGATAGAAAACAAGACAACCGTAAAAAATGGGCGTGTACAACTCAATCTCCATGATGGCTCAAACATTTTAGTGAAAGTTGCCGACCCAAAGAATCCGCAAGAAGACGTTTACGAAACCCTTGACACCCTAAAGGTAAGTCTTCCAGAAAGGCAAATTCTTGAACATATAAAATTGAAGGAAAACGATTTCGCCATAATAACTGGTGGAAAAAACATTGGAAAATATGGCCGAATAGTAGCAATTGAAAGTGCAAAGGGGAAGAAGCGGCGAAACACTCTTGCTGTAATAGAGGATGAGAAGGGCAATCGTTACCAAACAATACTAAACTTCGTTTTTGCAGTAGGCGAAAAGCAACCATTAATATCGCTTCCGGAGGCTGCCTAAATTGTCTGAAGATGAAATCCGCAAAATGTGGGAAGAAAATCCAACCCTTAAACCTAAAATTGAAAAGGTTGTCGTAAATATTAGCGTTGGAAAATCTGGAGAACCCTTAGAAAAAGCCACAAAGGTGTTGAAGCAGTTAACTGGTCAAACTCCCTGTAAAAGAAAAGCAAAGAAAACCATAAGAGATTTTGGAATAAGAAAGGGCGAACCAATATCTTGCATCGTAACGCTTAGAAAACAAAGGGCTATAGAGTTTTTGAAGAAAGTTTTACCAGTAATCGACAACAAAATCTCAAAGGAATGCTTCGACAAGCACGGCAACTTCTCTTTCGGCATAAAAGAACACATTGAAATTTCAGGCGTAAAATACGACCCAGAGATAGGCATATTCGGAATGGACGTCTGCGTTTCACTCTGCCGTCCAGGATATCGCGTGAAAAACCGCCGTAAAAGGAAAGCACAGATTGGCACAAAACACATCCTAACCCCCGAAGAAGCCATGATTTTCGTTAAGGAAAATTTGGGAGTTGAAATTGTATAGGAGAAAATGGTATGGGCAAGCAGAAACCTAGAAAGGAGAGAAAACATGGAAAGGGAACAAGGCCATGCAGCAGATGCGGCTCTTATGGACCGGTGATTCGACGCTACAATTTATATTTGTGTCGCCATTGTTTTAGGGAGGTAGCTAAAAAACTCGGTTTCAAAAAGTATGAGTGATGGAAATGGACACTTTGGCAAATGGTCTAATAACAATCATGAACAACGAGTTGCGCAATAAACGCGAATGCGTAATTAGTCCTGCCTCTAAACTTTTGGGGAGAGTTTTAAGGATTATGCAGTTGAATGGTTACATTGGAGAGTTTGAGTTTGTGGATGATGGGCGTTCTGGAAAATTTAAGGTTCAGCTTTTAGGGAGAATAAACAAGTGTGGAGCTATCAAACCCCGTTTTGCAGTTAGAGTGGATGAATTTGAAGAGTGGGAGAAAAAATTCCTTCCATCAAGAGATGTGGGCATATTAATAATTTCAACACCAAAGGGAGTATTATCCCATAGGGAGGCAAAAGAAAAGCGCTTGGGAGGCAGACTAACAGCCTTCGTTTACTGAAAGGGGAGCTTTTAAAATGCGGGCAGTTGAAATCTCCAGAACCATTCAAATTCCAGAAGACGTGGAATTAACCCTTCAAGGAAGAAAAGTAACGGTTAAAGGTGCCAAAGGAACATTAACCCGTGACTTTTCTTATGCTCCCATATCAATGCAGCTGGATGGCAAAATCCTTCGCATTTGGGCTGAATGGCCAAGGAAAAAGGAGGCAGCCCTAGTAGGCACAATTTATTCCCACATCCAAAACATGATTACTGGAGTTAGGAAAGGTTTCACATGCAAGCTTAAGATAGTTTTCTCCCATTTTCCCATATCAGTTAAAGTTAAGGATAAAACGGTTTTAATTGAAAATTTCACGGGAGAACGAAGCCCAAGAAAGGCAAAAATAATAGGAGACGTGCAGGTTAAAGTCCAAAGCGAAGACATAATCGTCCAAGGCATAAACTTGGAAGATGTAAGCCAAACAGCCGCAAACATTGAACAAGCCACTAAAGTGAAGAGAAAAGACCCGAGAGTTTTCCTTGACGGCATATATGTATATGAAAAAATTGAGGGGATGGAAGCATGACAAAGCCGCCAACAACTACAGAAAAAGCGTTAAAACTAAGAACGCTGGTGAAAAAGAGGAAACCAAAATTTGTAAGACAAGAAAGTTGGCGGTATAAACGCCTAAAAGAAAACTGGCGAAGACCAAAGGGTTTAGACAACAAAATGCGAAGAAAAATAAAGGGATGGCCGCCCGCAGTAAATGTTGGATATAGAGGACCAAAAGTTGCCAGAGGACTTCATCCATCAGGCTACAAAGAAGTTTTAGTGTATAACGCTGAGGAAATCAAAAAAGTTGACCCAAAAACCCAAGCAGTGCGGATTGCCCATACTGTTGGTAAGAGGGAAAGGGCCAAAATCCTTACTGAATCGAGAAAAAGGAAGATTACTGTTCTAAATGTTAAAGAAATCAAAGAAACCGCTGAAGAGAAGGAAAAGAAAGAGGAAAAACTGGAGAAAGAGGAAGAGGTTGAAGAAAAGGAAAAACCAAAACAAAAACGAAGGAGAAAAAAGAAACCTAAAGAAGGGAGAGAAGAAGAGCAATGACCAGCCTTAAAAGTCAGCGGCGCATAGCAGCCAAAATATTGAAAGTTGGACAAAACCGTGTGTGGATAGATCCAAATAGGATGGAAGACGCTGAAACAGCAATGACAAGAGAAGAAATCAAAAAACTAATCCATGAAGGCGTCATAAAACCGCTCCCTATAATGGGCGTAAGCCATGCGAGAGCAAGAATTTTACATGAGAAGAGAAGGAAGGGTCGAAGACGGGGAGTTGGCGGCAGAAGTGGTGCAGCCCATGCAAAAATTTCTAAGAAAGAGGCTTGGATGACTAGAATTAGAGCTTTAAGAAAGAGGCTTCGCGAATTAAAAGAGAGCAAAACCATCACCGAAAGCGCTTATAGAAAATTATACAAGATGGCAAGCAGCGGAAGATTCAGTTCCGTTGCTGATTTGGAGCGTTACCTTAAAGCCCATGAACTTTGGAGGAAGCGTTAATGGCTGAGAACTCACGCTATTGTGTTCCCTTCAGAAGAAGAAGGGAGGGGAAGACAAATTATAAATCAAGAAAAGCCTTGGTGCTTTCTGGAAAACCTCGATTAGTAACCCGCATCACGCTTAAAAACGTAATAGCCCAAATAATCATGGCAAAACCCCACGGAGACGAAGTCTTAGTTTCAGCCCACAGCAGAGAACTAACAAAAACCTATGGATGGAAAGCCTCAAGAAAAAATCTTCCAGCAGCCTATTTAACTGGGCTCCTTTGCGGATTGAAAGCCAAGGCAAAAGGGATAAAAGAAGCAATTTTGGACATTGGATTACATTCACCTTCTACAGGGGCAAGGGTTTTCGCTGTTTTAAAGGGAGTTTTGGATGCTGGGGTTCACGTACCCTATGGTGAGGAGAAACTGCCAAATGAGGAAAGAATAAAGGGCGAGCACATTGCAAAATACGCAGAAAAATTAGCCTCAAACCTTGAGCAATATCAAATTAAATTTTCAGAATATTTGAAACAAAAATTTCCACCAGAAAAAATCAGTGAACACTTTGCCGAGGTTAAAGCAGAAATAGTTGCCTCATTCAAGAAGGGAGGTAAGAAAAGTTGACATCTAGGGAAAGGTCTTCAGAAAGTTTGGAGCATTGGGTTCCAAGAACCCGCCTTGGAAAAATGATTCAAGAAGGCAGAATCACATCCATCGAAGAAGTTTTTATGGGCGGACTACAAATTCGCGAGCCCCAAATTGTGGATGCTTTACTTCCAGACATCCAAGAAGAAGTTATAAACATAAACTTGGTTCAAAAACAGACAGACGCAGGCGAAAAATCAAGATTCAAAGCCATAGTGGCTGTTGGAAACAGAGACGGTTACATAGGGTTGGGTTCTGGAAAAGCAAGCCAAGTCAGAACAGCCATAGAGAAAGCAGCCGCAAACGCCCGCCTCAACCTTATTCCAGTGAGGCGAGGGTGCGGAAGTTGGGAATGCGGTTGCGGAAAACCCCATTCGGTACCCTTTCAAATTGAGGGAAAAACTGGAGGGGTTAGAATAGTAATTGTTCCAGGACCAAGGGGTTTAGGTCTTGTGGCAAGTGAAACTGCAAAGGTGATTTTGAGTCTTGCTGGCATAAAGGATTGTTGGACGCGAAGTTATGGCTCAACAAGGACTATTCCATCTTTTTCTTATGCCATTTTTGATGCTTTAAAGAAAACATACAGCCTCATAACTCCCACGGATTGGGTGAGATAATTGAGCGAAGAAAAACAAGAACGCAAGTGTTTAGCCGTTGTAAGGGTTAGGGGAACAATAAGTGCCCCTCGCCACGTAAGAGAAACATTGCAAATGCTTAACCTAACAAGAAATAATTACGCCGTGTTAATCGATGACCGCCCATCATTTGTTGGAATGCTAAAGACAGCGCAAAACTTCGTTACATGGGGCGAAGCCTCAAAAGAAACAATAAACGAACTCATAAAAGAAAGGGGAAGACTTGCTGGAAACAAGAAGTTAACAGATGAATATGCACAAAAAGTTGGCTACAAATCCCTCGAAGAGCTTGCAGAAGCAGTTTTTAATTGCAAAATAGAATATTGGAAACTGCCAAACATTCAACCAAACTTCAGGTTGCACCCTCCAACAAAAGGATTTAAAGGAAAAATTAAAAAAAGCTATGCTGCCGGCGGCGAGGTAGGATATAGAGGAGAAAGAATTAACGAATTAATAGGGCGGATGATATAAGGGCTTTTTAACCTTTTTGCGATATGTTTTATAACTGCTTTTGAAATGCCATTGTATATCTAAAAGGGGAAGGAGAATTTGAGCGTAAAATGGCGGAGAAATAAAAAAGTTTCAAAAAAATTCAAAATCATTGGCACAATAAATAAAGGTAAAGGCAAGAAAGCTCCTCCAACGTTTCCAATGAATTCAAAAGTCACAAAATGGGGACATCCTCAAAAAATCGAGTTTCAAAAGATTTACAAGGGAAGAAGATGGAGGGAGCTTGAGCCTTTAATTGATGTTTTGGAAGAAAAGGATGATGTGGTTGTTGTTGCAGAGGCTAAAGGGTTTAGTAAGGAAAATTTGAGGATTCAGATAGAAAATCAGCGGTTAACTTTATCTGCTGAGGCTTTAGAAGGGAGATACCGTAAAAGTTTAAATCTTCCTGCAAGAGTGATTCCAAACACTATGCGTACAAGATATAAGAATGGAGTCCTTGAAATAAGATTAAAAAAGGCTGCTGAAGAAATCGCTAAAGAAGTAGCTGATTAAAATGCCGCACAAACTAAGAAAAATCAGGAAAAAGCGTGGTTCCAGAACAGTTGGTTACGGAAGAGTGGGCCAACATAGAAAGTCAGGGTCAAAGGGAGAGCGAAAGGCTGGAAGACACAAACACCTATGGTCCTACGTATTAAGATATGAACCAGACTATTTCGGCAAAAGGGGCTTCACTTCGCCCAAAAGCCTCAAACAAAAGGAAAAGGTCATAAACCTTGGAAAACTTGACGAGTTAGCCAAAAAAACTTCAGAGAAAAAGGATGAAAAAATTTTCGTAGATTTAGAAAGCCTCGGCTACACAAAACTGTTAGGAACTGGAAAAGTTACAAAACCGTTAATTGTAAAAGTGACATCATGTTCAAAATCTGCGGCTGAAAAAATAAAGGAAGCTGGCGGACAAATCTTGATGGAAACCCAAGAAGAGGGAGAGTAAAGGTTAAGCCATGGCTGGCAGATTCCTAAACCTTTTCAAACCCATCGCAAGAGTCGTACCAGAAATAAAGGCTCCAGAACGTAGAGTTCGATTTAACGAGAAAATTTTCTGGACAGCCATCGTATTAGTGATTTATCTAATAATGTCTGAAGTGCCACTATACGGAATTCCACAAACACAGCAAGAAAGTTTCAGTGCATTAAGAATAATTTGGGCTTCCCACCGCGGAACTCTAATGGAGCTTGGAATAGGACCCATAGTCACAGCGGGCTTAATACTCCAGCTTTTGGTTGGCTCAGGCATGATAGAATGCGACATGTCAAGTCCAGAAGACAGAGCATTATTCACAACAGCAAGCAAAGTCTTTTCCATAATCCTAACGGGAGTTCAAGCTTTCGCTTACATGGTTAGCGGGATGTACAGCGTCCCTTCAGCCGCAATTGCAATAATCGTTTTCCTACAGCTTCTAGCCTCTGGAATAATTATTTTGCTAATGGATGAACTCGTTCAGAAAGGTTGGGGATTAGGAAGCGGAATAAGCCTCTTCATCATGGCTGGTGTTGCACAGCAAATTATATGGCAATGCTTCAATCCGCCAACAGGCCTCTTCGTTGGCGCTTTAACTCTGGTTTTGACGGGGCAACAAACTTTGAATTGGTGGATTGTTGGAGGTGGCGCCTATCCATCCTTAATTGGATTTATAGCCACAATCATTGCCTTTCTCGTCATAATTTACATGGAAGGCGTAAGGGTTGAACTGCCATTATCTTATGCTGGTTACAAGGGTTACCGAAGCCGATACCCCATTAAACTGCTCTACGTATCAAATCTTCCAGTAATATTCGCATCAGCCCTCTTCGCCAACATTTACCTCTTTTCACAACTCTTCTGGAGCATGAGCGGCGCTCACGAGTATTCTAGTGGAAACTTTTGGATTGACCTTTTAGGACGATTTAGATGGGTTGGAGAATCCGGAAATCGGCAACTTCAACCGGTAGGTCCATCCCTCGTTTATTACGTGACTCCGCCAACCAGCCTTGCAAATGCTCTGGAAAGTCCAGATAGGGCTTTTGGTTATATGGCAATTCTAATCGTTTTCTGCGTGATATTTTCGCTTACTTGGCTTGAGGTTGGCGGATTAGGCCCATCAACAGTAGCTAAGCAGCTTGTTGATGCTGGAATGCAGATTCCAGGATATCGGCGTTCTGGGAAAGCGGTTGAGTCAATTCTTAAACGTTACATCCCAACAGTAACCGTCTTGGGCGGGATAATTGTGGGATTAATCGCTGCGGTTTCAGATTTCTTCGGAGTTTTTGGTTCTGGAATGGGTATATTGCTTTCTGTGGGAATAATTTATCAGTATTATGAGCTTTTAATGCAAGAGAGAGCAGCTGAAATGTATCCAGCCTTTAGGCGACTGCTCGGAGAATAAAAGCAGATTCTACAAACATTTACAAATGGCTTGTGAAAATAGTTATTAATGCGAAAATAAAAGAGAAGAAACAATCAAGTAATTGAGGAGAGATGATGGACTTAATCCAATGGTTAACTATGCCAACAGCGCCCGGAGCCACCGTAGCAATAATGTTAATTTGTCTCGCTATTTCATTCCTTAACACCGCACTTAACCGTCTCTTGATTCACAAATTTGTAGGATGGTCTCAATATAGGGAGATGCAGAAGGAAATTGCAGAATATCGCGCTCAATTGTTTCAGGCGCAGCGTACACAGGACAAAAAGCTTCTCGAGAAATTGAAAAAGAAGGAAACACAAATTTTCAATATGCAGAAAAAGATGGCTAAACCCCAATGGATCCTTATCGGAATTACCTCCAGCTACATTTTCATATGGATGTTTGTTTTAGGTCCCTTTTATGGAGCAAACACTGTAGCATATATTCCAGGAATTGGACCGCAATACTTATTCATATGGTATCTCATCTGTTCTTTTCTTTTCAGCTGGCTTTCATCCCGAGCTTTAGGTATTATGCCAATAGAATAAAGGAAGCGAGAAGATGCCGCAACCTCACTTACGCACAAGAAGCCGAAAACGCCTAAAAACTAAATTGCCAGGCGGCAGAAGCCAAACCCACTACAAAAAGGAAAAAGCATCAGCACCTTCATGTTTCATATGTGGTCAGCCTTTGGCAGGAATCCCGCGAAGCACTTCTACGGAAATGCGTAAGCTTAACCGAAGTAAGAGAAGAGTTTGGCGTCCATTTGGCGGACAAGTATGTCACAACTGCCTAAAAATTGCTTTAAAACAGGCTGCAAGAGCCATCTAAACCAAAATTGAGGAAAGGATAATGGGCAAAAGAAAAAATTCTATAGTTATTTGTATCTGCGGAATGGCTGGAAGCGGAAAAAGCACCCTAGCCAAAAAACTTGCAGAAAAATATGGGCTTAAGTATTATTCTGGCGGAGACGCATTAAAAGCCCTCGCCATGGAAGAAGGTTACAAAACATCTGAAAGCGGATGGTGGGAAAGCGAAGAGGGCAAGCGTTTCCTAGAAAAGAGAGGAAAGGACCCGAAATTTGATAAGGCCGTGGACAAAAAACTTTTGGAACTTGCAAAGCAGGGCAACGTAGTTTTAGACAGTTGGACAATGCCATGGCTTCTAAAAGAGGGCTTCAAAGTTTGGTTAGAGGCTTCTCCAGAAAAAAGGGCGAAGCGAATAGCCATCAGAGATGGAATAAGCGTCAAGGAAGCTTTCAATGCTTTAAAAAACAAGGAGGGGCAAACGAAGAACATATACAAAAAGCTTTACGGCTTCAGTTTAGGAGAAGACTTTTCGCCATTTCACTTGATTTTGGACACAAACCATTTAGAGGCTGATGAGGTTTTCCAAGTTTTATGCATGGTGATAGACAATTTACTCTATTCCAAGAATATTTAGAAGCCACTTACGCATAAAATAATATTTTCTGGACAAGTTAAACGGGTTTTTGCGTAAGATTTAAAACTATTCTAGAATTATCTTCTAGATTGCTTTTCTATAATTGACTTCTAACGAGTGGTGGTGAAGGAGGTTCAGGGGATGGAGAAAGGCGAATTAAAAATGAACCATTTAATTTTTGGGCTGCTTATTGGAACAATTTTTTCTTTCTTGCCACTGTATTTTTTAGAACTTCCCGATGAAGCCTTTTTCACGCTTGCCCTTTTCAATATTCTCTTTGCCTCTCTAATTTTCCCATTAAACGGAACACTTACAAAGAAAATCTTCATCTTGGTTATTGGTAATATCATAGGGTTAGTTTGGAATTATCTTTTTTGCTTATTTGCTTACTCAGCGGCTAACTCTCTGGGAAGCCTTTTCAGCATCCCTTACATAATTTTAAGTCCTTTCATAAACCTTGTATGGATTGTCACATTCTGGGCTATGAGCCTAACATTTTTGGCGCCTTCTGAAAGGAGAGTTGAGGGTGAAATTTGATAGCTGAACTTTTAGAGGCTTTATTCCTATTTTTAACATTGCTAATAACTGCATATCTAATCCGACATTATATATTCACCTTAACAATTCTAAAGAACCATAAAAAGAATAAGAATGCTAAAGGAATGGAAAACACAGCTTACCAACCAACTGTTTCAATTCTAATTCCAGCGCACAATGAGGAAAAAGTCATTGGAAGAATACTTCAAGGAATGACAAAACTAACTTACCCAAAAGATAAGCTACAAGTTATAGTTATTGATGACGCCTCAACAGATAACACTGGAAAAATAGCCGAAGAATACTCAAAAGAATATCCCCACATTAAGGTTGTGCATCGAAATCAAGAAGAAGGAAAAAGGGGAAAAGCATCAGCCCTAAACGCTGGATTTAAACATGCAAACGGAGAAATCGTCCTCTGCTTTGATGCCGACTATTATCCACAAAGGGATATTGTGGAAAAACTTACAAGAAAATTTGTCGACCCAAAAGTTGGAGCAGTGCAAGGCAGAGTCGTCGTATTAAACGAACCCCAAAACATGGTAACAAGACTTGTCGCATTAGAGAGAATAGGCGGATACTGTGTTGACCAGCAAGCAAGAAACACCTTAGGATTAATCACGCAGTTCGGCGGCACAGTCGGAGGTTTCAAACGTGACTTGTTAAAAAATTTGGGTGGATGGGATGAGTCGATTCTTGCAGAAGATACAGACTTAACTTTTCGCGTATACCTTGCTGGTTATAGGATTAGCTATGTTAATGATGCTGAATGCTATGAAGAGGCTGTTGAGAGTTGGCGAGCCTACTGGAGGCAGAGGTATAGGTGGGCTAAGGGGCATATGCAATGCGCCCTAAAACACGCCTTTAAAGTTTTAAGAAGTAAAAATTTAAGTTTAAAGGAGAAAATTGACGGCTTACTTTTATTAAACCTATATTTCATGCCAGTTTTAGTTTTATTCTCATGGATAATTGGAGTTTCACTGTTTTTCCTTGATTCTTCATCTTGGCTTAGCCTATTTTGGAAATCCATCCCAATCTCCTTTTCCCTTTACAGTTTCGTGGGAAATTTCGCTCCATTCTTTGAGGTTGGAATAGGCGCATATTTGGATGGTAGAACAAGAGCCCAATGGCTAATTCCATTATTAATATTCACTTTTCTATATAATATACCGATATGCACCAAAGCCTTCATAGATTTATTGGTATCAAAAATTTTTGGAAAAAATTGTAATCATTGGACAAAGACGGTTCACTCTGGGAATGGAAACAGTTATATTATTAGTTAATGGATAAATTCTAAAAAGATGGGAATGCTTCCGAATCCGACTCCAACAACACTTATCCTACTAACCATGGGAGTTTCAACCCTCATCTTCATCATGCTTTTACCTGCAATCCTCGAACTGAAAAAACCCAAGGATGCCGGGCCCAGAATCATAATTGATTATGCTTTTGACATGCAAACCTTATGGAAAGAGGCCATGCCAGTACTGGATATCGAAGAAGAGCGCATATTAGATAAAATGATAGTTAAGAAAATAGTTGAAGTTATCTCTGTTTTACCAAACTTAGAGACTTAAGGGTTTTCTTCTTTAAGAAAAGTCTGGCGCTCCTCCATTTTTCTCTTATTATTTCCAAATTGCCCACAACACTGCCATGAATAGAATAAACAATATAACAGAGGTATATACACTTGGAACATTCACCATAAATTCTCCGTAAGGCATTAAACTCCTCGCTATTCCAGACTTTGGGCAACTCGAAAATCGAGGCGACAGGTTTGTTAAGATGGCAACCAGCAACGCGTCCTAAATGGTCTATGATGAAGAAGTTTCGGAGGGCACGGCACTTCCATGTTCTATTCCCATTTGAGTATAGGTTTTTGACAGCCCTTAACGTTTTAATTGTTATAAGGAGGTTACTGTTTTTCCTTACCATATCCATAAGGGAATCACAAAGTTCAACCATAGCTTTATTGTCAGTTATTAGAAACTCGTCATTTTTTCTGCCAATTTTGAAAAGCTGGTTTGAATCATCTGATGGGTCATAAGAGTATAGGCAATACCAAACTGGAATTCCTTTTTCCAAGAAGTAGTTGGTGAAATCTATCATTTCATAAAGGTTGAATTGGGAAATTGTTGGCGACACGCCAACCCGAATTCCGTTTTCATGAAGTTTTTCAATGGTTTGCATGGCTTTTTCCCATGAACCCTTAACACCTTTCGCATAATCATTTTTTCTAGAATCTAAACTGTCAAGGGAAATCGCAACAAAATCCACACTGCGTAAATCATCCATTTTCTCCGCTGCCATGCTGCCATTATCATAAACTGTTGTTACAAAAAAGCGGGACGCATACTCCAAAATTTCGCCTATATCATCCCTTAAAAGGGGGTTTCCCCCAGAAAAAACTATCTCGACAACACCAAGTTCCCTAAGAATATCAAGTCCTCTTTTGACTTCTTCTATGGACAATTCCTTCACGTCTTGTTCCCGCCAAACATTGCACCCTCTGCAGCGATAGTTACATTTTCTCGTTATCATCCACTGCACATGGTAGGGCTTATTAGGCGCCATAGAATATCTGGCAATTCGTGCAGCCTTCTGTAATGTTAACCCCAAGAGATTTCACTTCACACTTTATACTTTAGGAATTTTACTGTCAATATTTTAAGGTAGCGCAAAGAAAGGCTAACTTTTTAGGGCAAGCCAAAGATTATCTGAAACGGGTCTCGGTAAGGTTTGAATTATTCCGTCTTTCCGTACAATCTTATGCTCACGCTTATTTTGTAAGAACTCACCAATAACTGAAGCGTCAATTTCGTTCTGCTTTAATTCTCTAACTATTTTTTCTGCAAATTCTGGTTCTGCTGAAATTAGTAAGGCGCCTGAGCTTATGAGTTGCAACGGGTCAATTTTGAAATAATCGCATATTTTTTGGGTTTCAGGTTGAAGGGGAATTTTCTCCTCATAAACTTGAAAGCCAACATTTGAGGCTTCCGCCATTTCATGAATTCCACCACTCACACCACCCTCTGTTGGGTCATGCATGGCATGAACTCCGCCAGTTTTTACGGCTATCAAAGCATCTTTAACAATGCTTATCCTGTTATAGAATTTTTTAGCCCTTTGTAAGAGGGTTGAGTTCACCGTTTTTTTCAGTTGTTGCTCCTTTTCCGCTGCAAGGATGGCTGTTCCTTCAATTCCTGCGCTTTTTGTTAAAATCAATTTGTCTCTTGGTTTGGCGTCTCCAGCCGTTACGTATTTTCCTTTCTCTGTTATGCCCATTGCGCATCCAATGACTATTGGATTTGTTAAACCAGGAGTTACTTCACAATGTCCTCCAATGATGGCTATTCCTAAATCTTTAGCTGCCTCATCCATTTGAGCGCATATGGTTTCCAGAGTTTTTCTTTCGCCCTTTTCTGGAAGCAATATGCAGGATGAAAATAATGTTGGTTCAACCCCGAAGGTTGCAATGTCATTGGCGTTTATGTTAACGGCAAGCCAGCCTATTCTTTCTACGGCGCCCGTTATTGGGTCCATAGAAACAATTAAAGACTTATTTCCTACGTTGATTACGGCGCCATCAAATCCGGCGGAGGGACCCAAAACAACTTCTTCACGCTTAACGCCTAAATGTTTGAAGACCACTTCCTTTAAAATGTCTACGGGAATTTTTCCTTGAGGAAGCTTCAGCCTTCAACCCTCCATTAAGCAAGAGTTAACTGTTATGGTTAGCATTATTGTTTTCGTTTAAAGGCATCATATTTTTAAACACCTTTACTCACTCAAATTTTAGAATGACATCCAAAAAATACAATGTCTCAATTCTCATCCGAACAAGAGATATTGAAAGCCTTTTAAAACCACTTTTGCTGAAACTATCTAACCAAACACTTCAGCCTCGAGAAGTAGTCATTGTAGATAATTTTTCGTCCCTTGATAAATTAGAAGAAATGAGAAAACTTTTGTCTTCAGCTAAGAAAAACTTCTTTAATGATGATGTTGGTTTTAAGCTTATTCCCATAAACGATGAGGAGTTTTCTCATCCCTATTCAGCAAATGTTGGAGTTTTTGTTGCAGATGCCGACCTTATCTGCATAACGAATGGACATTCTCTGCCTTCTTCTGCTGGGTGGCTGGAAAGTGGAGTATATCATTTTAGGAACCCAAAAGTTGCTGGAGTTGGAGGCTACTTTACACCGCATAAGGATGGATCTTTATTGGAAAAACTTGTATATAATTCATGGAAGAAACTCAACGAAATTAGCAGAGCTTATGTTAAAGACAACTATTTCTCAACAATAGATTGCATATTAAGAAAGTCATTGTGGGAGGAATATCCCTTTGACGAAAAAATACCAAAAGAAATTCCCTATGCTAGAAAGTTTGGGGGAGAAGACTATGACTGGGCGGTAGAAATGCAGACAAGAGGCTACAAAATAGTTGTGGAACCAAAATTCAGCGTTTACCACTCCCACGGGGAAAAACTTGAAAAACTCCTTCCAAAATATCTCATTTGGCGCCGAATCAGAAAGAAAATCAGAAGACTTAAACGTCCAAGAAAATCCTACACAAAACTATGGAAAAGCAAACCTGCATACTATGATATCTAATTTACCTAAAATTAAAATTCCATAAAACATATCAATTAAACTTGTAAGAGGAAGGAAAGTGCCTAAAACATTAGACTCTCAAAGAATATTCATAAGCGGAGGAGCGGGTTTCATAGGAAGCCACCTGGTTGACAGATTATGCAGAGAGGGGAAAGAAGTCGTTGTTTTTGATAATCTTAGCTCTGGAAAACTTGAAAACATCAAGCAGTGGATCAAAAAGTCAAACTTCAAATTTGTACGCGAAGACCTCCTAAAACCAGCAAGCATTTTAAAACCCTTATCGGAATGTGAAACAGTTTTTCATTTGGCTGCAAATCCAGAGGTTAGGGTGGGAACCGCTGACCCTAAAGTGCATTATGAGCAGAATATAGCTGCAACCTTCAACCTTCTAGAAGCTGCTCGCAAATTTGGTTGCATTAAGAATTTTGTTTTCACCTCTTCCTCAACGGTTTATGGAGATGCAGAGGAAATTCCAACACCCGAGGATTATGCGCCTCTAAAACCCATTTCTATTTATGGTGCTTCTAAACTTGCTTCTGAGGCTTTGATAACGTCTTACGCTTACACTTATGGATTCACCGCTATAATTTATAGACTGGCAAATATTATAGGACCTAGGGCGCAGCATGGCGTCATATACGATTTCATAAACAAACTTTCTAAGAATCCGAAAAAGTTGGAAATTCTCGGGGATGGAACCCAAAGAAAATCTTACTTATACATTGATGATTGTGTAGATGCCATGCTTACTGGCATTAACCATTCGCACAGCAGAGTTGAAATCTACAATGTTGGTTCAGAAGACCAAGTAAACGTTAAAGAAATTGCGGACATTATCTGCCAAGAGATGGGTTTAAGGGATGTGGAGTATGTTTATACTGGCGGTGTTGATGGTGGGAGAGGTTGGAAGGGAGACGTGAAAGTCATGTTGTTAAGCATTGAAAAGATTAAAAGTTTAGGATGGAAACCCAAGCTAAACAGTCGTCAAGCAGTGGAAAGAACTGTTAAAGCAATTTTGCATGAAAGAAAATAAATTTCGCGAAGGCTTAGCCCTTGCATGAGAAAAATGAATATCGCCCAAAGGTTTCAGTAATAGTTCCTGTTAAGAACGGAGCCGCACATATAGGAGAACTTCTGAATTCTCTTGTGCACGTTGACTATGATAGGGATATGTTGGAAATTATTGTTGTGGATGGAAATTCCACAGACAACACGCGGGAAATAGTTTCGCAATATCCTGTTAAACTTTTGTTAGAAGAGAGACCTGGATTAAATGCAGCAAGAAATACAGGCATAAAAAATAGTAGTGGTGAAATTGTTGCTTTCACGGATGCTGATTGCATAATACCAGAAAACTGGGTGAGCAAAATTGTGGACAATTTTCGAGACTCTCAAGTTGGTTGTGTTGGGGGGAATGTGGTTGGATATTATGATAGTTTTTTGTCCCATTATTCCGATGAAAGTTTCATTCCAGTCATGAGAATTTTCAGAAAGAGAGAAGTTTTAGACTCTGTGAAGCCTCCCCAAAAATATCCGGCTGGTTGCAACATGGCGTTTAAGAGGGGGGCGCTAAAAAAGGTTGGATTGTTTGATGAGGGCATCAAGTATGGTTTTGACGAGGATGAACTCGTGGAGAGAATCTGCAGAGGGGGATACAAAATGGTTTTAGACCCGAATGTTCTGGTGAGGCATAAGCATAGACCAGCATTAAAGGAACTTTTAAAGCAAAACTTCAATTATGGAAGAGGTCTGGGGCTTATGCTAAGAAAAATGGGAATAAAAAGTGCATTTCCAAAATGGCTTCTCCTCTGCATAATTGGCTTTCTCGCCTGGAGTTCAATAATATTGACATTGACGATATACACTTTTTTGACAAGCTCTTTTGCATCCCAGATAATTCTGTTAACTATGCTTCTGCTTCCACCATTTGGATTAATGATTTTCTATGGACGTCAAACCATTAAAAAAAGAGAAAAAAAATACCGAAGGATAATCCTATATCCACCAATTGATATTGCAAGAGCCTTAGCATTCATTTTTGGAGGAATATACCAACTATTTAAAAATTATAAGGATTAACGGAACCATGGCAATGTTCTTTCAACAATCTTGACTATGGGTAATCCGAAGGCTATGGAGACTCCGGCTTGAAGGAAAAGGTCTTGAATAAAGGAGACCACGGCAACGGGATAACCCTTAATGAATATGTTAACGAAGAAGTAGGTTGCAGCCATGAGAAAGCCACCTATTATGCATGCAATCAATTGTAGTACGAAGCTTTTCTTTTTTGTAAGTCCAGGTATAACGCCTTCCAGTCCATGTGCAATGATTGAGACATACCAGCGAGGATAGGCAAGGTAAAAATCCGCTACAACAGCCCCTACAACCCCAACGAGGCCGCCTACTTTTACTCCGAAAAGTAAAGCAACCAAGAAGACAACGAAATCTCCAAAATGTAGCAAACCTCCAGTGGGGGAGGGAACTGGATATATTTGAAATGTAAGAACTATCAATACAGCGTACAAAGCAGAAAACAAAGCAACAACGGCAACCTCAACACTTGTTAGCAGTGGGCCTCTGAGGGCTGTTGATGGCACAGTTAAGGCGATTATCGCGCTGGTTCCCATGAAAATCACGCTAATTGTTATACCAATTAGAAAGACGCTTGATTGAGCAAATCCAAACATGCTTGGTGTTATAAGCCCCAACAATGCTGAAATAACTCCTGCAAAACTTGAAATGGCACTAACCCTTGTATGCCCCTTACGCATAAAATAAATACTCGCCAACTCGAGAAGGGTACTAAATAAACCGAAGAAAATCAAAAGGCTAAAGAATATTTTTTGGGGGTCGGTTAGGCTTATTTTTTCGAATATGGTGAAGCCCATATTAGACAAAATTGAGAAAACCTCTATAATCGAAATTGTCCCTACTAAAAGTCCGCCTATTCCTGAAAATACTTTTGCTGCTAATTGCTTATTCATAGTAAACACCAACTAACGGAGAAATAGTATAGTTAGAGCTATACTATATTAGCTTTTCGACTTAAAAGAGAAGTTTTAGATCATCCATTGCCTGTAAAACTTTTTTGCCTCGTTCCATTATTTTAAAGAATCTTCTCCCATTTTTTGTGTAACTTGTTATTAGACCCTTCTCTGAAAGTTCGTTTAGGTGTTGGTAGATGGCGGCACGTGTCATTGTTTTTGCGAGTTTTTTCCATAAATCATAACCATAAGTGTCTTTTTCGCTTAGGATTCTTAGTATTTTCTCTTTTGTGCTTAGCTCCAAGCCCAAGCCCGCTGTTTTTTGTTTTTTGGTTAGGGCGTGGAGTACGTCTGTGGCTTTGAGTCCGCTTCCGCTGATTAGGCAAACAAAGCTACTGTTTTTGTCGATTTTTCCAGTTTGAACAAGCTTTTTTAGGGCTGCCACTGTGGCTGAGCTTGCTGGTTCGGAGAACATTCCTTCAAGTTTGGCTATTTGGAGTTCTGCTGAGAAAATTTCTTGGTCGGAAACTGTTAAAGCTAAGCCATCGGATTCTTTTATGGCTTTTATGGCAAGCTCACCTTGTAATGGTTGGGATACCAGAACGGCTAAGGCGTGGGTGGACGGTTTTGAAATTTTCACTATTTGCGAGTGCCCCTCTGCAAGTGTTTTGACTATGGATTGGCTGCCTTCTGGTTGGACGCCAACCATTTTTGGAAGCGAATTCGTTATTTTTAGATTTTTGAGTTCTTTGAAGCCTTTCCATATGGAATAAATGGTTCCTCCGCTTCCCATTGGCACTATGAAATAGTCTGGAACGCCAAATTGCTCATAAACTTCATAGGAAATTGTTTTTTGAGCCTCAATTGCCAAGGGGTTTAGTTCGGCTGTGGCTTGATACCAATTCATCTCCTCTGCCAAGGCTTCAGCCTTCCTTATGGAATCGTCCAGCATTTCCCCAAACTCTTCTATGGTTGCATCATAAACTAGCATTTGAGCTAATTTTCCAATGTCTACAAGTTTTGGCACAATTAAATGGCAATTTAGCCCAGCCTTAGCGCAATACGCCGCCAAAGAAGCGCCTAAATTTCCATTTGAGGCGCATATTAATGTGTCATGTTTTAGGTCTATGGCATTTGATACGTAAAGTGCCGCGGCTCTGTCCCTATAAGAGTTTGTGGGGTTTCTGGTTTCATCTTTCAAATACAATTTTTGTAAACCCAAACTTTTGGCAAGTCTTAAGGCTTTATGGAGGGGCGTTCCCCCCTCGCCTAAGCTGATTTGATGACGCACTGGTGGAAGCAAGGTTTTATATCTCCAAAAACTGAAGCGACCTGAAAGCTTGATTTTGCGTTTGCTCGGCAAACCTAAATCGTATTCAAGGGGTCCGCCACATTTTTCGCATTTGCCCAGTAAGGGTGAATATGGAAATTTTGATTCGCATTTAACACATTTTAGAGTCATAATTTGGTTTCAGCCTTCATTTTATTTTTTGTTAAACAATTTTTGGAAGTTTTCATAGAAAATTTTCCTTTTAGATTTTTGTGAAATTTCTGCAGCCTCTACAATTGCTATTTGGGTTGGATAACGATAATAGGGAATGTCGGAGCCAAAAA
>Ga0315298_1000115_pt1 | contig 154995 bp, 120 predicted proteins | sample WHS_1_MG_FD_203077 | JGI IMG/M metagenome (GOLD analysis project Ga0315298, IMG submission 203077) | Extremophilic microbial mat communities from Washburn Hot Springs, YNP, Wyoming, USA - WHS_1_MG | ecosystem: Environmental > Aquatic > Thermal springs > Hot (42-90C) | place: USA: Wyoming...
AAAAGCTCTCCATCAAATCATCGAAGAGGAGGAGAATGCGCGCGCCGTCCTCTGGGAGCGCAATCCCAAAATGCTGCTAAATCACATTGGCCGTGCTTTCGGCATCTTGTCCAATGCGCATACCATTTCATCAAAAGAAGCCATGAACCTCCTCTCTCTGATGCGGTTGGGAGTGGATTTTGGATTGTTTCCCGATGCTGATTCAGGCCTGGTCAATGAGCTTTTTCTGCTCATTCAACCGGCGCATTTGCAGAAACATGTTGCCGGCGCATTGACACCGGAGGAGAGGGACATCATCCGCGCAGACTTGCTGCGAAATCGCCTCGCGCACGTGAGCCGTCCGCTCTCGCAGCCGCCGCCAAAGGACGACACACAGGGAAAATAGGGACGCCCTCCCCTGCGGCCACAAAAGTTGATTCGTTGTTGCCCCCGCCCAAGTTTTGCGGTCAAATGCAACCATGAAACGCGCCTGTTTCCTGCTTGGCTTTTTCCTGGCCTCGGCCGTGCTTCCTGCAGCCAGCCCCAACTCTCCATTCGCCATTCGCGGGTTGTTGCCCTGGCATAATTTTCTGAGCGGCCCAACCGCATGGGATGAGGAAGATTATGTGAAATACCTCGACCAGATGAAAGCCCAGGGGCTGAATTACATCGCGTTTCATTGTTACACAGGCGGCGCGGAGCGTTACAGTCCCTACGTCGAGCCGTTCATACGAATTCAGTATCGGGATGTCCTGCCCGAAGCTGCGCTCGACACATCTCTGACAGCCCGCTGGGGCTACCGCCCGCTGGCTGTGTCAAATTTTGTTTTCGACACTGCAAAGCTGTTCAAACTGCCGCCCGGGGCGGCAGCATTCGGAAGCCGTTGCGCAGTTCTGCCACGCACAAATGCTGAACGATACGAACAAGCGCAGGCTCTGATGCGAAAAGTCATTGCACTGGCTCACGAACGGGGGATCAAAGTTGCCATTGGCTTTGAATTCGGCATTCATCCTCCTGAGCTTGCTTCAATCACGCCACCGGGAACATTCATACGCGGAACACAAAGCCCGGACCCGACACATTCAGCAAACATCGAAATTTTGCGCATCGCCCTTGACGATATTATCCGTGCCTACCCGGACATAGATTGGATTTGGCTCTGGCTTCACGAGTTTTCGATGAACGTCGGCAACCCGATGATTGGCCCGTCATTTCAAAAAGTGATTCAGCAAAATATCGAGCATTTCAAAGACGCCAAAAATGACTACGTGGCCTTTACAGGATTGTGGGCGCTCGCCTACATCCGGCAGGCATACGATTATCTGAAGTTGAAAGCGCCGCGGGTGCGCCTTGCCATCAGTGGATGGGGTGGCAGCGGGCAATTGCCATTGACTCTGCGGGGGCTGGACCGGGCTTTGCCCAAGGATATCGTTTTTTCGTGCCTCAATCCGGGGCAAGGCACTCAACCGCAGCCGTCAGACATGGCCGAGATTGCGAAAAATCGCGAGGTTTGGGCCATCCCGTGGCTGGAGGGCGACTTGCACCTCTGGCATTTGCAGCCGCGTGTCTCTTTGCTGCGCCAGCAACTGCGTCTGGCCCAGGAACAGAAACTTAATGGCGTCCTGGCCATCCACTGGCGCACCGAGGATATTCAACCAAACATGGTGGCCTTTGCCGAGTTCGCGCGCAATCCGAATGCCGCCCCCACTGTCGAAGAGTTTTACCTTCGCTACTGCGAACAGCAATTCGGCAAAACCGCCGCCGCAGTCGTGGCCCCATGGCTGAGCGCGATGGACAAAGACCAGAAATTCAGCGCCGTCATTTCCCCCGAGTATTATCCCTATGACCCATCCTGGGGCCGGATGCCGTTGGATTTGTGGGTGCAATTGAACGATTTCGCCAGCCGGTTGCGCACACTTATGGAACAAACCGCTGACCCTGCACACAAGGCCAATTTGGACTGGCTTTTGGCGAATCTTGAGTTTGCCATGCAACTGGACGAAGTCAGCCGCTCTTTGGAAGAAGCCTATCACCTCAAAGATCGCTGGTTGAGGGGGGAAGTAACCAACACAGATTTAAGCGCCGAGATAGCCACGGCGCGCGAATCTTTGAAAAAGGCTCCTTTGGAAAAACTTTTCAGAACCTATTCCCGGCGGGTTCGTTCAAAAGGTGAACTTGGCGTGTTGAGCGCCCTTAACCAAAAATTATGGTTGACCTATCGTGAACTGGCGCGTTTTCTGGACGAACTCAAGCCAGAGCCAAAAAATCCCTGAAAAAACCAATCAAATGCGGTAATGTAATCCCGATGGAAACCGGCGGCAAAAAACGATTGATAATCGGACTCGTGGTGCTGGCGCTTGCCATTATTGCGGCGAGCGCATGGTGGTGGAATCACCGTTTCCACAATTACACCCCAATGGAGGCGATCCTCGATTTGCAGGCAGCCGCAAGAGTCCGCGACCGCGAGCGCCCGGTGGAACAATTCCTCGAATTGCGTTACGGCCCGCTTTCCGAGCCACAAAACCGGCAGCGCGCATTCATGGATTTTTTTAATGTCGGCCACATTGAGGGGCTGCAAATCCTGGTCAACCGAATGCAGCCTGAACGGCGCACACGCGCAGTCAATGCCATGGCACAATGGATTGCGGACTACAGGAAAAACATGACACCGGAGGAAAAGGAAGCACTGCGAGCCGCCCTGCAGTCGGAAGCCGGCCGCGTCTCTGTTCAACAAGCCACGTCCAAATACCTCGCACATGACGTTCGCTACAGGGCTGCCACTGCACCGGTTATAATCGAACTGATGACAACTCTGGCAGAAGTGCAAAAACCATGACGCTCAACGCTGCATCTTCCAAAACAAAACGAATCAACCACGGTTTCACTTTGATTGAACTGATGGTTGTGATTGCCATTATTGGCATACTCGCCGGATTGTTGCTGCCGGTTTTGGGCAGGGGTAAACGCGCGGCTCGCGCCACAGCATGTCTGAGCAACCTGCGCCAGCTCGGCATTGCGCTGGAGCTTTATGTCCAGGACAACGAGCAACGCCTCCCAATCTGCGCGCAACTGCCCAGCCTTCAAACCAATCTTACCCCGATTACCACCGTCCTCCATCCATATCTCCAGGCAAAAAACATCTTCAAGTGCCCGGAAGATGACGAATACTTTCCCGTTGAACAAACCAGTTACGAATGGAATTTTTTTCTGAATGGCGCCTCATACGACCGCCCTGAAGACTGGTCGCCAGTAACACATTCAATTGTGGAAATCATTTTTGGAGGGCGCATGTTCACCCCGCTGCTCGGTGACACAGCCCCATTTCATATTAAAGAAGGGCCGTGGACGGGTAAAAACGCGCTGTTTTTTGATGGACGCGTCGAAAAAACCCGTTCACGTTAAGCCCATCACTTCACAAGGTCTTCAATAACTGCAGATGGCTTTGTTCAACGGCCAAATTGTTATCGCCTGCCAGTGATGCTCTTGATGTAACGAACTTCTTCCTGCCGGTATGGCTCGCCATTGTGCCGGAATATATCGTGAAACCACACCGGCGGTTCATTTGTGTACTTTTTCTGCCAGGAATCCCATGGATAAATCGTCTGCGTTTTCCCGGCCACAAAGCCCCAGTTGTATGCCCCAACCCCCTGCTCTTTCAAATAGCCCAAATTAGGATCAAAGGTGCTGCCAGAAGCCCGTGCCATGTATTCAGTGCACAAAATGGGACGGTTGTAACGACGCAGGTTTGAAATGCATTTTTTTAATGACTCAAGATTTCCGTAGTTGTGAAATGAAATGACATCCGACTGCTCGAGCATAATTTTCTCAAATGCAGACAGCCGCTCCGAATTGCCCCAGTCACCAACCCATACCCCGGCCGTCACCGGCTGCGACAGCGGAACTTCCCGCGCCCAGGAATAAACCCGCTGCAGCAACGGCAATGTCAGGGCCGCCTTGTTGGGTGGCTCGGTTTTTTCGCCGTTTGCGCCGTAACTGTTTCGATTGTCATTGTCCGGTTCATTGAATAAATCCCAGCCATGGACACGTGAATCATTCGCAAAACGGGTCAAAACTGCGATTACATAAGGCTTTAATTCATCAAGCCGCTCCGGATGCAAAAGAACTTCCCGCCCAGGGTCCTGCACCCAGCCGGAGTTGTGTACATACGGACGCGGCTCGCGTTGCTTTCCGGGCTTTGGCAACGGGTCCCAGCAACTGTCAAAAATCACAAACAACACCCCGATCTTGTGCTTTTGGGCAAGACTCAGAAATTTGTCCATGCGCTCAAGAAATCCCTGAGGGTCCTGCTTCCACGCCAGATGGTGTAGGAATACACGAACGCTGTTGAATCCAATCTGCTCCGCCCAGCCAAGCTCCCTGTCTATTGTTACCGGGTCAAATGTTTCAGCCTGCCACATCTCCAGTTGGTTAATGGCAGTGCTGGGAATGAAATTGCATCCAACCAACCACCCTGTCTTTTTAGACCAATCCTGAGCCTTTTCCAAAGACCAGGGGGCCGCTTTGGCAAAGCCGCCGCCCAATCCGATTGCAACACACATCGCCAGAATGCGCAAATCAAGCTGTTTCATGTTTAATTCTAGTCAGAATGCACTCAAGTCTCCGACAAGTCGAGCGCCAAATCTGCCGCAAAACAAGATTCAGCCAGCGGACGTACGCGTGCGAGGCCCCTCAAGCAAAGCCACGTAATCGTTCCTGGATGCCATCACCCAACGCCTTAAAGCAAATTGGGAATGATGGCGGTTCAGGCTCCGTTCTCTTCTGATTCCTGGCTGTTGCGATAAAGCTCTGTGTATGCCTTGTCCCGACACCTGCGTCTGGCCAGTTCACTGGCATACCTGACGCCCAAAGTTGCAGCGTGTGTCCTTGCCCAATCTGTCAGCTTTGTGGTTCCGGCAGGCGGTGATGTTGTGCAAAGCAGATTCGACATTAATCCGCGTATTTCATCCCGGGTCAACAGGGTGTCCTTCAAAAAGAAACCCATTATTCTGGCGCTCAAATAACCAAGCGCCGGAGGCACAGAAACAATCGGACGCCGCCTGCCAATTATTTCCCCAATCACCCGCACAAGGTCACGATAGGCAAATGTCTCCGGCCCAATGGCATCAATGACACAGGAATTTGTGGCACGTCCCTGCTCCACGGCAAGCTGCGCCAAATCCTCAACATAAATGGGCTGCAAGCGGTAGTTGCCATCGCCAAAAACCCCAAAAACAGGAAGATGCCTCAAAGTCCATGCAATGTTGTTGACCAGGATATCTTCCTTTCCAAACAACACAGCCGGACGAAGAATTGCATAAGAGAGACCCGATTCCCGCAAAGCCTTCTCCAACTGCGCCTTGTTTCGAAAATACTCCAATGGTGAATCCAATGATGGATTGGTTATACTGATGTGAACCACCCGTTGCACGCCCGCCTGTTTTGCGGCGGCAAACAGTTTGAGCGTGTTTGCCACCGCTTCAGCCTGCGTAAACTCTTTCGTATTGAATCGCACCCAATAAGTGTTGTAGAGCACCTTTGCCCCGCGCAAAGACTCAGCCAGCTTGTCCGGCTTGTCGAAATTGAACGGGTGCACCTCAACCTTGTCGCCAAAAGGATTTGGCCGGTTTATGGAGTGGGTCAATGTACGGACTCGATGGCCCGCATCAATCAGCCGTCTGGCAATGTATTTTCCGGAGTACCCAAATGCCCCGGTAACAACATGTAATTCAGCGCTATTCATGCCGTTTAAGAGCATTTCCAAGCTATCAAATTAATGCGCCGCTGGAAACACAAATCCAAAACCGGTATCCAACGCAAGCCCTCCGGATACAAGCGAACATCAGCAGTTACCCTGCATTTTTCTAATCCACTCGCAGCACCCGGTAAAAGCGGCTTGCCGAGGCAGGGGTGTCAGTAATGCTGGCTGTTGTTCCAGAAGCCACAAAGTCCGGAAACAACTGCGTCCAGCGCGGCGGGAAAAGTGTATCCGTATAGTAAACCCTGTAGGCATGGCCCGGCTGGCTCTCGATGGCGAAAGTTATCGGCTGCCACGGGCCAGCCACGGCAAAAAGATGCGGCCCAGAAGCTGTGTTTGTCACAGGGACGCTTTCTGGCAATGGAATTACAGTAACGATAAATGACATCGTATCGCTGCGCGGCGGCGTGCCGTTGTCGGTCACGCGCAATGTAATAGTATAATCACCCAGAGGTTGGTTTGTGGGAACTGTCCAGCGGTAAAGGCCGGACTGGTTGAGTTGCGAAACCGATGGCGCAGAAACAATCGCGTAGGTCAGCGTTTGCGCCGGCAGATCACGGTCAGTTGCGCGGATTGTGTAAGTGTTGACCGTGCCCGGGTAAGTTACGTAATTGGTTGGAATGGGAAAAACGGGGTGCGAATTGAAATTCGTCAAAACATTTGCCGCACGAGGAGTCACCCGCGGCATGAAATAACGATTCGTTGCGCCATCGCTGTAACGGCCCTCTGAAACGTCATTGACCTGCTGCCCATAGTCAACCCTGTCAATAAGCGTGGCGCCATCCCGACCGTACAGCGCGATTGAACCGGCGGAACTTGCCAACTTGAATGAAGCGTGCAAATCGGCACGCCCAATCTGGTTTTGATTGGTCTCGCCATCGGCCCACACAACCAAAAAACCGCCCGCCGGAATGCGGTACTGGCCATTGGACGGCACTTGGTATTTGCGAGGCTCCTGCGGATCATCAGTAAGATAAAAGCCGCCCAAATCCACTGCGAAAGTTTCCGCATTGTAAATTTCAAACCAATCATCGGCATCATTGTCGGCAGGGTCGCGCACCGAGCTGTTGCTCGCCATCCACTCGTTAATCAACACTGCCACAGGTCTGCGCATATTCGGTGCGCCCGGTGTCGGGTCCTGAAGCAATCCCCGGAAAACCGGCGCATTTTCCGGATAATTTCCCCAGCATTGATTGGGATACGGAATGCGCCAAATCAAATAATCAACCACCTCCGGCACACTGCCATTTAACCGGGTCAAAGCCAGCCGCCCTGCGTAGTTCAAACGAAAACTGGCATGCAGATTGTCAATGTCTGTCTCCTCCGGCTCGCCATCCATCCATACAATCATGTGCGCGCCCCCAGCCAGAACAGTTCCTTGCGGAAACGGCCATTGCAAAAGGTTTGTGGTGAAATTATTGGCAAGGTAATAGCCATCGAGACTCAAAGGCTCGGTCCCGGCATTGTAAATTTCCACCCACGGTTCAGCCTCGCCCATGTTATCAAGCGGCCCTGACAGGCTCTCGACTTGCAATTCATTCAGCCATAGTGGAATAAATGTCGGAAGAGAATGAGCAACAGAATTGGAAACTCCTGGCGTGGCGCGCGCCGCCATATCCACCGCCCAATTTGCCGGTCGCTGATTGTCCTGGTTGGCGTCAATTAGTTGCAATGACACCCCGTTGGTTGATGCCGGCCATGGGTAGCCTATTTCGTACGGGACAACATCAACCACAGTGTCGCTGACCAAATCGGGTTTTACCAACGCCAGCCTCGTGGATTGCAACGGAAGCCCGGCGTTGAATACGCCATAAATTGGAACACCCGGCCATGCGGTTCTAAAGCCCGCAGCATTGTTTGCAAGTACGATTATTTGCCGGTTGGTTACAATCGAGCCAGCAGGAAAGATATGGTTGATGGCATCAATCCGCCATCCGGACAAATCAAAACTGTTCGATGAACAATTCATTATTTCGACAAACTGCGAGCCTGTTGTTCCTGCAAAAAGCATGAGCTCACTGATGATCAGAGACCCAACCGGCTGCGGCTCAGGGCCGTCAAAAACAACACTCAGCATCTGCACGTCATTGGACAATAGGTTTCCAAAACGGTCCAATCCCTGGATGCGAAACTCGTTCGTTCCGGAGTGAAGCACCACGCGCATTTCAAAGTTTGTCGGGGTTGTCCAGGAATAAGGATAGGCGGAGCCATTTAAGGTCAGCGTTTTAACTTCAATCGGGGCCGTGCCTGTGATGATTAGCAAATTGTCATTGGTGGTAAACTGGGCCGGACCGGTGATCGCAAACGGCACTACAACGGTGGCCAGTTGTTCGAGTAAAAAGGCGCGCCTGTCGCGGATGTAATTTTTAATGGACTGCACCGCATCCAGGTCAATGTTGACGTTGTTGGCCAGCAAAGCGGCGGCGTGCGCGTCAATAAACGGATCCAGTGATGCATTGCTAAACGGGCCGTTGACCAAATCCGCAAAAGCGCGCCAGTAAGCGCGGACTATTTCAGGCGTGTTAAACATGGCGCGGATGCGCGAGTCATGTGACTCAAAAAGAGGCGCGTCAGCAGGTTGCCCAAGTCCAAAGCAATAATCTATGTCCCATGTCATGTGCGCAAAAGGCCCTACGGGTGGTTTGTAAAGATAATCATTCTTGCCGCGCGCCCAGCCAAAACTGTCCCAGTTGCCAACAGCGCGCTGCACGGCAAACACCCGCATCCACTGCTCCCAGTCCACCACTGCACTGAGGGCCGCCGGGGCAACCTTGTCGCTTTCCGGATTTTCAGCCGGACTGACTGCGTTAATCAGGGCAAAGATTTGCGAATAGTCGTTTGCCGAGTTGCCAACGCCTACCGAGCGTTTGCGGTACATGAACCTGTATGGCGCGGGCACAAGCGTTGGCGTTCCATCAATCACGACTGTTCGCCGCTGCAAGTCAGCGTCACGATGCGCCAAAACATCAAAGCCGTTCGTCCCAAATTCAAACCAGTCTTCAACCTTGAATAACTGCCCGCCAGCCGCATCCGGGAACCACTGCTCAATCATGTCGCCGTTTGGCTGCTGGGCGTCCTCAAAAATAAAGTTGCCCGCCCGTTGCTGCGTGGTGCTGCGCTGGCTGCCATTGATAAAGTAATGAACATAACGCCGGTGGTTTTCAACAAGACCCATGCCGCACAAAATGTGGTAGGAAGTCTGCTCGGCCATGGCGCTCAAGTCAGTTATGTAACTGATTTCTGCGTTGCCGGGATTGAGCAAAAGAAAATCAGTCGCCCCAAGCAATTGGTCATCAGGCGGAAAATTCATTTCATAATCCACACGATTTAGGCCGGTTGGGCCGGTTGTTGCATTTGTGCGATGCCACGGACTGCCCGAAAACAAAGGCAACGCGTTGTAAATAACCCGGTAATTGTTATAAACAAAAGTCCCGTCAAGCTCGGTGTTGTTCATGGGCGCGCGAATGCGCCAGCGGTTTGAGTTTGCGCTGGTTATCCATAGATGGTAAGTGGCGAAATCGCCCGGCAACTGGATTTCTCCCCAGCGCACCACCAGCTCTCGGCTCATCGCGTCAACAGGCCAGCAGCGGTCAAGTCCTGCTGGCGGAAAAACATCTGCCGGAAAAGTGCTGCGTACGCCCCGGCCGTCCACTGCCTCGATGAAAAACGCCACAATTGTGCCATCAGGTTGTCCGGGGATTGTAGCGCTATAGATACCATCATCGGCCACTTCGTCGCCTTCAGTGCCATCATCCCACATGGTCAAAACCGTATAGTTGGTGGCCGGGTCCACACGGTAAACAAGGTTGACATACGAAACCCCCTGCGGGTCAACAGCCCGCGCAGAGACAACAACCGGCTGGCCTGCTGCAGGCAAAATCGGCGAATGTTTCACATCATAGATGCCCGGCCCAGCATTGGCCACCAGCCGGCTGTTGGGAGCGCCGGGCGTCCCCAGCTTGCGCGGCAGCTCCATCCATCCAAAGGCCTCCGCGCCACCGCCATGCAGACGCAACAAAAGCTCAGGATGCCCCCGCAGCCAGCGGGCTTTTGCCCGCAATGTAACAACGGCATTGGTTGGAATCGGGCGCAACAGCGGCGCTGAAAGAATTCGATTGGATTGATTGTCACCGCGTGAGCCAGCCCGAATGTGCAAGCTGCGATTGCCTGCAAACGGTCGGTTCTCAACGGTGGAGAAATCATGCGAGCCTTGGGCGCTCCAACCTTCCATTCCATTTTCGAAGCCTCCATTTATTACAAGATTTGGCCCGCCATTTGCCCTCACCTCAACTTCGTCCACCAGACACTCGCCAACGCCCTGGAGCATAATGATAAGGCTGTCATTGACCTGTTCACCCAAAGTCTCCCCAAGCGGCCCGGTATATTCAATATCAGTCCAGCGGCTCTCGCCGGTATCGTCGCTGTCGGCCCAGTTCCCGGGCAGATAAGTGTCGGCTTCAGGGTCAATCAGTTCCAGGCTGGCACCGCCGCCGTCACTCCAAAATCCCCAACGGCCGCCGTCCCGGTACACAACTTCACTTGCAATAACATTGAGCCGCAAATTGACTTGTTGGTTGCTTATCGTGACAACATCGTAATCCGCCGCCGATAATGTAAGCCGCTCTCCGCCATTTGCCAGCGTGCCGGTATAAGGCCCGAAAGTGTTCGCCGTGTTGAGATTGCTATGGATGCTCATGAGATGCTGCGGATTTTTCGCGACAACCCAGTATGCATTGGCTGGCATTATTGTGTTGGCAGGGAAAACGAATTGTATGCCGTTGGTGAATGCCCATGCGCTCAAATCAAACGGCGCTCCGGAACGATTGTAAATTTCCACATACTCATCATTTACATCACCTGAAATCGGATTGTACATGATTTCGTTTATGACCACCGCCCAGCGCTTGGGTTTGCTGTTAGGACCTCCAAACGTGCGTGTTTCCAGTGCGTAATGCAGCGGTCCGCCGTCCGGATAACGCCCGGCAGATACGCTGTTTGACATTCCCTTGAAATCAATTGCGTCTATGACGCGATTTTGATTTGAATTGACCAGGAATATCGTTTCACCCTCCGCAAACAATGAAAAACCCAGCACTGAATCGTTGAACACAAGAAATCCGCGCGGCTGAATTACGGTTCCATTGGGTATTCGGTAGCGATTTGTATCCGGCGTATCGCTGAGATATGCGCCGGAAAGGTCAACTGCAGTGTTGCCGTGGTTGTACAGCTCGATTGAATCCCGCAACGGCAGATCAGTGTGGGCCATCCATTCATTGATCACAACAGAACCAAGTGGCTCGTAGCTCACGGGATCATCGCGTCCGGGCGAGCCTCCGATCACATCGCTTTGCCCCCAAGCCCGATAATCATTCTCGCCGTAAGATGGCCGCACCAAAACAATGGAGTGCCCGGAGCCATCCGCCGAGACCGGCCACGGCGGTGCATCCGAATACTCGATTGACAGCAGGACCGCCCCCTGGGCATTGCGCAACCGAACCAAACCTTGGTCAATTGAAAGGCCGTTGGTGGACGGATTCAGCCATGGGCCAACCACATTTGTTATCCCATAAACAGCCTTCAAATAATCAGGGTCCCGCGCCACAACCACGAAGGATTTGGCCCCCAAAACCGTGTTGGTGGGAAAAGTATAACTTATGTCGCCATCAATGAAAAAAAGCCCGATGTCCTCGTCCCAGGGGTTTGAGTTGTAAATTTCTATGAATTGGAGGCGGTTGGTCAAACCGATGACCGGGCGTGGGTGATACATGATTTCGCTGATTACAAGTGCGGTCTTGCGACTACAAGGCCCTAGCGGCTCGCGCTCATGCACAATTTGTGCCTCAGCAACCATCGGCAAAAGCAATGCCAACCCCAAAACCGGTAACCCAAATAACAATGACAAGACGGTGTAACTTAATCGAATATCCCGTCCCTGAACACCAAAGCCAGTCGAGTACACCCGCCAACTTTAGCATCAAACCACCCCAAGTGCACTTTTTTTTAACCGGCCAAAAAATGCCCCGGCATTTTCACAGGGAGAACACCCAACCGAAAACACCTTGCAATCGGAGGGTCGCTGTTGTACTGGCGAAGTAGCGCAAATGAAAAAACAAACACGATTCACCCACTGCCTGCCCTGGATGATGGCGGCTGCCACGCTGGTCTTGATCGAATTTCAATCATATACAGCTCAAACACCAGCCATCCAACGAATTGAATGGGGTAAAACCGCATCCGGAACGCCAGTTGAACTTTACGTTTTGGACAACGGACGCGGCCTCGTCGCCCGCGTATGCACTTACGGCGCCACGTTGGTATCGCTGGAAGTACCGGATAAATCAGGACGCCGTGCCGATATCGTTTTGGGACTGGACGATCTGGCAGGCTACTTGAAAGGGCATCCTCTTTTCGGCTCAACAGTGGGCCGCTACGCAAACCGCATCGGCGGCGCCCAATTCACTCTCAACGGCAAGCTCATAACCCTGGCTAAAAACAGCGGGCGCAACTCAATTCACGGCGGGCCAAATGGTTTCCACAAACAAATCTGGAAAGCCACTGCCATTGAAACAGCCGAAGGCCCTGCAGTGAAAATGACCTACTTAAGCGCCGATGGCGAGGAAGGCTTTCCGGGCAACCTGAATGTAACAGTCACTTTCACACTTACACGCTCCAATGAATTGCGAATTGATTACGAGGCGACAACCGACAAGGATACTGTGGTGAACTTAACCAATCACTCTTATTTCAATCTCGGCGGACACGATTCAGGGGACGTGCTTGGCCATGAGCTTTTCATTGCAGCAAGCCGGTACACCGTTGTGGACGCGGAGCTGATCCCAACCGGTGAAATCGCGCCGGTAAAAGACACGCCTCTGGACTTCACCATACCGCGGCTTATCGGCGAACGGATTGCAAGGCTGGCACAAACGCAGGGCTACGACCATAATTACGTGCTGGACAGCGGCGGCAAAAGCCTGGCTCTTGCGGCCCGTGCCACCGAACCGAAGTCCGGGCGAATCATGGAAGTCTGGACAACTGAGCCGGGAGTGCAACTCTATACGGCGAATCACCTGCGAAATTACAAGGGGCGCAACGGCGCAATCTACAACCGGCACCAAGCCTTCTGTCTCGAAACCCAGCACTTCCCCGATTCCACAAACAAGCCCCAATTTCCCACCACCACGCTGAAGGCTGGCGACACTTTCAAGTCAACAACAGCCTTCCGCTTTTCGATTCGGTGAAAGGCTTTGTGACGCAATCACTGGTTGCTGCGTGCTTGGCTCAGGCAGAGCAGGCACGCAGGCGCAAATTACATCGGCTGTATAATCTGACTTAGCCGCAACTGCAGCCAGAGCCGCATTGATGAAAATCAGAAGGCTCGGGCAAACGGCCAAGCTCAAATGTTTTCATCACATAATGCGAAATACGCTGGCGGACAGCCTGCATTTCCTCCTGTGCCTCCAGGAAGCCGCGGCATACCGGATTGGCCAGCACTGCATCCCGCCGGGACTCAAATGCTGAAATTTCCTCCGGCGTAAGCGACATATTCATCTGCTGCTTGTAGTGCAGGTTTTGACCGATGTTTTCCAGTTCGTTCAAAAGCGCCTGGGCAGCTTCATCAGCCATGAACGCCTGCAGCCGGTCACAGATGCTGCGAAACTCGGCCTGTTCAGCCAGTGTCTGGCACAATTCGCGGGTCTTGAGGATCACCGCCTGATCATCATTTATCAATGTCATGCGTGCCTATTATGTCCCCGAAACAAACCAATGGAAAGCATTTATTTTCGTATTTCTGACGCCAGTGCCTTTAAGTCCGCAATTATCTTTTGCGCATCGCCCGCAGGCATTCCGCTGTACTGAATAATCACCTGGGTTTCGCGGACTATCTGCTGAAAATCGTTTGGCTGCATCTTGGCGCCGTTCATCAGCATCGCGAGGTTCTTTGATAAAGCGGTTTTCTCGGCATCATTCAAAGTCTGCTTGGGCCAGCCGCCCGCCAAATCGGCCGCAAGTTTCGTAACAATGTTTTGAGGCGGTTTCGTGCCCTGGGTAGCGCTGTACAGACTTTCCAGCAACCGTTGTTTTTGTTCCTCGGTGGCAGTTGTTTTCGCTTTTATGGCTTCCAAACTGCCTTGAATCTGCTTGATTGCTGCTGCCGGCGCCACTTCGACTTTTACCGGCTGTGCGGCAGGCGCAACAGCCCTGGGTTTAACAGGCGCATTCGTTTTTGGCTCCTCGCCGGTCCTGTCCTGATTTTTCAGCTCCCGTGAACGCTCCTTCAAAATTCCGCCTACTTTGACCGTGGCCGGCTGTGCCATGGAACTCGGCGTCAAGGCAAATGCCAGGGTTAGAAATGCCGCCAAAACAATTTTCATAAGAATTCCACAAAGCTTCTTCAGTAACCTTGCCCCTGCCTCCAACCTTTGTCAACTGCAAGAAAGCCTGAAAAAATTTGCACTGCCATTTTCAAGGGGCCAGTTGTTGTCCAAACAGCGAAAATCCCAAACGCAGGCATAAAGGTATTGTCACCAGCGCCGCCAGCGATGTTGCCAGTACGATGCGCAACGCCGTAATTGGGTCCCCGCCATAATGCCGCGCCATTACAATTGGAAAAACAGCGGAGGGCATGGCGGCCTGTAGCAAAACCACATTGCGCAATTCCGGGGCCATCGGCAAAAAAACAATTAACAGCAAAAACAAGGCGGGCAAAATAACTAGACGCAAAATGCAGGCGGTTGCCATCACCCGTGTGTCACGCGCCGGATGAAATTCATGAACGTAATCAGCCATCACAGCCCCGATGAGCACCAACCCAAGCGGTATGGCGCACTGCCCCAGCAGCTTTGCAGTCTGAAGCACGAATCCCGGCAAAAAGTTCTGTGCACCCATCATGTTGAGCGAGAGCGCAACCACTATTGCAACCAGAGGAACATTGATAATCTTACGCCAGCCGTCTCCTGTTGTATGGCCGGTTAGCACCAGAAAACCGACGCTCCAGAGGGCAATTTCGACACCAACATTGTGCACGAAAAGCACACCGACGGTCTCCTTGTCAAAAAATGCAATGGCCAGCGGCAGCGGGATGTAGCCATAATTGTAAATGCCGGTTACCAGCGCAAATGTTCGGCGCACCTGCGGGCTTTGCAAACCAATGATTCGAGCCACAAACCATCCAAGCCCTATTCCAAATGCCACGGTGCAAAAACCAATCACCGGCGCCATTGTCAGCGTGCCAAACCTTTCCAGGGCGCGGTTTCCCAAAATTGAGTCCAACACCAAGCACGGGGTGAACAAATTGATGGTGATGCGCATCAGGCTGGTGTCCGCTTCCTCAGTAAGCCAGTTCAAACGCCGCATCAGCGCTCCTGCAAGCACTGCGCCAACCACCGGCAAAACCGCTGTGATTACTATTGAAAAGGCGTTCATGAAAAAGAAACCGGGAGATTTACTCCCGGTTTCGTGAAAACTTCAAGCCTCGCCGCAATCCACAAATGCCTTACGGAGGCGTGATATTAATGGCCAAGTTGGTTGTAAACGAGTTAATCCCACCCCGGGCGGTGCCGCCATTATCATAGACCGTTATTGTCAAAGTGGCTGAGCCTGTGGTGGCACCGGGCTTGAATGACAGGACGCCAGTGCTGGTCAAGGTCGGCAGTGAGCCAAAAAGTCCGGGGTTACTGTTTCCAGTCAAACGAAGCGTAAGCACCTGATTGCCTTCATTCGCCCCGGCTGACATTGCGGCGACAATGTTGGCTGAATAACTTTGCATATTAATTGGAACGGATATGGTATTGGTAACCAAGGTTAACGACGGGGCGTCATTGACTTCGTACACCACCACCCGGGCGCGACTTTCCAGACTGGTGTTGTTGTCGCCAAGCCCGCCAGTCGGACCGTCATCGGTGGCAATTATGAACAGCATCGCCTCACCGCTCGTGTTCGGAGCTGTTGTAAATGTCAGTGTGCCATTTGAATCAATGGCAGGTGCAACACTGAACAGAGACGGATTATCAGTTGTCACATGGAACGTAACCGTCTGATCAGCTTCATTGGGTGGCCCCGCCTTGATGTTGCTTATGAAATTATTGACAGTAACCGCACCCTGATCTTCCACGAATGTGGCAAGATTGACCGGTATTGTAAAGGTTGGCCGGTCATTTACCGGCAAAACATTGATGTTAAACGTGGTGCTGGTGGTGTTTATGCCGCCATAAAGGGTGCCGCCGCTGTCACGCATGGTGACAGTGATCGTTGCTGTGCCATTGGAATTGGCCTTGGGTTTGTAGGTAAGCGTGCCATCTCTGCTTATGTACGGCTTTACCGAGAACATATCAATGTCGCCACCGGTTATCGCGCAGAAAAATGTGTGGCTTTGCGAGTTGATCTCGTTTGCCGGGCCAGCGCTTATGACATCTACGAAGTTGCTCACCACAGTGGTAATGGCATCCTCGTACACCTGTTGATTGGCCAAAAGGTTGTTAATCTCAAAGTACGGCTGGTTGTTCTTTGCACGCACACTGATGATGAAGCTCTGTACAATGCTGTTGCTGACTCCAGGTGTTCCGCCGTTGTCCTGCAACTGCAAATATACTATCGCAGTGCCGTTTGAATCCTGAGCCGGCGTAAACGTCAGTGTGCCGGTTGGCGAAACCGCAGGTTGCACCGAGAAAAGCGCGGGATTTGTGTTTGTAGCCACAAAGCTGACTGTCTGCCATGCCTCATTTGCCGGCCCCGGACTTATGTTGGTTGCCCAATTCAATATGGTGACCGGGCCGCAATTCTCCACAACGGTAACATTCGTGCCCCGCTTGAAACTTGGAGCATCATTCACCGCCGTCACAGTGATTGTTATATTTGTCACCGCCGAATCAATTCCGCCGCGCAATGTGCCACCGCTGTCCTTCATGGTGATCGTAACATTTGCAACCCCATTGGAACTCAAAGCCGGCTTGAACGAAAGGCGGCCTGCCGGCGTCATTAATGGCTGGCTTGAAAACAGGCTGGGATTATCCGTGGACAAGATAAACTGGTAGGTCTGGCCATTCTCATTGGCCGGGCCTTTGCTCATGTTAATTGCCAGATTGGTTTGATAAAAGCCGACATCCTCCGGAACAGAAACGCTGGTTGTTACCACGCCGAATGACGGTTTGTCATTAACCGGCAGCACGTTGATGCTCACCTGCGCAGGCACTGACGTTATTGAACCATCAGTCACTGTGTAAGTGAATGAATCCGCTCCAAAATAGTCCAGACCCGGCGTGTAGGTGATATTGGACGATGTCAGACTGCTGAGAGTGCCATGCCCCGGCGCGACCAGATTGAAGTTCAAAGCAGTGTTGGTTGTGCAACGCAGTACTATATTGGTGCTGCCGTCTTCGTTCACCGATACTGTTTGCGCGAAGGCAACCGGCGTATGGTTAAGCAACACGCTGACTGTGCCTGCAGTCTGATTGGCCACAACAAAGTCCGGAACCGTGTCGCCGTTCAAATCGCCAATATCAACGAAAACAGGGTTGTTGTCGGTAGTAAATAGTTGACCTGGGCTGAAACCGCTCGGAGCAACACCAGCCCGCACCTGGACTTGATTCCCACCCGGTAAAGCAATCACCACATCATTCGTTTTGTCTTGATTGAAGTCAGCTTTCACGCCGATTCGGTTGTAATCCGCCACCGCCACGACCCCCGGCCCTGAGATGGCATAGTTAAACATCGGAGAAAAGAAACCGAAGAAGTTGTTTGTCAGTCCCACCAAACGGTCGGGTGATGTTGTTGTAATAACAAGATCAGGATAGTTGTCCCGGTTGCAGTCCGCTACTGCCAGTGAACCCGGGTTGCTGCCAATTCCTATGGCTGAAGTCTGCGCAGTGGCAAATTGTCCATTTCCATACCCCAATAATACCGAGATGGTGTTGCCCGTCCTGTTGAGCACAGCCAAATCGCGTTTCCCATCCAGATTGAAGTCCCCCTTCACAATTGCCACTGGCCCGTTGCCAACCGCATAAGTTCCAGCCTGGATAAACGTGTTGTCATCCTGGCCCATGAAAATGACGACTTGATTCAGGGCGTACAACGTCACCGCAAAATCATTGGTGCCGTCAAAGTTGAAATCGGCAATCACCAATGAAGATGGTTGGGAGCCGCCAGGCAGCAAATAGTCCTGATGTTGGACAAAATCGCCATCTCCAAAGCCAATCAGAAAGCTGACACTCTCACCTTCCTTGTTCACGGTCAGGATGTCCGTCCAACCGTCACCAGTCATATCCCCCGCCGCCACAAAAAAGGCACGCCCACCGGTGGCGAAATTGGTTGGAGAATGAAATGTGCCATCTCCCACACCCAAATAAACCACGATATTGGTGCCACCCGGAATGTCATGCGCCACAACCAAGTCCAAAATGTTATCCTGGTTGAAGTCCGCCAGCCTCACGCATGAAGGCACGTTACCCTCAGGAAGGGCAACATTCATGTTGGTGAAGTTATTGAAGTTGAATTGTGCATTAGCCGCAAGGCCAGCCCCAAACATCAAAGTCAAAATGGCTAAACGCTTAATCCACAATGAACAATGACGAAAGATTCCAAGGCCATCCGGCCCTCGGAGCGAGTTAGTTTGAGTTGTTTTTTTCATAAAGCGCCTTAATTGCAATTAATTCTCACTGCTGCAACAGCAACTTGCTTGCCTAAATCATTTTTAATTTGGCACAAACTCAATCTGAAAGCAACAATTATTCACTTTTTTCTTGAGTCAAAATTCCGTGCGATTTGGTTTCCCTTTTTGTTCCATTGAACGCGTTATCAAGCTTGGACTGGCTGGTGTCCGGAATCGCCTTAACCATAGAATCAGCATGACAATTGCAACAGCCCCCATCCCAAACGCGCCCAACAAAATGTACTGTGTCCCGCCTCCAGATGGCTGTCCGGCAGCCACTTGCTGAACCGGCGGCTTGTTTGTTGCCTGGATTTCCATCTTCACAAAAGCGGCCGTAGATTTGGATGCGATTGAATTCTGGTGGTTTTCGGGCGTTTCTCTTTTTTGAGAAGCAACCGGCTCATTATTTGCCGGAGATTGTGGCAGCGCTGGTTTCGATATCGCCACAACATTGCTGCTTGTTGCCGGCTTCTGTTGAGTCTGAGAAGTCTCGGGTTGGGCAACAACCAAAGGCTTTGGAGGCACATTGCTTGCAATGGGCGTCTTGTTTACCACATTCACAGGATGTGTTTCAGCCGGCGCAGCAACCGCCGAATGACTTTCGTTAGCGACCGGAGGTTTGGGTTGCGTTACATCAACTGGTTTTGCCGGCGGAACAAATTGAGCTACTGGCTGTTTGTTCTCCGGTTTGACAACCGGCTTCGGTTCAACTGGCTTAACCTCCACCACCGGCTGCGGTTTCGGCACAGCTGCCGGCTTTGGAGCGGCTATTACTGGAGGCGAAACCTCGGTTGGTGGTGGTTTTGGAACCTGTACCGGCGCCGGTGTTGGCTGAATTTCCGCCGGCTTTTCAGGCGCAGGTTTGATCTCAATAACTTCAGGTGGCAATTGCCGGACGGGCAAATTTGTCTTTATCTCAACTTTTGGCACCGGCAAAACCTGTGTCTCCGCTTTTACACTATGCACCTCCATCCGTGGCGATTGGCCGGATTCAGCTTCGGCTGCTGCCCCGGCATCTTTTGACCGAGATGGCAGGCTGCCCCGGGCAACCTGTTGAATTGGCTCCGGCGGGCAAGCCACTCCCATCGCCCATTCCGTAAAACGCCCTTTTTCAACGACCAACGCCAAAATACTGACGCACTTGGCCGCGCGCCACCTGCGCGCATTGGCCATGTAAATCGTATTAATCTCACGATCAAACGGCGTCCCTTGCAGAATTGATTCTTCGCCTGACAGAACCAAGTAAACATAAAAACTCTGGCCGGTCTGCATCAGTTTGAAAATCTCGAACATCACCCGTTCCAGGTGTGGTTTTTTTGACCACTTTTGCTTCTGCAGATGAAGGAACAGTAAATTGCTCAGGCGGCGGGCGTCATCGGGGTCATAGCGTTGTGCCGGATAGCCGGTCGCCGAAAAACCGTCGCTGAAAGTCCACAAGTAGAAAAAGTCACCGGCCTTCATACGTCCCTTAAGCCCGCCCTCAACCATGTCGGCAACGGCAAGGGCAACCCGCTCGGAACGGTCAGCCAAAAGCGAGGAGGTCTCAACCGCGAAGATATAATGTTCCGGCGCCGCCGGTACAGGCTCCCCCGCCCCAAGCCAGCCCGCCAGCAAACATGCCGCCATGCTCCACTTCCAAACGCCTGCAGTTCCAGCAGCAAGGCGACCCGGACGGAGAATGGACAACATCCGTTTTAGATGCGGCAATAACAATCTAATACCTGCAATCTACGGTTTTTTGCCGGAATTGGCAATCTAATACCGCGAAGGATTTTTTCGCAGCCTGTCAACGAACCGTGCCATGCGTTCGGTAGCAGTCTGTATTTGAGGCAGGCTTGTTGCAAAGCAGCAGCGCAAATAGCCCTCGCCGCTTGCGCCAAAGGCGCTTCCAGGCACGCATGCCACCTTCTCTTCCTCCAGCAACTTGACGGCAAATTCCTTTGATTTCAGCCCCGTCTGGCGGATGCATGGAAACGCGTAAAACGAACCTCGCGGCAGATTGCAAGGCAGCCCCATGTCATTGAATGCCTTGACAATAAAATTACGCCTTAAACGGTATTGCTCGCGCATCCGCTCCATGTCAGCACGCCCGCGCTCGATTGCCTCAATGGCCGCTTCCTGGCTGATTATGCTGGCGCACAACATCGAGTACTGGTGGATTTTCATCATGGCCTCGATAAGTTCCGCCGGCCCGCAGGCATACCCGATTCTAAAACCGGTCATGGCATAGGCCTTTGAAAAGCCGTGCAAAAAAATCGTCCGCTCAGCCATCCCCGGCAGCGAGGCTATGCTTACGTGGTCACCCTCAAAGGTCAGTTCGGAGTAGATTTCATCAGTCAACACCAGCAAATTGTGGCGCCGCACTACTGCCGCTATTTTTTCCAGCTCATCCCTTGTCATTGTGCCGCCGGTTGGGTTGGTTGGAAAATTCAAAACCACCGCCTTTGTTTTTGGAGTAATTGCGGCCTCAATGGCAGCGGCGCTGACGGCAAAGCCGTCCTCCGCTTTGCATGAAACCGGCCTGGGCACGCCATGCGCCAGCGCTATTCCGGGGTGATAGCTCACGTAACAAGGCTCATGATAAATCACCTCATCGCCCGGGTTTATTATGGCACGAAACGCAATGTCCATAGCCTCGCTGACGCCAACCGCAATCAAGATTTGATTCTCCGGCCTGTAGGAAACCCCGAAGTATTTCTCGATATGCGCAGCAATTGCCGCACGCAATCGTGGCAAACCCAGGTTCGATGTGTATGAAGTGCGCCCGCGCTCAAGCGCGTAAATGGCGGCCTCACGGATGTGCCACGGCGTGACAAAATCCGGCTCGCCCACGCCCAGGGATATGACATCGCGCATGCCCTGCACAATGTCGAAAAAATCTCGGATGCCGGAACGCGGCATGTCCCGAACATTCCCGGCCACAAATTGTTGTACATCGAAATCGCTCATGTATGCGAGGGAGCAGTAGAAACCAGCGGGGCAAAATGTGCAATCCCGGAATCAACAGCCGCTTCAGCAGGCTGTGCTTCAGGCAGCAGCCTTGTTGGCCTTGTATCGGATTAGAGGCTTGCTGGCGCCAGTAACAACCGCCCGCGTGATTTTAACGCCGGTTATATCCGGACTGCCAGGCACGTCATACATGACATCCAGCATCAGTTTCTCCAGTATCCCGCGAAGTGCGCGCGCGCCAGTGCCCTTCTTTATGGCCTGCGACGCCAGCTCCTGCAGGGCATCTGGTGTGAATTCAAGCTCCACCCCGTCCAGCGCAAGCAACTTGGTATATTGCTTGGTCAGCGCATTGCGAGTGTCGGTAAGTATTGAAACAAGTTGCGCCTCGGTCAACTCATCCAGCACCGTCACCATCGGCAGGCGCCCGATAAACTCGGGAATAAACCCGAACGCAAGCAAATCCTCCGGCTCAACCTTTTTAAGCACTTCGTATCTATCAAAACTCGACGACTTCTGGCACTGTTCAGCCGCTGCAAACCCCATGACACGGTTGCCAAGCCTGCGTTCAACCAGCCGTTCCAGTCCCACAAACGCCCCGCCGCAGATGAAAAGGATGCCGGTGGTGTCAACCCGTATGTATTCCTGCTGCGGATGTTTGCGCCCGCCCTGCGGCGGCACGTTGCATATTGTGCCCTCAAGTATTTTCAACAGCGCCTGCTGCACTCCCTCCCCTGACACATCCCGCGTGATGGACACATTCTCAGTCTTGCGCGCGATCTTGTCTATTTCATCAATGTAAACGATGCCACGCTCGGCACGTTTGATGTCAAAATCGGCGTTTTGCAGCAATCGCAGGATGATGTTCTCCACATCCTCTCCGACGTAGCCGGCCTCCGTCAGTGTAGTGGCATCCGCTATGGCAAACGGCACATCCAGCGCCCGCGCCAGTGTCCGCGCCAGCAATGTCTTGCCGGAGCCGGTGGGGCCGATGAGCAGAATATTGCTCTTTTCAATCTCAACATCCTGCATTGAATTTTTGTCGAAACCGTGCCCGCCCGCCTGCCCGTGTTCAGCGCCATTCCGCGCCGGGTGCATGATGCGCTTGTAGTGGTTGTGCACCGCCACCGACAACGTCTTCTTTGCGTGCTCCTGCCCGACAACAAATTCATCCAGCAACTTTTTGATCTCGGCAGGCTTGGGAATGCGGGTCGCCGGCAAACTGCGCTTGGTCTCGGCAGCAAGCTCCTTGTCCAGCACGCTTTTACAGAGCAGGACGCAACTGTCGCAAATGTACACACCCGGCCCCTGTATCAATTTCCTGACTTCCGCGTGCGACTTGCCGCAGAAGCTGCAAAACGTCAAGTTGTGGGGCCGTGCCATATAATCTCTTTCACTGAGCCAATAATAACTCAGGTTTTCTTTTCCGCCACTGTCTGGATTTCCTTTCTGGAAATCACCACCTGATCAACCAGCCCGTACTCTTTGGCCTCCTCGGCGGACATGAAGCGGTCGCGGTCGGTGTCGCGCGCCACCTCCTCGACTGTGCGCCCGCAATGTTTGGCCAGAATCTCGTTCAGCCTGTCTTTCAACCGCAAAATCTCCTTGGCCTGGATGCTGATGTCCGTGGCCTGGCCCTGCACACCGCCCCACGGCTGGTGCACCATTATCCGGGCGTTTGGCAAGGCAAAGCGCTTGCCCCTGGTGCCCGCCGCCAAAAGCACCGCTCCCATGCTGGCTGCCTGCCCGATGCAATAAGTGTTTACGTCGCACGTCAGATATTGCATCGTGTCGTAAATCGCCAGCCCCGCGGTGACGCTGCCCCCGGGCGAGTTGATGTAGAGGTGAATGTCCTTCTTGGGGTCGTTCATCTGTAAAAACAACAACTGGGCGATGATAAGGTTTGAAACCATGTCATCAACCGGCGTGCCAAGAAATACAATCCGGTCAACAAGCAGACGCGAATAAATATCATAGCCGCGCTCGCCGCGTCCCGTCTGCTCTACCACCATTGGAACCAGAAAATCGTACATAATCGAACAATCCTTCTCTGCAACCTAGCCAAGGTTTGCCACCACGTCAAGCTCGCGACTTAAGACAATTTCAGTCACATTAAAATGCGACTACCCTTTTCCACTCCGGCTTATTATGCTCCATGCAGAAAAAACGATAAAACTGCAGTCAAATAAACAGATATGAAAACAAACCGCCTTTACTCATGGTTGATTCTGGCCGGGATGCTGTCCGCCGGCGCATGCTTCGCAGCGCCAAATGCAAGCATAACCGTGGATGCCCAAAACCCCACGCACAAAGTGTCCCCCATGCTTTGGGGCATATTCTTTGAAGACATCAACCTCTCAGCCGACGGCGGGATTTATGCCGAGCTTGTCCGCAACCGCTCGTTTGAAGACTCCGACAAACCTGAGCATTGGTCAACCATTGGAAGCGGCTCCGCCAAAGTTGAAATCAGCGTGGATAATTCGCTGCCAATCAGCCCGAAAAATCCACGCTCGCTAAAAGTGACAATCCAAGACACCGGGACAGCCCGCGCCGGAGTCGCAAACAACGGTTATTGGGGCATGGCCCTGAAAAAGGGCGACAGCTACGACTTGAGCCTTTGGGCGCGCGCCAGCGATGGTTTCACCGGCCCTTTGACAGTTACTCTGGAAAGCACTGACAGCATTGTGTACGCGAAGGAAACAATCAACCGCTTGACTCCCGAATGGAAACGTTATCAGTTGAAATTTACATCCACTGCCACTGACCCGCGCGCAAGACTCGTCATCAGCACAACCAAAACCGGCACGTTCTGGCTCGACATGGTTTCGCTGTTCCCCAAAAAAACCTGGAAAAACCGCCCGAACGGTCTGCGACCGGATTTGTTTGAAATGTTGCTTGCATTGAAACCGTCTTTCGTCCGGTTTCCCGGCGGCTGCTGGGTTGAGGGCAATACAATGAAGGAAGCCTACCGCTGGAAGGAAACCATCGGCGACATCTCGGAGCGTCGCACCCAGTATAATATCTGGCATTATTACGCAACCCACGGTCTCGGTTTCCATGAGTACCTGCTAATGTGCGAAGACCTGGGTGCCGAGCCGTTGTTTGTCATTAATTGCGGCATGTCCCACAGGGAAAACGTGCCGTTGGACAAAATGGATGAATACGTCCAGGACGCCCTTGACGCCATCGAGTATTGCAACGGACCTGTCACTAGCAAATGGGGAGCGCTGAGGGCCGCCGCCGGGCATCCGGCGCCTTTCAATCTCAAGTACATGGAAATTGGAAACGAAAACGGCGGACGCGCCTATCACGAACGCTGGCCGCTATTTTACAAAGCCATCAAGGCCAAATACCCGGAAATCCGGCTCATTGCCAATGTATGGGGCGGCTATCCCACAAACATAATGCCGGAAATCATTGACGAACATTATTACAGCAACCCGGAATTCTTCATCAACCGCGCCAACATGTATGATAAATACAACCGCAACGGCCCGAAGGTGTACGTCGGCGAATACGCCGTGACACAGGACTGCGGCCAGGGAAATCTGCGCGGCGCAATCGGCGAGGCCGCCTTCATGACCGGCATGGAACGAAATTCAGACATCGTTTACATGGCCAGTTACGCGCCGTTGTTTGTCAACGTCAATCACCGCCGCTGGAATCCAAACCTCATCAACTTTGACAGCTCCCGCGTCTATGGCATCCCCTCCTATTACGTCCAAAAACTCTTCAGCGAATACCGGGGCGAAGAGGTGCTGCCCATAACTGTCGAATCTCCATTTTCAGCCGTCCAAGCCAAAGGCGGGGCGGTTGGAGTGGGCACGTGGATGACGGAAGCCGAATTTAAGGACATCAAAGTCACACGCAACGGCGAAACATTGCTTGCTCCAGATCTTAAAACCACCCAGGGCTGGCGGTTGCACGGAGGCCAGTGGCAGGCAGAAAATGGCGTATTGCGCCAAACCAGCAGGGCCGAAAATGTCCGGGCAATCATCGGCGACAAGAAGTGGACAAACTACACCTTCAGCTTGAAGGCGCGCAAACTCGCTGGCAACGAAGGCTTCCTGATTCTATTTGCCGTTCAAAATGATAATGCAAAATCGTGGTGGAACATCGGCGGCTGGGGCAACCAGCGCCATGCCATTGAAATGGGCGGCATAATCGGAAATGAAGTCCCGGGTAAAATTGAAACCGGGCGCTGGTATGACATCCGCGTCGAATTGCAAGGCTCGCGCATTAAATGCTACCTGGACGGACAGCTTCTGCATGATGTGGAGGCGCCGACTCCGAAGGCGCTCTACGCATCCGCCACACGCGACAACACCAAAAGGGAGCTTATTCTCAAGGTTGTAAACGTCTCTTATGAGCCGGTCGGCGCTTTAATCAAGCTTAACGGCGCCGCAGTCGCCGGAACCGGAGAGGCCATTGTATTGACATCAGACGATGCCGCGGATGAAAACTCGCTCGAAAATCCAACAAAAGTTGCTCCGCGCAGCAGCCCGATTAAGCCTGGCTCCGGCGAATTTCAACACACTTTTCCGCCAAATTCACTGACGGTTCTGCGCCTGAAATCACGATAGGGCGGGTCATTCCGCGTTTGTCTGCTCCTTGAATTCCTTGAGCAACGCGATAATGAACAATGGGAGCACACAAAGCGCCACGCCGAAAAACCAGTTTACAAAATAACCGGCAAACCGCCAGCCAGGCTCCAGCGGCGTCTCAATCCAGCGCCCGTCAATAAGACGGTGGAAAATCACCGGGACAGGAAATCCCTGAAGATACAAACCCTTTGCGGGCGAATAGGAGACGAACCCGGCCAGCCAGACGCCCAAAGACGCCCCGCTGCCGGCAAGCGCCGCAAAAACACGCCACCATTTTTTCGAGTATTTTCCGCGGCGCATCCGGCGGATTGTCGAGTACACTATCCAAAAACTCACCGCCGCTATTGGCAGCAGAAGGAACAGCGCCATTTTCTATCCTCTCTTTCTTTCTTGCTGCCGGAAAAGCCGCTCTTGTCTTTTGACTTCAGCTCGGAGCAGTTCCTCAGCCGACCAGCCACGTTTTTGTGCATGCGCAGCCAACTCAAACAGCTCGCGCCCCAAACCAGCGCGCGAAATCCGCCTTCCCATCCCATCTTTTTTCACAAGATCCGCCTTCCGCGCCTTTTTAACCAGCTTCTCCGCCCGCAACAACGCCGGAAGATGCCGTGGAATCCCGTCCAACGCCGAATTTCGCTCATGGCGTGTCCCTGCTTTTTCGGCCTTTTTAATCCTGTCCCACTGCGCCCAGACGCCGTTGACGGTCTTAACCTTGGACTCGCCGAAAACATGCGGATGCCGCCGGATTAGTTTGTCCACAATGTGCCGGCAGACTTTGTCAAAATCAAACGCGCCGCGTTCACTCGCCAGTTGGCAGTGGAACACCACTTGCAAAAGCAAATCACCCAGCTCCTCAACCATCTCCTGATCATCGCCGGCTTCGATGGCATCCATCAACTCATACACCTCTTCCACCGCATGGAATCGAAGGCTTTTATGATCCTGTTGTCTGTCCCAGGGACAACCATCCGGCGCCCTTAACCGCGCCATCACCTCCAGCAATTCATCTATGGCAGCCCTTTTTTTCATAAAATCACCATGTCATTCCTGTGCACCACTTCAACGCCGGACAGCTTGCCGTCCATCACCTCGGAGCTGGAAAACCGGGAAATCCCGCGCGCAAACTCCACCCCGTCGGAATCGCAAATTCTGACAACCTCCCCCGCCTTGAAATCGCCCTCGCATTTAGTTATGCCCGCCGGCAACAGGCTGCGGCCATTTTCACGCAGACTCCTTTTGGCGCCGTCATCAACCCAAATCCGGCCACGCGGCCGGTGAAAGAACGCTATCCACCTCTTCCGGCTGGCCAGCTTGACAGGCTTTGGCACAAACAAAGTCCCTTCCGGCTCGCCCGCCAATATGCGCTTCAAGACATCCGGCTTGCGACCGGAGGCTATCACCAGCGGGATGCCCGACCTGATCACAATACGGGCAGCCTGCAGCTTGGTTTTCATGCCGCCTATGGCGGTTTCACTATCGGTGTCCCCCGCCAGTTTCTCAACCGCCGCGTCCAGATGCTCCACCAATGGAACCGTGCGCGCCGACGGCGTGCCAAAATTTTCTATCAACCCATCCGCGGTGGTCAGAATTATCAGCAAATCAGCCGGCAACAGTGACGCCACGAGCGCCGATAACCTGTCATTGTCGCCAAACTTCAGCTCAGTCACCGAAACGGTGTCATTTTCATTGATGATTGGCACGATGTTGCGCATCTCAAGAAGCTTGGTCAGCGCATTGCGGGCGTTCAGGTGACGTTCACGATGCTGCAAATCCTCGTGCGTCAGCAGCACCTGTGCCGTCTGCAAATTATGTTGGTTAAACAGCTTCTCATACTGCGCCATCAGCCGGGCCTGCCCAACAGCCGCGCACGCCTGCAACTCCGCAAGCTCCGCCGGACGGCGTCGCAAATTCAGCGCCCCCATGCCCGCGCCTACCGCACCCGAAGTAACCACAACAACCCCCTTGCCTGCTGCACGCAACGCCGCAATTTGCCCCACCAGCTCACCCATCTGGCCCGGATCAAGTTGTCTTGACGCATTGGTCAGCACGCCTGTCCCAAGCTTCACAACCAACCGCTTTATATTCCCCAACAATTTCGTACGCACACCTTTTTGGTATCAAAGCCGCAGCCGCCTGACAAAGAACATTTTCAAGGCGGCTTTTCACTTGAGCATCAGCCCTGCCTCCTCTATTGAGTTGGCGGGCATGCTTACAAGACGGCTCTGAAACATCTGGCTATGACGACTCCAAAACCGCCGCCGTTGCATTCGCCGCCGGCCCGCTGGTCATGGCTGGCTGGCGCTGCCGCCATTGTTGCCATAGCCTTGCTGCTTTTCATCTTTAATCCGGCAGAATACCGCCTTTACCCGCGCTGCATGTTTTACGCTACAACAGGCTGGCAATGCCCCGGCTGCGGCGGCTTGAGGGCCGCCCATCAACTGCTCCACGGCAATTTTTACGAAGCTTTCCGCCTTAATCCGCTGCTTTTTCTGCTTCTGCCGATCGTGGCTTGGTTTGGCCTGCGCCATCTCATCCGCCGCCTTGGTGGTCCTGACCTGCCGGCGGTTTTTGACCGCCCATTATGGGTGTGGCTCTTCGTTATTACTATTATTCTCTTTGGCGTATTACGCAACCTCCCCATACCCCCATTCACATGGTTGCAACAATAGCCTGAACAATCACCATTTTAACATGTTCTTCGCCAGGCTCTGTATTGGCGACACAACACAGGCGCAATACCCAGATCGACCATGTTGACGCCAGTGTCAGGCTTGTCCCGCCAGCCAGCATCCTGTATAATTAAGACATGTTATCCGGTAAGTATTTTCCATGCCATACTCACTTTTATCGCGCAATTCGGCAAACACAAAAAGAAGATTGTTTTTTCAGGGCGCCTGAGTAATCTTTTCACACATAAATGGCAGACCAATCCATGTACAAAATAATTGGAGCAGATGGAAAGCAGTACGGGCCGGTGCCGCTGGAACAAATTGTGGGCTGGATTCAGGAGGGCCGGGCCAGCGGAGGCACGTTGGCGCAGTTGGAAGGCAGCACGGAATGGAAACCGCTGTCGGCGTTTCCTGAGTTTGCTCAATATTTCACCGGGCCTTCCCCTCTCCCGCCAGTGAGCGCGACGCATGCGTCGCCGTCTGGCGCCGGTGCGAGGGCAGATTGGGAGCAGCTCGCTCAACAGTACATTCAAAGAAATCGCTGGCAGGGCGCCGGCCATTACATCGGGCGCGCATGGAATTTGTTGATTAAAAATTTCTGGCCAATCATCGGGGTGTACCTGTTGTTTTGCGTGGTTTCATTTGCGGCCGGTTTGACCGGAATAGGCTTCATATTGATAGGGCCATTGACCGGTGGATTCTGGACGTACATGCTGCATAAAATCCGGGGACAGAAAGCCGAGGTCAACGATTTGTTCTCCGGATTTTCCGCGTCTTTTTTGCCGCTGATGCTGGTTTCGGTGCTGGGAGGGGCGATGACGCTTGTTGGTTTTTTGCTGTGTCTTGTGCCCGGAATTTATCTTGCGGTGGCATGGGCGTTTGCTTTGCCGCTTGCAGCCGACAAACGGCTTGAATTCTGGCCAGCCCTGGAATTGAGCAGGCGGGTGGTGCATAAATGCTGGTTTTCGGTTTTCTGGCTTGTAATACTCGGCGGGCTGCTTTTGCAATTGCTGGGCATTGTGGCATGCTGCATCGGCGTCTTTGTGACAATGCCGGTGTTCATGCTTGCCATGGCCTGTGCCTACGAGGATTTGTTCGGTGACTAGATACGCCACCTCATCTGATTCCTCGCCATCCCGCGCTGCGGCGTGGAGCTGTCTTGCTGCGAATCTATTTCTATGGCCGGGTCTCGGCTCGATTGCCGCCCGGCGCAAGGTTGGCCTGGTGCAAATGGGCCTTTCTGCCGCGGGCGTGGTGATGGTTTGTGTCTGTTTTGTCTGGTTTTTTTATCATTGGGTCAAAGCCGGTCGTCCGCCGGCCTGGAGCGGCCCTTACGTGCGAATAGGGGTCATGGGCGCGGTAATTTTCATGTTGAGCTGGTTTTGGGCGCTTGCAACAAGTATTAGCATCGTGCGTTCAACAAAGCACGGGCCGCCGCCACTTCCGCAAAACCAGTAACCGCGCAAACTGTAAATCAACCGCTCAAGCAGGCGAAGCGGCAGGCGTGATCGCCGGAGGCAGTTTGCAGACAAACATGGCAATCTGATTCTTTACCAGGCGGCAAAGCCGCGCTATCAGTGGGCTTATGCGCAGAGCGTGGTCGGCGCAATCGCAAGCCAGCACGGTTGAAGTCGAACGGTTGTTCAAACAGCGGTTCGGCTATCCGGCAACGCATGTTGTCCAAGTACCCGGCTGCGTCCAACTCATGGGCAGTCAGGCCGATGAAAATGAAGGGCTGGCAATGACCATCGCAGTCAACCGCTTTCTGCAAATGGCGTCAGCGCCGCGGTACGATGGTCGCATCGCCCTCGCAAACGCCCTCTGCGATCAGCAGGAAATCTTTTGGATAAGCCAGATCGAGCCTAACCCGGCTGCGCCCTGGGCAAACTTGCCGAAGGCAATCCTGCTGGAACTCAGAAAGCATGGCGTCAATTTTACCGGCTTCAACGCAGCCATCTATTCAACAATGCCGCCAGGCATCCAGATGGGCGAGGCAGGCGCTCTGGCCGTTGCAACAGCGCTGACCGTTCGCAAGCTGCATCCTTATAAACTGACTGAAACCGGCTGCCTGAGCCGCGCACCGAAACCCGACAAACATGGCCGGCTGCCACCGTTGAGCCGCCCGGAACAGCTTGCATTGGCCAAACTCTGCCGTGACGCCAGCCACCGCCTTGATTCACCGCCTGTCAAGCTCACCCAGCCGCTGACCTCGCTGGCGAGCAAGGCGTTTCATGTCACGTGCCTTGACTACCACAATCTGACGGCGGAGAAAATCCCGTTCATCGGCGAAGCGGTGGCTGTTTTATGTCCAACCGGCGTGGCAACAGACGAACCCACAGGCCGGCAGGAGCTTTTCGGGCGTGTCTGCCGCGAAGCCGCGGCCAAACTGCGGGCACGCGTTATCAGAACAGTTGATCCGGCGTGGCTGTCGGCGCACAAGATGCGGTTGACTGAGCTTGAATACCGGCATGCCTACCATATCGTTGGCGAAAACCAGCGTATAGTTTTCGCACAACGCGCCCTTTACGAAGGCGATTTCATACAATTCGGACAATACCTCTGGCAAAGCCACGAAAGCGCCCGCGACTTTTTCCAGGTAAGCACGGCAGAGCAGGATTTGTTGGTTGAACTGGCCCGGCAACATCCGGGCTGCATCGGTGCAAGGCTTTGTGGCGATGGACTGGACGGCGCCACGGTAAATCTTGTCGGGTGGCGGGATTACGAAAATTTTATCTCTGTCATGGCTGCGCAATACGAGCGGCACACCGGCAGGCGCATCCAGCCTTTTGCCTGCCAGATAGTGGATGGGGCTGCCTGAAGGTAGTCAGGCCATGATGCGTAATTTACGCTTCTCAACCCGCCGGTTTTGCCGCCTAATTCGGCAGGTATTATGAGCGCACAGTTCAAGGAAGTGTCAGGGTCAATCGTAGCGCCGAAGGGCTATTTGGCCGCCGGCGTCTTTTGCGACATCAAACGGCTTGGAACCGGCAAAGGCTCCAACAAAGGCCAGAAGGCCGATCTTGCGTTGATTGTGTCGGAAATGCCCGCAGCAGCCGCAGGCATGTTCACGACAAATCAAGTATGCGCCGCGCCGGTAAAAGTTTGCCGGGAACATCTGCGGCGGGGCGGGGTTGCACAGGCGATTGTCGCAAACTCAGGCAACGCCAATGCCTGCACCGGACAACAAGGACTCGAAGATGCGCGAGCCATGGCCCGGGAAGTGGCAGCCCGGTTCCACACGCCAGTTGAACATGTTCTTCCGGCATCCACCGGCCGCATTGGCGTCCGCCTCCCGATGCAGCAAGTCAAAAGCGGCATCCGGATGGCAGCCGAACTGCTCGGAAACGAGCCTTCCCATGCGGATGAAGCCGCCATTGCCATCATGACAAGCGACACGCGGCCCAAGCAAATCGCCGTCGAATTTAGTCTCGGCGGCAAAAAGGCGCGGCTTGGCGGCATTTGCAAAGGCGCCGGCATGATTCAACCCGGCATGAGTCCCACCGGCACAAGGCCGGCCTCCCAACCGCTTCATGCCACTATGCTCTGCTTTTTGACCACCGATGCTGCAATAGAACCGCCTGCATTGCAAACCGCCCTGACAGAGGCAGTGGCCAAAAGTTTCAATCGCATAACAGTTGATGGCGACATGAGCACCAACGATACCGTCCTGATTCTGGCCAACGGTCTGGCCGGAAATCCCATCATCCGGCAGGCTGATGCAAGGCGGAACACGAAGGATTTTAAGATTTTTCAATCTGCGCTGGATTATGTGACGCTTGAGCTTGCAAAAATGATTGTGCGCGACGGCGAAGGCGTGAGCAGGTTTGTAACCGTGCGGGTCAACGGCGCAAAATCGCCTGCTGATGCCGAGGCTGCCGCGCGCGCGGTTGCCAACAGTGCGCTTGTCAAAACAAGCTGGAATGGGGGAGACCCGAATTGGGGCAGAATAATGGATGCGCTGGGCTATTCGCCAGCAACAGTGGTGGAAGAGAAAGTTGACATAGCCTACAGCGCGCCAGGCTCGAAAAAATTGATTTATTCGGTCAGGCGCGGCCAGCCGGCTTCGACGCCGTTCAAGACGCTTTGCAGCGCCGTTGCAGGCAGGGAGTTCGATTTGCACATCAACCTGAACCTTGGCCGGGGCAGCGCAACCATCTACACATGCGACTTGACCGAGGCCTATGTTGATTTCAACAAGGGCGATGTCAGCAACCCCTCGGCTCTGGGCGGATGATCAACTGCCAACAAACAAAAAACTAAAGTCAAAGCCATGAAAAATCTCATTGCAAAAGCGGAAACATTGCTGGAAGCCCTGCCCTACATCCAGCGCTACAGCGGCGCAACTTTTGTCATCAAATACGGCGGCAGCTTCATGGATTCGCCGGACATTGAAGTCCGCCAAAGCGTTGCGCGCGACATCGTTTTTCTGGAAGCGGTCGAAATCAACCCGGTGGTGGTGCATGGCGGCGGCAAGGCAATCACGCGCGCGATGGACGCCGCCGGTCTGAAGGCCCAGTTTGTGCAAGGAATGCGCGTTACCGACGAGGCTACGGTGCAAATCGTTGACCGGGTGCTCTCGCGCGAAATCAACCCCGAAATCGTCCGCGCCATCCAAACCCTTGGCGGTGTGGCAAAAGGATTCGCCGGCGCCGATATATTCACCTGCAAAAAAATGTGGCTCACCGGCCCTGACAAAAAGAAAGTGGACATCGGTTTTGTTGGCGAAGTGACCGGCGTGAACACCGAGCCGCTTCTGGAATGCATTGAACGCGGCATTACACCTGTCATCAGCCCAACCGCGCGCGGCGAAGATGGAAAGTTGTACAACTGCAATGCAGACGTAGCTGCAGCCATGACCGCCATTGCGTTGAAGGCCAGGCGCCTTGTTTTCATGAGCGATGTCCCCGGTCTGCTTCGCAATCCAAAAGATGCAACTTCGGTTATACCGCATTTGCGGATTGAAGAAGTGCCCAATCTCAAGAAAGCCGGTGTGATTGACAAGGGCATGATTCCAAAGGTTGACAGCGCCATCGCCGCCATCAAAGCGGGCGTGGACAAGGTTTCGTTTGTGGACGGACGGGTGCCGCATGCGGTGTTGCTCGAAATTTTCACCGATGCCGGCGTAGGAACCGAAATTGTGCGTTAAACCCATGCGCATTTTATGACAACACCACAAAGTAAAAGCATAGCCTGCCCGGCGGCCGCCCTGGACGGCGGACATTTCAGCCGGGGGAGATTTTTCAGTCTAATGGCATTGCTTTTGGGAACAACTTTGTGTTGCACCTCTGCCCCCATTGCAACTCCATACGCTCAAAAAGGCCGCCTTGCGATCCAGTCCGTGACTCCCTCCGCCACCGCAGTGCCGCAATATGGCATGCTTGAATTTACAGTGGCTCTCTCCGCAACGTATGATAATCCATTCGATCCGGAGGATGTCGCGCTGGATGCGCACGTGAATTGTCCTTCCGGCAAAAGCCTGTCTGTCCCCGGCTTTTTGTATCGCGCCTACTCGCGCGAGCTGGACAATAACAGGGAGTCACTCAGACCGGCTGGCGAGCCAGTGTGGAAAATTCGCTTCGCGCCCATGGAAACCGGCGCGCATACGGCAGTGGTCTCGCTGAAAGACCGCACCGGCCGCGTCGAATCCCAGCCTGTGCGCTTCAACGTCACCGCCTCGACAAATTCCGGCTTCATTCGCATCAGCCGCATCAATCCGCGTTATTTCGCCTTTGATTCCGGCGCGCCTTACTATCCAATCGGCGCCAATGTTTGCTGGGCAGGCTCCAGGGGGACTTATGACTATGACGCATGGTTTGGCCGTTACGCCGAGGTTGGCGCAAATTACGCGAGGCTCTGGCTTTCGCCGCATTGGAGCACATTTGCGCTGGAGCGCCCCGGCAAACCAGAAGCCGGACTTGGCATGGGCCAGTTCGACCTGGCCAACGCATGGCGCATAGATTATGTGCTTGAGCTTGGAGCAACCCGCGGCATCCAAATCATGCTCTGCATAGACTCCTACAACATACTCCGCGAACGCGATGGTTATCCACAATGGGACAGCACGCCGCACAATGCAAAAAACGGCGGGCCGCTGACCAAGCCAACGGACTTTTGGACAAACCCGGAAATGGCGCGGCTGTATCGGAATAAACTCCGGTACCTTGTGGCCCGCTACGGCGCATTTGCCAACGTGCTCTCATGGGAATTCTGGAATGAGGTGGATATCACCACGGGCTATCCATCCGGCCTGTCGCGCGACTGGCATCAACGCATGGCCACAACATTGCGCGCCATCGATCCGTTCAAGCACCTTATCACCACCAGTTTCGCAGGCTCTGATGGCGATCCACAGGTGGACAAACTGCCTGAACTGGATTACGTCCAAACCCACAATTACAACAGCCCGGATATGCCGTTGGCGCTGGCACGTTACCATGCGCGCAAAGTCGCATACGGCAAGCCTCACATTGTTGGTGAAATTGGCGCCGATTCGGGCGGCCCCCGCGCCAAAGACGATCCCAAAGGCTACCAAATCCATGACCCAATTTGGGTTTCAATTGCAATCGGCGCATCCGGTACCGCCCAGCCGTGGTGGTGGGACAACGCCATTCATCCGCTCAACCTTTATTACATATTCGGTGCAGCAGTTAAATTTTGCCACAATATAGACTGGCCGGCGGAAGGCTTCTCGCCCGTGAAAGCCACGGTTGCATGGCAGACAGCGCCACAACCCGCTCCGCGCAAAGATGTGAACCTGCGCGGCGGACCGGCTACATGGACACGCTCCGAATTCAACCAACCAAAGACAATTCGTGTAAGGCCGGAAGGAGTGGAAGGGCCGCAGCCGCTTGCAGGCATCCAGCACGGGCTGGGCGGCCACAAGGACAAGCATAACCCCGTAACCTTCGAGTACGATCTGACCTACGAAAGCAAGCTTGAAGTTGATGTCGGCGATGTCTCGGGATACGGAGGCGCCATCCTGTCAATAAAGCTGGATGGGAATGAAGTTCTGCGTAAAGAATTCGCCGATCCGGACGGAATGCAATCCACGGCAACACTCAAGCAATACGCAGGCGCTTACACCATTGATGTGCCCGCCGGCAAACACACCGTGGTGGTCGAGAATGTCGGCCCTGATTGGTTCATGGTTTCATACTGTCTGCGAAAGGCCGTTACAGCCTCCGGGCCGCCGGTTCTGGCGTGGGCGGTTGCCGGAAAAAACACCGTTCTGGCATGGGCACGGCTCGAGGCCGCCGATTGGAGGCGCCTATGCGTGTCAAAAGAGAAAATCGAGCCTGCCCCGCCATCAGTGCTGGAAATCTCCAACATTCTTCCAGGCAGATGGAAAGCCGAAACCTGGGATACATGGAATGGGCGGGTGCTGAAGCAGGCGGACATTACCGTTTCCAGCACCGGCACGGCCCGCCTGTCGCTGGACGGTTTCAGCCATGATGTTGCGATAAAACTGCTCCGGCAAGGCCCCGGCAATTAACGGCTCCCGCCGGGCGGGTTGCGCCTGATTTGACGATGCAAAACCTTGTTGAAGATTTTCTGGTTTATCTGCGGCACGAACGCGGGCTTTCTGAAAATTCACAAAAGACCTACGCCGCAATGCTTGGCCGATTTGTCGAATGGGCACAAAGCCAGGGCATTGCCGACTGGAAACAAGTGGAGCTGCGGCATCTGATGGCTTTTCTACAACACGAACGCTCCCGCCCAACAGAAGGGCCTCTGGCAAAATCATCCAAAACCGGCAGCGCCACCGAATCAGAGAGTTCAAAGCCGCCGGACAAACCCGCCCGGCTGAGTTCCGAAAGCATTTATCTGATGATCGCGGCCTTGCGCGCGTTTTTCCGGTTCGCCGAGGCGGAGAAACATCTGCCTGCAAATGTGGCTGAAAATTTATCGCTGCCACGGCATTGGTTGCGCCTGCCAAAGGCGCTTTCAAACGAGGAAATAAACCGCCTGCTGACACCGGAGACGCCGGAAACGCCATCGCGGCTGTGCGATCAGGCGATTCTTGAGCTGGCCTACTCCTCCGGACTGCGCCGCTCAGAGCTTTGCAATCTGCGGCTCGAACAGTTGCGCCTGGAATCGGGCTTCATCAATGTAATTGGCAAAGGCAACAAGGAACGCGTGGTGCCGGTTGGCAGCAAGGCAAAGGAGGCGCTGCAGCGCTACTTGCAAATCGCCCGCCCGCAGTTGGTGACAAAAAAGTCGCCGGCCAATGTCTTTCTCACCGAACGCGGCACGGCCTTCGCCCCCGTCACAATGTGGTATCGCATCAAACAACGGGTCCGCCGCGCCGGCATCCAGCGCACCGTCACCCCGCATACGCTCAGGCACAGCTTTGCAACCCACCTCCTTGAACACGGCGCCGACTTGCGCATCATTCAAGAACTGCTCGGCCATGCCAGCATCAGCACCACTGAAATCTACACACACGTCACGGGAAACCGACTCAGGGAAATTCACCAGAAATTTCACCCAAGAGCTTGAGAGTCAAATTATTGCTTTTGGCGCTTAATTGGATGTGATAGGTTTTGGTTATGGCATGGCGGAATCTGTCAGGCTGGCTTGCGCGATTTTCGATTGCGGCTTCGGTCGCATGCTGCGGCGTCTGTTCAATCGCCGGCCTGCCCAAATCCGCTGATGAATTCTTCGGTTCATCGAACGTCTGGAATTTCCACCTGGTCGTATCATCAAGCGACTGGGATGCCATGATGCCTGAGCGATTGCCATCCGGCCCCAGGACATTCCCAAGACCAGGTGAATTTGAGCGCCCTCCAATGGGCGCGGAAGGCGGCCGGTTCGGCCCGCCAGGAGGCATGTTATCCGGCGATGATTACACCTACGTGCATGCAAAGGTGGAGATCGAAGGCGAGGCTTACTCCGACATCGGCCTGCGATATAAGGGCAATTCCTCATTCCGCTCCTCCATCGAGACATTCAAACGCCCGTTCAAGCTGGATTTCAACCACTACAAAGACGGCCAAAAATTTCTCGGGATGTCCCAGTTGAACCTTAACAACAACTCAATGGACACCTCGCAAATCAGGGAGGCTCTGGCCTACGAACTGTTTCGCAAGGCCGGCGTGCCGGCTCCGCGGACAGCGTTTGCCAAAGTCTGGCTGACTGTTCCCGGACGCCATGAGCGCCGATTCCTCGGCCTCTACACCGTGGTCGAAGAAGTCAACAAGGCATTCCTTAAAAATTGTTTCCAGTCCGCAAAAGGTCTGCTGATGAAGCCGACTCACGCCAACAACATGCCATATTTGGGACAGGAATGGTCTGCGTATGACAAGACTTACGAACCAAAAACAGATGCCCGCGCCTCCGATACCAGGAAGTTCATCGCATTTCTCAAGTTAATTCACAACGCAGAACCCGCCGAGTTCCAGAAACAGATTGATAATTTCATGGAAACCGACGAATTCCTGCGCTTCATCGCCGTCAACGCCATGCTCGCAAACCTCGACAGCTTTCTGGGGACCGGACACAATTTTTTCCTCTACCTGCATCCGGATACCAGCAAGATTTTCTGGATACCATGGGACTTGAATCACGCATTTGGCGGATTCCCTGGCGGGGGCAGCGCGGAGCGGCAGATGCGGCTAAGCATCAAGCGTCCCTGGGCGGGCCGGAACATCCTTCTGGACAGATTGTTTGAAAACGAGGCCCGCCGCAAAGCCTATGAGAATTTTTGCAAAAGTTTCGCCTCCGAGCATTTCACAACCGCCAAATTACACGCTGAAATTGACCGGCTTTACGCCGCGATCAAAGATGCCATTGAAGAGGAAAATCGAGCCGGCGTGCGCCTCCCACGAGGCCCGATGGACAGATTTGAAAGCCGCGGAAACGGCATTGAACAACTAAAAACGCTGGCCGCCATGCGCGCGGAATCGGTGGCCGCACAACTAGAGGGCCGCGACGAAGGTGTCATTCCCGAAATCCAGCATGGCCCGCGCCCGTTTCCGCCGCCGCAAATGCGTTAATTTCGGGCATTACAATGCCGTCGCCCTTGTCTTTTTATCCACTGCAACTAAAGTTGGCTCATGATGATTGCGCATGATAAATGCGGCAGGTGTGTCTGGATTATGGCCATGGCAACGGTGTGTTTTTTTGGACTGCTGGGCTGCAAAGAGCGGCGGGTTTATCAGGTCAAGGGTGTTGTGCAGGAAATAATGGACGGCGGAATGCAGGTTAAAATCGCTCACGAAGCCATTCCCGGGTACATGCCCGCAATGACAATGCCTTTTGACGTTCGTGATCCTGCCGAAACCCGGGACCTCAAGCCTGGTGATGTTGTTGAATTCCAAATGATAGTCACAAAGGACGAAGGTTGGATTGAAAAAATCAAGGTGACAGGCCATCGCCCACTGCCACAGCCTGAAACTGCGGAAGGCAGCATCAGGACGGTGCCAGTCCGGACGCCATTGAACGTGGGCGACCTCATCGAAGACTACCCAATGACAAACGAATTGGGGCAGGCATTCACTTTCAGCCAATTCAAGGGCAAGGCGCTGGCCTTTACATTTATTTTTACACGCTGCACATTCCCGGAATTTTGCCAGCGCATGACATCCAACTTTGAAGCTGCCGCCCGGCTGCTTGCAGGGCGTTCTGGCGCCCCGACCAACTGGCATTTGCTGAGCATCTCTTTTGACACTGAATTTGACACACCATCAGTCCTGCGCAATTACGCCCGGCGCAACAACGCAAATCCGGCCCACTGGAATTTTGCAACAACATCGGCTGCGGATATGGAGGCGCTTACAGATCAATTCGGGCTTGTCTATTCCAAAAGCACGGCTTTGTTTGATCACACTCTTCGGACGGTTGTCGTGGACAGAAACGGCCGCATCCAGCGCATCTTCACCGGAAACAAATGGACGCCCGAAGAGCTTGTAACCGAGCTGATAAAGGCCGCCACAACGCCCACCGTTGGACACACAAACAAGGCGCAATGACAAACTTGGAACTCTTGAAGCATAATCTTGACTTGTTTTTCGCGCTGGCTATTCCAGCCTGATTCAACGCATCCTAGCTGCACGGGCCTGGCGCGCATGTACATCGGGTTTTACAACTTTTACAAACATTACAACCGCAACCGGATGTTTAGAGACCCATCCTCGGCCATCGGGGATGATTTGATGTATCCTTTTGTGCATCTTGGCAGACGGCTGGAGGAACTGGGCCACAAGGTGGCAACGCTGGATATGGATGATCCGGACCGGTTCGATGCTGCGGTCTTTCTCGACCACCCCACCCCGCTCAACCGCTACTATCGCGCACTCAGGCGACGTGATAATTGCAAACTCTATCTCGTGTTGTTTGAAAATCCCGGAAATCGGCCGGACAATTACTGGCCGTCAAATCACAAACCATTTGAGAAAATCTTCACCTGGGACACCCGCCTTGGCGGCAGCGGAAAGTACGTGCTGATGAAAATCCCGATCAAAATCCCGGAGCCGCACCCGTTCGATCCAACTGAAAAAATCAAGTTCAGCGTCACCATCGCCAGCCAGAAATACATGTCGCATCCCGCCGAGTTGTACACCGAGCGGGTCAGGGCCATACGCTGGATGGAACAGAATCATCCTGACGAATTCGACCTTTATGGCACATTATGGAATCGCTGGCTGTTCAAGGGACGGTTGTCGCGGTTGAACCTGCTCTTGTTCAAGATTTACGAGAAATTCCCAAATCTCGGGCGCTCCAATGCTTTTCCATCCTGGCGCGGCACGGTCAAGTCCAAGCACCAGGTACTGCGGCAATACCGCTTTTCATTTTGCTATGAAAACGCAGCTTTCCCCGGATATTTCACCGAGAAGATGTTTGACTGCTGGTTTGCAGGATGCGTGCCGGTTTATCTTGGCGCGCCGGACATCGCCAAACTGGCCCCGACCTCAACATTTATTGACCGGCGCCAATTTGCATCTTACCAGGAGTTGTACAAATATTTGAAAGGCATGTCGCAGAACGAATACGAAAATTATCTGGCGGCAATTTATGACTGGCTCAAAAGCCCGGCCATCCAGGCTTATGGCCCGGAGGCCTTTACGGCCATGATTTTGCAGCATGTGGTTGGACAAAAGCACGGCATGCAACCCAACCAATCTCAAACAACTTCACAAACCGGCACGTCATTACAATGAAACCAAATCGAATCCGCCTTTTCATCAAGCCATACTGCCCGTGGTGCCATGATGCCATGCGCTGGCTCGATCAACGCGGCCTTGCTTACGAAAAATTGGACGTCATTTTCCATCCAATGGCGATGAAAGAAATGGTGGAGCTTTCCGGCCAGACACTCGCGCCAGTCATCGAGGTGGACGGCAAGGTGCTCGCGGACTTCGACACGCAGCAGCTCGAGGAGTTCTGGCGGCGCGAAGGCTTTGATACGTGATACGGCACATAAGAACTGCCGAAGCGAGGCCTTGTCCGGCCATCATCTTTTGCCACCCACAGAAGCTTTCGGATTCTTCGCGCCTTCCAGGGCCTTTTCCAATCGTTCCAGAAATGGCCGCTGTCTGTCCTTGATCTTCTGCAGCGCTATCTCCAAAGGGAAAAATTCCGCACGGTCAATCTCCGGAAACTTTACAACATGCTTTGAGTGTGGTGGCCATTCCATGCTGAAAGTTGAGCTTGGCAAAGGATTCGGAACTTCACAGTCCATTTCCACGCCCCACGCATGGACTACTTTGCCGCCTTTTTGCCGGATGCTCCCCAGCTCGATAAAATGCGCCTTCGGATCCACCTGCAGTCCAACCTCTTCCATGACCTCACGAATGGCTGTTGCAAGCGGCTCCTGCTTCTCCCAATCTTCAATCTCACCCTTGGGTATTGACCAGCAGCCATCATCTTTGCCTTTGAAATAAGGGCCGCCCGGATGCGCCAACAAATACTCCCTCCTGCCATTCCGGTAACGGTAAAGCAACAAACCCGCACTTACTCGTTCGCGCATGCCTTCATTTTAACAGATAAGTCACTAACTCAAAATACAAATCTTCGGTTTTGCGGGTATTTGTGGAAAAACATTGGCGCCGGCATCCGCAGCTTCAACCCGCGCAAGTCGTATGCCGGCACACTGTCAATCGGATTTGTACAATCCACTAATAAATGCGCACACTCGCCTTGTTTTTGAACTGCTCAAGGCTGAGCTTGCCCTGGGCAAAGGCATCTACATCCGCCTTTTTGACCCTGATTGTCATGACCGATTGCCTTCCGGTGGTACCAGATTTGTAAACTTTAGGCGTGCCATCACCGGCAGCAGCCACAGCAACACCCACATTTGCAAACGAGGTGGACATTGGAATGGAAGTCACAGCAACCGTAACATACTCCTCAGGCTTGAGTGCCCTGATGTTGGTGGCATTGCGCAGGACTGAAAACAGCGAATCCTTCAACCGCTCCACTCTCGCAGCATCATAAGGTGGCGGCACAAAAGGATGTCCGTCCACCATTATTGAAGTTTTGACATTACCGGCAACTGCCACACCTTCGCCAAAAACTTCCTGCCGCGCTTTTTCCCATTCTGAATCCTTTGCATCCTCAACTTTTTTATCGGGCTTCAACTCCGCATTTGGCAGAAGCGGAAACCGGATTTCTTGGAAAAAGACTGCCCCGGACCCTTCCAGGTACAAAGCATCCGGCTTTGATTCCTGCCCAAAAGAGGTAATAAAAATACCCATGGCCTGGTTTGCCCATTTAAAGTCTTCATTTTGAAGTTCCTTGCTTAACAGCCGCGACATTATCACCAAATCCTCTTCAATTTCCCCGATCTGTTTGGCATCGGCCCCGGGAGCCACAACGATTGTTTGTGCCTTCTTGAGTGCCATTTTAGAGCCTGGCACCTTTTCGAGCGGTTTGCCTTTTGTCGGCCTTGCGGGCGGCTGTGGCTCCAGCGTTTCCCAGCCGTCATCCTTCCCCGCCGCCATCAACCATTCCGTACGGCCTTCATGGCGTTGCGTGTCCATTCCTAACGGCGTTGCCGGCGAGGATTTCCCGCCGGAAACGGTGGAATTTGCGCCAACATTCAAAGCGGCCACAACAGCCGCAACCGTCAACATACCTGACATGTTCATTTTCATAATTATTTCCTGTTTTGTTGTTTCATTCAGTTCCCACTTTGGTGAGAGAAACCAACTTATTTATGCGTGTTTGAGCAGATTGCAGCCCGGCCTCAGCCATAACCGCAACCGTTTCCAAATCTTGTCGCAATCTTGCAAGCTGCTCTGCAGTGGCCTCTTGCTGGGTCTGCAAAGCCTCAAACAACTCCTGACGCTCGGCACGCCAAATTTCAAATTCCTTTTTTACAGCCTGCCGGACATCCGATTGCACCTGGGCGCGCAACACCTCCAAATCTCCATGCCTGCCGCCCCACCAACCAATCCCAATGCCAACCCCCAACAAAATCACTGCTGCAGCCGCCTGCCACCAATATTTGCGACGTGGCACAGCCTTTGGCAGACTGGCGGCGGGGTTCTTCCATGTATCCAGCATCCGCCGTGTCTTCTGCCACTCATCCAGTCGCAACTTGCATTCGGCACATTCAGTCAAGTGCTGCTCAAGTTCTCTGCGGCCCTCGACTGAAACTTCACCATAAAGGTATTCCATCCATGTCTCTTCAGAAGGATGCTTCATATCAATGTCAGTTTGTGTTGTTTATCTATTGACTGCTTTGACGATTGCTGCCCGCCTCTCATGCAGGCATCGAGCTTTTCCCCCAATAACGTCATCGCCGCAGCCATGCGGGATTTGACAGTGCCTTCGGGAATGTCAAGAACCGCGGCAATTTCGGCAAACTTCAAGTTTTCATAATGCCTCAACACCAGCACAGAGCGATAATGCTCTGGAAGCGACAAAAGACACCTCCGCACCAGCTCGGCCTCCTCGCGACTTGCAAGCGCCGCATCCGGGCTTTCGGAATCGCTTTCCATGACATCCACAAGACCATCTTCAAGCGATTCTTCCCGCCACCGCCTGCGCTTTCTCAATTCATCCAGGCAAAGATTCAATGCTATCCGCCAAAGCCATGTTGAAAAACGGGACTGCCCGCTGAAATCTTTGCGCCGCGCAAATACCCGCGCGAAAGTCTCCTGGGCAATGTCCATGCTCATCTGATAATCACCCAACATGCGGAAACAGAGGTCTTGAACAGGCTTTTCCCAACGCCCCACCAACTCGGCAAAGGCCGCCGGATCACCCTCAGATTGAACCCGCCACATGGCCTGTTCGTCTGTCATAGCATTGAAAATGCGGCCGCCATCCACCCCTTTTGCCTGACAACCGCTACTGACCTGCGATTGCACCCTGACACCCGGAATTTGACGGCTCGCCAATTCAGTCCGTTCAAGAGGTGATACGTTTGAGAGCGCAAAAAGTTCGCTTTTACAAAGGCAGCTCCCAACCCTTGCGGAAATTATTGATAATCAATGATTCCGCATTTGGACAATTTGTTGCCCGCAAGTTGACCGGGTCCCACTGCAACATCTTCCCCACACGATACGCCACATTTGCCAGTTGGATTATCTCCGTCAAAGTGCTTGCGTAATCAAAATTGCACCCCGTGGGCTTGCCTTCTTTGCACGCTTCAATCCATTCAGCAAAATGGCTTTTGGGGGCAGGTATTGAAAGCTGCGGCGGTTTGAATCCGCGAAAGTTTTCCTCCGGAAGCAGAATGTATTTATCCGCATCTGCAAGCAACATTCCCTCATCACCCACAAACAACACCCCGTTTTCCCACGAAGGAATTTTACCTTTCTGCAATATTGGCGGCTTGTTGAGTCCCTGATGCCAGGAAACCTTGAGAGATGGCATGTCGCTCCTGACCCCAAAGAAATAATTGGCGCTCATGGACGCGGGCGCCAGGTCTTCATTCGGAGGCGGCCCGTAAGCCGAGATTGTCCGGGGTTGATTAAGTTTCAACGCCCAATACACCAAATCCAGCCATTGTCCGCCCAAAGCCGCCAATGTCCCGCCGCCAAAGTCCCACCAACGTTGCCAATTCGGACTCGGATGGTAGGCGGAATGAAAAGGCCGCTCCGGCGCCGGTCCGAGCCAGAGGTCCCAGTGCAGTTCCTTTGGAGGCGGCTCGCCTTCGGCCGGGCGTTTTTGGATGCCGGTATCGCCGTCAGTTCCGCCACCCGCAGCAGGTCTCCAGCCAAAGGTATGCGATACCCAGACATGCGCCTCACGAACCGGCCCGATAACACCGTGCCAAATCAACTCAACGACCCGGCGATAATTTTCGCAGGAATGAAATTGATTGCCCATCTGGGTGGCAACGCGGGCGCGCTCATACGCCTGCGCAATCATCCGCGCCTCCCACACACTATGGGCCAGCGGCGTCTCGCAATAAACGTGCAACTTCTTCTTCAACGCAAGCATGACCGCCAGCGCGTGGGTGTGGTCGGGAGTGCTGATTACCACCCCATCCAGGCGGGCGGAATCCTCAAACATTTTCCGATAATCAACATAACGTCGGGCATGCGGATACTTCCGCGCTGCGCTGGCCAGCACAGTCTCATTTACATCACACAAGGCGGCCACGTTTTCACTCGATCCAGCCTCAAGATTGACCGCGCCCTGCCCCCCAACACCGATAAAGCCAAGATTGAGTTTTTTTGATGGGCTGCGTGCGCTCAGCAGGGACGGCGCAACGGCGGCGAACGCCCCGCCGGTCAAAGTTAAATTCAAAAACCGCCGGCGTGTCCCCAACCAGCGCAATCTTCCAATTGTTGAATCAGACGGCATCGGATACTTGTTAGACGAATATCACTCCCCCGGCCATGAAAAAATTTTGTCAATTCAGCAAATATTGGCTGACATTTCCTCGCAATCATCAATCATTGATTCGATACCAGCTCGGCTATTCCAATGCCGGCTTCGCCGGCAACTGAATAAAGTAGATAAACACGGCCGTCGGCATCCTCAAAAATCGCCGGATCACGAAGCGCGTTCTCACGATTTTTCATCGCACCTGCAACAGATGGCTTCACTGGCAAATTTGCGCCTTCCGCCTCGGTCTCAGGCCGGAGGACTTCTTCCGGCGGCCCGGCTTTCCACTGCGTCCAATCCGTGGCAAGCTGGATGCGGCGGCGCAGAATCCGTTCTGGCGCGTCGCCGATGTTGCTGTAATAAACGCGCAATTCGCTCCCAACGCGATGCAACGCAACATGACGCGGGCCGGGTGTGTTCGCCTCCCTGTCGCGCTCCGCGCCGCCCGGAAACGGATTCGGCCCTGCCACAAACCGCGTAAGCCCGTTGTCCGAGCGGTAAAGAAAGCCGCCTTTTGCCATCGCAAACCACGCGCCCTCCCATTGGAAAACCCGAAAGTAAAACGCCCCGAGCACTTCGTCCGACGCCTTGAAATGCAAACCGTCCCTGGACACCGCAACGAATGACTTCTGGCCGCCGCCACTCCTGGCAGGGCCGTGGAAATACATGCGAATCTCCCGCCGCGTTTCATCCACATGCACGTCAGGCGATGCAATGTGCCCCTTGCATCCGGGCGCCTCTTCCAAACGAAGCGTGCCCGGCTCATGAATTTTCCACGGCCCCTCCAGCCGGTCCGAATATGCAAGCCGTATGTACTTCCCGCCATGATGTGCGAAGTACAGATAGTAAGTGCCAAGGCGGTTGGTAAGCCACAGTGGCGCCCGAATCAGTGAAGGGCCATTGATATTGCTGCCGTCCTTTCCTGGCAACATCTCGGGACGAATTATCGGACTGCCCGGAAGCCGCCGCGCGGTTACGAACAAGTCACGCCCGGCACACAACCCAGGCAGGGCCAACATCATTAGCGCGATAAAAACATTCTGCCCTTTCATAATCATGGCTGCACCTTTCATTTCTTAATATGTTCATCCCGGCAATACAAGCGCCGCACCGGGGCTTGATTAAGAATATCCGCGCAAAACTCCGGCCTGCCTTTTGAAACACGCTGTTTTCAAAAAAATCGTCAAATCCCCCGCATCAGGCGAATTGCCGTGACCTCATACAATCCAGCCTGCAGCACTTTATTGGCTGCCTTCTCGACATCGTAAGTGACCCGCCGGTATTCAAAGGTACGCTTCTGCAAATCCAATATCCCATAGCAGGCGCGCGAATCATTGTCACGAGGCTGCCCAACTGAACCAACATTAATCAGGTAATCATACTCCGGATTAAGCTCCAACTCATCAGGCCGCGGCTCCATCATTTCGACGCTGTTGCGCCGGCGATGTCGGGTGAAAACCGCGGGAAAATGACTGTGCCCGCAGAAAAAAACGGGGCGATCCTGCGCCATGAAGTGGGCGTGAGCTTCCATTGTTGAAAGGACATATTCCCACAGCTCGGGCACGCTCAAGGAAGCGTGAACAGCTCCAAATTCATCGCTTCTGTAAACAAGCGGCAGTTGCCGCAGCCACATCTTCTGCTCCTTCGACAGTTGCCTGCGCGAATAGAGCAGTCCCTGGCGCGCCACCGGATTAAATTCGTAAAGCACTGCCTCATTCTCTTCAGCCACCATGGCGTCATGGTTTCCCTGTATGACCGGCAAGCCCAGGGCGCGAATTTTCTCCACGCACTCGGCCGGGTTGGCATTGTACCCCACCACATCGCCCAGACATAGTTTGCCGGGAATATTCAGGGCTTCAATATCAGCAAGAACAGCCTCCAAAGCCTCAAGATTCGAGTGTATGTCGCTAAAAATGGCCCAGCGTGTTATCCGCATAGGTGACAATTGTGCAATCCCACGGTAAAAATGTTAATCTAATTCTTGGTCTGTCTTGCCCGACTTCAAAGCCTCAATCCGCAGCAATCCAAAGCCTCGAATTAGCCTCGTCTAACGGCATTTTTTGGGCCATGCTGGCCCCTGCCATGAAAATTGTTGTTTTGGACGGTCACACCGCCAATCCGGGCGATTTGAGCTGGGAAAAGCTGGCTGCCATGGGCGATTTGCAGGTTTACGAGCGAACACCGCCTGAGTTGGTCGTGGAACGGGCAAAGGATGCCGAAATAGTTTTCACGAACAAGGCCATTTTGGACAGGGCTGCAATCATGGCCCTGCCCAAGCTGCGTTTCATCGGCGTGCTGGCCACGGGCTACAACGTGGTGGACACCTCCGCAGCCCGCGAGCGCGGCGTACCGGTCTGCAACGTGCCCAATTACAGCACCCAATCGGTTGCACAGGCGGTCTGGGCCTTGCTGCTGGAGCTGACGCATCACGTCGGCGCTCATTCCACTGCCGTCCGCGCCGGCGCATGGTCAAGCTGTCCGGACTTCAGCTTCACCAAAACCCCATTGGTTGAGCTTGCAGGCTTGACGCTTGGCCTGGTTGGCTACGGTCAGATAGGCCGCGCCGTTGCGCGCATCGGCCTTGCCATGGGCATGAAAATCATCGCATGCAGGCGCAATCCGGCATCCGCAGCCGAACCCGATGTGCAAATTACAGATTTGCAGACCGTCTTTCGTGAAGGCGACGTTGTCTCATTGCATTGTCCATTAACAGAACAAAACCGCGGAATGGTTCACGCCTCACTCCTCTCCCTCATGAAACCATCCGCCTTTTTCATCAACACCGCCCGCGGCCCATTGGTAAACGAAAACGATCTCGCTTCAGCCCTGAACAGCGGACGCATTGCCGGCGCGGGTCTGGATGTGCTGTGCGTTGAACCGCCGCCTCCAAACAATCCGCTGTTGACAGCCAGAAACTGCGTTATCACTCCCCATTACGCCTGGGCTACAAAGGCCGCTCGCCGCCGATTGCTCGACATATCCGCCGACAACCTCCGCGCATTCCTGACCGGCCATCCCGTCAACGTTGTGAACTGATGACTGGCCTCAATCCTTCAAGTATCCGCAAGCCCGCAAATACTGCGCTGCCGATGCCGGCTTCGGAAACATCTACTCGGGGCGCCCAACCTGCAAAATGATTGATAACAGTCAAGGAAACCTGTCGGATACGTTTAAAATATGGCTTGGGGTTGCGGTATGCCGGAACAGAGGCCATATTTGTGGCACATGCAGGCGAAAAAACAAAAATTTGGCGCGTTTTGCGTGAAAAATCGGCGGTTTGATAAGAAACATTGTTGACAACGATGTCATCTTTGAACAAAACTTATGATTTACAATCATTTTTGTTATAATTTTTTCTTGATTGCCAAACCAACAGGTGCAATGTTAGTTGGAAAACTTATGGCGCTCCATTCCAAGGGGGCGCGGAAATAGCGAGTAAAACAGAGCGAACGATGGATTTGTATTATTTGATATTTTTGGCATTGACCGGCGCTTTATTTGTGCTGGGCGCATTTTTCTTTTCGCGCCTTGTGGCCCCGCGCGTTCCCGACCCGGTCAAGGAACAGCCTTATGAATGTGGCGAAGTGCCGCACGGGCAGGCATGGACGCAATTCAATGTGGGCTATTACATATTTGCGCTGTTGTTTCTGATATTCGATGTCGAAGTGATTTTCCTTTTTCCATGGGCGGTTGTTCTTAAGGAAACCGGGCTGTGGGCTCTTGTTGAGGGCGGAGTCTTTCTGATGATTTTGATTTTTGGCCTGGTTTTTGCGTGGAGGAAAGGATACCTCGTATGGCACTAGACTCGATTGATTCATCACGAACCGAACTTCCAAAGCACCGGCTTCCAATGCCGGACGGCGGTTTTTTGCTTACCAAATTCAATGATTTGTTGAATTGGGCGCGAGCCAACTCGCTATGGCCGCTGACATTCGGCACCAGTTGCTGCGCCATAGAGATGATGCACACTGGCGCTTCGCGGCACGATTGGGCGCGGTTTGGATTTGAAGTTGCGCGCGCCACGCCAAGGCAGGCGGACATGATAGTGGTTGCGGGCACCATCTGTTTCAAAATGGCCACGCGGCTTCGCACTTTGTACCTGCAGATGCCCGAGCCGAAATGGGTGCTGGCAATGGGCGCATGCGCAGTCAGCGGCGGCCCGTTTTATTACGAGAGCTATTCGGTGGTCAAAGGTGTGGATAAGATTTTGCCTGTTGATGTTTACCTTCCAGGCTGCCCACCGCGCCCCGAAGCCCTATTACACGCCCTCATGACACTCCAGGACAAAATCAAACGGGAATCTGCTTTCAAACGCAAACCGCGCCCGTTGCCGGATTTCCCGTTTGAGAGTTTACCGTTGGACCCCGCAAAAGATTATTCAGGACGATGAGCACGCCCACGCCAGACCAAACCCCTGCCCCACCGCCCGGACTCCCGCCGGAACTGGAAGCCTTGCGCGACAAACTCGCAGCAGTGCTCGGAACCGATGCCGTCTGGGAACTGAAAGGCAAACTGCCGGCATTTCGGCTGCCGGCGAAGGCAATCGTCTCCGCATGCAAAACCTTGCGGCAGGCAGGCTTTGACTACCTTTTATTTGTAACGGCAGTGGATTACCCATCCGAAAACCGTTTTGAAATTGTTTACGTGGCCGGCCAATACAATGGCCCGGACCAAATCGCGCTGGTAACTGACATTCCGCGGGACAATCCAGTGGTGGAATCCGTCAGTCAAGTTTGGGACACTGCCGAATGGCACGAGCGCGAAATATTCGATTTGTTTGGCATTCGCTTTGAGAACCACAGAGACCTGCGCCGCATCCTGCTGGACGACACCTGGGAAGGATATCCTTTGAGAAAGGACTACGTGGACAAGGTTCACAACGTGGTAAAACGCCCTTACTAACAGCACGAATATAATTCCCATGAACGCGCCTGTTCCAGTTGAGTCGCCGGTGGCCGATACATACCAGGATTATTTCATCAACATGGGGCCGCAGCATCCGTCCACGCACGGCGTGCTTCGGCTGGTGGTGAAGCTTGCCGGCGAAACGGTGCTGGGTGTTTCCCCGCATATGGGTTATGTGCATCGCGGCATTGAAAAAATGGGGGAAGCTCAAACAGCGATGCAATTCACACATTTGACATCGCGCCTTGACTATCTGTCCGCCCACATGAACAACTGGGCATGGGCAATGGTTGTTGAGCAGGCCCTCGGCGTCCAGGTGCCGGAAAGAGCCGAATACCTGCGAGTAATCATGTCGGAGCTGACACGCATATCCTCGCATCAATTGTGGTGGGGCGTGTTTGGCATGGATTTGGGCGCATTTACGCCATTTCTCTATGCATTCAGGGATCGGGAAAAGGTAAATGACATCTTTGAAAAGACATGCGGCACGAGGTTGACAATGAACTACATTGTCCCCGGGGGAGTGATGGAGGATGCCGATGCCGATTTTGAAAAGGATACGCGCGCGTTTTTGGAATACTTCAAGCCTTTGATCGAGGAATATGAGCAACTGCTCTCCGGAAACATAATTGTGCAGGAACGCACCAAGGGCGTTGCAGTGCTGCCGCCTGAGCTTGCCAAATCCTACGGTGTGACCGGTCCAACATTGCGGGCAAGCGGGGTGGATTACGATGTAAGGAAAAACCATCCTTACGGCGTCTATCCGCGACTCTCATTTCAAACCGCGCTGGCAACAGAAGGCGACAGTTGGGCGCGCTACAAGGTGCGTCTGGAAGAGATGCGCCAGAGCATTAAAATCATCTCCCAGGCGCTCGATCAAATGCCAAAGTCCGGCCCGGTCCGGGCTAAGCTTCCTGCAGTGTTGCGAATCCCGCCCGGCCGTTACCTGTCACGGGTGGAAACCGCGCGGGGCGAGCTGGCGATATTTTTGGTTGGCGATGGCAAACCGCTGCCCTACAGGGTGAAAATACGTTCGCCAAATTTTTCGAACTTGTCGGCATTCCCCGCAATCATAAAGGGATGGCGGGTGGCAGACATTGTAACTGCAATGTCAACTTTCGATTTGGTGATACCCGACATTGACCGGTAGGCATGGCCGTGGAAGCCGCGCCATTGAAGCAAAGCATGAATAATTACGATACCAACGAGTTGGTAAGCGTCCTGACAGCAAAGCTGCAGGCCAGCTTGCCGGAGCCGTGGCTGGTTGACGCCGCCAAAATTGTCCTGGCGGCGATTGCGCTGGCAGGCTTTGCGTCGGTGCTGGCAATGATACTTGTCTATGTGGAACGCAAGGTTGCCGGCCACTTCCAGCAAAGGCTCGGCCCGATGCGCGTCGGGCCGCATGGCATTTTCCAGCCGATTGCAGACTCGCTGAAGCTTCTTGCCAAAGAAGAAATCACGCCGCGCGATGCCGACCGGTTGATTTACAATCTGGCGCCGTTGCTGACGTTTGTCGCGTCGTTTGTGTGCATGGGTTTCATTCCATTTGCGCCGAATTTGCAGGCGGTGCGGTTCAACGTCGGCTTGTTGTTCGTGCTGGGCATTTCTTCGATGGGCGTGCTGGGCATCCTAGCCGCCGGATGGTCAAGCAACAACAAATGGTCGCTTTTGGGCGCAATGCGCGCCGGCGCACAGATAATCTCCTACGAGCTTTCCGCCGCCCTGGCCCTCCTCGTCGGCGTTATCTTTGCCGGCTCGCTTGATTTCCATGAAATAGTCAAATCCCAGGAAGCGGGTTGGTGGATATGGCGCGCGCCGGTGGTCGGCCTTGTCGCATTTATCATTTACACCATCGCCTCGACGGCAGAATGCAACCGGACGCCATTTGACATTGTCGAGGGCGAAAGTGAATTAACCGCCGGTTTCCATACGGAATACTCTTCGATGAAATTCGCGATGTTTTTCCTGGCTGAATTTCTAAACGTCTTCATCGTCAGCGCCATTTCAGCAACCGTATTTCTGGGCGGATGGATGCCGTTGCACATCGGAAACTGGGAGGCTGCAAACCGGATTTTCGACATGATTCCCGCATGGATTTGGTTTTTCGGCAAAGTCAGCGCGCTTGTTTTTGTCGTCATGTGGTTCCGCTGGACATTCCCACGCCTGCGGGTTGACCAACTGATGCGATTTGAGTGGAAGTTTTTGATGCCGGCATCCTTTGCGACGCTGGCGGTGGCGGCAATATTGGCCGCCAGCCAGACATACTTTTTCGCGCCGGAGCGCCCGGCTGCGCCGCCGGTCGCTCCGGCTCCCACCAAACCCCCAATTTTGGCGAACAAATGAAAGAAATACTCAAAAAGACGTTTGAAGGCTTGCGCGGACTGCTGTCCGGAATGGCCTTGACCTTTCGCTATCTGGTACATCCAGACAAGGTCATCACGCAGCAATACCCCGAAAACCGGGAACAATTGAAGTTGCCGCCCCGGGCTAGAAGCCGGATTGAACTCATCAAAGATGAGCAAAACGGCGTGTACCGCTGCACCGCATGCGGTTTGTGCGTAAGGGCCTGTCCCAACAATTCGATAGAGGTAATACGCGACCGCGACCCCGTCACCCAGAAGGCCAAACTCAACAAATTTATTTATCATTTCGAGCGTTGCACAATATGCGGTCTGTGCGTTGATGCATGCCGCTCAGAAGCGCTTCGAATGGGACAACAATTCGAGACCGCCGTTTACGACAGCGCGCAATTGACAATCATCCTTAACAAAGACTCCAAGCCGGCTGGCGAAGAGCCTGCGTCTGAACGCAAAACGGCTTCGACGCCATCCGAGACTGAGGCAGCGCCCAAGCCGCCTTCGGTCTCGGCTGCAGCCATCCAACCAACCCCGGCTCCATCTTCACCCGCTGCATGATGAAAACACTTCTGTTTTATCTGATTAGCGCCGCCGCCTTAATCAGCGCCGGCATGGTGGTATCTGTCCAGAACCTGTTTCGGGGCGCGTTTGCGCTGATTGGCATGCTGTTGAGCGTGGCCGGACTGTATCTATTGATGGATGCGCAATTTCTTTCGGCTGCGCAAGTGACGGTGTACATAGGCGGAATTGTTGTGTTGATCGTCTATGTGGTGCTGCTGTTGGGCGGAGGAGTTCGTTCCAGCGAAGCGCGCTCCGTCAGGTGGCGCAATGCTGCTGCAGCGGTGCTTGCGGCAGTGTTGTTTGTGGCCCTCGCAGCCGTCTTTGCCAACCCTGATTTCCAGCCCGCAGCCTCTGCAAAACCACGCTCCGCGACTGTGGAAGAAATCGGCCACGCGCTGCTTTCGCCGGGCGCAAACGGATTCGTTCTTCCGTTTGAAATCATCTCCATCCTTCTGGTGGCGGCGATAGTGGGCGCCGTAAGCGTGGCCCGCGCCCGCGATGACGATGTTTGAATCAAACTACAAATGACGCAATTTTTATGAACACACCGGGGCTGAATCATTTTTTAATTCTTTCGGCGTTGCTTTTTTGCATCGGCATCTACGGGCTTCTGACACGTCGCAACCTCATCGCGATGCTCATGTCAGTGGAAATTATTCTTAATGCAGGGGCATTGAACTTCGTCGCCTTCCACCATTTCAGGCACGGAGGCGAACCGGGGGGCGTGGTATTTCCGTTGTTCATCATTGCCGTGGCGGCGGCGGAAGCCGCGGTGGTTCTGGCAATCTTGATAGCGCTGTACCGGCACAAAAAGGATTTGGACGTCGAAACCTCAGATACTTTGAAACACTAAGCACAAACTAAAACTATGAGCGGCAGTTGGTTTCTTGAACATCTTTGGCTGGCGCCACTGTTTCCATTCCTTGGCTTTCTGATCATCGGCCTTGGGATGCGCAACTTCCGCCCGGCTGCATCCTCGACAGTTGCCATTGCGGCGATGCTGGCAAGCACCGTCGTCGGATGGGGCGCGGCCATCCATTATTTCCAAAATCCAGACGCCACTCCTCAAATCCCGTGGCAGTATGACTGGCTTAAATTCTCACCGCAATTGATTGGCCGCGTTGGAGTGCTTGTGGATGATATTTCGATGCTGCTGGTTGTCGTGGTCACAACCATCAGCACCCTCATTCATATCTATTCCCAGGGCTACATGCACGGCGACAAAGGTTATCGCCGGTTCTTTGCCTGCATGAATCTGTTTTCATTCTCAATGCTCGGCCTTGTGCTGTCGGTGTCGCTTCTTCAGATATTCATCTTTTGGGAACTGGTGGGCATCAGCTCCTTTTTGTTGATCGGCTATTACTGGGAAAAACCGTCAGCCGTGGCTGCTTGCAAGAAGGCGTTCATTGTCACACGGTTTGCCGACCTTGGCTTTTTGCTGGGGTTGATGCTGCTCAGCTTTTACGCAGGCGGGCTGGACTTCAGTTTTCTCACCCAGTCCTCGACCATTCAACGTCTTGCTGAAACTCATCTGCCTGTAATCGGCCTGAGCGTACTGCCGGTGGCAGCCTTGCTTGTTTATGCGGGCGCAGCCGGTAAAAGCGCCATGTTCCCGCTCCACATCTGGCTGCCGGACGCGATGGAAGGCCCCACGCCGGTTTCGGCGCTCATACACGCCGCCACAATGGTTGTTGCAGGCGTCTATCTGGTGGCGCGGCTGTTCCCGGTGTTCGCCGCCGCGCAATCCGCCATGATGGTGGTCTTGATAGTCGGCACATTTACAGCTTTGTTTGCCGCAATAATTGCCACCACGCAGTTTGACATCAAGCGCGTGCTTGCATACTCAACGCTTTCGCAACTCGGGTACATGATGCTGGCGCTGGGGGTTGCATCGTGGGAAAACCCGCTGGGATTCACCGCATCCATGTTCCATCTGACAACGCACGCCTGCTTCAAGGCGCTGTTGTTTTTGGGCGCCGGCAGCGTTATTCATGCAGTTCATACAAATGACATGCGCGAGATGGGCGGCCTGCGCCACAAAATGCCCATCACCCACGCCACCTTCTTGATCGCCTGCCTTGCAATTGCCGGCGTCCCGCCATTGTCCGGGTTCTTCTCAAAGGATGAAATACTGGCGGCTGCATGGCACAGCGGACAGTACGCGGTTTTCTTCATTGCGCTTGGCGTGGCCGGGCTGACTGCCTTTTACATGTTCCGTTTGTATTTCATGACATTTTGGAGCGAGCCGCAGGTGCCGGAGAAATACCACCATGCGCATGAATCTCCTCTGTCCATGACTGCGATTTTGGCCGCACTTGCAGTGCCGTCAATTCTCGCCGGTCTCATTCCATTCGGCCACTACGTAAAACGCGGCGAATTGGAGCTGCATGGGATAAATTGGTGGATCGCCGGCGCCTCGATTGCGGTCGGTCTGTCCGGCATCGCCCTGGCATGGCTCCTTTACCGCCGGCCAAACGAACTGCCAGACCGCCTCGCTTATGCTTTCGGACCGCTGCACAAGGTAGTCTTCCACAAATTTTACATAGACGAAATTTACCTCTTCGTGACCAAGAAAATTATTTTCCGTGGCATTTCAGCGCCATTCAACTGGTTTGACAGGAAATGTGTGGATGGCTTCATGGATTTGGTGGCGCAGACAACCCTCCGGGCCGGGGGTTGGTTGCGCAAAACCTCAACCGGCCGGCTGCAAACCTATTTCATCTGGGTGCTTGCAGGCGGGTTGTTTCTTGGCCTGATACTATGGCAAAGCCATCCTGAATTGTTGTGGACACTGGCCTTCGCCGGACTGGGTGCGATTGTGGTGGCGCTGGTATGGCAGTTGGCATTGAGCCTGTCAGGCAAAAGTGAACCATTGAAAAAAATAGACAGGGATTAGCATGGGGCTGTTGACAACAATTGTGCTGACGCCGCTGCTGGCAGCAGTGGCGATCCTTTTTATTCCACCGCAACGGACATTGCTCATAAAGCGCGTGGCGCTGGCCGCCACGGGCATCACACTTCTTTTGTCCATCGGTCTGGTGCTGGATTACCTGGGCAAAATCGGGCTTGACTCCAGCGCGTTGCCCGCCGGCCGCGCCCTGGCGCTCGAGTACCGTGAACAAGTCCCGTGGTTGTCAAATTTGGGCATCGAGTACTTCATGGCCGCCGACGGCATATCGCTGCTGATGGTGTTGTTGACTGCAGTGGTGATTTTCTGCGGCGTATGCGCCTCGTGGTACCAGGAGTATCGCGCCAAGGAATTTTTCGTTTTCCTGTTGCTGCTTGTGACCGGAGTGTTTGGCGTGTTTGTTGCAAATGATTTGTTTTTGTTCTTCCTGTTCTACGAGCTGGCGGTGCTGCCAATGTACCTGTTGATTGGCATCTGGGGGACCGGCCCACGCGAGTACTCGGCCATGAAACTCACCCTCATGCTCATGGGCGGCTCGGCTTTGATTGTGGTTGGTATTCTGGTGCTTTACTTCGAGGCTGGCGTCCATAGCTTTTCGTTTTCCGCAATCGCACAGGCCAAAATCCCGGCTTCAACGCAGCTCTGGTTGTTTCCAGTGATGTTTTTCGGGTTTGGAACACTTGGCGGCTTGTGGCCGTTTCATACATGGTCGCCTGACGGCCACGCATCCGCGCCAACGGCGGTTTCGATGCTCCACGCCGGCGTGTTGATGAAACTCGGCGGGTACGGCTGTTTGAAAACCATTTATTTGATGCCCGAAGGGGCCAAGGTATGGGGCACATTTTTCATGGTGCTGACCACCATCAACATCTTTTACGGCGCGCTTATTGCGATACAAAAAACCGACCTGAAATACATCACCGCCTATAGCTCCGTCAGCCATTGTGGCCTTGTGTTGTTCGGCCTTGCCACGCTCAATGCCACAGCTTTCCAGGGTGCAGTGGTTCAAATGTACGCGCACGGCCTGATGACCGCCTTGTTTTTTGCGCTGGTTGGCATGATTTACGGGCGCACCCACACCCGGTTCATCACTGAAATGGGCGGGCTGCTCAAAGTCATACCATTCCTTGGCGTCGCCTATTTGATAGGCGGTTTCTCAGGGCTTGGCCTTCCAGGACTCGCGGGATTTATCGCCGAGATTCAGGTGTTTGTCGGGGCATTCTCGCTGGAATCATGGGGCCATCGCATCATGACAATTCTGGCTGCGGCAAGCGTTGTCACCTCGGCGGTTTACCTGCTCCGGGCGTTGACAAAAATGCTGTACGGCCCGCTGGTCAACGAAGAACACTCGCACATAACCGATGCCACATTTGTCGAGCGGGTGCCGCTGGTCATCCTGCTGTTTTTGCTGGCATTTTCCGGGATGTTCCCCGGCTGGATGATAAGGATGGCCGAGTACTCACTGGCGCCTGTAATAAACCAACTGCATTCAGTGCCTGCACTTTAATTTGCCATGCTGGAACAAACATTAGCCATATCGAACGAACTGCTTCTGGTCGCGCTGGCCATTGTGGTGGCCTGCCTGGGACTGTTGCCGGGGCGCAAACCCGATGGCCGGCTCGAAGTCACCGTTGCCACCTCCGGCCTGCTGCTGTTGCTTGTCTTCAATGCCATCAATGGTTTTCCCGCCATCTCAGCCTTTGGCGGCGCCTACAAGGCCGGCCCGGTGGCCCAGGTTTTCAAGTGTCTCTTTTTGCTATCCGGCGCTTTAACCGCGCTGCTTTCATGGCCGGCTAACACACCCAGGCCGGCGCTGCCCGGAAAGCTCATTGGCGAACATCTCAGCCTGTTATTGCTCTCGATTACCGGCATGTGTTTTCTGGTCTCGGCCCAGGAGCTGGTGCTTCTGTATGTGAGCCTTGAGCTTGTCACAATCCCGCTGATTCTTTTGGTGGCGTTCAACCGCCATGAACTTCGCAGCGCCGAGGCCGGCATGAAATACGTGCTGTTCTCCGCGCTTTCATCCGGGCTGTTGCTATACGGCCTCTCCATTGTCTATGGCCTTGCCGGGACAACCGATTTGACCGCAATAGCGCCGCATTTGCATTTTTCACTGCCTGCAATAATGGCCCTGACGCTCATCATGGCGGGCGTTGGATTCAAGATTTCCGCCGTGCCGTTTCACCTTTGGGCGCCGGACACTTACGAAGGCGCGCCAACGCCAGTCGCAGCCTTTCTTTCTGTTGCATCAAAAGCCGCTGGATTCGCACTCTTCTACAAACTTGTCTCGGCGCTGTTTGGGCATCTGGCCGATACCACGGTTCTGTTGTTGGGGCTGCTGGCCACTGTCACCATGACAGCCGGCAACCTCATGGCCATTCATCAGACAAATATGAAACGATTCCTCGCTTATTCCTCGATTGCCCAGGCAGGCTACCTGTTGATTGGACTCTCAAATGACGGCGAATTGGGGCTGGCCGCCGTCTCTTTTTATCTCCTGGTTTATGTGGTCTCAAACCTCGCCGCCTTCGGCGTTGTAACATTTATTGCAGCAGCCACTGGAAAAGAAGACATGCGCGACTACGTCGGTTTTTCAGTCAACAACCCCGCCCTTGCCGCGGTCATGATGCTGGCCATGTTTTCCCTGGCAGGCATACCACCACTGGCTGGATTCCTGGGCAAATTCTACCTTTTCGCAGCCGCCGCTCAAAAAGGCTATTATTGGCTTGTGCTGGTTGGGACAGTCAATGCCACCATCTCGCTCTACTACTATTTGGTTGTCCTCAAACACATGTATTTGAAGAAACCGGAAAATGGGCAGACGCCCATAGGCAGGATGAACATCTCATGGGCTGGCACAATTGCGCTGGCCATCAGTTGCGCCGCAATGCTGGTGGTTGGGATACTGCCGCATTTCCTACGGTGGACTGAATCGGCTGCAGCCATCGGATGGTAAAGGCCAACCTGCCTGCCTGCACATTCAGCCGGCAGGCCGGTTCAGTCATAATTTTCCCACGGCCCCCCGCCGGTTACGCTGAACGTAAAAACACACTGAAGCGTGTGCCCTGTCCGGGATTGCTTGTGAGGGAGAGCGCCCCTCCGGCAGCAGTGACAAGACTTCGCACAATAAACAAGCCCATGCCGGCACCTGCCCTGCCGCCCTTAGTTGTGTAATGGGGTTCAAAAACACGGCCCAAATTCTCCGGCGCAATTCCCGGCCCGTTGTCTTCGACATCCAGGCGGATTAACGGCGGGCGATTCACAAACCCCTCACGATTGATGAAACAATGGCCCGGTTCATCCTTGAACCCTGACAGGTCCAATGCGTCAGGCAGAACTGCCGCTCGCACAGTCACATGATGCGGCGCTGGTGTCGCCTCGAGGGCGTTGACCGTAAGGTTGAGCAGCACCTGCAACAACTCAATGTCATTCATGCAAACCACGGCATCGTTCTCCAGCGGGACTATCTCCAGCGCGTTGCTGCCCCGGCTGCGATGCCGCGCAAGCAGCATGGACAAATCCGACAAAACCATGTTCACCAGGGCCCGCGAATCGCCCTGTGCCTCGGAGCGAATCAGGCGCAAATAGCGGTGCGCAATTCCGGCGCAGGCAAGCGCGTGTCTGCGTATCTCCACCAACATGTTGCGCACCCTGTCCAGATGCCAACCAGGAAATCTGCGTTGGCAATCTCCTCCTGCAACAGCTCCAGCGAGCCGGTTACAAAAGTCAATGGATTGTTGAGGTCATGCAACACCGCTGCATACAAATCGCCTCTCTGCCTTGCTGCCTCCATCTGCGTGCGATATATGTGGATTGATTTCTCCAGCTCCACCACTTCCTGGCCGCCATGTTGCCGTTCTGCGGCTATCTGGCGCCGTTCCATGGCAGCGGCAACTGCGGCGCGCATTGCCGTCAGATCAAACGGCTTCGAAAAATAGTCGCGCGCACCAAGCCTTATTGCCTGCCGGGCAGTTTCAAGGCTTTCATAGCCGGTTAAAATTATGACTTCAACCTCTGGATATTTCTCCCTGATATGACCCAGCAATTCAATGCCTGACATGTCGGGCATGCGCAGGTCCAGAACGGCCACATCCACAGGCCCGCTTCCAAGCGCTTCCAGCGCCTGTCCGCCGCTGGCCGCCAGAATGACCTCATAATGGTCCTGAAAAAGCAACTGCAGCGATTTGCGCGGCCCTTCGTCGTCATCAACTACAAGCAATCTGCCACGCTTTTGATTTTGTTCCGGTTGCTCTCCTTCGCCTCTTGATCCCAGTGTCACATTTTTTGGTTCCATAATTCTGGTCAAACGCCGGCCAGCAATTTCTCCCAAAGGGCGTCGTTCATCAAAACGCGCCGCATAAATTCCTCCTCGCTCTGAGGCCCTGAGACAGCCTGCGGGTCAACCGGGAACATTATGTGGAAAGTTGTTCCTTTTCCGGGTTTGCTGTCCACACTGATTTTCCCGTTGTGATGGTAGGCTATGAAATAACAGGCCATCAGATTGATCCCAATTTCCTTCGGGTCATCGGTGCGAATGAAAAACGGATCAAATACCGCCCTCAACGATTCCTCCGGCAGTCCGGGACCGTTGTCCGAAACCACAATTTCAACTCCGGAGCCGTCAGGCAATGGACGCGCGCCAAGTTCCACGCGCCCGTGTTCAGGCACACTCACCGCTTCATCGCGCAGCAGCAGCTCGAAAAACCGGACAAATTTGGGCAAATCAACCTTCAGCAACGGCAAATTTTCGGGTATATTGTTGACCACGGTGATTGATTTTTCAGCAAACGACGCGCCGATTTTGCCCATGACGTGCTTGACAACCTCTGCAATCTGGGCGGTATCGCAAAATATGTACGGCGACCTCTCGTTCTCCATGCACAATTTCCCGAGCAAATCGGTAATGCGGTCAATCTGCTGCCGGGCGGTCTTGTAAAACTCATGCCAGAATTGTGGATTGCGCAAAGCCGCTTCTGATTTCTCTGATTGCATCATCGCCGGCGCCAGTTCAATGAACATCTGAATCGCAACAAGGGAGTTGCGAAGATGATGACTCAGGCCGGAGGCAAGCACGCCGAGGCTCAACACCCTGTCGGTTATGATCATGTTGTGCAAAACCGAGAGTTTCTCGCGCAACAAACTGTCGCGCTCCTGCTGCACGATGAAAAACTCAAGGGCGCGGCGCAATGTCATTTCCAGCTCCGGCACTTCCCACGGCTTGGAGATGTATTTGTATATCGCACCAGAGTTGACTGCGGCAATGGCTGCATCCATGTCCGCATACGCGGTCACCAGAAACCGCAGGATTCGCGGCCGCAACTGGCGGGCGCGTTCCAGCAATTGCACGCCCTTTTCGCCGGGCATCCGCTGGTCAGTCAGCAACAGTCCGATTTCATCGGCGTGTTTCTCCAGCAGCCGGAAGCCCTCCTCAGCGTTGATGGCCGTCATTACGCGAAAATCCTTCTCGAAGGACTTGGTGAAATATTTGAGCGACTTCTCCTCGTCATCCACGTAAAGGATGGCGTACTTCTTGTAATCGTAGAGTCCGTTCATACCATTTTGTCTCCTGAACCGTCAGCATGGACCTGCTTCAACTCTGCCACAAGCGCGGGAAATTCCAATCTAAATTCGCAGAATTTTCCGCGCTCGCTTTTCACCGTGATTCGACCCCCATGTTCCTGCACGATGTTGTAGCAGATGCTTAAGCCAAGCCCCATGCCTTGACCGGCGTCTTTTGTTGTGAAAAAGGGGTCGAAAATCTTGTCCAAATTCTCCGCGGCAATTCCCTCGCCGTTGTCACGCACGATCAGAAAAACAGTGTCTCCCGCGCAGCCGCCCTCCATGCTGATGCGCGGTTTCTCGCCATTGCTGAATGTCTTGTGCTTGAGCGCGTCGGCGGCGTTTTGCAACAAGTTGACAAACACCTGCACCAGAAGATTGGGGTTGCCATTGATCTTAAGCTCAGGCGGGATGTTTTTGACCAATTCCACGCGTGACTTCAATTCATGAGATAAAAACCGGCAGGCGCTGTCCACAATATCACCTAAAACAACTTCAGTTCTGGCGGCAGTGTTGGGATGGCTGAAGCTCCGCAACTCGCTGATGATGTGGACAACGCGGTTCACGCCTTCCTCAATGTCATTGATAATGTCCTCAAAATCGGCCTTTTCATTCGGCGGCAGCGAGCTTCCTGCGCGGCGCAATATGTGCAGCGCCGATTTGGTGAAATTCAACGGGTTATTGATTTCGTGTATTATGCCTGCGCTCAGCCGGCCCAATGAAACCAGTTTCTCCGCCTGCACAAGTTGCGTCTGGGCTTCTTTCAACCTTTCGAGCGCATCTTCCAACGCCTTGTTCTGCTCGGCCAGCTTTCTGGCAAACAGATAAACGCTGGCAAGATTGTTCAGCCGCACATGCAACTCGGTGACTGAAAACGGTTTTGTAAGGAAATCACTGGCCCCGGCTTCCAACGCAGACAGCTTCGTCCGCTCATCCGCTCGCGCGGTCAGCAGCAGTATTGGGATGTTGCGCGTGGGCGTATGCTGGCGCAACTGGCGGCACACTTCCAAACCATCAAGTTCAGGCATCATCATGTCGCACAAAATCACATCCGGCAAAAACTGCCTGGCTTTCTCCACCGCCTGTTGTCCATCCACTGCCTCGATAACCTCAAATTCATTGGACAGCTCCAAGCGTAAAAACCGCAGCATGTCCGGCTCATCATCAGCCACCAACAGCTTGGGATGGCGGCCGCGCAAATGAATCTCCTCCGGGCGGATTGTTTCGCGCAGTGAAATAAGCGTGGGATAGCGTTCCGCCCTGCGGTATAGCTCCGCATCGCCCGGTGATTCCACAACCGCCGCCGGTTCAACCGCGGCTGGAGCCGCCTGCCCGGCTTCTGATCCGGCGGGAGGGGCTTCATACGGGAGGTAAGCCGTCATGATTGTCCCCTTGCCAGGCTGGCTGCGCGCCTCAATGCGTCCGCCGTGCGCCTCAACCAATTCCTTTACAATGGCCAGCCCCAGACCCGCTCCCTGATGCTTTCTGCGCGCCGAAGTATCGGCCTGCCAGAATCGGTCAAACACATGCGGCAGATGCTCGGGTGCAATGCCCGAACCTGTATCCTCCACTTCCAGCATCAGCTCAGAGTCGCGTCGTTCAGCCCGCAAAACCACGCGCCCCCCGGCCGCGGTAAATTTCAGGGAATTGAACACCAAATTCAGCAACACCTTTTCTATTTTATCCTTGTCCAGCATCGCCGTTCCCAGCTCCTGCGCCGCATGCACCTCGATGGCAATCCCGCGGTCCCGCGCCGTTGCCTGTACCGAGCTGGCGATTCCATTCAGAAATTCCGCAATCAACACCGGTTCCCTGTGCAACACCATCCCCCCGGAATCCAATCGCACCAAATCGAGCAAATCATTGATGCGTTTCAACAACCGCATGGCATTCGCCTGCATCACCGTCAGGTTTTGTTCTATTTCGACATCGGACATCCGCCGGCGTTGGTTGACAAGCTTTTCCAGGGGCGAAATCAGCAAAGTCAGCGGTGTTCGCAATTCATGGCTGACATTGGCAAAGAAACGGCTCTTTAGCTCGTCCAGCTCGCGCAGTTTGCGATAGCTCTCCTCCAGCTCTTTCTTTCTTTGGTCCAGCTCAAATCGGAGCGCAAACTCCTGCACCCGCAAACGGTTCTGATAATACGTCCCAATCACAACAATGAAGTCCATCATCAAAATGAAGACAAGATTGCTGATTAACGTGCCGGTCTTTGGCGGAACCGGGCTTAGCAGGCCGGCAATCAAGTACATTCCCAGAACAATCAAAACGAAAACCAAACACTCCAAATACGTCCAGACCAGCACGGTGCCAACGGCTATAAGCACAAGGTTCAAACCTGCATAGTAGGGTGAGTTGAACCCATCCATCACCGCAATCATCATGGCAATGAACACCGCAGGCAACAGAGGAACGGCCGCAGACAGAATCCGCAAATTCGCCTCGCCCTGTTTGGTGAACAAAAATCCCCAAATTAACGCTGCAATCAGAGAGCAACCAATCCGGAATTGGAAAAACACACCGGTCATTTCGGGGTAAGTTGACAAATCCAGCACGATTCCGGCCGGCATGAGAGTCACCACCAGAAAGCATCCCACTTTGGTGCGCCAGAGCCGTTGCTTTGCTTCCTCCTCCTGGTAGGCCTTGAGCGCCTCCGGAGTCAGCGTTGTTTCAAGCCGTTCCACTCTCGGGTTTTCTTACTTCAATAAAATCATTCACCCCGGTTGGATCGCTTTTGATCTCGTAGGAACCATCGGGCGCGGCGTCCGGCCGCAATTCCGCAAGCAGCTTCCGGTCGCGATAAACCAAGTGCCACTCCAGCACATATTCCATCGTCTGCCGATTTGGATTTGAACTGTCCACGTTGGTGGCAATCAACAGCCCGCCAGGCGCCAGCATTTCATAAAAAATGTTCATCAACCGTTTGCAAATCCGGTCTGACAGGTAGTCAAACAGCCCCGCACAATAAACAAGGTCATATTGCCGGCCTTCGCCGGTCGAACGAGCCGATTCTTTCAAGATTTGGTGCACTGACTTTTTGACCAACTGGATCGGCGTTTTCCGGCTGTAACGCATCTTCAAATCATCCAACAGCCGCCCGGTGTGTTGCAGCGTTTCATCATTGAAATCCATCAACAGAAAATCGGCGCGCTCGCACAAATCGTACTGCACAAGGAAATTCTGCACCTCCTTTGCCGGGCCGCAGCCCAGGTTGAAAATCCGCGCCATCCGCCCAAGTCGGGCCACCCGCCGGGTTTCCTCCACCAACCGCTCAGTAAGGTACTTGATGCGATTCCGATGCGCCACAGCCGGCGCCTGGTTCAGAAACCAGAGATTCACAGTCTTGGCAAACAATGAGCCGCCCTCGAAAGGATCGCGCAGTATCATGTCCACCATCTCATAATCGCCGGCATACCCCAGCGGCTTCTGATAAGTGCGGTACGGGAACGGCGCGCACAACACCAGCGGGTGAATCTGGCGCTTGATGTAATTGCGATGGGCAGGCTGCAAATCCTGCGGGACATTGGCCGCAATCTGCTCGAAACGCCCGAACAGCTCCCCGATGGTTGGAATAATCGGCTGCTCAAGCTCCTGAATCACTTCCCGCTCAAGTTGCACCCGGTCGCCGGTCGGAGTCGAACGTATGCCAAGCTCAACCTGCTCAAGCCACCGCCGCAAATCCATCAACAACGTCTGCGTGTCGGCAACCACCACCTTGAACTCCGGCAAGACTTGGTAAACTTTGCTCCATTCCTTCAGAAAATCTGAAAATTCAGTCCGCAGCTTGTCGCGCTGGTTGACCGGTGAGAAAAGATCAACATCCAGCCACGACTCATCAAGCGAAGCCTCGCAAACCAGCATCAGGCCCGTGTTTACCAGATTGCTTATGACCGCACGCCCATTATAGACCATCCGGTCATTTATCAGGATGCGAAACTCGGTGAGAACCTCGGACAACTGCAAGATACTGTATGGGTTGTAAACCTCGAAAACCACCAGGTACCGCGTCAACCGCAGCAAAGTGGCCCGCACCTCCATCCCCTGGCTGTTGCGGCATACTATGAAACTATCCCGCCCGCCTCCGGCTGGCGTAATAATCTTGCTCTCTGGTTGCGTGTCCATTGTCCACAAAACTCCCGGCCTTCAGGACCCCCGCCAACTCCTTAAGGCCAAAACCACTGGCCATTGCCTGCAAAGCCCCGTACGACCGAAGCCTTCTGCCTTACGGGTACGAAAGGCTTTCAAGCGAGAACTCCATTGTTTCATCAGATATCCCAATTTGCCAAGTAAATTTTATTTGACTAGCCAGAACATGAGTGCAAGAGTTGCGTGCACAAGCCATGAAAATTGTCGTATCACGTGGCCCTGCATTAGTTTTACAGGCCCAAAAGCCCGGTATAATCAATCACCCCGTCAAAGCCGCCATTATTATTTCGTGCCTCCTGGCGTTTTCAATTGGCGCCGAGGGCTTCCGAAATCCGCCGCCAGGTTCGTTCGGCTTGGGACGGGCCGGCGGGCGCATCGCGCATATTGCAGATGCATCGGCAGTGGCTCATAACCCGGCGAACTTGGTGCTCCTGGAATCGCCCGAATTGCAGGCCGCGCCCACTTTCATTCATCTTCAGGCTGATTACCGTGACTCAGCGGGGCTGACGGCCCGCACCCGTGAGCCGTGGAAAGTGCTGCCCCACTTTTTTTATGCCATGCCCATGGACAATTCAAAATGGGCATGGGGACTTGGGATTACAGTGCCTTACGGCCTGTCCATCATTTACCCAAGGGATACCAAGCTCCGCTATCTGGCCCCCTACTACAACGAGTTAAAAACAATCAATTTCAATCCCTCGGTGGCAATGCGGCTTTCCGATAAATTATCCGCGGGAGTTGGCCTCGACATTTTCTATTCGGAATTGCGCCTGCGACAATTCTACCCGTGGGCGGTCTGGGCGCCCGGCCTTGGCGGCCTGCCAACTGACCCTGACGCTGAACTGCGGTTGAAGGGCACCGGGGCCGGAGTTGGCGCAAATCTCGGCCTTACATGGGAACCGGTCAAAGGCCACCGGCTGGCGCTGGCTGTGCGCTCACCCGTGACAGTTAGTTACGATGGACATCTGGACTTGAGCGCAGTGTCCGCAGCAGGCGCGGCAGCCGGAATAACACCGCGCTCCCGCGCACGCACCCATATTAATTACCCAACCTTAGTCAGCGCCGGCTATGGCATCGAGTTGTCACCCAAACTGCGCCTGGAAGCCGACTTTGAATGGCTGCAATTCTCCCGCTTCAAATCCCTCAACCTCGACCTGGGCAACAATGAACTTCTGTTCAACGCCCTTGGACAAAACACCGCTTTTCGCGAAAACTGGCGCAACACCTGGACTTTGGGAGTTGCCGGAGACTGGAAGTTAAATGATCACTGGAGTTTGCTCTTCGGCTACCAGTTCTATCAAAGCCCGGTTCCGGACGCCACGCTTTCACCATCCATACCGGACGCAAATCAAAACGCGCTGACAGCCGGCGTTATCTGGAAAAACCGCAGGCACTCAGTTGCATTTTCCTACGGCGCAATCTTTTATGACACGCGTCACATCGGTAACAATCAGAATCCGGCCTTAAACGGCCGCTGGGGCATGATGGTTCACATATTCTCGCTGGGTTACACCTACCGCTTCTGAAGAGAGAGCGCCGGCAGACGAAATGATTTGTGTTTGAGCGGCCATCGCGTATCATTACCGGCGACATGACAATTGTTGAACAAGTCAGACTGGCAGGCGTGGTTGGCGCCGGCGGCGGCGGTTTTCCAACACATGTCAAACTGTCGGCAAAAGCCGACACCGTTATTGCCAATGGCGCAGAATGTGAGCCGCTCCTTCACAAAGACACCATTTTGATGGAGCACAATGCCCAACAGATGGTCAAAGGCATGATGCTGGCCATGGAAGCAGTCGGCGCCGCTCAAGGCATCATTGGCATCAAAGGCAAAAAAAAGAAGGCCATTGAAGCAATCACCGAAGCAATCAAGGGCACCCCGCTGAAAATCCATTTGTTGGGTGATTATTATCCGGCGGGCGATGAGTACGATTTGGTTTACGAAACAACCGGCCGGCTGATTCCGCCCGCCGGCATCCCGATTCAAGTGGGTGTTGTGGTCAATAATGTGGAAACTTTCATCAACATCGCTGCTGCAGCCGAGGGCAGGCCTGTTACACACAAGACCCTCACAATTGCAGGCGCTGTGAAAAAGCCGGCAACCCTTACCGTGCCAATCGGCACAAGTTTTCGAACATGCATTGAAGCCGTCGGGGGTGCAACCACGCCTGACCCCGTCCTGTGCATCGGCGGGCTGATGATGGGTGAAACCACCGAAAATCTGGACACACCCGTCACCAAGACTGCCACCGGCGTGGTCGTTCTTCCCCGACAACATCATGTCATCGAGCGCAAACTCCGGCCCGGCAAAGTCCAGGCGAAAATCGGCAAGTCAGCCTGCGACCAATGCCGTTATTGCACCGAATACTGCCCGCGGTTTCTGCTTGGTTATGCGGTTGAACCACATCAAGTAATGCGCAGCCTCGCCTTTACCGCCACTGGCGAACAGTATTGGAACCAATGGGCGGCGCTCTGTTGTTCATGCGGCCTTTGCACACTTTTTGCATGTCCTGAGGAGCTTTACCCCAAGGAAGCCTGCGACGATTCAAAAGCGGCCATGAAAAAAGCCGGCCTCAAGTGGAATGGCCCTGCCACAGTCAAGCCCCACGCGATGCGGGACGGGCGCCATGTTCCAATACAAACTCTGATCAAACGGTTGCACATTGAAGCGTACGACAAACCGGCGCCACAAATGCCCGGCACTCTGGATGTGGCCGAGGTAACGGTGCCATTGAAGCAGGGCGCAGGCGTGCCGAACCTGCCAAAAGTCAAACCTGGCGAACGCGTCGCCGCCGGCCAGCCGCTGGGGGAAATTCCATCACAAGCTCTGGGCGCCATTGTTCATGCGCCTTATGACGGGCGCGTTACAGAAGTCACCAAAGATTACGTTATAATTCAAAGATTATGAGCGAGAAATCCATTGGTCTGATTGAACTAACAAGCGTGGCCGCCGGTTTTTTGGTTGCCGACACCATGCTCAAAGCTGGCAATGTGCATCTGCTGTTGTCACGCTCCATTTGCTCCGGCAAATATATGGTCTTAATTGGAGGCGACACCGCCGCCGTCCGCTCGGCAGTCGAAGCGGGCGCCGAAGCCGCCAACGGCTGTCTTATAGACCAATTTGTGATAGCCAACGTACATCCGGATGTCCTGACCGCGCTGGGCCGCACCACGCCCATCGAGCCGACCGGCGCGCTGGGCATCCTGGAATCGTTCAATGTCGCCACGTTGCTTGAAGCCGCCGACGCCGCCGCTAAGGCAGCCGCAGTCACCTTCATGGAAATCCGCCTTGCCATGGCATTGGGCGGAAAGGCATTTGCGACGATGACAGGCGATGTCGGCTCCGTCCAGGCCGCCGTGGCCGCAGGCCGCAAGGTAATCGCCGATGCGGGCGTTTTGGTCAATGCCGTCGTAATCTCCAGACCCCATCCGGACGTGTACCGGGAAGTCATTTAACAATTAAATCTTTCCAGTAATGGGCAAGGCAGCACAACGCAAGCTCTTCGCAAGGCTCAACGCTGAAACGTGCAAAAAATTGGCCGATAAGCTCATCAAGAATTATCGGGGAATTGACCCAAACGCATTTGACCTGAACGAAACTGCATACGGTCTTGCCAGCTCGGTTTTCAGGCTGGCCCAACCACTTTTTGCGAATCAGAAAACCGCTCTACACAGATATCGTGCTTTGGAGATGTGCACGATGAGTTGGAATTACGCCTTGATGTCCACACTAATGTGCCAGCAAGCGTTTGAGCAGCTTAACCAAAGGGAAGATCTGCTTCAGATTTTCCGTGATTTTATTGAATTCAAGCTCGCACTTTTTCCAGATGACACTCGCATTGTCATGGAATTTGAATATCAGGAAGACAACGCCGGAAACTTTTGCTTCGCTGTGGCAACGCGGACTCCTGACAGGATCGTAGGGCTGGATTCAGTTGTCGGGAAATTGTGACCATCTCAAAGCCGCTTGCGATGGATTGACGCTTCCTTGTTGTCACGCAGGCCGTTTGAAGCTAATTTCCCGGACATGTTTTGCGTGCATTACCGGAAACAAAGGCAATACCCGCGCGCCATAAATGCCTTATGGATTTGGTATTTGGCGTGTTTCCTGGCTACCTGGCATATTCAAGCGCAGCAACTTCCTGTTAAAGAGCGGACGCTCTCGAATGGGATGCGCCTGCTGATGGTTGAACGGCGGGGCGATCCTTCCATATCAGGCGCCTGGGTGGCCCACGTCGGAAGCAGCAATGAACGTCCGGGAATTACAGGCACAGCCCATCTGTTTGAGCACATGATGTTCAAAGGCACCCCTACAATCGGCACCAAGGATTACAAAAAAGATTTGCAAATCATCGCCGAACAGGAGCGGATTCGCCAGGAAATGCGCAAGGAGGAAGCCCTCATGCGCGCCCAATGGCGCAAAGGTCTGATTGATGATCCGTCCAAATTGGAGAACAAAACGCCCCGCTGGCGTGAATTGAACAAACAATTTCAGGAGTTAATCCGACAGCAACGCGAAATCCTGGTCAAAAACGAGTTCGACCGCATTTACACATCCCAGGGGGCTTCCGGGATGAACGCCTTCACCTCGCAGGACATGACCGCCTACTTTATAACCGTGCCTGCCAACAAGCTTGAGCTGTGGATGTGGATGGAGTCGGAGCGACTGTTGCATCCGGTATTCCGCGAGTTCTACGCCGAACGCGATGTGGTTTATGAGGAGCGCCGTCTGCGCACTGAAAGCACGCCGTTGGGAAAGTTTGCGGAACAATTTGCCTCCATGGTCTGGCAGGCGCATCCATACCACTGGCCGGTAATCGGCTGGCCTTCCGATGTCGCATCAATCTCAAAAGAGCAAGCCGATGAATTTTACGCCACTTATTACGCACCCCAAAACATCACCGCAATTCTTGTGGGCGATTTCAACGCCGACCAAGCCTATGCAATGGCCGAAAAATATTTTGGCCGCATCCCGCGCGGGTCTCGCGAGGCGCCTGAAGTCATTACCCTTGAGCCGCCACAGGAAGCCGAAAAACGAATGTATGCCGAGGCCGACACGAATCCGCAGGTGGACATTGTGTGGCATTCAGTCGCCTTTCAGCACAAGGACTCCTACCCGTTGCAGGTTCTCGCCCAGGTGTTGAACGGCAGAACCGGGCGTTTGTACAAAGGCCTCGTCCTGAAGCGGCAGGTCGCCACTTCCGCACAGGCTGGACAAGATTCATCGAAATGGGCCGGCCTATTTGAAATTGAAGCCGAAGTCCGCGAGGGGCATTCGCCGGAAGAGCTGGAGAAAGCGATTTACGAGGAGATTGAGCAGTTGAAAGCGAAGGAAGTTCCTCCGGAAGAATTGCAAAAAGTGAAGAACAACTTCGCCGCCGCCGAATACCGCAAACTGGCCAATAACACCGCCATCATGTTCCAACTGATCCATTATGACGGCTTGGGCGACTGGCGTGAAATTAACGAGGGCGCCGCCAAATATCAGGCGGTCACTGCAGCGGACATCCAGCGGGTGGCCAGAAAATATCTAACCCGTGAAAACCGCACTGTTGCCATCTACACACGAAAAGAAAGTGCAAAACAGGAGAAGGATAACAAATGAACTTTCGCTTCATTCCATTGCTGACAGCCGCGCTGCTCGCAAGTGCAACTGCGTTTGTTGATGCAGCTTCAATTCCCAGGCGGCCTGAAAAACTGCATTTCCCGCCGCTTTCATTTGAGCCGCCGCACGCCGCCGATTACCGTGTGCAGCTTAAAAGCGGTCCGGTGGCTTATGTCATTTCAGACCGCGAACTGCCACTGGTGAATCTTGTGATTCTGGTCCGCGTTGGCGATTATCTTGTTCCGGAAGGCAAGGAAGGTCTGGCGGGATTGACCGGCTGGCTCCTGACCAAGGGCGGTTCACAGTCCAAAACTGCGGAGGAACTTGAGGAACGCCTGGCCTATCTGGCCGCCCAGCTAAACAGCAGCATCGGCGATACCCAGGGCAGTGTAACTCTTAATCTGCTATCCAAGGACCTGGATGAAGGCATGGCAATCTTGCGCGAAATTCTCTCCGCCCCGCGCTTTCAAGAGGACAAGCTCGCCCTGCGCAAACAACAAGTCTTCCAGTCTTTGAAAGAACGCAATGACAGCTCCGCCAGCATCGAAAGCCGCGAACGCTCCTTTCTTGCTTACGGCGAGGACTTTTTTGTCAACCGCCATGTCACCGCCGCCTCTTTGGAGTCAATCACACGGGCGGATTTAGTAGCTTTCCACCGGGATTGGTTTCATCCATCCAATTTCATCGTGGCCGTCAACGGCGACTTTGACCGCGAAAAAATGATCGCCAAACTCGAGCAACTATTCGCCTCATGGCCTTTTGAAGGCAAGACCGCGCCAGCGGTTCCAGCCAATCCAAAAATGGCTGCGCCCGGCGCTTATCTCGTTGACAAGGATGTAAACCAGGGGCGGGTGTCAATCTTGTTGCCCGGCATAAAACGCGATGACCCGGATTACATTCCCTCCCAGGTGATGAACCATATTCTGGGCGGCGGCGGTTTTACCTCGCGCATTATGAACCGGGTGCGCAGTGACGAAGGTCTTGCCTACTCAGCCGGCACCAGCCTGCCGGGTGGAGTTTATTATCCGGAAACATTTACCGGCTATTTTCAAACCAAATCGCGCACGGTAGCCTATGCAACAAGTATTGTTTTGGAGGAAATGAAACGAATAGCCTCGGAACCTGTAAGCATTGGCGAATTGGACACTGCCAAACGCTCCTTTATTGACACTTTCCCACGCGCATTCAGCACCAAAACCCAGGTAGCGGCGGCCCTTGCCCAGGAAGAGTTCACAGGACGCTACAAAACTGACCCGGATTGGTTCAAAAACTACAGGTCGCGCTTCGATGCGGTAACCCAAGGAGACGTTTTGCGTGTTGCTAAAAGGCTGCTACAGCCCGGGCAAGTCCGCATCCTGGTGGTGGGACAGAAGGCCGAAATCCTGAAAGGCCACCCTGACCACCCCGTAACTTTGCAGAGTCTTGCAGGCGGCAAATTGACCGATCTGCCGTTGCGTGATCCGCTGACAATGAAGCCGATAATCAAACAGTAATCTGCTCCTGCATCTCGCAGCAGCAACACAGCCAGACAACTTGAATTGCCACGCGCCCGCAAACGTCCAACTACCAACCTGCCGGGCGGTTGAGTCCGCTGCGGCGAATAAAAAAAACTTGTATTGTAAACCGGTAAAGATTAGGAAATTGCCATGAAGAAATTCTTGAAGTCTTACGGGACGTTGTCCAGCCAGACACGTCGTCAATTTTTAACCTCCACCTCATTGCTTGCAGGCGCGGCATTAAGCGCCCCCTATTTTTTGCGGGCACAGGGTGCAAATGAAAGAATCCGCGTCGCCTGCATCGGCGTCGGTGGCAAGGGTGATAGCGACAGCAACAGCGCGGGCAGCATGGGTGAAGTCGTTGCCATCTGCGACGTGGACGCAAACACACTTGCCAAAAAAGCCCAGAAATTCCCCAACGCAAAGAAATACAAGGACTTCCGCAAAATGCTCACCGAGATGGAGAAAGAGATTGATGCTGTCACCGTCTCGACTCCAGACCACTGCCACGGCCTTGCCACAGTCATGGCTTTGAAGATGGGCAAGCATGTTTACACCCAGAAACCGCTCGTCCAAACTGTTTACGAAGCCCGGGTCATTCAGAAATTGGTCAAGGAAAAGAAAGTTGCCACACAGATGGGCAACCAAGGCAGCGCAGGTAGCGGTCTGCGCCGCGCGGTGGAGGTAATTCAGGCCGGTGTAATCGGGCCGGTGCGTGAACTGCATGTCTGGTCAAACCGACCGATTTGGCCGCAAGGCATCCCTCGTCCGCAAGGTGAAGACCCGGTGCCCGAAAGCCTCGATTGGGATTTGTGGCTTGGCCCTGCCCAAAATCGCCCGTACAAAAAAGGCGTCTATCATCCGTTCAACTGGCGCGGCTGGTACGATTTTGGTACCGGCGCTCTGGGCGACATGGCCTGCCATACTGTCAACATGCCTTTCCGCGCACTCAAGATGGGTTATCCCACCGTCATTGAATGCGAGGAAACCTCGGAAATGTTCCCGGAAACCTATCCCAAGACCTCCCGTATTCGCTTTGAATTCCCGGCGCGTGAAGGCATGGTGCCGCTGAAATTCTGGTGGTACGACGGCAACCCCCAGACAGGTCTTCGTCCGCATCCGGACATCACCAAGGAAGTGGTTGACATGCTCGGCAAACTGCCTGGCAGCGGCTGCCTGTTGATCGGCGACAAAGGCAAAATTTTCTCGCCGGACGATTACGGTTCAAAATTCTACATTAAGCTGTCCGACGAAAAAGAGTTGGTGGCCGGCGAGAATCACGAAGCCTGCAAAGCCGTGCCGCAAACCATTCCGCGTTCACCCGGCCATGACCGCGAATGGTTTGACATGATGCGCGACCCGAATAAGAAGGCTTACGCCAACTTTGAAATTTCAGCATATCTGACTGAAATCATTCTATTGGGTTGCATCGCGCTGAGGCACGGGGTCAAAAAGCCCATTGAGTGGGATGGACCAAATGCGCGCGCGAAAAATGCCGACGTATCCCATCTGGTCAAACGGACTTACCGCCCCGGCTGGGAGTTGCCGGTCTAACACGGCCACGCAGCCGATGGCCTGATGTGGCGGATAAATTCGCCACCAGACGGCTGCGATTGCTGGATAAAGGCCTCTTGATGAATCCCAGGCTCAAAAGCCTGGGATTCTTGTTTTAACCCGAAAAATTGACTTAAAAAAATTCATTTTGTTATTAAGCGAAGCGTGGCGGGTTCCACACTCGCTATATGTGTAGCTGCCGCCGTAAGGCGGCAGATTTCTCCGCCATCTCACGATGGCGGCTACAGGATTTTTTTGGACGGTGTAGAAGCCGTTCCTCTATCCATGTAGCTGCCGCCGTAAGGCGGCAGAGATTTGTCCGCCGGCTTACGCCGGCGGCTACAGTTAATCTTGTGTGGGGCGGTCTTGGGGCGGCGGGAGCGTGAACCAAGTCAAAACCACTTCAACTTAGTTTTTCGGGTTTAATGCCTGCGAAAAATCAACCTGTGATCCAGTCGTTTTGCCTGATGCGGTTCCAACGGCGGGAAATCGGTTATTGTCGGCGATTCCGTTTCACGAAGTATGGCCTTTGCCATGGCCTGCAGGGCCAGCCACCGGGGCCAGTCAATAGGCGGTGCATGTGCAATCTGCCGCAACATGCTGCGCCACTCAATTATTACCCTGTCAATATCGCCAGGCCCCAGAAATTCATTCACAAACGCATTCTTGCTCATCGGATTTTTATGCACCGCCGCAACGATTTGCTCGGCGCCTGCGCCATAGTGGGGCGGCACGCCCAATTCCAAATAGCCGGGAATTGACAGTAACCCGTAAATTCGCTGGCATGCCATGGCCAGTCCGCCGGCCCACCGGTTGTCTTCGCCGCAGAAGCGGAAACTTGCATCCAGGTTGGCCAGATCATAAATCATCTCATCCAGCGGATACTCTTCCATCTCCAACCCGGCCGCGATTGCAAGGCCGTCGCCCTGCTGGAAAAAGCTTGCGATGCGTCCACGCCTTGTTGGCACCCCACGGGCATCAACGAGGCCAAGCCGCCTCCAAAGCATTGCAGTAGCAGTGGCGGGCGAAAGCTGCCGGCAAATGCCCACCAATGAACACTGTGCGCAGTCCGACGGCATTACATCCCGCTCAATTGGTTTCCATAAAGCCACCCCATAAGCGTCCACTGCAGCCCGCATCGTCACTTCCGCCAGGCTCACCAATGCCACCATCTTTTGGCCCTGTCGCTCGAATCGAATTACGGGCATTTTTTGGAGCGCAAGCTTTTTGGCAACCAACGGCATAAGTTTTTCCTGCCACACCATGGCAGGCACCTGCCGCCCCTGCCAGTTGGTCAACCGCCGCACCCACTTCACCAACAGCAACCGTTCGTCATTCAACCATTCAGCAACTGTTATCGAGCGGCCATAAATCTTTTGGCCATCCGCCGACTCTGAAATCACCACCAACGTCCCCTGCCCCGCTTTTTCAAGAGCCGCCGGCCAGGAAAGGACGGATACAAGCTTCAAACCAGCGGGAACATCGCGCTGCTGATCAGGTTTTTGGCCGGACAACGCGGGCTGCGCCCGCAGTTGCTGCAGCATTTCATCCGGAATCGGCAGCATCACCTTGATTTCACCCAATGGCCGCTCCTGAAAAGCCGGCATCGGCTCCCATTCGCCACGGCTGTTGAGCATCTGCACAACGCGCTTGCGGACATGCCGCGCCCGCTCTGCATCGGTCTTCAAACCACATGGGGTATCGGGATGTTTGAGCGACTCCTCCACACCCAGCACCACTGGCTTTGTGGTGAACAACCGCTGCTGCACCCGCACCGCCTCCGAGAACGGCTCCAGTCCCTCGTCTGCCGCCGCAGCCATCAACCCAAGCAACGCATTCCAGTCAACCATTCCGCTGCGTGACAAATGTGCAGGATAACCGTCCCGCAGCCGGATTTCATTCGCGCTAACCAACACATAACCGACCTCGTCAATCCCGCGCCTGCCAGCCCGGCCAAACATCTGGAGAATTTCATCGGGCCGCAGCGGCTGTTCAAACTGATCGCGGCGGTAGGACTCGCCCGCAAGCGCAACGCTGCGCAACGAAAAATTTATTCCGGCTGCAAGGCCCATCGTTGCCACAACAACCCGCAACGCCCCGGCCTTGGCCAGCGGCTCAATCACGCCCGCCCTGACAGCATAACTGAGGCCGCTATGGTGATACGCTATGCGCGATTTGAGCATCCTGGCAAGGGTATCGCCCACCAGTTGCTTCTGTTGCGGCGTCAGGTTCAACGGATGCGGACAAGGAAGTTGCCGCGCAAGCTCCGCCGCAAGGCTTTCCGCCATGGCACGGCGCGGCGCAAAAATCAAGATTGGCCCCAGCCCCTCCGCCAGCGCCTTGGCACAGAATCGCGGCCAATAACCGCGAATTTCGTCCGGCAGCCGGTAGTTCAAATTGTTGGCAAACACTTCCTCAAGCGGAACAGCCCGGATTTGGTGATGTATTAAAACTGCGTTGCGCCCCAGACGATTCAGCCATCGAACAACATCCTGTGGATTTCCGACGCTACCGCTTAGCAAAAGCAACTGTGTTTGAGGCGGCGCCATCGCAATTGCCAGCTCGTAATTCAGCCCGCGGTCAGGATCGGCAAGCATCTGATATTCATCAACAACCAACAGCGCAGGGCCGTCCCCATGCAGCAGCCGGTTCTTTTGCGTTTCCAATGTCGCCACCAACACCGGCGCCTCCAGGTTCTCTGCCAAATCGCCCGTGGCAATTCCAACATCCCACCCACGCGCACGCCATTCGGCTAGCTTGTCATTCGCCAGCGCCCGCGTCGGCACCGTGTAAATCATCTGCCCGCGCTTTCTTCCTTGCTTGAACCACAACTCGAAAATCAACGTCTTGCCCGCTCCCGTAGGCGCCTGAACAACCACATCCTTCCCATCACGCAATGCGGCAATAGCCTGCTGCTGCCAGATATCAGGAACGATCATCTGGTTCAGCCCCCCCAAACTTTCCAGCGATTCAGCAGGCCTATTCACAAAAACAAACATACAACCACAAGACATCGGCGACAAGCATGCTGAATTCACGCCCTCTTTCCACTCAGCAAGCGTAAAACACATATCCACCACGGAAAAACAGACATGTCATTTCCACAAACTAATGCCTCCGGCCGATGTTCCCGCCGGCTGCTGTAAATGCGGTTTGCAAAAACCGCAGTTTCAGTTACTATTCTCACAATTGAAAGCCGCCAAAAACAAAACAGTTTGAACAATGTTGAAAGGGCGCCCATGAACCACAAAAAAGTACCTGATCAGCCGGGACCGCATTACACCAAGTTTGCAAATCGCCGGTTAAGCCGGCGCGAAATGTTGCGGTTAAGCGCAGGGAGCCTGCTGGCCATGGGCCTTTGGCCGGGCGCTTGTCTTGAAGCCGCTGAACAGGCCGGCCCCGGCTTCTCCTTCATCGCAGTCAATGATTTTCATTACATTGATCAACGTTGTGGCAAGTGGCTGGCTGAGACCGTCCTGCCCAGGATGCAAGCCTGCTCGCCAAAACCGGAGTTCTGCCTTGTATCAGGCGACCTGACTGACAACGGCAAACAGGAACAATTTGCCGCCGTGCGCGAGATTCTCAACGGTCTTGGATTTCCGGCCTACGTAGTCATCGGCAACCATGATTATTTGCCCCCAAAAGACCGGACGCCGTACGAAGAAATCTTTCCTGGCCGGCTGAATTATTTCATTGAACACCGCGGCTGGCTGTTGGTTGGACTGGATACCACTGAAGCCACAAAGGCCACCAATACAAAGATACCCAACACAACTTTCCAATGGCTTGATGAACAGTTGCCAAAATTGGACAAGAAACGCCCGATGATTCTCTTCACCCATTTTCCGTTGGGCGCCAACGTGAAAAACCGCCCAACCAACGCCGACGCGCTTCTGGAGCGTTTTTTAGAATTCAACCTGCAGGCTGCATTTTGCGGGCACTACCACGCCTTCACCGAAGCAACTTGGCAAAATGCAATTCTGACCACTGACAGGTGCTGCTCACTCCAGCGATTCAACCATGATAAGACAAAAGAAAAGGGATTTTTCTTCTGCAACGTAAAAGACGGCAAGATAACGCGTGAATTTGTGGAAGTGCCTGTGCCTGAGGAGTTTAAAAACCCGAAGCCAAATAAATAACAGCCAGCTTCAAGTCGTTTGGAATATCCGCCCATCAAACCTGTAAAGGCGCTTGGGCTTGTTTTTAGCCGCGTCAATCTCCAGTTTGATCATAGACGGCACTAAATGGATGCCGTGAATAAGGGAAGCTAACACATTTCGAGGCACTGTGATGAGCAAATCCAAAATTCGCATTTTTTAATCTAATGGCACGATAAATGCTTTGTAATTCATGAGATGAACGGAAAAGGACATTTTGAAACGACAGGCCGAGGCCCCGAAGTGATGGTCAGCCTTTTCCAATTCCGGAGCCGCGGCCTCAGAGAGAGTTATCAACCAGATAGCCAATCCTTTGCGCCATTCTGGCCTTCTCGATTGCCCTGCCCACCGAAGCGGCGGACAATATCATTGGCATGTTTGCCACAAGTGCGCTCAAATGCCGGTGGCTGCCGCTTGAATGTCCGCTTTGCGAAACCGACGACTTTTTCAGTCACCCTGAAACATCCGGCAAAGCTGGGCCGAAATCATTGACCTGATATTTGGGCAGCGTACTGCTCCGCCGTAAGAAGTTTGGCAAGCTCGGAAGGGTTGCTGAGCTTGACCTTGAAAAACCATCCGCTTTCATACGGCTCGGAGTTTACCAACCCCGGATTACCGGCCAACTTCTGGTTTATTTCAACAACTTCACCGCTGACCGGCGAGTAAACGTCACTGGCGGTCTTGACGGACTCGACAACAGCACAGGCATCACCCGCCTTCAGTTGCCGGCCTGTCTTTGGCAACTCTACAAACACCACGTCAGTCAATTCCTGCTGAGCGTGGTCGGTTATTCCGACAACAGCAACGTCACCAACAACACGCACCCACTCATGGGAGGAGGTGTACTTCAAGTCACTTGGAACTTTTGAACTCATAAAACCTCACGTTTGTTTGACAGACGGCCTGCGATAAAACGGCTTGGTGGTTGTCTCTGCAGGAAACCGCCTGCCACGCACTTCTATTTCTAGTTTTGTCCCGGGAGCCGCAAACTCCGCTGGCACATATCCCAAGCCAATTCCAACATTTAATGACGGGCTTTGCGTGCCGCTGCAGACTTCCCCAAGGCGAATACCCCCTCCATCGGCGCTCCATATTGTATAACCCGGCCTTGGGGGCGGCGCCGCGCCAATCATCCGGAACGGTACGCAGCGTTTTTTAACGCCTTTTTCCTTCTGTTCAACCAAAACTTGGCGGCCGATGAAGTCGCCCTTGTCAAAGGAAACGAAGAATCCCAACCCGGCTTCAAGCGGTGTTGTCTGCTCGTTCAATTCATGACCGTAAAGCGGATAACACATCTCGGTGCGAAGCGTGTCCCGCGCACCCAGGCCGGCTGGCTGCAGTCCAAACGGTTTGCCCGCCTCCAGCAGCTTCCACCACGCAGCCTCGATGAACCCCGACGGCGCCACCAGTTCAAAGCCGTCTTCACCGGTGTAACCGGTGCGGGCAACGTAAAATGGAATATTCTTGAAGACAAACTGTCCCAACTGATTTTTCTTCAAATCAGTCACCTTCCCAACCGGCGTGCAGCCGACAGACGGGCCGGGAAAACATTCACAAATGAATTCTGCCGCCTTTGGGCCTTGCAAAGCAAGCGCGCCTGTTTTGCCGGAGGCATTTTCCATGCGGAAAGTGGCCTTCCGCGGATAGGCGGCATAAAGCTTTTCAAGCCACGCAGCATCCGCCTCAATGCGCGAGGCATTTACGATTAACAGATAGTCAGCGCGGTTGACCCTGTAAACATACAAATCATCCACCACGCCGCCTTGTTCATTGCACATCAGGCTGTACTGCCCCTGGCCAATTTCGAGTTTGTTTATGTCATTGGTCAGCGCCAGATTCAAAAAACGACCGGCATCCGGCCCGCTGAACAACAGCTCGCCCATGTGGCAAATGTCAAACAGCCCGGCAGCCTTCCGCACACACAAGTGCTCGTCCACAATGCTTGTGTACTGGACGGGCATTTCCCAGCCGCCAAATTCAATCATCTTCCCGCCCAGTTTCCGGTGGGCGTCAAACAATGGCGTTCGTTTTGGCATATACGCGCGGCAAAAGTGTAGGGAAAAGAAACCAGTTGCAAAAGCCATTTTTTGTTTCACAAAGTCGTCTAAGAAAAACTGGGGTTAAGTGTCATAAAAGTGTAAGTTTGTTTGTAACCGGGCGGAAGGGCTGAACAAAACAAACATCAGCCATGATATGACACCGATGGAACCAAAAACGCCGCGCGAACAGTTGGAAACGCAGATCACTGCGATGTTGCTGGGCGAGTTGTCGCCGGAAGAAGCTCTGCGCGTTAAACAGGCGGTTGACAGCGACCCCGAACTTTCTGAATTGCGCGACCGGCTCAAAACGGCGATCGAGCTGGTCAACAAAACATTGCATCAACGCACGGAACAAACCGGCCAGTTGTCTGCGAACCGACTTTCAGAAAAACGCCGCCAACAATTGCTCGCCCATTTCAAACTGACACCGGCCATCACACCCAATCCGGCGCGAAAATGGCGGGTCCCATGGTTCATTCCCATGGCGGCGGCAGCGCTGTTAATCGGATTGGTGGTAATTACAAATTTTTTGACTGCAATAGGTGGCAGGTCGAGCCATTCACTCTACTTCTCACCATTGGCTGAAAAATTAAGTGGTTTAAGTGGTGAAAATCATGATTATGACGCCACCCTCTCAATCCAGCCAAAAAACGGAGAAAATTTTTACTTTGTTCCCCAAACCACAGCAGACGGAAAAAAGGAAAGCGCCCCCGCGAAAGTCCCGACACAACCCGGCAGTGACAACGGTATTTACCTGCCAGCCGGCGCAGCCGAATCCAGAAGCGTGGCTGACCTCGAAAAGCAGACTGCCGCAACCGGTCTCACGGTTACCAGCGGTCCACAAAGAAGAACAGCAGAGGAAAAACTGAACAAAAATGCGGAATTTCGCGAGAGTGATGAGATAGCGCAGCAATTAAGCGAAAGAGGTGCGGCTGTTGCAGGTGTGCAAATTGGCAAAGATACTTTGAAAAGAGAATCCCTTGAGCGCCTCGACGCCAACGCCATGCCAGCCGGTGAAATTGCGGGCAGTGGCGGCGGCCAGGGCGGCGGCTATGGCGGCTATGGCGGTGGTGGCCGCTCTGTAGAGGCTTACAAAAAACTGCGTTCTGATTTGAATGATGAACAGTTGGAGCAGGCAAAAGCCAGCGTTGATTCAAGAGACAGGAAATCTGACGTTGCAGAGACCGATTCAAGAGTGACAAATGAACCAGCAAATGGCCGCGAATTCTTATGGGGTGTCACAACAGGTTTAGGCTTCGTCCGCGCTGAAAAGCCCGCTGAGCCAGCACCTGGCCCAGGCACAAGACCGCAATCAACTTTACAGACACCTGGGCTGCAATCAGCGAATGCTCTACAGCCAGCGGCACCACCGCCACCACCTCCGGCATCTGTGACGCCTGTTGAGCTCGCTTTGGGCGACAAACCGGCGCATGTCAGGACGGAATACAGTGGCGTAATTGAATCAAAATCAAAAATACATCACGATTTATCCGGTTCTAACGCGGAGGAAAACCGTTTGAAAGATGCGAAAGCCGTGCCAAGTCTTGCCCGGGATTTGGCTGCTGCAACAGCAGCGGCACCAACACCGGCTGCAAAACCGACTCCACCCATTGCAGCTTTAGTGCCGCAGCCGGAAGTTTTCACACGAGACAACCCTTTTTCAACCTTCTCGCTCAATGTCTCCGATGTGTCGTTCAAACTGGCCGCGGCAAGCCTGCAACAAGGCCAGTTGCCATCCCGGACATCCATCCGTGTCGAGGAATTTATAAACGCATTCAACTATCGCGATCCTGAGCCGCAACCGCAGGCAGCAGTTGCATTCGCCTGGGACAGGGCGCGCTATCCGTTTGCGCACAACCGCGATTTAATCCGGTTCTCCATCAAAACAGCCGCCCAAGGCCGCCAGCAAAACCGTCCGCTAAACATCGTGTTGCTTTTGGACAATTCCGGCTCCATGGAACGGGCTGACCGCGTCCAAATAATTCGCGAAGCCTTGCGTATCCTGCCGCAGCAACTGCAGCCAAATGACAAAATCAGCGTTGTGCTGTTTGCGCGCACGGCGCAGTTGTGGATTGACGGCCTGCCAGCACGGTTGGCCGGCAACCTTGCAGAGCGGGCTTCGCGGCTCACGCCACAAGGCGGCACAAATTTGGAAGATGCGCTTGCACTCGCCTACAAGACGGCGCTGCGCCACTATCTGCGAAATGGCATCAACCGTGTGGTGCTGCTTACCGACGGTGCTGCCAATCTCGGCAACGTTGACCCTGCACAACTGCAGCAAACCGTCGAAAAACACCGGCAACAAGGGATTGCCCTCGATTGCTTTGGCATAGGATGGGAAGGTTACAATGATGACCTGCTGGAACAACTCTCCCGCCACGGAGACGGCCGCTACGGTTTTGTAAATTCACCCGATGAAGCCGCAACCGAACTGGCCGGGCAGTTGGCCGGCGCATTCAAAGTTGCGGCGTCGGATGTCAAGGTTCAGGTCGAGTTCAACCCGCAGCGAGTCAACGTTTGGCGGCAGCTCGGTTATGCCAGGCATCAATTAACCAAGGAGCAGTTCCGGGACAATACAGTGGACGCAGCCGAGCTTGGCGCTGCCGAGGCGGGTAATGCGCTGTATTTGGTTGAAATCAACGCCGCTGGACAAGGGCCGCTGGGAACTGTCCGCGTCCGGTTCAAGGAACCGGCAACCGGCTTGGTGCGTGAGCAGGACTGGGTCGTGCCTTATCACGGAACAAGCGTGCCTCTTGAACAGGCCAGCCCGGCCATGCGGCTGGCGGCGGTGGCGGGCGCATTCGGCGAATGGTTGTCGGGCAGCCCGTATGCGGTGGAAGTTACACCCGACCGGCTCCTTGGGTATCTTTCGGGCGTGCCGTCAATCTATGGTGCAGACCCGCGTCCGCAGCAACTGGAGGCCATGATACGTCAGGCCAAATCGCTTGCCGGACGTTGAGCAACGGGAAAACATGACTGATAAATCAACTGGCGAATGTGCAAAATCCCAAATTCAAAGCAGTATTGCTGAACTTTTTCCGTCATACTAACTGTTGAACATTGGAAATAATGCGGAAATAAACGACCTTGAGATTGTGACACCGCAGGACAAATCCGGCTCACAGCCAATGAAGCGCATGGCGATTGAAGAGCTTTTTTATGCCATGGAATCGCCCCTGTTGAGCTATGCCATGCGGCTGGTAAAGCAACGCGAGGCGGCGGAGGATTTGGTGCAGGAAGCCTTCATGAGGTTGCATGCGCAATTTAACGAGGTTCGCGACCCGCAGCGCTGGTTGTACCGGACGATTCACAACCTCGGCCTGAATTATCTCAGAAGCCGCGAAAAAGTTGTTCCCCTGACTTCCAATCCGCGGCCCGAAATCTCAAACTCATCGGATGCCGGCGCTGAGATTGATGCAATTGACCCGCAACCGCTGCCGGATGAACAAATTGAACTGCTCGAAAGCATCGGCCTTGTGCGGCTTTGCCTTGAACGGCTCGATGAGCGCAGCCGCGAGCTTGTTCATCTTAAGTTCAACGAGAATCTTTCCTACAAGGAAATGAGCCAGCGCACCGGACTTACGGTTGGGCACGTGGGTTTTCTGTTGCATCACGCCTTGAAATCCATTGCCAATGAGTTTGCGCACACTGAAAAGGCCGTAAAATAAGCCCAGGCTTCAACTGTCGAGTCTCATCCAGCCTTTTACTGCCGAATGACTTTCATTTGGAAAATTTTTCTTGAATTCCAAGGCATGTTTTTGTAAATACGTCCTCCCCTTCAGAAGAGGGGGCGCTTGGTGGTAGGATACTCAAGTGGTCAACGAGGGCAGACTGTAAATCTGCTGGCTTCGGCCTACGAAGGTTCGAATCCTTCTCCTACCACCATTTTTATTTTTGCAGCCGTCCTTGTCTTAATCCAGCAAAGCTGCTAAAATTAACGGCATGAAACATTCACAATGCAGCATGGTAGTTTCCCTGCTTGCAATCACCTTGCTTGCCATTCTGGCCTGCCCTGGCATCCATGAAGCCGGCGCACAGTCCATCGCCGAGTTGACGGCAGCAGCCAAGAAAGGCGGCCCCGAAGCGGCCTTCAAGCTGGCTGCAGCGTACGAAAAACAGTACGATTTTGAAAACGCCATCAAGTGGTACAAGACGGCTGCGCGCGGCAACTACGCGCCGGCACAGCTTGCCCTGGGCTTCTGCTATGCGAACGGCCAGGGCGTAAAAGAAGATTGGAAGGAAGCCGCTTCATGGTATCGAAAAGCCGCCGACCAAGGGCTGGTTGAGGCCCAATTCCGGCTCGCCGTATGTTACGAGCGCGGCCTTGGCGTTCCCAAAAATCCAAATGACGCCCTGACATGGTATGAAAAAGCGGCCAACAACGGCCTGGTGGATGCCCAATTTGCCGCCGGCGAGCTGCACTACGCCAATAAAAATTATGCCGCGGCATTCAACTGGTACTTGAAGGCTGCAAACCGCGGCCTGCCGGATGCACAACATCGCGTCGCAATAGCTTTCTTGATCGGGCAAGGTGCGGCGCGCGATCTTGTTGAAGGCGGCAAGTGGTTGGTTTTGGCCTCAATGGGCGGGCGGGAGGACCCGGCCAAGCTGCACGAAAAGCTTTCCACGATTTACCGGTTGACACCCGAACAAATCGCCGAGTCAATCAAGCGCGCCAAAGAATTCAAACCGCAATAACCGCTTTATTGCACCGGCGCAAGCACCACGCGAAAACCAATTTCCGGTTTGCGTTCCTGCGGTGAGAGCATCTCTCGATGCGAAGTTAACATCACGTTCCTTATAAAGCTGAACCATCCGCCGCCACGCGCCACCTTCGTTTTATTTGAGGCGTCGGCCCAATCCTGGCACCATTCCCACACGTTTCCGCCCATGTCATACAATCCGAAACGATTGGGCATGAAACTGGCCACTGGGGCCGTGTTTTCATGGCGGTCGCAGCCGATAATATCATAATAATTTCCTGCGCCCAGTGGCGGCGGCCAGTTGTTGCCCCACGGAAACGCATCCTTGACGCCTTCATTGCGGTCTTTTGGCGTGCTGCCTGTCTCTTTCTCCAAACCAGCCAGCTTGCTCCACTCCAGGTCGGTCGGCAAACGATAAGCCTGATTCGGGCTTATGATGTTTTCACTGCGCTCCTTCTCAGTCAGCCACTGGCAAAACGCCTGGGCATCGTCATAGCTAACATTGACCACAGGGTGAACCGGCGTTTGCGCAAAGCCGGGGCTTTTCCATGCGCTGTTGGCGCTGTATCTGCGTGCAGTCACGAAGTTGTCAAAGTCCTGCACCCTGCATTCCCAGGCGCATACAAAAAGATCCCCAACCGGCACCATCTTCATCCCTAGGCTGTTATACCACGCCTGGCCGGCTTGCGGCTTCATGCTTACAAAGGCCATTTGCGCCTTTAATTGTTGCTCACGCTCCAGCCTGGCCTTCTCTTCGGCCTCGCGGCGGGCGGCGGCTTCCTTCCGTGCCTTTTCCTCCTCTGCAAGGCGCTTGCGTTCCTGTTCAAGTGCCGCCATGCGCATCGCGCTTTCAGCCTCTCGCTGGCGCGCTTCCTCGATCTTTCGCTTGCGCTCGGCTTCCAACCTCGCCAGTTCCAACCGTTTGGCCTCCTCCTCGCGCGCCTTGGCTTTTTGCGTTTCTGCAGCCGCAGCGAGCTGTTTTTCCGCCGCAATTCGTTCTGCCTCCAGCGCTGCCCTTTTCTGAGCAGCCTCCAGCTCCGCCTTCATCTTTGCCTCGGCCTCCAGCCGCGCCTTTTCAGCCGCCGCCTTTAATTCGGCCTCTTTGGCCTTCTGTGCCGCCAATTCTTGGGCCAGCCTTTTAGCCTCGGCTTCCATGGCAGCGCGTTTCTCCGCCTCTTCCTTGAGCGCCCTTTCCTCGGCAGCCTTCAGCTCAGCCTCTTTCCGGCGAATTTCGGCCATTTGGGCTTCAAGTCGTTTGCGTTCCTCCTCTGCCGCCCGCTTTTTGGCTTCAGCCTCCTGTCTGGCCTTTTCGGCTGCTGCAAGGCTGGCCGCCTCAGCCGCCTTGCGCTTTTCAACCTCTTCGGCAAGTCTTTTTGCCTCCTCCTCTGCTTTTTTGCGAGCCAGCTCAGCTTGATATCTGGCATTTTCAATGGCGGTTGTATCCACCTCAGTGCTCGCAACTGAAACGTTGGTATTGGATGCTGTCGCCACATTGGTTCCGCCCGGTCCGGAAGGTTTGTTCATCAAATACCAGCCTATCAATCCGATCATGATGCCGCCAACTATTGCAATTATTGGCGTTAGATTTGTCTTTTCAGCCTTTTGGGGCGGAAGCCCGGTTGTGGTGGCGGTTGGCGGCACCATCTCAGGCTCGGGTGCTTCCGACAATGTCTCTGTGGTTTTCTTCGAAATTGGCGCAACCGGTGCGGCAACACTTGCCACCGTGGCGCCTTTTGCCTCAATCTTCGGCTCAACCTTTCCCTCCAGCATGTCCAGCAGTTGGGCCATTGAATCGGGCCGGTTCTCAGGCTCTTTTGCAAGGCAGGAAGCGACCGTGTCATCCCACGCCTTTGGAATTGGTTCACCGACTATCCGCAAATCGCGGCGCCGCCGCGTCATGGGCGGCGGCACATCTTCCCGCACCTGCGCCAGAATGTTGCCTGAATGAAACGGCGGTTTGCTGGTCAACAGTTCATAAATGCAAACGCCAAGTGAATAAACATCATCGGATGGCGACGGCTCCGCGCCCTCTGCCATCTGCGGGCTGGCATAACGCAGACCGCCAGCCCGGTCTTTGTTTGTTCCGTCAATTTTGTTGACCCAATAGCCGACTTTGGCGTCCACCGCAAAGTCCACCAGCCACACCTTGCCCTCTGCAGTGACAATGATGTTGGTTGGTTTGAGATTTCCATGCGCCAGTTTCGACCCCTGATGCACTGTTCCGAGAGTTTCCGTAATCTGGCGCAACCATTCCTTCAAATCCACCGCGTCAAAAATCTGGTTCCTTCTCTTCTGGCGCAGGACATGCAGTGATTCGCCTTCCACCGGCTCGGTTACAATCGCCAGTAATTTTTCATCTTCTTCGATGCCGTAAATCGGGGCAATCTGCGGATGGTGCAATCCCTTTACGGCATCCACCGCCGCTTTGATGGCAGCCACGGCATCTGGCAGGCTCAACAGCATTTCCGGCAGGAATTTCAGAACCACATCCCTGCTCTCCTTGTCATCCCACGCCTGCCATAATGCGCTGGTGCGCCCCCGGCCAAGCGATTTGACAAGTGAATAACGATTGAAAACGAACTGTCCTACGGAAAGATTTTGGATGCTCTCGCCAAGCTCCAAATCAAACTGGTTTTGTGAATTTTCGCCGGCCATATTTTTTTGGGATTTATTTCACGCTCGCGTTCAATATACCACACAAAGTTTGACGGACAAACCTTTTAATTGCACCTGAAAATTTTGCAAATGAAGTCCGAATGGCCGCGAACGTTGTCTTTTGCGCGCTCATTCCCACGGGTCAGCGGTCAAAGGAAATATACCATTGGCCCTGAACGTGTACCCATTTGTATGGCTTTTGCGGTTTCCATTCCCCCTTGACAAGGTGGCTGGTCTGGACTTGTGCCGACTGCAAATCATCCGAAAAACTGATGCTGTCCACCCGTATATCATTGGTTTTCAGATTTGCCAGTTGCACAACCCCGCCAATTACTTTGTAGAGGATTTTTGTGCCTTCGGTGCCCTTGGCGCGGACAAAAGCCGGGTCAGTGAATTGAACGCATGCATCGTAATTCCCATCCACCAGCGCCTGGCTCAATTTGGCAAAACGCTGCCGAATTTCATTTTCGTACTTGGATTTCTTGAACTTTTCGCAGCCTGTCAATGACAAGGCCAGCAACGCCATCAAAATCACAGGCCATATACGGTAAAACAACTTACCAGCGTAGTCTATTTCTGTTTTCATACCGAGCGCCTTTCTTTCGTGTTTTATCGCAAGCTGCGCCAAAACCAGTTGCACACTTTAACTGACACCATGGCGCGCTTTCGGGTTACATCATAACTGATTAACCCCGCGGTGTCATTCCCGAAAAATCAAGTTGTAAGGCCGGGAATCACGGCCAAAGTAAATTAAATCACCTGGCTTTCGCAGTGCCGGTACCGCCGGATGATTCATGGCTTGCGGCCTCAGATTGAAGGCCGTTTTCCTTGATGGCTCGTGGCACCCGATGCACCCCTTCGTTTCGCCGGGACGCACATAATTAAACTCGGTTTCATGGACAAGCATCCGGCCTTCCGCATCCAGCAACTGAAAGCGAAAAGGCGTATCCGCCGGCACCTCGACATAAAATGAACCATCGGGATGCACCGGCGCTGTCCCCAGAACCCGCGTCCGAAAAGCCGCATTGGCCGCAACAGACAATCCCATTTGCATCCCCTCAATCACCCGCACATACTTGACGGCTGACCGATCATAAGGCAAATCCGAGTTAAACACACTGTTGCAGTACACAAAACCAGTGCTGGCCTTCGGTTTTGCAGGCCGCGTTGTCTGCAACGTCTGCGCAGGCGGGTGCGGCAAGACCGGCACAGCCATGACTTCGCTGTATTGAGGGTCATCATAAACCAATTTCTTCTCGCGCGTAGTTACATTGAACAAGTACAGCCCATACCGGTCACCGCCCAAATCCGTCCATGGCGCATGCGAAACCAATATCCAATCGCCGTTCAACGGGTAGGGCGAAGTATAGCGGCCCACCGGGTTCATTTCATCGTACACATGAATGTACACCTCTTCGCCGCCTGAAAGGTTCATCACTTCGGGGAAAACCGGCGCCTCGCAATCCACAGGCGTCAGGTCCGGCTCCACAAGCGTCAAGCCCGCCGGCGATATGCAGACTATGCGGCCATCATCCATTTCTCTGGGCTGGCTTATGACAACACCGACATGGTAGCCGCGCCGGTGCCATCCGGCAAATTGGTCACTGAACGGCATCGGGCGCAACGGACAGTAAAATGAACCCCTCATGGAACCGTAAAACAGCCGGTCGGCCGTGCCGTCCGGCTGGCATACACGCAATACCGTTTCAATTCGCGCCAGCCCCATATACTCCCCGCGCAACGGCCCCTCGCTCCCATCCTGCGCATAAAACCTGTAACTCGTGTACAAAATCCGCCCGTCCCTCAACGGCAATGGGTCATAGTCCTGATTCGGGTTGAAAGTTATTTGCTCAATCCCGGTCCCGTCTGAATTCATTAGATACAAAACCCGCGAGCGCTCCTGATGATAATACTCCTGGTAACCAGCACGGTCTGAGCAAAATACAATCCGGCCATCCGGCAGATAATGCGGGTCCACGTCGTTGCAATTGCCAGAGGTAAGTTGCCTCAGATTCGACCCGTCGGCCTCAATTTCAAATAGATGAAAGCCATCCACTGCCGCATTTTTGCGCATGGCAAAAATTATCTTTTTGCCGTCCTGTGAAACTTCCGGCCCCTGCACTTCGCCGTTTGCAAGCCCGGTCAAGTTCCTAAGAACACCATCAGGCCGGGGCGGACTGAGCATGTAAAGGTTTTCACCTGAATGAAATCGAGGCGTTTTGGGGAAAAAATAGGAATCGCGAAAGCCCAGATTTGGCTTCGGCCAGTTTTTGGTCTTAACGAAAACTATTGCCGGCGGCAATTGCGGCGAAGCGGAATTGGTTGGCTGTGGGATGCCTTGAATCTGACACAGTGCCTGGTCGGCCGCGCGCCGTACAATAAAGACCGGGTCATTGGCGGCGAGTTTTTGCAAAACCGGCTGCGCCGCCGTCCATTGCATCCGGCCCAGCGCGCGGACGGCGCCATAGCGGATTAGATATTGGTCATTGTCCAGCGCGCGCAACAATGTGGCTGCGGCGGTTTCATCCTTGAAATTGCCGAGCGCCTCCATGGCGGCATAGGCAACACGCAAATTTGGCATCCAATCCGGCGCAGGAACCGACTGGCGCTTGCCCCTGACGAAAAGGTCGGTCAAGCGCCCCCGGCTGCCTGAACTCAACTCCCAAAATCCGAGCCTTTCATCAGGCAACAATGCCACGAGCGCATCCCTGTTTTCCGGAGCAGGCATCCGGCCCAAGGCCAGCGCGGCGTAATAACCGGTGACCTGGTCAACTCGATTCAGGCAGGCACGCAAGGAAGGCGCAGTTGCAGGCAACGGATGCTGCCACAAAGCCCATGCGCACAAACTTGCCAGCCGGCCTGGTTTTTCCAGGCCCTTTGCCAGAAAAGGGGCTGCAGCCTCACCGCGCCGGGCCAGAGCAAGAGCCTTTGCCGGGTCCAATGTGCGTGTCAATTCATCGAACAACCGCCTCTCCTCAGTCTCCCCTGCTGGCAGGGAAACAGTGGCAGGCGCTGGCGCTGTCGCGAATTGCACCTGTACATCGTCGAAACGCACTACTGTTTTGCCGGACGATATTGAGCTTTTGCGAGCCGCCAGAAGAATGCCGCCGCTGCGCATCGAAGGAAGATTAAGCGCGGCATTGTCTTTGAAGCTCAGCAACGGTCTGCCGTCCAAGCTTGCCGTAATCTGGTTGCCCTTGGTCTCAATACGCAGGCTGTGCCACTGTTGATCGGCAGTCCACGGAGCGCGGGCCAGTAAATTGGCCTCGCTTGTGCCAACTCCGAATTCGACCTTATGCAACTGGCATTCGCGGTCTAAAAAATCCAGGTAATAACCATCACCATCTTTTCCACAGTTGACTCCGAACCATGGGCCATCCCGCCAATCGCTGCCACGGCTTTCTATCTTGAAACGAACGCTGAAAATCTTCTCCTTCCAATCGGTACCGCCGCAGAAAAGCCCGGTTGCATAATAAAAATCAGTGCCGCAATTCTCGCCAACAACCGTCCCCTGTTCCAAATGCCATTGCCCGCCGGTAATTGTCCAAACATTGGTCAACGGCCTGCCTGGTCCGTAGGTCGAGAAATCATCCGTGAATTGACCGGCTGGCACGCCTGTGAGCGCAACACAAGCCCACCCCGCAATCAACAAACAAACAGCCCGCCAGCCATTGACGGAGGGCATTTCCAAAATCAGTCCAAACATTCTCTGTTTAATTTGCATTGCCTTCCTGTTTCAGCAATTCAATGTCCGCAATCGCCTGCGCCGCGGCATCGCGGATTGTCCAAATTATATCTTCAGCGAAAACACGCCGCAAAACCGGCAGGGACTTTGGCGAGGCGATAAACCCCAAACCTACCACGGCGCCGTAGCGGACATCGCGCGGCTGCGATGCATCAGAGGCAAATCCCTCCAACGCCAGTCTCGCCTCCTCACCCCCCATCCGGCCAAGAGCAATGCAGAAAAAGCCGCGCCACCTGACAGTCTGGCTTTTGTCGAAATGTTTGCCGGAAGCCAGTGCGGTGGCGTCTGAAAACGGGTAACCTTCGCGGATGATTGAGAGCATTTCAGGCAGCGCCTCGCCGGCCCGCAGCTTCCCCAATGTCATTGCAACGTATATTCGCGGCACAAAAGCCGGATGCCGCAACAAAGGAATCAGACGCCGGACAATGTCTTTGTCGCGCGCGATCATGTACATTGCAGTCAACGGTTGCGAAGTGGTCACCCCGTCATTCCGCACAAAGCCAGGTTTCAATTCTTCACGCATGGCAACCAACAACGGAGTCCAATCTTGAGGCACGGTCGGGGGTTTCGCAGAGGCGCGCGGCGGTTTCATCGTGGCTTCAAGCTCCCACAACACCGCATCCAACAACAACGGCCCCTTGCCGCTTCGCAAAATCAAATTCGCGCCCACCCGCTGTATTGGCTGTGCGTCCTTTAGAAACAGGTCATCGGGCTGCCCGCGATATGTCACCAAACCCATCTGCTGTAACAAGTGCGGTATAAGGTGCGCTGCGTTTGTGGAACCAATTCGGTCAAGATTCAACAACACCGGAAGAGTCGGCTGCCATGCCAGTAGCGCCGCCTCCGCATCGGCGCCGCCAATCCTTCCCAACGCCCAAGCTGCCGCTTCGGTGCGTTGCTGCGCCAAAACTGCCACCGCCTTGCGCGTGCCCACGCGCTCAAGGGCTTCGGCAACCGCGTTCCGCTCCTGAAGCACGAGCGGAGGCGTCCATTTCTTTTTCAATAATTCCAAAAGCCCGTCTTCATCAGGAGGCTGGGCAAGATGCATCAGGGCATCGAAAATGCAGCGGCGTTTTTCGGCGTCTGCGGCAACCGCTGGTTTCCGCAGTTCCTCCAGCAACGCAATTGAATGTGCCTCCGGCGTTTTTGCCTGCCACCATTCCAGCCACGGTTTGCTCCCGCCGGTTGGGAAACTGCGGCAAGTCATCCGCTCCAAACCGAGCCTTGCAGTTTCGCGGATATCCCAAATTGGATCATCCAGCAAACGAATCAATGGCTGGATGGAAGCCGGCCCGCCAAATCTGCACAACGCATGCAATGCCTCCCGTTTGATACCATCTGACTTGCTCTCAAGCAGCCGGATCAATGCAGGTTCAGACGGCCGGTGTTTCAAGTATGCCAAACCTTGAATACCTTCGATAACCCGCGCCTCAGCCGGGCTTTCCAGGAACTTCATGAACTTTGCTGCATCCTCATCAACAACGGAAGGCAGCTTTTCCACCGCAAAAAGCTGTGCTTGAGCCAGACACAACAGGATTAACAATATTACAGCACGCACATTGCCGCAATTTCCCGATGACAACTTGCACGCGATTTTCAAACCGCCTTCAACACGAGGATTAAAACAACTCCAAATCCTTTCAATCATTGGCGGCGGTCAGACGGTTTGTTGAATGCGGTTGCTCTGGGGTCGCCGCCTTGCCACGGCATAATGAAATCGCTGCATGCAGCTCGAAATTGCTCAAGCTGGGTCTCCTGTTCGGGACTGAATGAACCCAACTTTTGCGCGTAAGCGTCCATCCACACAATGAGCCGCTCGCGGCTTGAAGCGTCGAGTTTGACATTGTAATGGCCGCCATCGATCAAAGCCAGCAAGGCGCTTCGCGCGGCAATGCCGTCGCCTTCGATGGAGTAACCGCGGCGGTAACCGGCCCAAACTTGATCAGTCAGGCTCGGTTTTCCAAATTCCACCAGCGTCTGATACGCTTTGGGCGGTGTCAGGTCAACCCTGGCAGCCTTTAGATCTTGTGACTGCGGCCTGTGACATTCAACACAATGAGCATCCAAAACCGGCTGAACAAGGCGGTCAAAACGCAATGGCCATGAGCCGGGAGGGCCGGCAGTTATTTTCGATGGCGCCCTCATCGCCGCGATAAATGGGCCTGAGCGCGGCGCGGTTTGCCTGTCCTCATGGCATCCGGCGCATCCCAATGTCTGCCCCGGCTGGACATGTACCACACTGCGCATTGTCTGAACCGCAACACCCCGTTCATCCAATGCCTGGAAAAACATGATTACATTGGCAGGTGCCCGGAAATATGCGGAACCATCGCTCTCGACAGGGACCGTACCCAAAACACATTTTCCCGGATCATCTCTGGTAATGCCAATGTTTGGATAATTCATGGTGGGATGGGTCTTCGGCGGAACGGCTATAAGCCGAAGAGCCTTGATCTGTCCGCGCTGCACCGTTTTCAATCCACGGTAAACATCCGACAAAACAAAGTATCCCTCCTGGATTTGATTGTCATCCTGTGCCCTGGCCAGGACCGGTGGTGTTGGGCGCGGCTTCAGCGGGATTGGATCGGTGCATGTAATTTGAGGGTCGATATACAACAGTTCGCGGGTTCCCGCCGCGTCAAACAAATACAACGCCATTCCGTTGGAAGGCCGTTGGACAGCATGCCATCGCTGCCATCCTTCCGGTCCGGGCGACATCAGTCCCTCCCCGCCCCATGCCACAAGATAAAACCGCTCGGACAATGGCCACGGACTGCTGTAATAGGTGCGCGGCCAGCCTTCGATTTCGGGGAAACAAACCTCAGGCGTCAGCCGGGTAACAGGCGATTTGCCTTCAGTGCCAACCGACGGGTCCAAAAGCACCAGGCTGCCCATCGTCTGGGCATGATGGCCGGAAGCTGTGAACACGATCTTATGTGAGTTCGGGACCGGCATCGGCTCAAAAGTGCAATGCGGGCTTTTGGTGTAATTCCCATATACAACGCGCGGGTTTGAGCCGTCAGGCCGGACCGACCACAATCCCATGTACGGCATGTTATCCCGATCAATGTAATCCCAGCGCGAGTAAAGAATTGTGCCGTCATGATGAACCGAAGGCGTCCACTCGAACATTTCAAATGGCGAAATGGCAGTCAGGTTTCCTCCATCTGCGTCCATTGTATGCAAGGTGTACACCGCCACCGGACGCTCCGGGCCGCCGCCGCATCGCACATAGCAATCCGGCAACGCCACTTCCTTGCACGTTTTGGCCGCCGTCTCACGCCCGGTCTGAATGAATTGACCGCGACGCGTGGACAGAAAAACAATCCGCCCATCCGGCAGATACCGCCCGTCAAAGTCATCGTACTTCCCATGAGTCAGTTGCCGCAAACCGGTCCCGTCAACATTCATCTCGAACAAGTGATAAAACGCATCTTCCGGCACGCAAGACTTGTCCAATTTGTTGGCTTCGCGGGCCAGCCCCTTGTAATGGCGCGCCCAGGCAAAAAGCACCTTTTTGCCATCGTAAGACAATGCCGGACGCAAAAAACTGCCCTCGTTTGTAAATGCGCCGGTCAGACATTCCACGGTTGGCTTTTCAGAACGGAAATTTTTCAGCACATAAATGCCGCCTCCCGGCTGGGACCACCAGCCGTAGTACTGATCGGACATGTGATTGTAACTGGCAGGGACACGTTTGGTGAACAGGATGGCGTCGAAATCCAGCAACGGATTGGCCAGCGCCAGTTTCCTCTGCAATCGCCTTGCCTCCACATAATCCTGAACGGCAATCTTCCCGCGCGGCATCGAATTCAGCCGCGCAGACAGCCGCTCCAATGCTGCGGATTCAGCAGTGGTTGAAATCCCCTTATCTTCCAGCTCCTTCGCAACTCGCATGCAATAATTCAATGAATCAAGCGCGAGCCGGCCCCAATCCGGCTCAACATTTTGAAGGTGTGGCCGCGACCATTGGGAGAGACTAATCTGATCAGCAGGCCGTCGAAGGGCAATATTCTTGTCCGGCGCATCAGTTCCAAAAACCTCAAACTCGTCCATGTAACAATAGGTCTTTCCTGGAAACTGCACCCTGAGGAATCGCGCCATCCTGCCCTGTAGTTTTATTTCAAGGGGCTTTTTGTCGGTAAATCCGTAAAAAATCTGCCCGTTGTGTTGATACGCCATTTCCCACTGGCGACCGTCTTTGGATAGCAACAATTGCATTCTGGAAGCGGTCGCCGGCGCGTCGCAACGATTCCAAACCAACACCCTGTCAAGCGTGGTCACACTGCCCAAATCCACCTGCCACCATGGATTTTCAGCCAGGCCGGTGTGGAAACCCCATTTGCCATTTTTGACTCCATCCACAGCCCCGGCCGCATCGTCACTTGTGGCCATCTTGTCAGGGCCTTTGGCCGCGGCATCAATATAAGCCTGCGCCACCCAATTGGATTCGACAACCGCGGTTAAACCAAAAGGAAACGCCGGCTCATCAGCCCTGACAAGCAACAGCGTCTGCCACAGTATCAATCCAGCAAAAAAATAACGCCGCATGATACCACAAAGACGCATGGAAAGCGGCACACATTCACCCCTTATAACAAATGGACCTCGCAAACTTTGCGGCAACGTCTGGCTGGCAATTGAATTCATCGAGTTGATTTTATCCGCTTGAGCACCCAAATTCAATAATTCATTTGCCTCTTTCCCAAACAATCACCGCAAGATTGCCAGCGTTTCCAAAACAGCACGTATGCGCGGCACTTCATGGGTGCGGAACAAATCGGTTTTACCGAGGGCGGCCAGAACGGCAAAAAACGGCTCCGCGCAACGCACTTCCTCCCGGAAATACTCGAATGCATGCGGCAGCGCATGGCAAACCGGAAATCCAAGGCGGCGGAGCCTGAAGGTGTTCAAAAATACCGTCATTTGATGGCGCACACGCACGGCGCTGTCCTGAAGATTCCGGTAATAAAACCCAAGGCCTGGATCAATCATGATCTTTTCCACCCCGCATCGCGCCGCAATTTCAACCTCACGCGCAAAATAATCGTACATCGCCGGAATTATGTCCTGTTGCAGGGAAAAGTCCGTTACTTCCCGGACATTTTGCCCCTGCACGTAGCAGATTATGACGGCGGCATCGTACTCCGCCACAAGCCGGTAGATTTCCTCCGAATGCGCCACCCCCGTCAAATTCAGAACCGAAGCGCCTGCATCAAGGCAGGCGCGGCAAACGTCAACATCGTAAGTCTCAACCGATGCCGGAATGCCGGCTGCACGCAGTCCCTTCACCACTGGCAGCAGTTTTGCGATCTGGCCGGAGGCATCCACGCGCTCCGTATGGGCAAGGGTTGACTCCGCACCAACATCAACAATGTCCGCTCCTTGTGCCTGCAACACACGCCCACGCTGGCAGGCCGCCTCTTCATTCAGACAGACGCTCTCCCGATACCATGAGCCGGGCGAAAGATTGATTACTCCCATTATGGCCGGCCTGCTGTTGAATGCCAGTTGCCGCCCGCCTATTGAAAATTCCCGAACCCGGACTGAAGCAGCCTCGCGGTGCTTTTCCAACAAATCATGCAGATATTCCAGCGTGAGCATAAAACAGGATGGTTTTAATCGCCAATTTCAAGGCCAGTTAAACTTCGCAGATGCATTCGGGTCCTTCATGGCTCGAATTGTTCACCCAGCGTGAAACCCGGCGCTCGGTTAATTTCTCCGCGGGAAAAGGCCTGAGCCACCGGCGCAATTCCGGCAACGGCGTTTCAACGTCCAGCCAGGACGCGCACGCCTCAAGCGGCAGGATTACGGGCATCCGGCCATGATAACGCCCGACAATTTCATTTGGAGCAGTGGTTATAATGGCATAAGTCTCCAACCGCGAATCGCGCTCCGGTAATCCAGGCAAATCCAATTCCAGCCGGGAATCATCTGGAATCTCACGGCTTTCCCATAATCCAGCGAAACAAAACATCGAGCCATCGGCCATTTTGAACAAATGCGGAGTCTTGCCCTCCGACGTATCCTCCCACTCGTAAAAACCGTCAGCCGGTATCAGGCAGCGTCTTTGTTGAAAAGCGCGTCGAAAGGCCGGTTTTTGCTCAAGCGATTCGGCCCGCACGTTAACCAAGGGTTTGAAGGTCGAGCCGGGTTTCGCCCAAGACGGAATCAACCCCCAGCGCATAAGCCGTAATTCAGCCCTGGAATCCTCCATGGCAACGGCTGGCGCCTGCTGGCCTGGCGCAATGTTGTATCGCGGCTGCCATTCCCCGACACGGTTGGCGCACTGAACCGCTTCAATCACCGCCGATAAATCTTTGATCGCTGTATAACGGGCGCACATAAGCCGCTTCAAATCCGCCTTCTCTAGAATTAAGCCCAAAAGGCGCATTGGGCAAGAATTGAACAGTCCCAAAACCTGCAAGGTCAAATATTGGCATTTTGGGTTGGACAAACAGGGGATTTATCCTGTCAAATCAGGGTCTTTACGGTAGAAAGCAATCTATTGGGAACGTGGAAGCTATGAATTCGAACAAGCCAAAGCCGGACAGCCAGCCATCTGAGCCGGCAGGCAAGACCGGCACATCAAAAAACGAGCCTGGCAAGGGGCCGCAGGATAAGGCCGCAGCCACCCGGCCGGCGCCGGTTGCCGCGCAAAATCCCGGCCCTGTGACTCCATTATTCCGAAAGGTGGACTGGGTGGCATTTGCCATCACGACCCTGATCTCGTTTGCCGGCTATTTTTACACCATGGCGCCGGATGTTACGCTGCAAGATTCCGGCGAGCTGGCTGTAGGCTCATTCTATGCAGGGGTGCCCCATCCGCCAGGCTATCCGGTCTGGACAATGCTTACATGGCTGTTCACCGAGCTGATCCCGTTCTCAAACATAGCCTGGAGAGTGACGCTGGCTTCAGCCGTTTGCGCCGCCATTTCGGCCGGCTTGATCGCCCTGCTGGTTTCACGCGGTTGCAGCCAGTTGTTGGGTAACTTGGAGTCACTGGCTGCATTTGAACCGAAATGGGAGCGGATTTTCTGCGTGTTATCCGGTTACGTGGCCGGGATGCTGCTTGCCTTCAACGGCTTTATGTGGAGCCAGGCGGTAATCGTTGAAGTTTACACCCCAAGCGTGCTGTCGTTGATGATTACCATGGCATTTCTTTTGCGCTGGATGTACGCCCAGCACCAATACCGTTACCTTTACCTCGCTTTGTTCACGTTCGGCGTCTGCTTCACCAACCACCAGACCCTCTTGCTGGCCGCCATGGGCATCGAGGTCTGCATAGTGGTGGCCCGGCCGGCTCTGGGCCGTGATATGCTGTTTTTCAACAGCCTCATCTATCTTGTGGGGTTGATTCTGCGCTACAGCGGCAATATCAAATCCTTTGAGAGCGCCCCCGGACAGGTCAACATGATGTTCGTCATCTTTAACATCGTTGGCGTCTGCTCGGTCATCGGATTTTTCTATCTGTTGTTCCGCACGAAAAAACTTTTCACCGAACTGAAGGCAACCTTAATCAGCGCATTGATGTGGGTGTTGGGCGCAGGTCTGTATCTTTTCATGCCCATTGCCTCGATGGCCAATCCCCCGATGAACTGGGGTTACCCGCGCCAATGGGACGGTTTTCTCCACGCACTCACCCGCGGCCAGTATGAGAAGGCAAACCCAAGCAACATGTTCAGCGACCCTGTGCGCTTCATCAACCAGTTGCGCGGCGCCTTTGAAAGCATGGTTGGAGAAATGACATTTTTCTACATCCTGCTCGGCCTGATTCCATTCATCTTCATTGGCTGGAAAATCTACACCGAGGGAGGGCGCAAGCACATTGCGCGCATTGGCGTCTGCATCGCGTCAATGATCTGCGTTTACGGCCTTATCGTCCTGTCGGTGGTGAAATTCAACATCGTCGGGCTTGGTTATTTGTTTTGGTTGATATTCTTCGTCATTGGAGCCGCGTTGTTGTACTTCCTGATGGATTTGGCCTATCTATACCTGCAAAGGCTGGAGCGCGCATGGTTGATGGGACTGGTCTGGATTTTCCTCGGCCTTTTCGTGTTGTTGTTGATAATGCTCAACCCGCAGGCCGACCGCCAGTCGCAGGAGCTTAACAAAGTCTTCATGACCGCCTCGCACGTGATGGTTTCAATGTTCATCGGATATGGCATCTACCTAGCAGCCGCGTTCCTCGCCGTCCACTATCAACAATTCCGTTTCCCGGCGCTGTTGACTGCCGCAGTTGGAGCCGGACTGGCCCTGTTTGCGGCAGTGGTTGTGTTCAGTGACCCGAATTCGCCCAATCCAATCGGCGGTTTCTTTGAATTGGAGCCGAGCAAGAGTTTCATTGTCCGTTTAAGTTCGGCTTACGGGCTGGGGCTTTCGATTGTTGCACTGGCAGTCCTGGCTCTGGCGCGCTCGCGGGCGCCACTGGCGCTGCTTGCCGTAATTTATTTCCTTATGCCGGCCAAGACCATCATACCGCACTGGGAAGACAACGAGCAGCGCGGTCATTTGTTCGGTTACTGGTTTGGGCACGACATGTTCACGCCGCCATTCAACGGAAAGGACGGCCGCCCGCTTTATCCTGAAATGGACCGCGACACGGTGCTTTTCGGCGGCACTGACCCTGGCAGATTCAACCCAACCTACATGATTTTCTGCGAAAGTTTCATCCCGCCCAAATGCAAGCCTCATGACCCGCAATTCGATCGCAGGGACGTTTATCTGATCACACAAAATGCGCTCGCCGACAACACCTACCTCAACTACATTCGCGCCCATTACAATCGCAGCGCGCAGCAAGACCGCCCATTCTTTGAAGATGCCTTTGACAGCCTCCACTTCAGCGCAATCCCGGGCATGAAAAATCTGGCCCGCGCATTGGACAACTTCTTCTTGAAATTTGGCGACCGTGTCGAAAAGCGAAGACGCGCCGGCACGTCCTATTTCAAGGAAACTGACTTTTTGGATTTGGCCGGCTTTGCGAAAAAACTGCAAGACGGCGAGCCACGAGAGCTGTGCCAATATCTGAAGTCAAATCTTTCCCCGGCCACGCAGCAATTGCTGGCAACCCCAGGGCCAAAACTGGCCAAAATGCTGGCCGCTGATTTGAACAAACTTTTGGAAAAAGAGTTGATTTATACCACCAATCGTTTCGCCGGCGTGACTCTGAAGCCAGGCGTTGCCAAATTTCTCGCGCAAAACCCGCAAAGCCATACACGCATCCGCCTCAACAGACAGTTGCTCGAGTGTGCCTTTCCAAAGGAAATAGCAGTCAGTCCCGGCGGAGTTTATCCTGACCGCGAAATTCTGACTCCAACAGTCGAAGATTCCCAGCGCTGCTTCCAGGAATACCTCGAAGACGTTCAAAAACGAATGCAACGCGGACAGTTGCGGCCGGGCGAGGATGTCAAAACTGAGGGAGGAAGAGTACAGGTATCCGGCCAGGTGGCTGTTATGGCCATCAATGCCCTGTTGACAAAGGTGATTTTTGACAAGAATCCCGATCACGCATTTTATGTCGAGGAAAGTTTCCCGCTCGATTGGATGTACCCCTACCTCACACCCTACGGCATCATCATGAAAATCAACCGGCAGCCGCTGCCTGAATTGACACAGGACATTTTGGAGCGCGACCATGAATTCTGGTGCCAGTATTCCACGCGTCTCATTGGCAACTGGATTACCTACGATACGCCAATCTCAAACATCTGCCAGTTCGCCGAGTCGGTTTACCTGCACCGCGATTACAGCCAGTTCAACGGCGACCGCAAATTCATCCGTGACAGCGACGCCCAAAAGGCATTCTCGAAGCTGCGCAGTTCAATTGGCGGAGTGTACGCATGGCGCGTGCAGAACTCGCGCACACCAGAAGAACGCGAGAGAATGTTCAAAGAGGCTGAATTTGCCTTCAAACAGGCGCTGGCATTTTGTCCGTACAGTCCGGAGGCGGTTTTCCGCTACATCAACCTCCTGCTTGGGAACAACCCATCCCAGAGGGCCGATGACGCACTGCTCATAGCCCGCACATGCAAAAAGCTCGATCCGGGCAACCCGCAACTCGACGACCTTATCCGGCGCCTGGAAGCAATCAAGCGCGACACCGCCAACATGGCCGTGCTCCAGTCGCAATTGGGCCAGTTGCGGCAACAGTTCGACAAGGACCCAAATGTCTCCAATGCATTCCAACTTGCCCAGGTTTATCTCTCGATGCAACGCACAGGCGAGGCGGTGCAAGTCTTTCTGCGCGCACTTTCAGACCCGCGGCTTGACGCCAGCGGCGCCATTTCAATCGCCAATGCATTCGTCCAGCTCAATCAACTTGGCCCGCTGGAAACCGCGCTAAACCGCCTTGTTCAAATCAGCCCGGACAGTCCGGAGGGCAATTATGATCTGGCGGCAGTTGAGAGTCTTCTGAACAAGCCGTCCAATGCAATCGTGCACCTCCGCACCGCCCTGACTTTGAGCGCCAACCGCTTGAAGGCCGACCCAAAGGCCAAAAATCTGATGGAGGAATGTCTAAAAGACACCCGCTTCAATTCATTGCGGTCCAATCCGGATTTTCAAAAGCTTTTGGACCAATTTCGTTAGCAGATCGCCGGCAGTTTGCCGCCCTTTGCAAAAGCGATCGTTTGAATGAAACGGATGGCAACAACGCAAACAATCTCAATGTTAAGTTGCCCCATTGACGTTGGTTGTGTTATTTTAATACTCCATTTGGTCAGTTTTGAACGATGAGCAACAAAGACAAAAAAGCAGATGATAAAAAAGCGCCGGCTGCAACTGAAGCGGCCACTGCGCCGCCCGCCGCCAGCGAGGCGCAAGCGCAACAGGCCGCTGCGGCTGCAACCGAAACGCTGTCTCCAGAGCAAATCGCCGAGCTTAAAGAAAAAGCAGCGAAGGCTGATGAAAACTGGAACCGGCTGCTGCGCACCGCTGCGGATTTTGACAATTACCGCAAGCGCGCCGCCCGCGAAAAGCAGGAGGCGGTAAAATACGCCAACAGCGAGCTTGTCATGAAACTAATCCCGGTGTTGGACAACTTTGAGATGGCCCTGGCAGCGGCCAAAACCGGTGACGCCAACAACAAGTCGCTTCAGGACGGCATCGGCATGGTTCATCAACAATTGAAAACAATTTTGGCCGAGGCCGGCCTTGTTGAAATAGACGCCACCGGCCAGCCATTCGACCCCAATTTGCACGAAGCGGTTGGCCAGGAAGAATCCGCCGAAATTCCGGAAGGCCATGTCTTGAAACAGTGGCGCAAGGGTTACCGGTTTCAGGACCGGCTGTTGCGACCGGCAACCGTTGTAGTGGCCAAAAAACCAGCCGGCTAATCACCGGCACAATCCGCCATGCCCAAACGCGATTATTATGAAGTGCTTGGCGTAAGCCGGGACGCCTCGGACGAGGAAATTAAAAAGGCCTACCGCAAACTGGCCTTGAAATACCACCCGGACCGCAACCCGGGCGACAAGTCTGCCGAGGAAAAGTTCAAGGAATTGGGCGAGGCTTACGAGGTGCTCAGCGACCCGCAAAAGCGGGCCGCATACGATCAGTACGGCCATGAAGCCTTCGACCCCCGCGCACGCGCACAGCAATGGGGCGGCGGTTTCCATGATCCATTTGATATCTTCCGAAGTGTGATGGCCGGATTCGGCTTTGAAGACGTATTCGGAGGCAGCGAGGGCGAAGGCCGGATGTCACGCGGCCAAAACATCGAATATGAACTGGAATTGACACTCGAGGAGGCGGCAACCGGATGTGAGAAGGAAATTACCTACCGGCGGATGGAATTGTGCGAGGCATGTGATGGCAGCGGCAGCGAGCCTGGCGCCGAGCGCAAAGTCTGCAGCGCCTGCCGCGGCCATGGACGTGTCCGCGTGCAAGGCGGCTTTTTGAGCATTATTCAGACATGCCCCCGCTGCGAAGGCGCCGGCTACATCATTGACCGGCTTTGCAAGCATTGCCAGGGCGCGGGGCGGCGCGATCGCCAGACAAAGCTGACTTTGCGCATACCGCCGGGCGTGGACAACAACACCCCGCTGGTCAAGCACGGTTACGGCGATGCCGGCGTGCGAGGTGGGCCGGCTGGCGATTTGTATATCATTATCGCCATCAAACCCCATGACATATTCCAACGTCATGGCAATGACCTCTGGTGTGAAGTGCCAATCAGTTTTGTTCAAGCCGCCTTGGGCGCCGAGGTCGAAATCCCAACCCTCAGCGGCCAGTCGCATCTAAAAATCCCCGCTGGCACACAAAGCGGCACTGTGTTCAGAATTCGTGGAAAAGGAATGCCCAAGCTCAAAAGCCACGAGGTCGGCGACCTGCATGTGCGTGTGGTCGTGGAGGTGCCAACCAAGCTTAATGCCGAGCAAAAAGCCAAGCTTTTGGAGTTTGCGAACCTCTGCGATGCAAACGTGAACCCGCGCAGCAAAAGCTTTTTTGAACGCGCAAAATCCTTTTTCAAATAATGCATCGTTTCTACCTGCCGGCTTCCGAGTGTCGAACGCCCTTGTTGATGCTCAAGGGGCGCGAGGCACATCACGCCATGCATGTGTTGCGGATTGCTCGCGGCGAATCTGTCACAATACTGAATGGCAATGGGGGCGAGTACCTGTGCGACGTTCTCGACTGCCATGGCGACGTCGTCACGCTCAAAGTCCGCCAGCAATCCACTGCGCCACCGCTGCCTTATGAACTGACGTTGTTTCAGGCGGTTCCAAAAGGCAAATTGATGGAGACTATCATCCAGAAAGCAACCGAATTGGGCGCTGCACGAATCGTGCCGGTTCTGTCCGACCGCGTTGTTCCGAATCTGGGCGACACCGAGACCGCCGAACATAAACTGCAAAAGTGGCAGTTGGTTGCAATCGAGGCCATTAAACAATCCGGCCAACCGTGGCTGCCGCATGTCGAGCCGCCATCGCCTCTAAAAAATGTCCTGTCCGGCCAGAACAAACCGGAACTGTGCCTGCTTGCCTCACTCCAGCCCGGGGCGCGCCATCCGAGACATTACTTTGACGAATTCCGCTCCCTTCACGGACGCTCACCCAAAACAATCGGCTTATGGATTGGGCCGGAGGGCGATTTTACGCCCGCAGAAATGGCCGAAATCAAGGCAGCCGGTGCGTTCCCAATTTCACTGGGCCGTCTGGTGCTGCGAGTTGAAACCGCCGCCATTTATGCGATGTCAGTCTGCAACTATGAGCTGCAGGCATGATAGACGGCAAATGCTCATCCGATAACCATTGAAAATTTCGATCTGAAAACCAAAGCGGCTGCATGCTTGCGCAAATTGCCCAAATCATTTACTCATCATACATGCAAATTCATTGCATTTTAACGGCCATGGTCATTGCCGCCCCGATAATTGTTGCGCAGGCGGCGCAAACTTCAACCAATCTTCCGCCTGAACTGGCCGACCCAAGCGTGCCCGCCGTGGAATGCCGCCCACGGAATGGCCTGCCCAATTTTTTCGCAAAAGCAAGCCAGGGCGGCGAGGTCCGAATCGCTTATTTGGGAGGCAGCATCACCGCCCAGGAAGGCTGGCGGCCAAAAACCCTCAAATGGTTCCAGGAACAATACCCGCAAGCCAAAATCAGCCAAATAAATGCCGCAATTGGCGGCACCGGCTCTGACCTGGGCGTTTTCCGACTGGAACAAGACGTGCTCCAGCATAAGCCGGATTTGTTGTTTGTCGAGTTTGCCGTAAATGATGGGGGCGCATCGCCGGCACAAATCTATCGTTGCATGGAGGGAATAGTCCGCCAGACATGGAAGGCGTTTCCGTCAACGGACATTTGTTTCGTTTACACTCTGGCGGGCAACATGATTCAAACGTTGCAAGAAGGCAAATTCCCCCGCTCTGCCAGCGCCATGGACCGGCTGGCCGACTATTATGGAATACCAACCATCCACATGGGCGTTGAAGTTGCACGCCTTGAAAAAAACGGACAATTGATATTCAAAGGAAATCTTCCAAAAACCGATGCCGAAAAAGCGGCCCTGGGCGACAAGATTGTGTTCTCGCCGGATGCAGTGCATCCATTCCCTGAAACCGGACACAAGTTGTACCTCGAAGCAGTGATTCGCTCGATGGCGTTGATCAAAGCCGCCGGCCGGAAAGGCCCTCATAAACTTGGCGAGCCGTTCGTAGCCGACAATTGGGAAGCTGCAAAATTGGTCCCGCTCGACAAGGCTTCCATGAGCGGGAACTGGCAAAAATTAGACCCTGCAAAAGATCGCCTTGCCAAAAATTTCCAAAACCGCCTGCCGCAGCTCTGGAAGGCAACCCCACCGGATGCCACATTGCGTTTTCGCTTCCGGGGCATTGCCGCCGGAGTCTATGATCTACTCGGGCCAGACTGCGGCCAGTTGCAAGTAACGGTTGATCAACAGCCGCCACGCAAAGTGCTTCGATTTGATTCCTACTGCACCTACCATCGTCTGGGCCAGTTCATGGCCGCACATGGATTGGCGCCACAAGTTCATGAAGTCAAAATCGAGACGATTTCAGACCCGCCAGACAAAGCCAAAATACTGGCCCAACGAAATGAAAAAATTAACGACTCAAAGAGATTTGAGGGACTGAATTGGTATGCCGGTTATCTCATGCTTATCGGTGAGCTGGTGGAGTAATAAATCACCACATCAAATCGCAAGGAGCGATTCAGAAATCCATTTGCCAAAACCGAAGATCAAATCAAGTATTGAACGGGATTATGGGCAATGGAATAGTGGTAAGCATTCGGGGATTGACCAAGATTTATCGCCAGGGCGACATTGAAGTCACGGCGCTCAATGGCATAAACCTTGACATCGCCGAGGGCGAATTTCTTGCGCTCATGGGGCCTTCCGGCTCCGGCAAGTCCACGCTGCTGCACATCATTGCAGGCGTGGACCGGCCAACAAGCGGCGAGTGCGTGGTTCAGGGCATAAATTTAAGCCTGTTATCCGAAACCGAGCTTGCAGACTGGCGCAATCAAAATGTCGGTTTTATTTTTCAAACGTTCAACCTGATTCCGGTGTTGACGGCCTATGAAAATGTGGAGCTGCCGCTTCTTCTGACCTCGCTAAGCCGGCGCGAGCGCCGCCAACAGGTTGAAACCGCGCTGGAATTGGTGGGGCTGGCCGACCGCGCCAAACATCTGCCACGCCAACTGTCCGGCGGCCAGGAACAGCGCGTTGCAATTGCGCGCGCGCTTGTGACTGACCCTGCGCTAATCGTGGCAGACGAGCCTACCGGCAATCTGGATGCACACTCTGCACAGGAAGTGCTGGGCGTCTTGCAAACACTCAGCAAAAAGGCGGGAAAAACGGTGATTCTCGTAACACACGACCCCAAAGCCGCCGCCTACGGCACGCGTTTTGTGCACCTGGAAAAAGGCGAGCTGACGAATTGAACCGCTGATGACGCTTGCAACCTTCATAATTAAAAATGCGGTGCGCAACAAGCGCCGGGCGGCTCTTTCCATACTGAGCGTTGCGGCCAGCCTGTTTTTGTTGGTGACACTTCTGGTCTTTCAAAGGGAATTGACGCTCCCTCCGGAGGAGGCAGGCGCGGCTCTGCGAGTTGTAGTGCGAAACCGGGTTTCACTGGCCCAGCCATTGCCGGCGCGCCAGCGCCCGATCATCGAAAAAATTCCGGGCGTTGAAGCTGTTTCTCCGTTTAGCTGGTTTGGTGGTGTGTTCAAAGACGAGAAATTTCCGTCATTCGCTCAATTTGCATTGGACCCCAAAATGCTGAGGCATGTCTTTGGCGAGGCAAAGGTTACTCCAGGCGCCTATGAGGCATTTGAGTCGGAACGCACCGGCTGCATCATCGGCAAGCTGACCGCCGACAAGTACAAAATCAAAGTCGGCGACATCATCAAGTTCACCAGTGACATTTACGCCGTCTCCCTCGAATTCAAGGTGGTTGGCATTTACTGGGGAACCATTGATGACAGGAACTGTTTGTTCAACCAAAAGTACCTGGACGAAGCCACCGGCAACCATGGAATGGTCGGTACCTGGTGGGTGAAGGTGCGCAGCACGGAGGACATGCCGGCGGTCATTCAAGCGATTAACAACGCCTTTGCCAATACATCCTCCGAAGTCCGGGCCGAGTCCGAGCGCGCATTCCAGCTCAATTTTGTCTCCATGTGGGGCAACATCAAAACACTGGTCACGCTTATCAGCACGGTTGTTGTCTTCACGCTCGTGCTTGTTTCAGCAAGCACAATGAGCATGGCCGTGCGCGAGCGCTTTCGCGAGCTTGCCATTCTCAAAGCCCTTGGTTTTCAGCGCCGCGAGCTGTTTGCGTTCATTCTCGCCGAGAGCTTCGGCCTTGCCGGCTTTGGCGCAGTGGTTGGCATCGGCTGGGCATGGCTGCTTTACAGCCAGACACGCTGGGCGGGCATTTTGTTGGGAGCTGTTGCAGCCGCTTTCGCCGCAAATTTTCTAAAGCTGCTTTTCCACCGTGAATGGCTTGGCGCTTTTTTGGCGCTGCTGGCCGCCGCCGGCCTTGCCGCCGCCGCAAAATTCATCTACGCAAAAGGCAGCATAGCCGGGCTGACACAAAACTTCATGAACACCTTTGATGTCACGCCGCGGATTATCGGGTTTGCATTATTGGTGGCCGCATGTCTTGGCGTGGTGGCAAGTCTGGCGCCGTCCTGGGCGGTCGTGCGGGCCAGCGTGGTCGAAGGCCTTAAAACACTGGACTGAAAAAACGATGCAGCACCGGAGCAACTACTGATTATGGCTTTGCCGATCAAATACAACGTGCGCAACCTCGTGATTCGCTGGCGCTCAACAATCACCACCATGCTTGGCGTTGCGCTTGTAGTTGCGGTTTACGTCCTGGTGCAGGCGCTGGCCGTTGGATTGGAAAAAGCCAGCCAGAACACCGGCGATCCTCGAAACACCATCATCCTCCGCAAAGGTTCAACAGCCGAAAGCGTCAGCCAGATTACCCGCGCACAATACCGTGAAATTCTGTATCTGCCACAAATTGCGCGCGACCAAAACGGAAATCCGCTGGTTTCAGCCGACGTAATAGTTCTCATCAACCTCCCACGCAAACAGGGGCGAAGCGAAGCCAATGTGCTGGTTCGCGGCATATCGCCAATGGGCCGATTTCTGCGCCCACAAGTGCGTCTGGTGGCCGGACGCTGGTTTGTTCCAGGAAACCGTGAAATAGTGGTCAGCGCAAAACTTGCGGAACGCTTTGCAAACTTTGACATCGGCAGCCAAATCAAAACCGGCGGGAAATTGATTACTGTAGTTGGGTGGCTCGACGGCGGCGACAGCGCCTACGATTCAGAATGTTGGATGGACACAGATGAAGCCCGCAGCCTGTTTGACCGCGAAAATTATTCAAGCGTTCTGCTAAGGGTCAACGGGCCGGAGGCGGCGCTGGCCATAAGCAACCGCGTGGACACCGATAAACGGCTTTCACTAAGGGCAATGCCTGAAACGGAGTACTACAGCAAACAGACCATGACCGCAAAACCGATAAAAGTGCTCGGTGGCTTTCTGGCAACCGTCATGTCCATCGGCGCAATCTTCGCCGCCATGAACACACTATATGCAAGCGTAGGGGCGCGCGTCCGGGAAATCGGCACGTTGCGGGTGCTGGGCTACCGGCGGCGCGCAATTCTCATGAGTTTCATTATTGAAGGCGCCCTGCTCTCCCTTGCCGGCGGGTTGTTGGGCGGATTGCTGGCGCTTCCATTGCATGGTTACACCACTGCGACAATCGGCCTTGAAACTTTCAGTGAAACCATTTTCCAATTCCGTATTACGCCAGCGCTTTTCGCCGAAGGATTGCTTTTTTCCCTGATTGTCGGTGTTATAGGAAGTCTCTTGCCGGCAATCAGGGCTGCGCGCCTGCCGGTAATAGCCGCTTTGCGCGCTGCTTGATTAAATAAAGCGCCGGCTTTTGCGGGAGGCTTTGGATTTTAAGGGACGGGATTGCATGGTATGAACGAAAGTCAACTGGAGAAACTGCGGCTTCGAGCAAGCGCCCGACGGCGGCCTGCCGGGACGTTGTGGGCAATTTTTACAGGCGTGGCGGCCGTCATAGGCGTTGCGCTATACCTCTACCGCCCCTGGAACCCTGAAACTATCCGGCCGGCTGGCAGCATGTTGAAGCCGTTCAAACCGGCCACCAATTCAACGGCAGAAAGCATTGCCAACCTGTCCAACAGCACTGCCTATATCCGCACGCCAGCCCCAAGACCCACCAATTCAATTCTCACTGTCAGCGGCTACATCGTAAATCATGAGCGCATCGAGCTAAGCCCACGATTCATGGGACTTGTAAAATGGATAGGGGTTAAAAAGGGTGACTGCGTGACAAATGGACAGGTGGTTGCGCGTCTGGACGACAGCGAGTATCAAGTGCGCCTCCGTGAAACGTCCGCCCGGCTCGAAAACGCCAAAGTAGCCCTCGCCAAGGCCGAGTTGGATTATCAACGCACGCTCACCCTTGTGACCAACAGCGCAGAAGGCCAGAAATCCCTCGATGACGCCCGCCTCCAGCTCGAATCAGCCCGCGTCACAGTCAAGGAAGTCGAAAGCCAACTTGAGCTGATCAAAACCTATCTCGACTGGACAATCATCCGCTCACCCATCAATGGCGTGGTTCTGGAAAAGTTGGTTGACGCCAACGAAATGGTTACACCGCAAAGCTTCGGCGCCCGCGGCATCAGCACCGCTTTGCTCGCCGTGGCGGACCCGCAGGACTTGCAGGTTGAAATTGATTTGAACGAAGCCGACATCGCAAAAGTTCACTTGAATCAACAATGCAAAATCAGCCCCGAAGCCTACCCCGACAGAATTTACGACGGTTACGTTGCAGAAATTTCACCCGAAGCAAGCCGCCAGAAAGGCACCCTTCAGATCAAAGTCCAAATCCTTAAGCCCGACAAATATCTCACCCCCGAACTGAGCGCACGGGTGGATTTTTTGAAATAACAAAACATGCCGTGGCGAATCTCATGGCACTGCCGGCCACTGCAGCAGAGCCGGCAGCAACAGCCGCGTCTCAGCATCCTTAATACGCCTCCTCAGGGTCATACTCATCCGAAGACCAGGATTTGGGATTCATTCGCTCCAACTTGCGGCTGTCGAAAGTCAAACCGCTCATGGTTTTCACCCGCCAGTCATAACGCTTGAATTCGAGCGTAACCGCCCCGCACTCATGGGTACATAAAACTGGAATTCCACAACGTTCCAGCCTCTGACGCAAAGCGCGCGATGCCCGCCTCGATGCCGGATAAAGCGAGTCAGCCACAATTATTATCCTGGGGCGCACAGCCCGCAACAACGGGTTCATGAGAGGCTCGCCATCATTTGGCAGCCCGCAAATTACAATGTCTGCCTGCAAATCCACGTCCGAATTCCGCTCCATCAAGGCGCTCTGGCCGTGCCTGCCCAAATCCGAAAGCAGTAAAACCCGCGCTTTCCCCATTTGTCCCATGAAAACCAGCGCGCCATCATCAGCCTGTGCAAACCGGTCATTTGCATCCGGATGCAACACTGACAACGGCCCAAACTGATTGCCCCGGCTCAAGTACTGCAAAAACCCAGGCCGTTTTTCCAGGGACGCTGTATATTCACGATATGGCGCAGACCGAAAACGCAGTGGACTTGCATAAACGTGTTCAGGGGCGAAATTCATTTCAATAACAGAGGCCCCGCCGATCTGGCGTATGTCACCATGCGTCAATGCGAGTCCGCGCAAATGTTGAATTCCCTGCGCGCGAAGAAACGGCCTTACTACCATCTCGCTGAATTCCTCCCGCCCACAATCCACAAGCCAGCCATCCTTCAGCGAGCCATTTTGCAAGAACACTGAGAAACCGCCGTTAAGTGGCAGAACGGTCATTGAACGCGCCCCGTAAGCAGCCAATTGTTGTGCAGCTATTGCAATTACTGTGCAGCTTAAAAGAGCGATGGTCCACAACCGCCAGCGTTTCACTTGCAAACCGCCCGCAAACAACGCGGCCAAAGTGGTGTAATACAAAACGAATTCCAGCAGGCCAGGCTGGGCCACGTAGTAATAAGCGCCTGGAATATCTGCAAACCACCTGCTGAGGCCGGACATCACCTTCATCAACAGCCAGCCTGCATTATTGTACAACTCGGCTGCCCATGGCCAAAAAGTGCTGAACGCAATACTGGCCATGCCGCATGTCATCACTCCGGCGCTAAGTGGCACAATGAGCAGGTTGGCCAGCAAGCTGACAGGCGAGACTAGATGAAAATACCATGCAATTACCGGAGCCGTTCCCAAAAACGCCGCCAGCGATGTCACAGCCCCGGCGCTGATGAAATGAATGATTTTATCCAGCCTGCGCCGCCACGCAGACCACAGCTCTTCAGGCAGCAAGGCATCGTTCTGCAAAACCAGCTCCCTGGCCTTTTCAATCGGCGGGATCAACAACGCTATGGACAACACTGCGGCAAAGGAAAGTTGAAAACTGGTTTGGAAAAGTTGTTGCGGGTCCCAAAGAATGATTATCAACGCCGCCATGAACAGACTGTTCAGCAAGTTAACCGGACGTTGGAGCGCCCAGCCAGCGATTAATACGGTTGCCATTAACGTGGAGCGAACGGCAGACGGCTGCCAGCCTATGGCCGCAGTGTAAAACCACAGCAGCGGGATGACAACCACCCCGCAAACTTGTCGAGGAATCATAACCATCCGCGCCAGCGCAACAAGCGCTGCAGCAATGAATCCCACGTGCAGCCCGCTTATGGCAAAGATGTGCATCGTGCCGCTGCGCATGAATGGCTCGGCCACCTCGCTTGTCATGCCAGTGCGCCATCCAAGAAGCATCGCATACTGCAACTGCAACGCCTCATCATCCGGCAAACCAGCCGCCAATTTTTGCCGTGCCCATTGTTGAAACCGGTCGCTCCAACTGATGGCGCTTTCCGGCAGCGCCCCCGCCCCAAGCCGCCAGTCGCTTGTCCGGCTCACAAACATTTGATAGTGGATATAACGCCGTTTCAAATAGGCACGGTAATCAAACAGGCCGGGTGCAATCGCCTCGCGCGGACGTTGAATCACGCCGTAAATTTCCACTGGCTGGCCGCTGAAAAATTGCTTCGGCAAAAGGCCCCGGGTGCTTACAAGCAGCCGCCCGCATGCAGACTGCCAAGGTTTTCCCCTGAACTGCACGGCATGAACTTCTACAAAGGCGCTGCTGCGCCAGATTTCTTCATCATCATGTACGTAAGAATGTGGGACGGGCGTATCCAGCAACCGCCCGCGTATTGTGGCAATCTCGCTCCCTTCACCCAACAAGCGACGCAAATCCAGCGGACCGATGGGTCTCTCCCGCCATGCTGTATTCAAATAGCCGGCAAAAAACAGCAGCGGATACAACAGCCATGGACGCCAGCTTTGATGAAACCATGCCAACAGCCCAATGCCAATTGCCAAAGCAAACCCGCCAAACAACGGCAATTCCACAAACTCGGCGGCAACGATGCCTGCTGCAACAACAAGGGTAATCACCACCGCCGGGTATTTCATGGCCGTCAAACAGGTTTTGCAGGCTGACTGTCAGGCAGTGGATGTGCGCGGCTCTTACAAACGGAAATTCTCGCGGACAACCACGCAACACACAACCCACCTGCAGCCCCCGCCCCATCAATGAGCACGTCCAACCCGGAACCCTGGCGGGATGGGTAAAAGCTCTGATGCCACTCATCGCTCACTGCATAAACAACGGCAACCAGCCAAATCCAAAAGGCTTCCCGCATGTTCCATTTGCGCGAATCCCCCGGCGCCGGCTTGCGCCAGGCCCGCCATAATAATAGCGCAAGCACAGCGTATTCTGCGGCATGCGCGCTCTTGCGCGTCCCAAAAATCAGGCTGTCAATGGTTTGTGTCGAGGCCGACGGCAACAGCCACGTAAAAAACGGCCTGAGAAACCGCGATGTCTGGCTTGCGGACATGGCATTGGTGGACGCCGTGAAAATGACCGCCAACCACAGCAGCACTGGCAGCCAGTAGCGCAGAAAGTTTTTCAACGCGGGCACACCTGGATGAAAAAAGATTCATGCCGCCGCTTCAAGCATGAAGTGGGGACCTTCCGGCAACAGCTCCTCATCCACTTCCACCCCCAGGCCCGGTCCCTGAGGCACTTCAAGAAAACCATTGCAAGGCGCAAACGGCTGTTTAAGCACCGATGCAGCCAGAAACTGGCACCCGTTCAACGCCGCCGGTTTGGCGAGCTGATAAGCCCCAAACAACCCAAGTGAGGCCGCCAAGGAAATATCAGGGTCAGTCAAGCCGCTGCCCAAAACTAACAAGCCCTCGGCCATTGCCAGTTCAATTTGCCGGCGCGCTTCCCACAAACCACCTGAGCGCGGCGGCTTTATGGCCACGCCATCAAGCAGCTCCAACCGGATGAATTCCTCCAGCTCAACCGCCGACACAACCCCCTCATCCATGATAATCGGAATGGCGCCCAGTTTTTTAAGTCGGCGATAACCCCCAAGCCGGTTGGCCGGCAACGGCTGTTCAAGCACCGCCACACCGGCTTCGGCAAGTTTGGGCGCCACCTCCAGCGCCGTGCTTTCATCGTAACCGCCATTGGCGTCAGCCCAGAGAAAGCTGTCCGGAACAAGCTGCTTCAAACAGCGGCACATTTCCAAATCAACAGCCGGATTAGGCGCAACCTTGATGTTGAAATGCCGGTAGCCGGCTTTCAGCCCGGCCTGTACGGATGCCTCCAAATCTCCCACGCTCGTCGGGTTTAATGTGTAACCAACCTCGATTCGCGCAAGACCGCGCCGATTCCACAACTGAGCGAGACTTTTGCCCTGCAATTTGCCGACCAAATCATGCAGGGCCAGATCAATGCCGGCTTTGCAAATCGGCTGGCCGATGGAAAATGAAGACGCAATCACACGATTCATCACTGCGTGGATTCCGCCAATGTCCGATACATCCCGGCCTATCAAGGCCGGCGCCAGGTACTGATTAAGCGTGCTCAGCGCTGTTTCCAGAGTTTCATAACTCCAGGTGGGCACCGGCACGCTTTGCCCCCATCCCACAAGACCGCCATCCGTGGTTATTTTCACCAAAACCGTCTGGCGCCCCAGCGGGCGGCCATGAATATCCTCGAAAAATTTGAAACGCCCGCGTGTGGGATAAACCACTGGAAACGTCTCAACACGGGCGATTTTTGCGCTCGCTGACATCACCCCCGGCTTGCAAGCGGAAATGGATTTCTAAACATCGCAAAGTTTCACCGCTTCAGTCAGGCTCTTAAGCGGACTCCGGGTTGGTATAAACTCCTGGCCAACATAACCAGTGTAACCGATATCCAAAAGCGCCTGCATCACCGCCGGATAATAGATTTCCTGTTTCTCATCCAGCTCACCGCGGCCTGGATTGCCAGCAACGTGAACATGGCCGATGTACTCTTTCAGTTGATGCAACCTGCGGATGATGTCCCCATCCATGATTTGCACGTGATAAACGTCAAACAACAGCTTCAGGCGCGGCGAACCAACACGCTTGATAATATCAATGCAATAATCGGTATGGTCGCCTTGATAGCCCGGATGCCCCTTCATTGGGTGCGTGGTTTCACGGCTGTTGAGCATTTCCATGCAAAGAGTGACTTTCTTCTGCTCGGCGTAGCGCACCATCTGCTTAAGCCCCTCAACGCAGTTGTTGGCGCCTTCCTCAAGCCCAATCTTCGGACTGCTTGGGTCATTGGGATTCTTGGCGGCATATCCGGTAAAGCATATAACATTTGGAAACCCGTACTCCGCCGCCGCGTCAATTGCATCGCGTGTGGCCTTCATCACCCGCGGCCAGTGATCCGGGTTGTTGAACCCCTTCAAAAATGGCGGGTCTGGATTCATGTCAATCTGGCACATCGCGCATATCAAACCGTACTGCTTTAGTATCGGAAAATACTTTGAACCCACCAGCTCGACGCTTACGCAGCCCAACTGTCTGGCAATTTTGCATGTGTACTCAAAATCCCACTTTTCAGGGCATGTCTCGAAACACCAGTAAGCAATGGATTGTTTAATCCGCCCTTTTGTCACCGCCGGCCCGTTGCTGCCGCCCGCTGTAGTAGCACAGCCGGCGCCAACCGTTGTAAACGCGGCAGCGCCAAGGGCTGCTGATTTCAAAAATTCACGCCTCTCCATGTTATTTTGCGCTTTTTGTTCCATAGGTGCCGACAAACATAATTCCACAAGCCGCCCACGGCAACACAAAGTTGCCTGCAGGTTCAAAACAATTCATGTTTTTTCATCCGGGCTTTCAGACCGTCGTTTTTGGCTTTCCCTGAAACGCTGCAGCATGTATTTGTAAGCCATGCAGACCCGTCTGATTAACCGGCGTAATTTCATGGGAATTATTTCGATCGGAGCCGCCGCCAGTGCGCTGGGGGCTGTCGAAACCAGAGGCGAAATCCGTCTCGGAGGCCCTTCCTTTTCAAACGCCGCCGACCCGGAGGAACTTGCGCTGGCGCACAAAAAACTCGGCTACCGCGCCGCCTACTGTCCCAATGTGCCCCTGAATGACAGCGCCCGGATTCAGGCTCTGCGCGAGGCATTTGCAAAGCATGACGTCGTAATTGCAGAAGTTGGCAGGTGGGTAAATTTGCTGGATGCCGACCCCGATAAGCGCAAACAAAACATGCAAAAGGTGATTGACGGCCTTGCCCTTGCCGAAGCTGTCGGCGCGCGCTGCTGCGTGGATATTGCCGGCTCTTTCAACCGCGATGTATGGTTCGGGCCGCATCCGGACAATTTATCCGGGCAGTTCTTTGATGCAGCCGTGGAAAACGCCCGCAAAATTATTGACGCTGTAAAGCCGCAACGAACGAAATTTTGTTATGAGATGATGGGGTGGGCGTTGCCGGACAGTCCCGACAGTTATTTGCGGATGCTCAAGGCGGTTGACCGAAAGGCCTTCGGGGTGCATCTCGACCCGTGCAATATTGTCAACTCGCCCAGCCATTTTTATCAAAATGGCCGGTTGATTGATGAGTGTTTCGACAAGCTCGGCCCGTGGATAACGAGTTGTCATGCGAAGGATTTGACCTGGGATGTGGAAATGAACGTCCATTTCCGTGAAGTCGCCCCCGGCCGCGGCTCCATGGATTATCAGACCTACCTCCGGCGCCTAGCCGCCATGCCACAGCAACCGCCCCTCATGCTTGAACATCTTTCAAAGGCTGAAGAATACGCCCAGGCAAAGGAGCACATCATCCAGTTGTGCGCCCGATTGGGAATAAAGACTTGAGTCAGGGCACGGTCACATCAATGGCGTTGGTGCGCCATGAATCCATCACAGCCCACAAATTGAGCGGCATAACCGACCTGCCAAACTTGAGGAAACGCACGCCGCCATCGCAAAATGCAAAATTAGAGCCGTTCCCCCGGCGGGATGAGCCGGGTTTTCCGTGGCGGCCATGTTCAATCTCAACGATGTCATTCCCGTTGCCCTGCCTGAAATCCATATAGACATGGGAAGATTGGGTTTCCTTTTCCCCAAACAGAATCGTCTCGGATGGCTGTTTCACCACCGATTCCGGCATCCCAATCCACAAACCGGGAAACATGTAGCGTTGAAAATCATTGTTGTTTGTCAGAACCGTCTCAAAGTAATCATTCCACGCATTGAGCAGATAACTTCGCGGGGAAAGATCAACAGGATAGGTTGAGCCTCGATAGACATTTGGATTTGGATCATCGCTTGGACACAGCAGCAAGTTTGTGCTTTGGTAATATTCAAACAGCCCCTGCATCCAGCATGGGTTTATTGTCCGTGGATAATAAACATTTTCATTGTCATCGGTGTACATCTGATGTGCCAAAGCCAGTTGCCGCAGGCCGTTTACGCATTTGATGCGTTTGGCTGTCTCCTTCGCATTTGCAAGGGCTGGCAAAAGCAGGCTGGCAAGGATGGCAATGATCGCTATCACCACCAGTAGCTCGATCAACGTAAACGCCGCCACACGGCCGGCTGGCCATCTGTCACACCGGCCTCTGCAAATAATTCGCAAAGATATTGGCAATGATTTGTTCACTTTACGCCTCTACCCTGCAAGGGCGCGGTTCATCCGTTCGATGGCCTCGTCAATTTCCTCCTTGCTCTTAAATCCAATGGTTATGGCGTCAATCTCAGGCTGCGCCATGGCAAAGCGGATTGATTTCTCGCGGTCCTCAGCTTTTACAAAATCGCCGTTGCCGCATATTTTCATCCCGATTATGCCATGGCCCTTTGAGCGCATGATTTTTATTTGCTTCAGCACCGGCTCCAGATCCGAGCCGGATTTGTTCCATGCCTCATCAGGGCCGTCAATGTGTTTGGCCTGGGGATTTACCCTCACAAGGTTGACATCCACCCAATCTGAAGAAGCCGCAAGCGTCAGCGCAGGCAGACTGTGACATGAAACACCATGGGCGCGGATTTTCTTCCGTGCCTTTGCTTCAGACAACGCATCCATCAACCGCTTCAAATCATCCGTCCATGTCCCCTTGACGGCGCAATGAACAAGAATGCAATCCAGATAATCGGTCTGGTAATTCTTTAGATGCCGATCAATCACCTCCATCGGCTTTTCCGGGTTGCCCGGTATTTTGGAAAGCAAAAATAATTTTTCCCGCGGCAGGCCCTTTATGGCCTCACCCATCCACGGGAATGTCTTGTAACTCTGTGCACAGTCGAAGTAGGTGATCCCCTGATCATAGGCATAGCGAATCAGACGGTTGAAGCCTTCCTGGCCAAGGTTAAACTGCACGTTGCCGCTATTGGTGCCGCAACCCATTCCCAGCCGGCTGAGCTTGATGCCGGTCTTGCCAAGTTCAACCTGATCAACCGCAGTGCGCTTCGTCGCGGCAAATCCGCGCGACGCCAGCGTTGTTGCCGCCAGGATTGCAGTTCTGCCGATAAATTGCCGCCGGTTAAATTTGTTTGTGAATTTCATTTTGATCGTGGGATTTGGTTGTTTGAATGTGCGTCTGAAACAGCCGTTTGGGCCGGCCCAAACCGGCCGGGCGTCACTGCTGGCAGACGCACCGTTTTCATGTTGTTAATTTAGCAGCCAACCGTGGCCAAAGGCAACTTCAAAAACCCCAAACTTCACATTAACCCCCTTCCCGCTCAAAGGTATTTTCGCAAAATTGGCTCCAACTCGCGCCGGACACGCGGCGGCCATAGTTTCTTGTCGGTAAATATAGCATGCTCAAGTGCGCGATGGCATGAGCAGTTTGGCTGAAGCGGGATTTTGGGTATCACCCGCGCCAGAATGGCGTTGGCCATCCGGGCATTGGCATGGAGATTTTCCAGGATCATGGGCAAAGTCACATGGTCATCTTCTTTCCAACAATCGTAGTCGGTCACCATTGCCATGTTGGCGTAGGCGATTTCAGCCTCCCGCGCGCATTTGGCTTCGCCAAGATTGGTCATGCCAATGACTGCATGGCCGGCCTTGTGGTTGGCCAATGACTCGGCCCGCGTGCTGAACGCCGGCCCTTCCATGCAAACATACGTCCCACCATCGTGGATTCGCGCCTTCAAATCGCGTCCAGCCTCCAAAATGAGCTTGCGCAATTCCTCGCACAATGGCTGGGCAAAAGAAATATGCGCGACAATGCCGCGTCCAAAAAATGTATGTTGCGCCGATTGCTTTGTCCTGTCCAAAAATTGATCGGGCACCAGAATGTCACGCGGCCGGTAACGCGCCTGCAAGGAACCGACGGCCGAGACGCTCAAAATCCAGGCAACCCCCAGTTTCTTCATCGCCCAGATGTTTGCACGGTGGTTCAGCTCCGAAGGCAAAATATTATGATTCCGCCCGTGCCGCGGCAAAAAGACAACCTCGCGCCCGGCCAGTTCGCCGGTCAACAATTGGTCGGATGGCGGCCCGAAAGGCGTCCTTATTGTGACCCATTTCTGTTTGCAAAATCCGTCAATCTTGTAAAGGCCGGTGCCTCCTATTATGCCAATTCTGGGACTCGCGCTCATATTTTGATCCCGATTCAGCCTCAAAGGAAAACAAGTTTCAACCGAAAAGCCTGCCTCGCTTCATAAACTTATGAAACAGGCGGTGGAACGATGTATCTGACGCCCGGACGGCTGAGACGCCGCGCAATTTTGCGCGCCAATTGTGCCGGCAACGCCACATAAACAGCCGAGCCTTCCGGCACCGCGGCGGGCGCGAGAATCGGGCGCTCCAGCATCATTTTGCCCTGGCGCCACACTTCCTCATCAACAAAGAATTTTTCAACTCCGCCGGTTTGCGCGTGCAGCCAGTTGGCGGCGATGGATGTGCCGAAAATTCCAAAATTATCCTCTCGCCCAAGGCGTTGCACTTGCCGCGCCACTTTATCGAGCCACTCCACATGGGCAAAAATCCGTTGCGTTTCTTCCTCTGGCAGAAGTGGAACGCGGACGGGCCGCGAGCGCAGTGGTTTGCGCCCTACAACCGTGATTTCCTTGGCAACCCATTGATTCGTTGCAACCACAGGTTCAAAGCCGGCGCTTCCAATAATTTCCGCAAGGCCGTTTGTCGCAAAATGCGAACAATGATCCGCAACCGTTAGCATGAACGGGTTGCATTCACAATCTGGGACTTCCACAAGCAGCAACCCGCCGGGCTTGAGTTTGCGCAATACTTTGCGCAACAATTTAAGCGGAGCTGGAATGTGTTCAAACACATGAACAAGCGATATCAGGTCAAACTGGCCGGGGACTTTGGAAACATCAACCGCAAACATTCCACCAACTCCCGGTATGGCCATGACCTGCGCCTTGTATTTTTCATCGAACTCGGTTCCAAAAAGACGCCAACCCGGCAATGCCGCGCTGCAGGCGCGCAGGAATGAGCCGTTGCCGCAGCCAATGTCAAGCAAGCGCCCGTTTTCTGCCAGCGCAACATGCGCTTTCAACTCCGCAACAATCTTGTCGGAGCGTGCGCCGCCCTGTCCGGTGGCCGGATTGAACACATGTTGCTCGGAGCCGCCACTTTGAAAGTAAATCGTGTACTCGCGATAGATGGCATTGCATTCTTCGCGCCAACGGCGGTTCACCACTGTTTGCACATGGCCGCATTTCCCGCATCGAGCCAGCGTCCCGCCACTCTGCCACGGTTTGCAATCGGATGTCACACGCGCCAGAGCGCTGTATTTTTGCGAAATCCGCAACTCCATCGCGCCACACAGATGGCATTTGCCCGGTTTATTCTTTTCCATTGTCAGCAGCAGCCAGTATCCCGGTTTGCAACCGCAAATCAAGGTTTTCGCAAACTCATTGCCTCAACCGGCATCTCGTGGCAGCATCCGCGCGGATGGCAACTGGAAGTTCAAACTCCCGCGTCGAATCAGCAGCGGCATTCGCCCTGCTCCGGCAACCGGCGCTGGATTTTCTGAGCGCCACGGGGTGGCGCAACGCCCGCTGCGAGCCACTGGCCGGCGATGCCTCGTCTCGTAGATATTTCAGGCTGACACAGGGCCGCCACACTGTGGTTTTGATGGATGCCTCGGCCAACCGCGATTCCATGTCGCCTTTTGTTCAACTTTCGCAACATCTGCGCCGCCTGGGGTTTAGCGCGCCTGAAATTTTTGAGTGCAACCCCCAACTCGGCCTGATGCTGATCGAAGATTTTGGCGATGCCTCCTTTTGGCGGCTCCTGGCGGAAGGCGGCCTGGAGGATGAATTATACACGCTGGCTACAGATGTTCTGGCCGCACTGCACCGGCAGCCGGATGCCGCGCCAGCGAACCTGCGTGCTTATGGTCCGGAAAAAATGCTCGCAGACATGGAATTATTCCCGGAATGGGTAACGCCTCAGATTGGCGAAAAGGCACTGGACGAATTCCGGGCGGCGTGGCTGGCGGTTCTGCCATTGGCCCATCAAGTGCCGCAAACTCTTTTGCTCAGGGATTATCATGTGGCAAATTTGATGTGGCTGCCGCGCCGCAAAGGTGTGCGGCGGGCTGGTCTGCTGGATTTTCAGGACGCCTACCGCGGCCCGATCACATACGATCTGATGTCACTGCTCGAAGACGCCCGCCGCGATGTGCCGGATGAGTTGCGCAGGAAAATGAAACGACGCTATCTTGAACAATTCCCAAATTTGGACGCACAAGCCTTCGATGCGTCTCTGGCAATTCTGGCGGCAGTCCGCCATACGCGTGTTTTGGCCATTTTCGAGCGTTTGTACCGCAGGGATAACAAACCCGACTACAAACGACTGCATTCTCCCAGGGTGCAACGGCTCTTGCAGCGCGCCCTGCAGCATCCATTATTGAAGGGAGTCAAGGCGTGGATGGAACGGTATGCCGGATAAGATAAAAAAAGCGATGGTACTGGCTGCAGGTTACGGTATGCGGCTTCGACCGCTTACTGACCGCATCCCAAAGCCATTGATCCCAGTGGCGGGCAAGCCAATGATTGAATATGCGCTTGACCGGCTGCGTGAGTACGGCGTCGAAGAGGTGGTGATCAATGTCTCCCATCTTAAAGAGCAGTTGATTGCCCATCTCTCCTCGTGCAAAGGGTTGAATATCAAAATTTCTGAAGAAGCCGAACCGCTTGAAACCGGCGGCGGTTTGAAACATGCGCTGCCGCTGCTCGGCAGCGAACCGTTTTTCACAATCAACAGTGACATCCTGTGGTTTGATGCCGGCGAGCCTGCGCTTGAGCGGCTGGCCCGAAACTGGGATGACAACAGAATGGATTTGTTGCTTCTTGTCCAGCCGCGCTCGCGCGCCCCGGGTTACGAAAAAGGAGAAGATTACCTGTTTGTCAAACCGCATAACACACTGGAATGGACTGAGTCAGAAGCTCCTTACATTTTTGCCAGTGTTGGCATCATGCATCCACGCATTCTGGCAAACGCGCCTGATGGCAAATTTTCGGTAAAACTGCTCTGGCAACATGCCATGTCGCAGGGCAGGCTCTTTTGCCTGCCGCATCATGGGTTGTGGTTCCAAACCGGCACACATCGCGATATTCAAACTGCGGAAGCTGCCATTGCAAAGGCCGGACTTAACTTTGAATACAGCAACAACAGCGCGCGTCTGAGCAGCAAAGCCGATTGTGGGAACGCCGCCTACCGCGAAGGGAAAAATTTATGAGCCAGACTGTTACACAAGATCAGCCGGAGAATGATTTGCAGGCAATTGCGCGGCTTCAGCAAAGTTATGCGCAAATCAAGGCGGGGATTGCCCGCGTTATTGTCGGACAGGAGCCTGTAATTGACCAGATACTCATCGCCATATTCACCCGCAGCCACGCCTTGTTGGTGGGCGTGCCCGGACTGGCAAAAACCCTGATGATTTCCACCCTTGCCAGGACACTGCGGCTGAGCTTCAAGCGCATCCAATTCACCCCCGACTTGATGCCCAGTGACATCACCGGCACGGAAGTCATCCAGCAAAACCAGACAACCGGCGAGCGCAGTTTCAAGTTCCTGCCCGGTCCAATTTTTGCCAACGTAATTTTGGCCGACGAAATCAACCGCACCCCGCCCAAGACACAGGCCGCCATGTTGGAAGCCATGCAGGAACGCAAGGTCACGGTTGGAGGCGTGGATTATCCGTTGCCTGACCCGTTTTTTGTCCTGGCAACACAGAATCCAATTGAGCAGGAAGGCACCTATCCGTTGCCGGAAGCGCAACTGGACCGTTTCATGTTCATGATAAATGTTGATTACCCAAGCGCGGATGAGGAAATCCAGATTATGCAACGCACCACCGGCGCGCAGGAAGCTGATGTCCAGCCCGTGCTTGGCGCCGAGGATATCCTGGAGTTGCAACGCATCGTGCGCCGAATGCCCGCCGCCGAGCACGTCCTGCGGTACGCCGAAAAAATCGCGCGCGTCACCCGCGTCCAGCAGCCTGATGCCCTCGATTTTTGCAAAAAATGGCTGACATGGGGCGCAGGGCCGCGGGCAAGCATGAATCTTATCATGGCTGCCAAAGCCCATGCCATGTTACGCGGACAAAACTATGTCGGCTGCGATGACGTTGCGGCAGTGGCGCTGCCTATTTTGCGGCACCGGCTCATTCCAAATTTCTCGGCACAAAGCGAGGGCGTAACCACTGATGACATTGCGCGAAAGATTCTTGAGACGGTGCCGCGCGACGAAAAGCTCGGGTAAATGGACCCCCGCCATATACAAGAATTGCTTGACGCCCAGGCCGTGTCACGGGCCGAAACACTGGGGCTGAGCGCCAGGTTCATCGTCGAAGGTTACATGGCCGGCGAACACCGTTCCCCATATCATGGATTTGCCGTTGAATTTTCACAACATCGTGAGTACGCCCCCGGTGATGACACCAGGCATCTGGACTGGAAAGTCCTTGGCCGCACTGACCGTTACTACATCAAACAATACGAACAGGAGACAAATTTCGTTGCGCATTTGCTGCTGGATGGCAGCGAATCCATGCAATACTGCTCCGGCCGCCTGACCAAGATGCAATACGGCAAGATACTTTCCGCCTGCCTTGCATACCTGATCATGCGCCAGCGTGATGCCGCCGCCCTGACAATTTTCGATACCGAAGCGAGGGTGCACATCCCCAGGAGCGACAATCGCGCGGCATTGACGCGGATTTTGGAAACATTGGCGGCTTTTCAGCCGGCTCGCCCGACCCAAATCGCCGCGCAGTTGCACGATCTGGCCTTGAAAACCCGGCGCAAGGGCCTGGTAATCATCATCAGCGATTTGTTTGACGATGAGGCCGCCATCATCGAAGGCATTCAACACCTCCGATTTGGCGGCCATGAGGTGATTGTTTTTCACGTGCTTGACCCGTACGAACTCGAGTTCCCATTCCGCGGCCTTGTCGAGTTCGAGGGGCTGGAGGGCATTCCGAAAATCCTTACCCGTCCCAACGAAATCCGGCGCAGTTACCTGGATGAGCTTGAGAAATTCCGCCACCAAATACGCGCAGGCTGCGAAAAGAATCAATGCCACTATGTCCTGGCCAGAACGGACCAGCCTCTGGCTGAAATGCTGGGCGCCTACCTCGCGTTCAGGGCGCAAACAGTCTGGCGGGGATGATTACCGGAAGCCATGAACTTCCTTAATCCCATCCTTCTCTGGGCAGCGGCGGCGGTGGCAGTGCCCATAATAATTCACCTGCTGCACCGGCGGAAATTTCAGCGGGTTGTATGGGCTGCCATGCGATTTTTGAAAACCAGCGTTGAGCAAAATCAACGCCGCATGCGACTGGAGGATATCATCCTGCTTGCCTTGCGTTGCCTGCTTTTGGCGTTGCTTGCCCTTGCCCTTGCACGGCCAGTGCTTCCATCTGCAACCAGTGAGCGCCTTGGCGCAGCCGTCACCGGCGTCCTGATACTCGATAACTCATACAGCATGAGCCAGACTGACGGCGTTTCTTCCCGATTCGACAAGGCCCGCGCCATAGCCGAGCAAGTCGTGGACTCGCTACCGCCAAGTTCTTTTCTAGCCGTATTTTTGGGTTCGGATATTGCCAGCCCTGCCATCCCCGAGCCAACGCACGACATGCACCTTGCCCGCAAGGCCATTCGTGAAGCCCGCATTTCCGGACACGCTACCGACTGGCTGCCGGTTCTCAAGCAGGCGGTTGAGACTTGCAAAAAAAGTCGCGGTTTGCGCCGTGAAATTTTCCTTGTCACCGACACGCAGGCGCTCGGTTGGCGGCAAATGCCGGAAATAAAGCGGTTGCTGGCCGGCGCAAAACAAGATGGAATTCGAACAAGGATTCTGTTCATCGAGCAGCCTGAGGATAACAATCTTGGCGTGAGCCGCTTCCGGCTTGCCAGCGGGCTGACGCCCATCAACCAGCCGCTTCGATTCGAGATTCAAGTCAATAACTTCGGCAAAACCGAGGTGCGCCAAGTCAAAGTCAACCTCAGTCTGGACGACGGCCCGCCAGTTGATGAAACACTCATAGATGTATTGCCAGCCAGGGCATCTCGCAGCGTGTCACTTTTCGCAAGGCTCCGCTCCGACGGCTATCATTCGGCAACCGCCCGCATACCGGCCGACAGATTGCCGGCTGATGACCAGCGCTCGCTTGCACTGCGCGGCATCGGCGATGTCCGCGTGCTGTTGGTTGACGGTGACCCTGGAGCCGAGCCGCGGGAAAGCCAGGTTTTCTTTTTGAAGCATGCCCTCCAGCCCGTGCCCCCCGCCGAAGCCGCCCGCTATTTCATCAAGGCAGCAACCGCACAAGCCTCCGAGTTTCTGAATGTTTCCTTTGACGACTACGATGCCATCATTTTGGCTGGTGTTTCTGAAATCCCCGCCTCACGAATCGCCGCCCTGGAACAATTTGTTCGGCGCGGCGGTGGCCTGATGATCTTCCCCGGCCCCGCCACACTTCCAACCGCCTACAATGAACAATTGCTCCGCAAAAATAATTTGCTACCCGCTGCCTTTGGCCAGTTGCGCGGAGACGCAAGCCGGGAGGATACATATTTCCTCTTGCAGGACAAGGATTACGCTCATCCGCTGGTCGAAATATGGAATGACCCGGCTTCAGGCACATTGGGCACGGCGCGCTTTTTCAAATATTTCGAGTTAATTCCAGCCCAATGGCCGTTGCCGGATGCGTCCACAAACGCCGGACTGTCAGCCAGACAGGCTGAAGTTGGCGAACCACGCGTCGTGCTGAGATTTACCGATGGCTCGCCGGCTGTAATGGAACGCACCTGGGGACAGGGCCGCGTGCTGCTCTTTTGCAGCACAGCAAACAGCGCATGGAACGACTTGCCGGTGCGCCCAGCTTTCGTGCCGCTGGTACACCGGGCCCTGGGCGCGCTTGTTCAGCGCCAGGACGAAAGCCTGAATCTGCGCGTGGGCGAACGGTTTGTTTTTCATCCCGGCAATGAATATCTGGGCCGGGATGTCATAATCACTCCACCGGGAATTGATCGGGATTCAAGACGCGAGCTGCGGCGGGTTGATTTTGTCCACGGACTGCCAACCATTCGCTACGAAGAAACCGATTACAACGGAATTTATGAAGTCGCAATCGCCAGTGAAGTGGGGCGCACACTCAAATTCGCCGCCCAACCGGACGCCGCCGAGTCCGATTTGAACGAAATATCCGGCGCCGATCGCACAGCCCTGCAGGAAGTGGCGCAGGTCCTGAGCGCACGTCCGGGCATGAACCTCAAGGAAATGCTGGCCAAAGACCGCCAGGGAACCGAGCTTTGGCTGCCGGTGTTGCTGGCAGTCGTGGCGCTGGCCTTGCTTGAAACGTTTTTGGCCCAGCATTTCAGCCGCTCAAAATGACTGCTTGGCTCATAAAACTTTTGGGCGGCAAAATGGACTCCGCCAGTCAACTTTCAGGCGTCAAGCTTGGACTGGCGGCTGGCAATGCCTGGGTTTGGGTGGCGCTGGTGATTCTGATTTCCGCCGGGTTGATCGCATACTGGTACAGGCAGCCATCGGAAGGCATCTCAAAAACCCGCCGAATCATCCTAATCTCGCTGCGCGTGCTGTTTGTAGCCGGCTTGCTCTTCATGGCATTGCGACCGGTCTTGCGTTTCACAGTCGAAGGCAGCATCCGCCGTTCACTGGTAATCCTGCTCGACAACAGCGCCAGCATGAAAATCAAGGACCCGCGCAGCTCGCCCGATGACCTCAAGCGCGCCGCCATCGGGTTGAATAGACTCGACCCGAATGGCGGTCTTGCCCAGCCGCTTCCGCCGGACAGTGCCGCAGGTCTCGATCAAATCTCCCGCATTGATCTTCTCAAAGCCGTCCTGAAAAACCAACGGCTGGACTTGTTGCAAAAATTATCGCGTGATTATGACTTGCTGCCCTTTGGTTTCGGCACAACGCCGCGCGAGCTGGTGACTCCGGTTCAACAGGCACCCGCGGAAAAAAACAAGCCGCAATTGCAATTCGGATGGGTGGACTCATTGGCCGCAGATTATCCACAAACAGCGATCGGGGAAGCTGTTCGCGAAGTGTTGGCGCGCAAGCGCGGCCAGCCGCTGGCGGGTATTTTTCTGGCAACCGACGGCGCCAACAACAGCGGTTGTCCGCCACTTGAAACAGCCGCAATTGCCAGACAGGAGGGCGTCCCAATTTACGTCTATGGCGTTGGGATTACCTCGCCGCGCGACATCATAGTCGCCCACCTGCTGGCACCGGATGTCGCCTTTGCAAATGATGAAGTTGAAGCCAGTGTCCATATACGCCATCAGGGCATGGCCGGCCAGACCGCCCGCCTTGTCCTCAGGCTCGCCGGAAAAGTGGTGGACGAAAAATCCATCGAATTTGGTCCCGATGGTGAAATGGTCAAAACCATGAAATTCACCCCCACCGAGAAAGGGCATTTCGAGCTGCAGGCTTCCATAGAGCCGCGCCCTGATGAAACGGTTAAAGACAACAACTCTTTGAGCAGAAATCTGCGCGTGATTGATGACAAAATCAAAGTGCTTCTGGTGGAACAATACCCGCGCTGGGAGTACCGCTATTTGCAGGCCATGCTGCTGCGCGACAGACGCATCGAAGCCAAAATAATCCTCTTTTCGGGCGAATCCACCATTAGCCGCGCACCCAACTCGCCGTTTCTGGAAAAATTTCCAGACCGCAAGGAAGAGCTTTTCAAATATGATGTCATCCTCTGGGGTGACATTGACCCACGGCTGCTGACGCCCGCGCAAATGGAAAACGTCGGCCAGTTTGTCTCGCAATTTGGCGGTGCATTCATAATGGTGGCAGGCAAGCGATTCTCGCCTTGGGCCTACAAACGGACGGCAATCGAAAAAATCCTCCCTGTTGAATTCGATCCGCAACCATCCGAAGGTGTCGGAGAGGTTGTGGCGGAAAAACCGGTTGCACTCGAACTGACTGCAGCCGGAAAAAACAGCGCCATGCTCCGGCTGGCCGAGCTGGATTCTGAAAATCAGAAAATCTGGCGAAACCTCCCGCCGATTTATTGGGTTGCGTCCGTGGCACGCGCCAAACCCGCGGCAGAAGTTCTGTTGGTGGATGCCGATGCCAGCAAGGCCACTCGGTTTGGCAAAATGCCCGTGATTGCAATCCAACAATACGGCGCCGGACAGTCCCTTTTTGTCGGCACTGATAATCTATGGCGCTTGCGAAAAAATGAAGGCGACGCCATCCACGTGACTTTGTGGGGCCAGATGCTTCAAAGAATGACCCTGCAACGGCTGCTTGGCGGCTCAAAGAGAACCCAGTTGGTCACTGACCGCCAAAATGTAACAAGCGGCGAACGCATCACCGTTTACGCACGCCTTTTCAATGTCGGCTATGAGCCATTCACGGAGCCAACCGTCAAGGCCGCCTATGTTCTGCGCAATGCACCTTCAGGAGGCAGTCCGCCCGAAACCGAAGTCATCCTCCACCTGGCCCCTGACCAGCCGGGCGTTTACCGCGGTGAATTCACAGCGCCGGCTCCGGGCGACTACAAATTTTTCGTACAACACGACCGCGACACGCCGTTAAATTTCAGCGTTGCAGAGCCGCGCTATGAGCTTGGTGAAACAGCCATGAACGAGACGTTGCTTGGCCAGATGGCCACCAACAGCGGAGGCCGGTTCTTCCGCGAGGAAAACCTGAGGGATTTGCCCCAAACCATCGGACAAAAGGCCGAACGGGTGCGCTCAACGCTCGAAGTTGAAGTCTGGTCATCGTGGTTCAGCTATTTGCTGCTGCTGGCCCTGCTGACCGCCGAATGGATCGGGCGCAAATTATCGCAACTGAAATGAAAACAGCCGCCTCCATATCGGTTGAGACCGCCCGGGCAATCCCGGACGGAACCGGCCAGTTGCGCGCACTTGTTTCCAAAGTCCGCAACCGCTGGCTGGCATTTTCAGCCGGACGCGGATTCTCATGGATTGTCTTGTTCATAATTCCGGCTGCGACAATTGAATTTGTCCTTGATTGGTGGCTGGAAATGCCTCTGGAAGCGCGGACATTGTGGCTTGGTCTGGAGATGGCGGCAGTAGCATGGCTGTTGCTGCGATTTGCCATCAGGCCATGGCTGAGACGTCCGGACGATGATACAGTCGCCTTGTGGATCGAAAAGGCACAGCCGGATTTCCGCACGCGCCTCATTGCCTCCCTCCAACTCAGCCGTCCGGGCGCTCTTGCCCCGGGCGATTCTCAGGCGCTCGTCAGGGCCCTGGTTGCTGACACATGCCGCCTGGCTGAACAGCAGCAACCTGCTGCCATAATCCCCAGCCGCCCGCTGGCAACCCTGGCCGGTTACGCCGCCATTGTCCTGGGAGTTGCAACATGCGTTTTTTGGATTACACGAGAAGCAAGCGTGCCGCTGCTGAAACGGGCATTTCTCCTTCCTGTGGAAGTGCCGCGCAAGACTCATGTTGAGCTTGTCCGCGCAGGCCAGTTGGTCGGACGCGGCGACTCAGTAACAATTACCGCCATGGCACGCGGTATCGTTCCGAATCACGGCTCACTATTGATAAAACATCCAACCGGACGCACCGAACAATTCACCATTTTACCGGACAAAAAACAGCCGCGCAAATTTGAGCGGACATTGGACAATGTGCAGAATTCATTCTCAGCGCGGGTACGCCTCAATGACGGCCTTAGCGAGTGGTTTGAAATCAGAGTTGAGCCGCGGCCTGAGCTTGCATTCCTGGAATGTTACCAGGAGTATCCGCCTTATACCGGCCTTGGAAAAATCAAACGGGCTTTGGGAGATTTGGCCATTTTGGCCGGCAGCCGCCTGCACATCCAGGCAACCGCCTCCAAGGATATTGCAAGCGCATCAGTTCAACCGGCGGGCTTGAATCGCTCCGAGCCATTGGGTGTGTCCAGGGAGAATCCGAAAAAACTTTCCGGCTCAATTGAAATTCGCGACCCAAAGCTGACCGGTATCGCCTTCAGCCTCACCGACAAATTTGGCATCAACTCCAAAGATTCAGCTCTTTATCGCGTGGACGTGCTTCCAGACCAGCCGCCAACTGCGCGCATCACCTATCCGGAGCGGCGCGAAGAACTCGTCACCCATCAGGCCATCATGCTGGTTGCTTTCGAGGCAGCCGATGATTTCGGCCTGAACAAAGTTTTCCTCCGTTACAAAGTGGACACAGTTGACCAGGGCGCTGAGAAATCAATCGAGCTGGAACTCGACGGGCAAAGGCCGCGCAGCATGCGCCGCCGCTTTGAATGGCGCATCCGCGACCTCACGCCGTTGCCGCCAGAAGGCAGTTTGATCGAGTATTGGATTGTTGCCGAAGACGCCAATAATTTGACCGGACCGGGCCGGGGTGCAACCGAACATTTCGTTGCCAGAGTCGTCAGCGAAGCCGAAAAACGCGCCGACTTGATGAATCGCGTCAACGACTACCTGACCGGCCTGACAGAGGTAATCCAGGACCAGGAAAAGTTGAATCAAACTTTGGGGACGCTAATCCGTGAAAAAGTGCCTTGAACAATTGCATCCGCAGACCATCCTGACGCAAAACCAGATGCAAGTTGGCGTTGAAATTGCGTCCAATTGTGGCAGGATAATACTGCCGGTGGGTAATCGCCAGTTTTATGCTGGCGTTGGATCGAATTTATGAAGTCTTTATTGTCTGGCATTAAAAAATGCAGCCTTGTTTTGGCTGTTTCCTCTATTTCAGCGCTGGTGCTCATTGCCGATGGACCGCCTCCGCCATTGAGCGAGCGCATTCAGCAAAGCGAACTGCGCCAAAACCAGCTTCGCAACTCAACCAAGCAGGTCGGCGGAAAATTGGCGGCATTACTTGGCGAATTTGAACGCAACGGCATAGCCGGCGACGAGGTGGTGGTGCTACGGATGATGACTGCCGTGCTTAATCGCCTTTCCGAAGAAGAGATGGCCCGCATTGTTGCGCTGCTTCAGGAAGCCAGCGCCGCCCCGAATCCTACCGCCAGCCGCATGCGTTTGCTCGAAGCCGATGCCGGCCAGAAAGCCGTGGTGCTCAAACTCAAGCAACTTATTGACGAATTCAAGCGCCAGCAGGCCCTCTACGAGCTTGCCCTGCGATTCTACCAATTGGCAGAAAAACAGCACGACAACCTCAAGGAGGCAGTCTGGCTGGAGCCGCTTGTAAAGGGCAAAACACCGGACAGCTACGGCGACGCCTGCCAAATCCCATGGAAACAGCAGCTTATCCAACAAGAAAACATACAGGCTGAAACCGCCCTTGCACTTGCCCGCCTCGATGAATTGCTAAAACAAGTGGAAGGCCCGCAGGCCGAACGCCCGCAAAAAGCGCGCGATCTAGCCCGCTCAAACAACCTGCCGGGCATTCTGGACGCGGCGATTGATGACCTGAAAACCGGCAGGATCGCAAGCGCCGCAGGCCGCGAGCGCCGCGCGCGTGATTTGATGCGCGACATTGCCAGACAGTTGACCCCGCCTAAAGATTTGGCCGACGCCCTCCGAAATGCGCTGCGTGATGTTGAACAGGCAATCGCCGAGCAAAAAACAATCGTCAATCTCACCGATCGCATAACCAAGGAATCCCAGGACCAAAAGGAAGTCGCCGACCGCCAACTGGCCCTGAGCGACAAGACCGACAGCCTTCGCGAAGATGTTCAAAACATGGCTCCTTCGGCGGCCAGCCGGTTGAAAGAGGCTGTCAGTCAGATGCAGGACGCCCATGGCATTCTGAATCAAAGCAGCGCCAAGTACCGCACCCGCGAAGCGCGTGAGTCTGAAACCGCCGCCCTCAAGTCACTCGAAGCCGCCCGTGAAGAATTGCAAAAACAAATAGCATCTGTTGAAAAAGAAACTCCAAGCCGCAAGGATGCGCTGGCAGCTCTCCAAGATTTGCAAAATGCAGTCCGCGAATTGGCCGCCGCACAAGAGCAACTTAAAAAGGAGTCTGCGGAAAATGCCGCCCAAAAACCTCAACTCTCCCAAACTGCCGCCCCACGCCAAAAGGCTCTCAAGGAAAAGGCCCAGGAGCTTCAGGCCGAGGCCGCACCAGTCGCGGAAAGCGCCGCCCAGGAACTTGCTCAAGCTGCGAACCAGACGGAAAAGGCCCAGAAAAACCTTGAAAAAGGAGCCAACCCGCCTGAAACACAACAGGCCGCGTTGGATGCGCTCGCGCGCGCTCAAGACGAGCTTGGCCGGAAGGCTGCGGCCATGGAAAAAGCCGCCCAACAGCTCAACAATAATGAACAAGCTCTCAATAACTTGAAAAATATCATGAAAGAACAAAGCCATTTGCAGCTCGATACCGCCAACGCAGCCGCCAAGCCATCAGCCGAAAAGCCGCAAACAGCCGCGCTGGCGGGCAAACAGCAGGAGCTGGCCGACAAGACCGCCGGAGTAAATCAAATGGTTGCCGCCGATACGCCGGAGGCATCAAAAGGACTCAATGCCGCAAACGAAAACATGCGTGCAGCCGGTCAGAATCTGCAACAAGCGAACGCCGCAGCAGCTCAGCCCAAGCAGGCGCAGGCGCTTAAAAATCTGGCCTCCGCAAAACAGGCGTTGGAAAACCGGATCGCCCAACTGCAAAAGGAGCTGGGGCGTTCTCCGGACAACAGCTCCAGTCTGGCCGCTGCAGCCGCCCAGATAGAACAGGCCCAAACTGAAGTTGCAAAGGCAGTCCAACAACTCACCCCGGGCGGCTCCCAAAACAGCGCACAACAGCCAGGCTCGAATCAGTCATCCGGCAAGGGGCAATCACCCGCTCAGAACGCCGGCAAACCTCAAAACGGCGCAGGCAATGCCGCATCGCAACAATCTGGAAGTCAACCCGGCCAGCAGGCTGGCTCCGGCAATCAGCCTTCCGGCGCCGTTCCAGCCCCCGCAATTGCGCAGGCCGCCCAACACTTGCAGAAAGCAGCCGGTCACGCCTCTGAAGCCGCTGCCTCATCAGGCTTGCCCTCAGCAGCCCAAGCCGCCCTACAACAGGCGCAAAACGCCCTCAGCGAAGCTACCGGCCAGGCGGCAGCGCAAAACGCCTCTTCCGCACGCCAAAATGCAGATGCCGCTCAAGGCGCCCTTTCACAGGCTGCTGCCGCATTGGCAATGGCCCAAGCCGGCATGAGCAGTTCGCCAGGCGCAGCCTCCGCGCAGGCTGATGGACAGGGCGAAAGCCAGACTCAGGGTGACGGACAAGGACAGGGCAGCGGACAAACCCAGGGACAAGGACAGGGACAGGGACAGGCACAAGGCAAAGGCCAGGGACAAAATCAAGGGATGGGACAAGGCCAGGCCATGCAAAAAGGCGGTTATGGCGGGCCGCGCGGAACCGGCACCGGCGGCAATTGGTATGGCGCCGGCGGCGATAAAGGCCCGCGCGATGAACACAAAGGCTCAAGCACTTTCATCGGACTTCCAAAACGCGACCGGGCCGCGTTGCTGCAATCGCAATCTGAAAAGTATCCAGCCGAATACGGCCCGTTGGTTGAGCAGTACATGAAAAACCTGGCCGACGAAACTTCCGCGCCCAAAAAGTAATGCATCTGAACTTCCCACAAAAACCGAAGCTTTTTGGCGCATTTCTCGCCGCCGCACTATTTTTCCAGGCGCTTGCGCTATGTGGCGCGGCCGATGTCGCAGAATCCGCCGCCGGCATCCAAAAGGACAATGTAAAGGTGGATGCCAAAACCGAGGAGATAATTAAAGGCGCGCTGCGCTGGCTTGCGGCTCGCCAGACGCCAAATGGCTCATGGGGCACTCAAGGCGAGGAGGCATCCCACAGGGTGGCCATGACCGGCTATGCGCTGATGGCCTTCATGGCAGCCGGTCAGCTCCCGGGCGAGGGCGAACACGGCAAAACGGTCACCGCCGCCATGCAATACTTGCTCGACCAAATCCAGCCCGACGGCATCATAGGAAAACGCGAAGATGGCCAGTACATGTACGGACACGGCATCGCCACAATTGCGCTGGCCGAGTTGTTCGGACAAACCCGCTCCCCTGCCATCCAGCCCAAATTGGAGAGAATTGTCCGGGTAATTGTCGGCTCCCAAAACAACGATGGCGGCTGGCGTTACAGGCCAATCATACGTGACGCCGACATTTCCGTTACCGTTCTTCAGGTCGTCGCCCTGCGTGCCGCAAAAAACGCCGGACTTGATGTTCCGCAAAAGACCATTGACAACGCGGTCAAATACGTCAAACGCTGCCACGACCCCAAAACCGGCGGCTTTTCTTATCAGCCAGGTACCGGCCCCGGCTTCGCCCGTACCGCTGCCGCCATCTACTCTCTGCAAGTCTGTGGATTGTATGATGACCCACTTGTCAGGAAAGGCTCCGACTACCTCATGCGCGGCATGGAAAAAAAGAATGAACACAAAGAATGGTTCACCTACGGCCATTTCTACGCCGCCCCCGCCCATTACATGATAGGCGGCGAAGCCTGGGAGAAATGGTACAACTCAATCAAATCCATACTGCTTGAAGATGTGATCGTTGAAAAGCAAACCGGGCTTGCGCACTGGGAGCCGCGGCGGGACCGTGGCCGTGAAGTCGGCCCTGTCTTTTGCACTGCTGTCTATACCGCCATCCTTTCCATCCCCTACCACTATCTCCCACTTTACCAGCGCTGACTTACGGCACTCCGTCCCAACCTAATCCAAATCAATAACCAAATCCTTTCCAAACTCAATCCCTGCAACCTCGCACGCAGCTTTGATAATCTTCATTTTACTGATTTTGGTTAAATGCTTACTAACAATCCAACCACCTGGTAAAACCTCGTAATTACGCCGATAATCTGTCCTATCGGGAAATAATTCTTTCGGGGTATGTGCCAGGTGTCTGCGTTTGCGACCGCGAAAACTTGGATGTTGGCTGCATCGTTGCAAAAAGGAAGCATCATTTTTTGCCAACATTGTCAAAATTAAAACCATAGCTTCTTTTGCATTGCGGTAATTGTACTCCTTCCCCATAAAAATAAACGCCCCACTGCGGGACAGTGGTGCGACTTCGGAATCTTCTACCTGCTGCTTTCTCCTCGCTTTCTGCGGATGCGAACCATTTGGTCTTGATAATGCGATTTCAGAGTCTTCGACTTGCAACTTTCTCGGGCTTGGCTCTCCAGGAATAAAATTTGTATGACCAATATCAAGTCTGGAAAGAAATTCATTAACATCTTCCAATTCCGGGCGAACTCCAATTTTGTTTTCAACCGCGCTTCTGATCAGTTCCACCAATTGTTCATCGCGCTTTTCGAGCATATCACGCCAGACTTCTTCAATGGCGTTTTTAGCCTGCATTCTTCGGTTCCGGCTTCGATACTCATTGCGTGCATCCTCCAGAGCCTGTCCCGATTCCACCCGGCCACGCTCAAGATATCGCCTGAAAATCTCGGCAGCTTCCTCGACAGGTCTTTCATAGAGATCAAGTTTGTACACCCTGCGATCTTCATAATCGCCCTGCTCGGCCGGCAGGTAAAAACTCCATGTCCTGCCGTCAGTCAGAACAATAAAAGGCACACCGCAATGGAAAGCGTATTCGAGCGCCTGCTTCACGGCATCCTCTGCTTTGCCGGGTTGCTTTACTTCAGTAAATATCGCCGGTTTCGATGGAGGGCAGCAGAGGGCAAAGTCGGCACGACCGCCGCCAGTCTGATACTCAGGCCAAACCACGGTTGTGTCCCAGGTATTCCATCCAAGTTCCTGAAATATCCTCAGAACAATCCCTTGCGATATTGATTGCTCATTTGGAAATTTACCCTGGCGAAGCCGCCCTGTGACTTCAGCGATGGTTTGTTCAAGTGCCATGGTTACAAACTCACTTTCTGTCCAGTATTAAGTTTCGTTAAATTTCAACGCACCGAGTTACGCCCTGCTTTTACTACCATCAATATGGCAGAGCAAGCCCGCATTCTTTGTGCAAAAATTACACTTTTATTACCTCGATTTTTCAAATTAACAGGTTGGATTGCTTTTTAAAATTTTCAAAGAATCTTTGCCTGAAAAATTGCTGATTTATGGGCTGTTTCAGAAACGTTGGAAAAATAATGCAATGTTGCTTTGCACCCGTTTTGGCGGCGCTCATATCCCCGGCGACGATTACGCTGATATATGCGGCAAATTCGCCAGTTGAAGAACTCCTGGCGCAGCCACGCGTTCTGGTAATCGGGCATCGCGGCTACTCCGCACTGGCCCCGGAGAATACATTGCCTTCGTTCAAAATGGCCCTTACAGCAGCCGTGGATTTTGTAGAATTGGACTACTACCACACCAAGGATGGCGTCCCCGTGGTCATACATGACTCTGAACTTGACCGCACCACCGATGCCCGAAAGCATTGGAACGCCCAAAAAATCCGCGTCACCGACAAAACTTTGGAGGAACTGCGGATTTTGGACGCCGGAAAGTGGTTTGCTCCCGAATACGCAGGGACCAAGCTCCCCACATTGGAAGAAGCATTGCAATTCATCCAGGCGCGGGGAATGACATTGATTGAACGCAAATCCGGAGAGCCAGCCGTTTGTGTGCAATTGCTCAAAAAACATGGATGGGAAAATCACGTTGTAGTGCAATCTTTCGATTGGGAATACCTCAAGGAATATCATCGCCAGGCGCCGGAGCAGGTCCTTGGAGCGCTTGGTCCACCGTCAACCCGCGTAGGCCGCAAGCTCTCCGAAGCTGAAAAAGTTCTTTCGCCGGAATGGATCACCGAGGCTCAGGCCACGGGTGCCCGCATAATCGTTTGGAACAAGGCTGTAACTTCTGCAGCAATAGAATTTGCACACAGCAAGGGACTCAAGGTTTGGGTCTATACAATCAACGATGAGCAGACAGCCCACAAATTGCTGGAAATCGGCATTGATGGAATAATAACCGACAATCCGGCTGCAATGTGGAAGGCTCTTGCACTGCGGAAATAGCGCCAATTGCCACATCACCAACTCCGTCCCAAATTCTAATTCCGACTTCTTCTGTCCAAAAGGCCCTTGTCGCCGGCGCTTCCATCCACGCCGACGTATCAAGCATTTCCAAGTCAAACACGTGCAGAATTCTCATTAACTCCAATGTGCCGTCCAAAAATTTCCAGCCTGTGATTCTGTAAAAAGTGGTGACAATTTGTCCCGAATGTCGTTAAGTTCTCCGGCTTTTGATGGTATGCCGAAACGGACAGACATTCATTCAATTTTGATCATCGGCTCCGGGCCGATTGTAATCGGTCAAGCGTGTGAGTTCGACTATTCCGGCACGCAGGCTTGCAAGGCGTTGCGCGAGGAAGGCTTCAGGGTCGTGCTTGTCAATTCCAATCCGGCAACCATCATGACTGATCCGGAATTTGCCGACCGCACCTATATCGAGCCAATCACGCCCGACTGCGTGGAAAAAATCATCCAGCGCGAAAAAGCCGAAATGGCCAGGATGGGCGCACAGGGCAAGCTGGTGTTGTTGCCCACGCTTGGCGGGCAGACCGCCCTCAACACCGCCATGGAATTATGGCGGCGCGGAGTGCTGGAGCGTGAAGGCATTGAAATGATTGGCGCCAACGCCAAAGCGATCGAACGCGGCGAAGACCGGCAGGTTTTCAAGGACCTCATGATATCCATCGGTCTGGATGTCCCCGTAAGCGGCACTGCGCATTCGCTGGAGGAGGCACGCGCGGTTTTGGAAAAAATCGGCAGGCTGCCGGTAATAATCCGTCCGGCCTTCACCCTGGGAGGCACCGGCGGCGGCATAGCCTACAACCGCGAAGAATTTGAACTGCTGGCAAAACGCGGACTCGATTTGTCGCCAGTCTCGGAAATACTGATAGAAGAGTCGCTGCTCGGATGGAAGGAATTTGAGATGGAGGTCATGCGCGATCGCATGGATAACTGCGTAATTGTATGTTCCATAGAAAATCTTGATCCGATGGGTGTGCACACCGGCGACTCCATCACCGTTGCACCGGCCCAGACGCTTACCGACAAGGAATACCAAATCATGCGCGACGCCTCATTTGCGGTCATCCGCGCAGTGGGCGTCGAGACCGGTGGCTCCAACATACAGTTCGCGGTGCATCCGGAAACCGGCAGAATGGTGATAATTGAAATGAACCCGCGCGTATCGCGATCCTCCGCCCTTGCCTCAAAAGCCACCGGCTTTCCGATCGCCAAAATCGCCGCAAAACTTGCCGTGGGCTACTGTCTGGATGAGATTCCAAATGACATCACCCGCGAGACTCCCGCCAGCTTCGAGCCGACCATTGATTATGTGGTTGTGAAAGTGCCTCGGTTTGCCTTCGAAAAATTCCCGCAAGCCGACCCGACCCTCAACACACAAATGAAATCCGTGGGCGAGGCAATGGCCATCGGGCGGACATTCAAGGAGGCGCTGCAAAAGGCGTTGCGCTCGCTGGAAATCGGGAGGTATGGCCTTGGCGGCGACGGCAAGCCATGGCGAATTGGCTCCGAGGTTTACGGCGATCGGGACATACTGCCGAAAGAAATCATCAGGCGCAAACTTACCGTACCCAATGCTGAACGGATATTCTTCATCCGCCACGCAATGCGCGCAGGTTTTTCGATTGAGGAAATCTACCAGCTCACGATGATTGACCGCTGGTTTCTCGCCCAAATAAAGGAAATAGTGGACTTTGAGGAGGAGCTGGCGGCGAAGAAATCGTGAGCGGCGAACTCACCGCCGCCGTCATTTCAAACCTTGTGCTAACGCCGGCCTTTGTCATCCATAAGCAGGGCCGCAATTGCAAGCAGTGCTCCCAGGAAAATGGCGCCAACGCAGATTGCCATCTCCCACAATTTCAAACGCACCGGGCTTTTGAACACCACAAGCGCAGCCAGGCCCATCAAAAAAATATCCGCCGCAACCAAAAGCCACCTCGGGATATGCCATTCCGGTTCTGAAGCTTGCCCCGGCTGTGTTTGCTGCGGGGCAAACGGGCTGTCAGGTAAAGGTTGCGATTGCGATTCGGCTTTCCGCTCCTGTTCGTCATGGGATGTGCCGGCATTCAATAAAGCCGCCACACCCGGCGCAACGCCGCCCTGTGGAGCGGCGCTTTCGGATGCTTGCTTCGCCCTGGTGACGTCGGGGTTTTTGGCGTCCCCGAGCAGATCGCCAAGACCGCGCCCTAAAACTGGTTTCGCCACGGCAAAAGGTTGTCCAACATGCAGCGGCGGCTCAATGAAAAGTTATTAACAGTTTTCAGGGCAACTGCGTGTGGCCCATGAGATAACGGTCGCACTCTCTTGCCGCGCCACGCCCCTCATTTATCGCCCAAACAACAAGGCTTTGGCCGCGGCGCATGTCGCCGGCGGCAAAAACGCCCGGGACATTGGTCGTAAAACGACCATGCTCGGCCTTGACATTTCCGCGGGAATCACGCTCAAGACCGAGTTCATCAATCAGCCTGTCTTCCGGTCCGAGAAAACCCATTGCCAGAAGAACCAATTGTGCCGGCTGTGTGTATTCGGTGCCTGGAATCGGATGAGGCCCAAAACGGCCGCGCTCGTCTTTCTTCCAGTCCACAAGCACTGTGCGCACACCGCGGACGCGTCCCTGCTCGTCACCCAAAAAACGCGTGACAGTCACCCGGTACTTTCTTGGGTCCTCGCCGAAAACCGCGGCGGCCTCCTCCTGTCCGTAATCAACCTTGAATGTTTTCGGCCATTGCGGCCACGGGTTGTCTGGTGGACGATTGTCAGCCGGGCGCGGCAAAATTTCCAGTTGCATCACGCTTTTACACCCATGGCGGATGGCAGTGCCTACGCAGTCAGTGCCGGTATCGCCACCACCAATGACAATGACGTCCTTGTCCCTGGCGGAAATGAACTGGCCATCGGCATGGCGTGAATCAAGCAGGCTTTTTGTGTTGGCAGTTAGAAAATCAACCGCAAAGTGAATCCCTTGCAATTGCCGGCCATCAACCTGCAAATCGCGCGGCTTGGTCGCGCCTCCACACAACACAATGGCATCAAACTCGCTGCGCAACCGGCCCACTGGATAATTCCGGCCAACCTCGGTATTGGTCACAAATTGAACACCCTCCCTGGCCATCAGATCAATCCGGCGCAGGACAATTTGTTTGTCCAGCTTCATATTCGGTATGCCGTACATGAGCAGGCCGCCGGGGCGGTCGGCCCGTTCAAAAACCGTCACCAGATGACCTGCGCGATTCAACTGGTCGGCGCACGCCAGACCTGCCGGGCCGGAACCTACCACGGCAACCTTTTTGCCCGTGCGTTTTGCCGGCGGATTGGGTGTAATCCATCCGTTATTCCATCCGGCGTCAGCAATCGCGGCTTCAATGCTCTTTATTGTCACCGGCGGCTCGATAATCCCAAGCACACAAGCGCCTTCGCACGGCGCCGGACACACCCTTCCGGTAAACTCCGGAAAATTATTGGTCTTGTGAAGCCGGTGCAGCGCTTCGCGCCACAGACCGCGATAAACAAGATCATTCCATTCCGGGATCAAATTGTTTATGGGACAACCTGAGGCCATACCGGCCATCAAAAGCCCGGTATGACAAAACGGCGTCCCGCAATCCATGCATCGCGCCCCTTGTTCGCGCAAACTCTCCTCCGGAAATGGCAGATGAAATTCATCCCAGTTCCGGATTCGCTCCAGCGGTTCCACTTCCGGCGGCAGTTGCCGCTCGTATTCCAAGAATCCTGTCGGTTTACCCATCTGGTTTGCAGTGTTACTTGGTTAATCCAATGGCATATTTCTACAAAAACAGCTTCCCTGCATCATCCACCGCCAATGCGCGCCACATCACGTATGTTTTCCTCGAATGCCGCCATCACGGCTTCATCGCCTGCAAGACCGGCTTGCTTCATTTTTGCCATGGCGCGCAACACCCGTGCATAATCACGTGGCAAAACTTTGATGAACTTGCCAACAACCTGCTTCCATCTGGCAAGTACATCCCGGCCACGCGGGCTTTGAGTATAACGCACATGCCGCTCTATAAGCCGGCGGACTTCCTCAATTTCCTCCGGCTCCTCCAGAGGCAGCAAGTCCACCATCTCTTTGTTGCAACGAATCGGGAAATCCCCGACTTCATCCAGCAAATACGCGATACCACCTGACATGCCTGCGGCAAAATTTCGGCCTGCGGTTCCCAGAACCACCACAAGCCCGCCTGTCATGTACTCGCAACCGTGATCGCCTATGCCCTCCACCACCGCAATCGCTCCAGAGTTGCGCACGGCAAATCGCTCGCCGGCCACCCCGCTTATGAAAGCCTCGCCGCTGGTGGCGCCGTAAAGGGCCACGTTGCCAATGATAATATTTTCCTCAGGCTTGAATTTTGAGCCTTTTGGCGGATAAACAATCAACCTGGCGCCTGATAGTCCCTTGCCAATATAGTCGTTTGAGTCCCCCTCAAGCTCGAATGTAATGCCTTTGGGCATGAAGGCGCCAAAACTCTGTCCCGCCGAACCTTTGAAATGAAGCCAGATTGTGTCCTCCGGCAGTCCGTCCCGTCCCCAACGCCTTGTAACTTCGCTGCCAAGCATTGTCCCAACCGCACGGTTTGAGTTGCGGATGGGTATTATGGCGCGCACCTTTTCCTTTCGGGAAAGCGCCGGCTCACAGAGTCGCAACAGCATTTGATAATCCAGCGCCTCGTTCAACCGATGGTTTTGCGATATGCGGCAGTAACGATTGTTTTCATCCAGCGGCGCAGGCAGATGCAGCAGCCGCGAGAAGTCCAGCCCGCGTGCCTTCCAATGCTCGACAGCTTTCCGCACATCCAATTTATCAGTGCGCCCAACCATTTCATCAAACCGGCGGAAGCCAAGCTGGGACATCAGTTCGCGAACCTCCTGCGCTATAAAGTACATGAAATTCACCACGTACTCAGGCTTGCCCATGAACTTGGCGCGCAACCGCGGGTCCTGTGTGGCAACGCCAACCGGACAGGTGTTTTTATGGCACGCCCGCATCATGATGCAGCCCAGGCTCACCAGCGGCGCGGTTGCGAAGCCGAATTCCTCCGCGCCGAGCAATGCCCCGATGACCACATCGCGCCCGGTTTTCAACTGGCCGTCAACTTCGACTGCGATGCGGCTGCGCAGTTTGTTGAGCACCAGCGTCTGATGAGTCTCCGCAAGGCCCAGTTCCCATGGTACGCCGGCGTGCTTGATTGATGTCAACGGCGAGGCGCCGGTGCCGCCATCATGACCGCTTATGAGCACCACATCCGCATGCGCCTTGGCAACGCCGGCCGCTATGGTTCCCACCCCCACCTCGGCCACGAGCTTGACGCTGATGCGCGCATTGTGATTGGCGTTCTTCAAATCGTATATCAACTGCGCCAGGTCCTCTATTGAATAAATGTCGTGGTGCGGCGGCGGCGAAATCAACCCAACGCCGGGTGTTGCATGCCGCACTTTTGCAATCCATGGATAGACCTTATGTCCGGGCAGTTGGCCGCCCTCGCCGGGTTTTGCACCCTGTGCAATCTTGATTTGAAGCTCCTTTGCGTGAATCAGGTACTCGCTGGTCACGCCAAAACGCCCTGAGGCAACTTGTTTGATGGCGCTGTTGAGCGAGTCGCCATTGGGCAACGGCTGGTAGCGCGCCGGGTCTTCCCCGCCCTCGCCAGTATTGCTTTTGCCGCCAATGCGATTCATGGCAATCGCAAGAGCCTCGTGCGCCTCCTTGCTGATGGAACCGTAGGACATCGCTCCTGTTTTGAAACGCTTCACGATGGATTCAACCGGCTCAACCTCTTCCAGAGGCACAATGTTTGGCGCAAACTTGAAGCTGAACAACCCCCGCAAAGTGCACAACTTTTTGGCCTGATTGTTGACCAGCGCCGAATACTCCTTGAACACGGAGTAATCATTATTCCGAACGGCCAATTGCAATTTGTGGATGGTTTCGGGATTGAACAAATGAAACTCCCCGTCCCGCCTCCACTGGTATTGTCCTCCGGAATCCAGCGCCGGATTTTCAAGTGTGGTCCGGCAGAAAGCCTTTTTATGCCGCAGGCGCACCTCTTCGGCCACTTCGTTTATGCCGATGCCCTCGATGCGCGACGATGTCCAGGTAAAATGCTTGTCAACAAACTCCTTGTTCAGCCCGATGGCCTCGAAAATCTGCGCCCCGCGGTAACTCTGGATGGTTGATATGCCCATCTTGGAAATCACTTTCAGGACACCCTTCACCACGGCTTTAATGTAATTTTTGACTGCCTTCTCGTGATCTATGCCGGACAGCAGTCCGCGGTATATCATGTCATCCAGCGTCTCGAAAGCCAGATACGGATTTATTGCGCTCACACCATATCCAATTAGCAGCGCGAAATGATGCACCTCCCGCGGCTCACCAGACTCCAGCACAAGGCTTGCACGCGTGCGCCGCCCCTCCCTTATCAAATGATGGTGCAGGCCGGATACAGCCAGCAAGGCCGGCATCGGCGCCAGTTCCGCTGTGAAACCACGGTCGGACAAAATCAGGATATTTGCCCCATCCTCAATCGCCTGATCAGCAGCCTTGCAAAGGTCGGCAACAGCCTTCTCGAGGGCGGCGCCACCTCCGTCAACCGGGTACAGCAACGGCAGAACCGCCGATTTGAATCCGCGGTTGTTGAGTTGCTTTATTTGGGCAAGCTGGTCGTTGTCAATTATCGGCGTTTCAAGCTTGATAAACTGGCAGCTTCCAGGCTCTGCCCGCAACAAATTGCGCTCGCCGCCAAGCGTTGTCTCGGTTGAAGTTACTATCGCCTCGCGCAGGTAATCTATGGGCGGATTTGTCACCTGTGCGAACAGTTGTTTGAAGTAATTGTACAGCAACTGCGGCTTGTCCGACAACACCGCCAGCGGCGTATCGGTACCCATCGAACCCAGCGGCTCAACGCCGTCCCTGGCCATTGGCGCAAGGATGAACCGTTCATCCTCGTGGGTGTAACCGAATGCAAGCTGGCGTTGCAAAAGAGTCTTCGGATCAGGCAGCGGCAACGGCGGCGCAGCAGGCAAATCATCAATATGCACCATGTGTTGATCCAGCCACAGCCGGTATTGGTGCGCGCTTGCTATCTGATGTTTGATCTCCTCATCGGACACTATCCGCCCCTGCTCCATGTCCACCAGCAACATGCGCCCCGGCTGCAACCGTCCCTTGGCAGCCACACGCGCCGGTTCGATATCCAACACACCGACTTCGGAGGCCATTATCACCAAATCATCATGTGTCACGTAGTATCGCGACGGACGAAGGCCGTTGCGGTCCAATACGGCCCCTATCCGGATGCCATCGGTGAACGTGATTGACGCCGGCCCGTCCCACGGCTCCATCAGGCAGCGGTGGTACTCATAAAACGCCTTTTTCTCCGCGCTCATGCTCTCATGATTCTGCCACGGCTCCGGTATCATCATCATCACTGCATGTGGCAGCGAACGCCCGGCCAGCACCAGCAGCTCCAAGCAGTTGTCAAACATCGCAGAGTCGCTCCCGTCCTGACATATAACAGGCAGGATTTTCTTCAGGTCATCCCCGAACACATCGGACTCCATCATCGCCTGCCGGGCGTGCATCCAATTGATGTTGCCGCGCAATGTGTTTATTTCACCATTGTGGCAGATGTAACGGTATGGATGCGCCCGGTCCCAGCTTGGAAATGTGTTGGTGCTGAAACGCGAATGAACAAGCGCCATCGCGCTCTTGAAAGTCGGATCAGCCAACTCCGGATAATATTGTTCGAGCTGCTCAGACATCAGCATGCCCTTGTAAACAAGGGTCTTGTATGAAAGACTGCAAATGTAGAAGTCCGTCTGCCCGCTTGAGCCGTAGCGAATTTGTTTTTCGGCAAGCCGTCGTATCACGTAAAGCTTGCGTTCAAAAGCCATGTCATCCTTGAGCGCCGGATTGCGCCCGATATACGCCTGCATTACAAAAGGCTCTCCTGCCCTTGCCGTCTCTCCCAGCGTCCCGTTGTTAACCGGCACCGCGCGCCACCCAAGAAAAGTCTGTCCCTCTCCCCGAACGATTTCCTCAAATTTCTTCTGGCACCGCGCACGCGCCGCTGGATCAACCGGTAAAAAGACATTCCCGGCGCCATATTGCTTCGGAGCGGGCAGTGAAATCCCGGCATTTGCGCACGCCTCGCTCAGGAATTCGTGCGGCATCTGAACCAGAATGCCAGCTCCGTCGCCGGTGTTATCCTCGCACCCACAGGCGCCGCGATGCCGCAAATTCACCAAAATTGTGAGCGCCTGGCGCACAATTTCATGCGAACTCCAGCCCTTGATATGAACCACGAAGCCCACTCCGCAGGCATCGTGCTCATAGGCAGGGTCATAAAGCCCCTCACTTGCTGGCGTTGTACAACTTCCGGCTTTAACCGGCGCCGTTTTTTGTTCGTTATCGCTCATGTAATATAACAGTTTCACTTATTGTCGCCCAAAGGCGGCAAAATCTCGGAGTTTCTATCCCAAACCGGCAATTCACGCAATACTTGCGCCACAAAATTTTTTCGACAACTCCGCCGTATCTTTAAAAAACAATTCCACCCTGCATCAGTCAATGAGCCAGATGCCTGGCAGCGCCTAGTCGCGCAAAAAATGGCAGTTGTAACCACCGGGATTCTTCTGCAGGTAGTCTTGATGATACTCCTCGGCAGGGTAAAACTCCGACGCAGCGGTAATTTCCGTAACAATTGGCTTTTTCCATTTGCCTGACTTGTCCACCTGCGCCTTTACCTTCTCGGCTATTTGCCGTTGTTCCTCATTATGGTAGAAAATGGCGGAACGATACTGTGTGCCGACATCGTTGTGCTGCCTGTTGAGGGTGGTGGGATCATGCATTCGGAAAAAATAACCCAACAATTGCTCATAACTGAGCTTTTCAGGATCAAAAACAATCTGCACCGCCTCAGCATGCCCTGTCTTGCCGGTGCAGACATCTTTGTATGTCGGATTTGGCGTTTTTCCGCCGGTATATCCCACTGTCGTGTCCAGCACGCCGGGAATCTTGCGCAAAATCTCCTCCATCCCCCAAAAACAACCGCCAGCCAGAGTTGCCACCTCGCGACGGCCGGCCTTTGTACTGGATGCCTCCTTGGCGGAAGCATTTGTCTGCCCCTTTTTGTAAAGACCGGCTTTAATAAAAGGCTCCAGCCACTCCCCGTATCCCTCCGCCTCCATCCGCTCAAGCGGGATGAATCGTAACGCAGCCGAATTTATGCAATACCGCAAACCGGTTGGCGCCGGCCCGTCGGGAAACACATGCCCCAAATGCGAGTCCGCCTTTTCAGAGCGCACCTCAACCCGCTTCATGCCATGTGACAAATCTTCCTTCTCAACAATTTTTATGCCGGGCAGCGGCCGGGTGAAACTCGGCCATCCGCTTCCGGAATCAAACTTGTCCAGTGAACTGAAAAGCGGCTCTCCCGAAACCACATCAACGTAGATGCCCGGCTTTTTATTATCCCAATAGGCATTACGAAAAGGCGGTTCGGTGCCGCATTGCTGTGTCACAGCATACTGCAGCGGGTCGAGCTTCTTTTTCAATTCAGTTTCCGGCGGTTTGTTGAAATTGGTCATAACCTGTGTCGCGGGTGCGGCCGTTGCGGTGACTGTTGCAAATTGCAGCGCCGCAACCGCCATCCACCCCAAAACTTTGCTCCAACTTCTCACAAACGCAAATTTAACACTTCTCGCCACCAGAGCAACTAAAAGCCAGCATGTTTGCAACGGCACACATCCGATTAAACAATCAGGCAAAACCCGCCTAACCCATGCCGGCATGCAAAATTTTTCAAATTTTGCTTTTTGGCCGCGTTGCGGCATGCTGGATGGCCCGCAAGGGCGCGGAATATGAGCATGACGCTTTCGCAAATGCGGCAGCTTCTGGCGGCCAGGGGCATACGCCTTACCCGGTCGCTCGGCCAGAATTTCCTGCATGACGGCAATCAACTCCGCAAACTGATTGAGCTTGCCGAAATTACACCAAAAGACCGGGTATTGGAAATCGGGCCGGGGCTGGGCGTGCTGACCGAAAGACTGGCGGCAACAGCCGGAGAAGTGCTGGCCATCGAAAAGGATGTGCGCCTGCTTGAATTGCTGCGTGAGCGCATGGGGCAAACCCCAAATTTGCATCTATTGCACGGGGACGCCCTGGAGTATCTGAAAGCCGAAGCCCGCGATTGGTCTGACTGGAAGCTGGTTTCTAATCTGCCATATTCGGTAGCCTCGCCAATCCTCGTCGAGCTTGCACAGTCACCAAACCGGCCGCAGCGAATGGTTTGCACCGTGCAACTCGAAGTCGCACGCCGCCTTATGGCTGGACCCGAAAACCCCGATTACGGGCTTTTGACGCTACTCATACAATTGGACTACACACCGGGCGGCTGGTTCAAAATACCGGCCACCTGTTTTTTTCCGGAGCCAAACGTGGATTCAGCCGGGATATGTCTATTGCGCCGCGCCGCCCCTCTGGTATCAGATGCAATTCGGCCGCTATTCGTCACCCTCGTTCGACAAGGATTCTCGCAGCGGCGCAAAACGTTCATCAAATTGTTAAAACAACACTGGCCGGCTGACACACTGGAAACAGCCTTCAAAGATTTGTCCCTTGCAATGAGCTGCCGCGCTGAAGAATTGAGTCTGCAACAGTTTGCCGCTCTTGCAACCCGGCTGGCCGAAAATAATAAAAGATGAATGGTAAATGGCTGTTTCTTGCTCTGGGAATCGCCGCCGCTGCCGGCGCATGGGAGTCTGACAATCTGTGGCTTCGGCTTTTGCTTGCCAGTCAGGGGCTTTGCTGGACATGTTTCGGCCTTGCCTATCTTCTGCGCCAGCCACAATGGTTTCTTAAAAGACCGAATGGCACGCTTTCATGGGCAAGCTGGCTCTTTTTCTGGCCATATTATGTCTATGCCCATTGGGCGCTTGCCATGTGGCGGTTGATGCCCTGGGAGGCTGCCTTTCATGAAATTGCGCCGGGCGTTTATCTCGGACGGCGTCTCGTCAAGGCAGATGCCGGTCTTGAACGCGCCCTCGGATTGAAAGCCGTGCTGGATTTTACATGCGAATACAGCGAGCCGGCCTTCATGCGCGACGGCAGGGTGTATCTCTGCCTGCCAACATTGGACGCAACCGCCCCCTGCCCCGCTGATTTGCGCGAAGCGGTGAGTTTCATCCGACAATGGCGCAACCATGGGCCGGTGTATGTTCACTGCGCGCTTGGCCACGGCCGCAGCGCGGTGGCGGTGATGGCATGGTTGCTTGCGGACAGGCTGGCTGCAAATGCCGATGCGGCTGAACTTTTCGTGCGCAACAAACGGCCTTATGTGCGGCTTAACGCAATTCAAAAAGCCGCCTTGAAACGGTTTGAAACAGAATTACTGTCTTGCACAAATGAATGATGAATTGCTTGATGTGGTGGATGATTCGGATTCAGTCATTGGGCAGGCAAGCCGGGGCGAGGTTCACCAGCGCAATCTGAAACACCGCGCGGTGCACATTTTGGTGTTCAACAATTCCGGCAAAATTTTTCTCCAAAAACGCTCCAGCTCAAAGGACCGGCATCCGGGGGTGTGGGATTCCTCGGCTTCCGGCCATCTTGATGCCGGCGAAAAATATGATGTTGCTGCCATTCGGGAGTTGAAGGAAGAGTTGGGCTTTTCCCCAAAAACGCCCTTGAAACCGTTGTTCAAACTGGAGGCATCCGATGCCACCGGCCAGGAATTTGTATGGGTATATCGCTGCGACAGCGACGGGCCTTTCAATCTTAACAAAGAGGAAATCGAGAAGGGAGATTGGTTTTCCCCGGCTGAACTGGACAAATGGCTGGAAAAACGACCGCAAGATTTTGCGCCAAGCTTTCCCATCATCTGGCGGCGCTGGCAACGGGCTGAAAAATGAAACATTACCCAAACTGGACAAAACCGGCTCTTCCGGCTTAAATCCGTTGCGTGCCAACGAAAGTCATTTCCGTTGCCAACCAGAAAGGCGGGGTGGGGAAGACGACAACGGCAGTCAACCTGTCGGCCTGTCTGGCCTACATGGGCAAACGTGTCCTACTGGTGGATGTTGACCCGCAAGCCAACGCCACAAGCGGGTTGGGAATTGAGAAAGCCGAGGGCGCAAGCCTCTATCGTGTGCTCCTGGGCGAAGGCTCGATTATGGACAAAATCAAGCCAACCGCCTTCGAGAACCTGCATCTGGTTCCAAGCGAGGTTGATTTGTGCGGCGTTGATGTCGAGCTGATACGCATGGATCACCACTTGCAGCGGTTGCAAATGGCCCTGCAACCTGCCGTCGAATCCGGCAACTACGATGTCATTCTCATTGACTGCCCTCCGTCGCTGGCGGTGCTTACCCTTAACGCGTTTGCCGCCGCAGACGGTCTTCTGGTCCCGCTCCAATGCGAATACTACGCGCTTGAGGGCATCTCCATGATTACAAAGCTCATTCAACAATTGCGTGACTCAGGCGTGAACCCGCGCCTGCACCTCTTCGGCGTGGTTATGACAATGTTTGATGGCCGCACCAACCTCGCCCGCCAGGTGGTGGCCGAAGTCCGCGAGCATTTCAAGGAATTGGTTTTTGAAACCGTAATTCCCCGCAGCACGCGCCTTGCCGAGGCGCCAAGCCACGGAAAGCCGATTATTCACTACGATAAATACGGCGCCGGCGCAGCCGCCTACGGCGTGCTGGCAATGGAATTTTGCAAACGCCTCGGCATTTGAGCCGGGCAAACCCGCAAATCTTTGAATGCCAACCACGAAAACAACGTCACTTCAATAATTTTGGAAATAAAATGAACAAGGCAACCAAAAGCATAATACTGGCCGTAACAACAACCATTGGGGCAACATTATTACTATGCGCGGAGGATTGGCCGCAGTACCGCGGGCCGCGAGGCGATGGGATAAGCGCTGAAAACGTGCGCATCCCCTGGCCTGCAAGCGGCCCCAAAGTAATTTGGAAAAAGCCAACTCCCAACGGCTTCAGTTCTTTCGCGGTAAGCGGAGGGCGTGTTTATACGCAAGTAATAAGGGACTTGAACGTACAGCGCCGGGAAATTCTGGTGGCAATGGATGCCGCAACGGGAAATGAACTGTGGTATGCTGATATCGGCGAGGCCAAATACGATTCCGGCGGCGATTCTGGCACACAGGATAACAGGGGCGGCGACGGCCCACGTTCAACCCCCACAGTAAATGGCGGCAAGGTTTATGCCTTTACGCAACACTTGAAATTATTCTGTTTCGACGCAGCCTCCGGCAAAACCCTTTGGGTCAAAGATATCATGCAGGATTTTGCCGGCCGCAACATCGGCTGGAAAAGCGCCATGTCTCCTCTTGTTGATGGCGAGCTTGTTTTTGTCGGCGGCGGCGGCGCCGGACAATCGCTGTTGGCCTTCAACAAAACCACAGGAGCGGTTGTCTGGAAAAAGCATGATGAAAAAATCACCCACTCCACCCCAGTTGCCGCCACAATTCATGGCGTCCGGCAGATAATTTTCTTCCTGCAGAGCGGGCTTCTGTCTGTTTCTCCACAGGATGGCACGGCTCTTTGGCGATTTCCATTTAGATACAATGTTTCAACCGCCATTTCACCGGTTGTATGCGGTGACGTTGTGTATTGCTCCGCCGGATATGGAGTTGGCGGCGGGGCATGCCGTATAATCAAAAATGGCAGCCAGTGGACCGCTGAAGAACTTTGGAAAATTCCTGGAGACCGCCAAGTCGCGAACCACTGGAGCACGCCTGTCTTCAAAGATGGCTATCTATACGGAATGTTCAGCTTCAAGGAATTTGGCCGAGGCCCGCTCAAATGCGTTGAATTGAAAACAGGCCAGGTAAAATGGCAACAGCCGGGATTCGGCCCCGGCAACGTCATCCTGAGCGGCAAACACCTGCTCGCGCTGGCTGATGACGGCCAATTGGTTGCTGTCGAAGCCACCCCCGAAAGTTACAAGGAAGTTTGCAGGGTAAAAGCTCTGAACGGCAAATGCTGGACAACTCCTGCCCTCAGCAATGGCCGCCTCTACATTCGCAGCACCAAGGAAGGCGCCTGCCTGGATTTGAAGTAGCAAACTGAACAGGGGGGACGATATTTCGTCCAATATTCCGGGCAAGCTGAAAAATCTATTTTTCGGCCTTCGCCTTCCAGACCCTGCCATCCAAATAGGGCGCGATTATCTCTTTCCACATCGAGTATCCCTTTTCGTTCATGTGCAGGCGGTCCGGCCTGTAAATGTCCCTGGAAGGGGTGCCATCCTCGCCAAGCATCGGCGTAAATACATCAATGAACGCCAGCCGTGCATCTGTCTCAGTGTATTCCCTTATCATTTGGTTGGCCTTCCTGACATTCTCAACCTGCGCCCAACGAGCCGGATTCGGTGCTATCGAGATATAGGCAATCCGAGTCTCCGGAAGCGCTTTGTGAACTTTCTCAACAAACGCCTTGAAATCCGCCGCCACCCGCTCCGGCGTTTTCTTCGCGTTTATATCATTGCCGCCCGCGTACATCACTATCAACCGCGGGCGGTATGGGATGACGATACGGTCTGCAAAATGTACTGAGTCCGCTATCTCCGAGCCGCCAAAGCCACGGTTAATCACCGGTTTGCCGGGAAAATCCTTCGCAAGGTTAGTCCAGAGCCGGATGCTCGAGCTGCCAATGAAAAGTATCCCATTCTGCGGCGGCGGATTCGTGCGGTCCGACATCTCGAATGCGGCGATGTCCTTCTCCCAGCGCGCAAAGCGATTGGTTGTTTGCGCTGCCGCCGGAGAGTTTGTAACCAGCCCAAAAACAACCAGTGACAACCAAAATGCGGCAAGTTTTGTAATCTTCATTTTCATTTTTTGGAGAATGGGATTTATTCCGATGTAAATCAATCCATCATCCTGGGAATCGTGACAACGCTGCAGGCAGGTCGCATCAACGGCGCCGCCGCTTCACCGGCCCGAAGTAATATCCGCCGTGGACGCGGACGCCACGAATCTTGACTGGCGCCTCGTTCGCCGGGCGCTTCTCATCCTCGAACAATGCCGTGTAACGATACGGAAATCCTTTGAGCTTGACCCGTTCAATGCGGCAGCCGATGAACCGTTCAATGGCGGCTATGTGCTGGCGGTCCTCGGCAACCATAAGGGTGAAAGCATCGCCGGTGGCCTTTGCCCTGCCGGTTCGCCCGATCCGGTGGACATAATCCTCAGGATGCTGCGGCACGTCGTAATTGATGACGTGGCTTACGTCGGCAATATCAAGACCGCGTGCGGCAATATCGGTCGCCACCAGAACTTCGTAGCGCCCATCCCGAAAGCCGCGCAAGGCTTCTTCGCGCTCGCGCTGGGTCCGGTTCGAGTGCAGCACGGCAACAGCATGCTGGTTGCGCTTCAGCAGTTGCGTAACATGGTCCGCCCGCTGCTTTGTGCGGCAAAAGACTATTGCCGAGTCAAAATTCACCTCCGCCAGCAAGGCAAGCAACAGCTCCGATTTCTGCTCATCTGCCACGGGATAAACCACGTGGCGAACAGTTTCTGCCGGCGACCGGCGCGCGCCAATCTGCACAATTTCCGGATTTTTCATCGCCCATTGGATGAGCGTTTCTATCTCCGGCGGAATTGTGGCTGAAAATAGCGAAGTGTGCCGTTGCTTGGGGCACTTCTCAATTATTCGCCTCACATCTGGCAAAAAGCCCATGTCCAGCAACCTGTCGGCCTCATCAAGCACAAGGAATTGAATTTTTTCCAGGCGGCAGGCGCCCTGTTCAATCAGGTCAAGCAGCCTTCCGGGCGTTGCCACCACTATGTCGGCGCCGCGCTTTAGCGTCTCAATTTGCTTGCCGTAACCCACCCCGCCATAGAGCACCGCGGTTTTCAAATCTGTGAATCGGGCGAGGTCAAAAAAAGCAGTTTCCACTTGCGCGGCCAATTCACGGGTCGGCTCCACAACCAGGGCGCGGGGCTCCGGCTGATGGCGGCCCAGGAGCGATATGATGGGTATCGCAAAAGCCGCTGTTTTACCCGTGCCTGTCTGGGCGCTGCCGATTACGTCACGGCCTTCCAAAATCAATGGAATGGCCCGCAATTGAATCGCCATCGGCTCTACATAGCCCATGGCCCGTACACCCTGCAGGACCTCGCGTGAAAGTTTAAATTGACCAAACATAATTTTAATTCGCGGGCTTGCCGGGCAATGTCAGCGTGCAAATGCCACGGCATTGTCCTGCCAGGCATCGCGGAAAAATCCGGGCGGCTATCGCCACGCCCGTGCGCTTAACGGAGCGCGTCTTCAATCATTGCCTTCAAGGCGGGCTTGCCCCTGTAGCCAACTGACTGGCCGATCACCTCGCCGTCTTTGAAGACAAGAAGCATCGGGATTGATGTCACGTTGAACGATGCCGCCACATTTCCGTAATCATCCACGTTCAGTTTTGCGATCTTGATTTTCCCGGCATATTCGTTGGCCAGTTCATCCAAAACCGGCGCAAGCATTTTGCACGGGCCGCACCATTCCGCCCAAAAATCCACCAAAACAACCCCTGGAGATTTGACAACCTGATTAAAGTTGGTATCAGTCAATGTTATAATATTTGGAGATGCCATAAATAGTATCCACCTTCCTGGTTAAAATGATTCCTGTCTTCGCCCCTCGATCCGGCTTCAATTAGTTGCTCTTGTTTCCAGACTCCGAAGTCCGCGAAGAGCGCTTGCGCGATGATGGCGTAGCGGGCTTCTCTTCCGTTGAAGCCGGCGCTGTTGCCGCAGGCGTGCTGCCACCGGAGACCGAAGCCTGATCGCCTTCTTTCTTTTCAAACAAACTCATCACGTAAACCGTTGCGCCAACGGCAGCAAGGCTGACCAAAAGAGCCAGCACTGCCAGAACCTTGTCCACAACCTTCACCGAAGCCGGCGCGGGTGCCGGTGGAGGCGGCAAAGGCGCTCCAGCGGCTCCACGTGGCGCCGTGCCTGTTGCGGGAGTGCCCCTGGGAGCTGGCGCTGTGGCAATTCGGCTTCCGGGCGCAGCCGGCGCCGCCGGCTTTGCAGCAGCAGGCGCCCCAGCCGCCGCAGCAGGAGCTGCCGGCGCAGGCGCCGCAGGCGCTCCGCTTGTCTGCAGAGTCGGAAGTTTGATTGTAGGAGCAGCCGCGGGCCTGGGCGGCAATGTTATCCGCACAGTTTCCTTCTTCGGCTGTACTTTCACATCCGCCGGTTTTGGTGGCGGCACTGCGCCTTCCGGTGAGTTGGGCAAATTTTCTGCCATAAAATCTCTTTCCTTGCGCCAAACTTATGCAGGCGCAAGGCTACCGTCAAACCATTTTGAACGGATTTTTCCGCCTGCCGCTCCCTATCGGCAGCAGGCGGTGAACAATCGCCGC